>Ga0214473_10004777_pt1 | contig 16278 bp, 12 predicted proteins | sample RVTome_7_FD_203509 | JGI IMG/M metagenome (GOLD analysis project Ga0214473, IMG submission 203509) | Soil microbial communities from uranium-contaminated site in the Upper Colorado River Basin, Wyoming, United States - RVT98D197 | ecosystem: Environmental > Terrestrial > Soil > Contaminated >... | reverse complement strand
GGCTTGCCCAGCGTGACGATGTCGGGCACGGCGCCGTCCGCCTCGAAAGCCCACATGTGGCTGCCCACCCGGCCGAAGCCCACCTGCACCTCGTCGGCCACGCACACGGCCCCCGCGGCGCGCGCCGCGGCAAAGGCGACCCGCAGGTAGCCCGCCGGCGGCACCACCTGGCCCGCGCAGCCGGGGAGCGGCTCGGCGAAGAACGCGGCGGGACCGGCGCCGGTGGCGTGCGCGTCGCGGCAGGCGCGGGACACGTCGCTTATGAACGCGTCCACACCCCGCGTGTCACGGTAGGGATCCGGCAGTGCCGCCACGTGCACCCAGGGTGCTCGCCCGCCGCCGCCGGGGCCGGCGAACTTGTAGGGGCTCATGTCCACCAGCGCGCTCGTGTTGCCGTGGTAGGCGCCGTCCAGCACCACCACGTCCCGCCGGCCGGTGTGCGCGCGCGCCAGGCGGAGCGCCAGCTCGTTGGCCTCGCTCCCCGAACAGGTCAGGAAGACCACCTCCAGCTGCGCCGGCAGCGTGGCCGCCAGGCGCTCGGCATACTCGACCAGCAGGGGGTGCAGGTAGCGCGTGTTGGTGTTCAGCAGCGCGGCCTGACGGCGGATGGCGGCCACCACGCGCGGGTGCTCGTGCCCCACGTGCGCCACGTTGTTCACGCAGTCCAGGTAGGGCTGCGCGTCGGCGTCGAAGAGGTACGCGCCGCGCCCGCGCACGATGTGCAGCGGCCGGGCGTAGGAGAGGGACAGGTTGGGACCCAGCCGCGCGGCCCGGCGCGCGCTCAGATCGTGCTCCGCGGGGCACGCCGGCGGCAGGCCCAGGAGGGCGGCCGGATCGGGGCAGAGGGCGGCCAGCCAGGGCCACTCGTCCGGCGCGGAGGTGTCCGGGATGCCGGTGGGCTCGGCGGCCACCAGCTGCACGTGCACGTGTGGCGGCCAGCCACCGTTCTCCCCTTGGTAAGCGACGTCCCCCATCAGCTCACCGGCGCGCATGCGCGCTCCTTCCCGGAGCGCCGCTACGCTCGCCGGCGCCAGCCCCGCCCAGCGCGTGTGGCAGGCGGCGCCGTCCACCTCGTGGGCCAGCACCAGGGTGGCCCCACGCGGACCGGTGCGCACGGCGCGCACCACACCCTCGAGCGGGACGCGGAGCGGCGTGCCAGCCGGCAGGAAGAGGTCCGCACCCAGGTGGCGGGTGCGATAGCTGATGTGGTCCGGGCCCTCCAGAGCGGCCACCTCTGGCGCGTCCAGCCTTCGGGGGGCGCCCCACGGATCTACGGCGGGCGCCGCGATGACCGCGTGCCACGCGGCGGGCTCCAGGGCATCTCCCGCTTCGGCGGCGCCAGCCGAGGCGGGGCCCAGCGCCGCCGCCGGCGCGTCCGCCAGGGGGATGTCCACCACGGCTGTCGGTTTGCTGTGACGCACGGCCGCGGCAGCGCGCACGCCGGCCGGCCAGGGCTCGAGCCCGGCGGCATGCCGGAAGGCGGCGTGGGCCACGACGCCGGGCACCGCGCTGAGCCGCTCCAGCGCGGCCCACGCCCCCGCCTGGCTGACCAGGTGGTAGGGGTCCGCCGTGCCGGCGGCGCTCCGCTCGGCGGCCATGCTCACGCTCACCGCCAGGCGCAGGCGGAGCAGCGCGTCCAGCATGGCCAGCTCCGCCTCCCGGAGCGGGTGGTGGGCGTGATAGCCCCGCACCAGGGCAACGGCGGCGCCCAGCGGATCGGGCGTGTCCAGCGCCGCGTAGGCGGCGGCCACGGCCGGTCCGGCCACCACCCAGGTGCGCAGCATGTCTCCGAAGTCCACGAGGCCGGTGACGGTGCGCGGGGTGCCGGGGCGGGCGGGGCCCACGAGCAGGTTGTGGTCATTGCCGTCGGCATGGATGATGGCGCGGCGGAGCTGATCGGCGGCGGGGGCCACCTCCGCGGCCACGCGCTCGAGCACCGCCTCCAGCAGGGCACGCCGTCGCGGGTCCGCCACGTGGGACAGACGGGCGGCCACTTCCGCCGCGCCGCGGGCCAGGTCCCAGGCCAGGATCCGGTCGGCACCGGGATGCGTGAAGCCGGCCAGGCCTGCGTCCACCTCCCCCACCAGCGCGCCGGCCGCTTCCAGGAGGGCGGTGTCCCGCGGACGGGCTGTGGCCAGCGGGGTGCCCGGCAGCCAGGTGAGCAGGCGGACGGCGCGCCCCGTCGCCGGATCCATGACCACGTGGCGGCCATCGGCGGCGGGCAGGGGCACCGGCACGCGCTCGCTGGGGCCCGCCCCGCGCAGATGCAGAAGCGCCGCGTTCTCCAGCTCCACCGTGGCCAGGTCCTCGGCGGCGGCCGCCACCTTCAGCACATGACGCGCGCCAGCGGCGCTCACCAGGAGGAAATTGTCGTCGCGGTCGGCGGGCAGACGGGTGAGGCGGCCGGCCTCGTTCCAGTGGTGCTCCGCCAGCCACGCGGCATGGCGGGCGTCCACGCGTCCGGCACCTGGCTCGGAAGGGGGGTGCGGGTCGGCTCGTGATGCGACGGGCATGGGACAAAGATAATGGCCGTGGCGTCGGGCGCGAGGCGGTTCCCGAGGCTGGACCGGAGAGTGGCCGTGGCGCGGGGCGCGGGGCGGTTCCGAGGGCTGGACCGGAAGGTGGCCGTGGCGGCGCGTGCGGGGCGGTCCCGGGGGCTGGACCGGAAGGTGGCCGTAGCAGCGCGCGGCTTGCCGGGAGGAGGGCGGCGGTCGAGATTATCCCCTCCCTACCAACCAGGAGGGCGCCGTTTCCTTCCGAGGTATGATCCGGGTGCCATGGGTGGCATTCGGCGCGTCGCTGGTCCTCACCGCCGTGGCCACGTGGGCGCTCGCGGAAACCGTCCGCGACCGGGATCAGGTACGCCTGGAAAACGCCATCCGGGTCACCTATGACCAGGTGCGGGCGCGCCTGGAGCGGAACGTCATCCTGCTGCAGGGCGGCAGCGCGCTCTTCGCCGCTAGTGACAGCGTCACCCGCGATGAGTTCCGGGCCTACATGGAGCGCATCGATCTGGACCGGCACTTTCCCGGCGTCCAGGCGGTGGGGCTGGCCCGCTGGCTCACGGCGGGCGAAGCGGAGGGGCTCACGGCCCGCATGCGCGCGGAGATACCGCACTTCCGCGTGTGGGGTGAACCGGGCCAGCCGCTGCGGAGCGCCGTCGTCTACCTGGAACCCATGGACGCGCGCAACCGAGCGGCGCTCGGCTACGACATGAGCACCGAGCCGGTGCGCGCCGCCGCCATGACGCGCGCCCGGGACCAGGCCGCGCCCGCCCTCTCCGGGCGTGTGACGCTGAAGCAGGAGATCGACGAGGATCAGCAGCCCGGGTTTCTGCTTTTTATGCCCGTCTACCGTCACGAGCACGTGCCCGCCACCGTGGAGGAGCGCCGCGCCACCCTGTGGGGCTTTATCTACGCTCCGTTCCGGGCCGGTGTTCTCTTCCGCGGCGTCGCGGAGCAAATCCCTGGCCGGCGTGTGAGCTTCAGGGTCTATGACGGCGTGGGCGTGGCGGAGGACCGCCTGCTGTTTGATTCCCGGGCGCTTGACGCGCCACCGGTGGACCTGGCCCTCTACAGCGATACGGTGGCCATGGAAGTGGCGGGCCACCCCTGGACACTCACCATGGCCACGTTGCCTGCATTCGACGAGGCATCGGACCGGGAGTTGGTCCCGCTCATGGCCTTCCTCGGCGTGCTGGTGAGCTTGGTCCTGCTCTTTGCCACGCGCATGCAGGAGAGCTCCCGTATCGCGGCGGAGCGGAGCGAGGCCGCGCGCACCCGCTTCTTCGCCGCCATGAGCCACGAGCTGCGCACCCCGATCAACGCCGTGGTGGGGTACAACGACCTGCTTCTGAATGGTGCCTATGGGCCCCTGGACGCGCGGCAGGAGGATGGCATCCAGCGCAGCCAGAAGGCGGCCCGCCACCTGACGGAGCTGGTCAACGATGTGCTGGACCTGAGCAAGCTGGCCGCCGGCAAGGTGGAGGTGGAGTTGATCGAGGTGGACGTTGCCGCGTTACTCGATGACCTGCTGACGACCCTGGGGCCCGTGGCGGACGAGCACGGCTGTTCGCTCGAGTTGGCGACCAGCAGGGCACGCCATCCCATACACACCGATCCCCGCCGTGTGCGTCAGATCATCCTGAATCTGGTTTCCAACGCCACCAAGTTCGGGGCCGGCAAGCCAGTGGTGATCCGCGCCGCCGACCACGACGGCGGCGTGCGCATCGAGGTGACGGACCGGGGACCGGGCATACCCGAGAGCGAGCAACGCCTCATCTTCGAAGAGTTCGTGCAGCTGGAAGGCGTAGACCGGACCACGGGCGGAACGGGGCTCGGTCTCACCATATCCCGGCGTCTGGCTGAACTACTGGGCGGCTCGCTGGAGGTGGACTCAGTGCCGGGCAGCGGCAGCACGTTCCGGCTGGAGCTGCCCCGCCGTCCACGCTCGCACGGGGGCCTCGGCGAGGCGGGCGGCGCCTAGGGTGGCATAGTCCTCATCACGCCTCCACCGGGCGGGACCGACTGCGCAGCGCCGGATGCAGGGCCAGGACGGTGCCCAGCAGGAAGACCGGCACGCAGGCCAGCGCGGCGGGTCGCGGGCCGATGACGTCTCCCAGCGCACCTGCTCCCAACATGGCCACCGACGCCACCGCCCACGCCAGCCCCATGACGATGCCCGAAGTGGTGGCGGCGCCCTCCGGCACCAGCTCCTGGGCCACGATCACCACCGGCGGCAGGACCGCCATGTTGACCAGGCCCGCCAGCGCCGCGGCGGCGAGCACCGGCGCCCCGGTCACCGGCAGCACCAGCGCGGCCGTGTGCGCGGGCACGGCGAGCGTCAGCAGGGTGGACATGAGCGCCGGCCTGGGCACGCGGTCCGTCAGGAACCCGCCCGTGAGGCTGCCCGCGGCCGATCCCGCCAGGTAGGCGCTGAGCAGCAGCGCCCCCCGCCCCTCCGTGCCGCCCGCCTGCGCCACGATGATCGGCACGAGCGTGAGGAAGACCCGCTGCATGAAGGCGCCCACCACGCTGATGCCGAAGATGAGGCCCAGCGGCCCGGCCAGCCGGCGCACGACCCGCGGCAGTGAGGGGGATGGTGCTCCGCCGGCCTGCGGTGCTCCACCCGGCACGACCAGGTAGACCACGAGCAGCACCGCCAGACCCGGTAGCATGGCCATCCACAGGCCGTCGAGCCCCACAGCCCCCACGACCGCCACCGCCACGAGCGGCCCGATGGCATAGCCCGCCGCACCGCCGAAGGAGAAATAGGAGAGCCGCGCGCCGCTGCCCCGCCCTTCCGCGGCGCGGGCCGCCAGCGAAGCGCCCGGCGGATGGAACGCCGCGCTGCCCAGGCCGCCCAGCGCCAGGAAGAGCACGAGCACCCAGTAGCCCGGCGCGGCCCCCACGAGCGAGAGAAAGACCACCGACAGCAGGGGCCCACCCACCACGAAGAGCTTCCGGCCATAGCGGTCCGCCAGCCACCCCATGACCGGCTGGAGCGCCGACGCCGCCAGCGAGAGGGTCATGGCCAGTGCCGCGGCGCCCGCGATGTTCAGCCCCAGCTTGCCCATGATGCGCGGCAGGAGGGGGGGCAGGAAGGCGGCGTAGAGGTCGTTCACCCCGTGCGCCACGGCCACGGCCGCGGCCACGAGTGTGGCGCGCTGCGCTCCCCTCACCGGTGGGCCTGCATCCTCACCGACGCGCCAGCACCGTCACGGGATCGCCCACCCGGACGGTGCCAGCCACGCGCGGAATGGCATTCTGTCCGAACCAGACCTTCCCGTCCCACTGGCGGTACGTGGCCAGGGTGCGGAGTGGCTCCACGCCCCGCTCGCCGGAGGCCGGGTGCACCGTGGTCACCGCGCAGCGCGCGCACCCCTTCACCACGTCCAGTTCCGCGCCGCCCACGCGAATGCGCGCCCAGCCGTCCTCGTCGTGCGGCGCCACACCCGCCACCACCAGGTTGGGGCGGAAACGCTCGACGGGAAGCGGCTCGGCCAGGCGGGCGTTCAGGGCATCCAGCGAGCCCTCGGAGAGGAGCAGAATCGGGTAGCGGTCGGGGAAGAACACGCGGTCCCCGGGCGCGGCCTCGGGTTCGCCGATGAGGCGCTCCCCGTCCACCGGGAAATGCACCAGGCGGCAGGGGAAGCCCAGAAAGCGGGACACCCAGCGGTCCGCCGCGGCGCTCGAGGGAGCGGCCGCCACGCGGTCCCCCCAGATGTCCACCGGCAGGCGCCCCGGTCCCGCCGGCTCCGCCACGTCCGCGGCCGCCACGCCAGGGGCCTCCAGACGGAGGCCGCCCTGGAGCGGCTCGGCCCGGATGAGGCACATGCGCGGATGCTCGCGCTGGGTGAGGAAGCGCCCGCCCGCGTCCACGAGCAGCCAGCGGCGGTCACCCCGGCAACCGGTGGCATCGAAGTACGCCTCGTGCACCGGCACCGCGGCGCCCGACTTCAGCGGGTGGAGCCGGAGCGCGGCCACCCGCGGAGGGCCGTCCGCGGCCGTCACCCCAGGAGCGCCCTGTTCAGCGGTCGCCTCCGGGGGGCCGTCCTCAGCCATCCCGGGAAGGCCATATTCAGCGGCCACCCGCCTCCTGCCAGTCCAGGATGGCGTCCACCGTGGACGCGCTCACGGCGTGGTAGCCGGGGCGCGCCTCCCGATAGATGCGGCGCGCCATCGCCCGGCCCTGGTCGGTGGCGGCCAGCTCCCGGTAGAGCGGCTCCAGGAACTTGCGCCGCCCCTGGCTGGTCAGGAAGCGCTCCAGCGCGGGGTAGGCCGGCTCGTACCGGTTGCGTATGGCCATGCGCAACCAGGCGAAGAGGACTTCACTGTTGTGGGTCTCCGTGAGCCCGAAGGCGCTATCCAGCGCGGTCATGCGCTCCTCCGGCAGCTCCTGGGACAGGCCGCGCAGGAAGTGCAGCCATTCGTGGGTGGACCACTCGGCGGTGGGCAGTTCCCCGGGCGGCGCGCCGGCCTCGAACGCGCGGGCGGCCTCCTCCACGCGGGCGAAACGCTCCGCGACCAGCGCCGGCGCGTTGGCGGGCAGACCCGGCTCGTAGAGCCACTCGTCCACACCGAGCGCGGCCCGCTGCTCGGGCGCATCGGCAAAGAACGCGGAGTCCAGAACGGATTCGAAGCGAGCCGTGGTCATGGGCCCGAAGGCGTGGCGCTCGAAGTAATCGCGCAGGAAGGCGTCAAAGCGCTCGCGGCCGACCGACGCCTCCACCGCCTGCAGGAAGGCGGCGCCCTTCTCGTAGGGGACAATGGTCATGCCGTCATCGGGATCGCGCCCCGCCAGGTCCACATGGAGCACCTGATCCGCCGGCGGCAGCTCGGCCAGCGCGGCCTCCAGATCCTGGCGGCCGAGCTGCCGCAGCATGGCGGCGTACTCGGGGCCGTAGACCTCCTCCATGATGCGGTACTCGAAGTAGGTGGTGAAGCCCTCGTTCAGCCAGAAATCCCGCCACGTGGCGTTCGTCACCAGATTCCCCGACCAGGAGTGCGCCAGCTCGTGCGCCACCAGCGAGACCAGGCTGCGGTCTCCCGCCAGGATGGTGGGGGTGGCAAAGGTCAGCCGCGGATTCTCCATGCCACCGAAGGGGAACGACGGCGGCAGCACCAGCAGATCATAGCGCCCCCACCGGTAGGGGCCGTAGAGTTCCTCCGCCGCGTCGATCATTGCTTCCACGTCGGCGAACTCATGGGCCGCGGCCGCCACCACCGACGGCTCGGCATACACCCCCGAGCGCGCCCCCAGCGTGCGGAACTCCAGGTCACCCACCGCCAGGGCAATGAGGTAGGGCGGGATGGGCTCCTCCATACGGAAGCGGTAGACTCTGCCGCTGTCCGTGGGCTCCCCCTCCGGCGTCAGCATCTCCGCGCTCATGACCGCGGTCAGCGCGTCCGGCACGGTGATGGCGGCCTCATAGGTCTGCCGGATCCCCGGACTGTCCTGGGTGGGGATCCACGTACGCGTGAGGATGGCCTGTCCCTGCGTGAAGAGGAACGGGTGCTCGCCGCCGGCCGTCTGCCGCGGTTCCAGCCACTGCACCGCGGCGGCATGCGGACGCGTGGCGTAGTGCACCACGATGCGCCGCACGTCAGGCGGTAACGTGATCCGGAGCGGCCGGCCCAGCACGGGGTCGGCCTCACCCAGCGTGTACTCCAGGGCGCGGCCTTCCGGCCCCGTCACCTCATGGATGTCCAGGTCGCGCGTATCCAGGGTGAGGCGCCGCACACCGTCCATGCGCTCCAGCTCGAGGGTGGCGGTGCCGGACAGCCGCCGCGTCTGGAAGTCGGCCACCAGTTCCAGCTCCAGATGGGTCACCCGGGCCAGATCGGGCCGCGCGAAGGAATGGATGTCCTGGTCGAGGGCCGGCGCATCCGGATCCGGCGCGGGGCGGACACCGCATGCGGAGCTGGCCAGGGTCAGTACGAGCAGCGCGCGTGGCGCGTGGACGAGCATCGTCGCTTGCCGATCAGTGGTCATGATTCATCCATCTCCCCCTGGAACCGCACCGCGGCGGCGGCGCCGAGTCGCGCCACTTCGCCGGCATCGTACCCCAATTCCACCAGAATCTCCCGCGTATGCTCCCCCGCGTGCGGCGGCGGAGCCGGGTGCACCGCGCGCGCACCGTTCCAGCGCAGCGGCGGCGCCACGCTGGTGAAGCTCTCCCCGCGGGCGCTCTGGGCGTGACGCACCAGACCGCTCGCCTCCGTCTGCGGATCACGCGCCACCTGGCCCACGTCCTGGATGGGTGCGCAGGGCACCCCCGCCTCCCGTAGCCGCTCCACCAGCGCCTCGGTACGCTGCGGCCGCGTGGCCAGCGCCAGCGCCGCGCACAGTTCGACCCGGTGCGCCACGCGGCCGGGATTGTCGGCAAAACGCGCATCCTGCGCTAGCGCCTCCTGGTGGAGCGCCCCGCAGAGCCGGGCGAAGAGGCCGTCGTTGGCCGCCGCGATCATGAGTCGGCCGTCCGCGGTGGGAAAGGCGTCGTAGGGCGCGATCAGGGGAAAGGCGGTGCCCTGGGGGCCGGGCACGGTGCCCTCGGCGTGAAAGCCCGCCAGGTGATAGGCCATCCAGGCGAGGGTGGTCTCGTAGAGCGAGCCGACCACGTGCGCACCCCGCCCCGTCCGCTCCCGATCACCGAGCGCGGCGAGCACCGCCATGGCCGCCCACATGCCCGTGCCCATGTCCACCACGGAAGTGCCCACCCGGGCCGGCTGTCCCGGCTGACCCGTCACCGAGATGAGGCCACCCTGCGCCTGCATCAGCGGATCGTAGCCGGGCAGGTGGCCCTGAGGACCGTCCATGCCATAGGCGGTGATGCTACAGTAGACCAGGCGGGGGTTCAGGTCGTGGACGATCTCCCAACCGAAGCCCAGGCGCTCGATCACGCCCGTGCGGAAGGACTGGAGGAAGACGTCCGCGCGGCCGAGCAGGCGCTCGAGCACCTCCCGCCCGGCGCTCTGCTTCAGGTCCAGCAGCAGACTGCGCTTGCCCCGGTTCGCGGCGCCGAAGATGACCGCCTCCCCGCACTCGAACGGCGGCCCCCACGTACGCGCCGGATCGCCGCCGGGCGGCTCCACCTTCACCACGGCTGCGCCCAGGTCAGCCAGGATCTGGGCGCAGTACGGCCCGGCCAGGTTCTGCGAGAGGTCCACCACCCGCACGCCCGCGAGCGGTGCGAAGGCGGCGCTCATGCCGGCGTCAACCAGGCGCGCCAGGCCTCCTCCGCCGCGCCCACGGTCAGGCGATCGCCATTGCGCACGAGGGGCGTGCGCAGGAGCAGCGGCTCCTCCACCAGCTTCTCCACCCAGCGTTCGTGGCCCAGGTGGGCATGGGCCAGCCCCAGGGAGTTGAATCGGCGGCTCTCCCGGTCCATTATCCCCTCCACGCCGAAGCGCTCCACGAAGCGGCGCAGCTCGCCGCGGGAAGCGGCGCGCTGCTTCAGATCCACGAAGTGGGTGCGCACGCGACGCTCGGCAAAGAAGCGCAGCGCCTTGCGTGTGGCGGCGTCATTGCGGATGCCGAAGATCTGGACTTCCATGCCAGCAACCTAGATTGCCTGGCCGGGATCGCCAACCGCGCGGCGGCCCCGCGCTGAGCGCTCGACCCTGAAGGAGGATACGTGCCGATGGCTCGAAGTTTCTGCAGCGCCGCCCTGGGGGCGGCTGTGACGATGGCAATCGGGTGCGGAGCGCCCGTGGACCCCAGCGGTGTCTACGAGCTGATGTTCGATCTCACGCCCGCCGACATGCGCGCGCAGTTGACCATCCCGGGGGGCGACGTCGAGGGCGGCGTGCTCCTACTGCGTGGCATACGCACGCAGCAGTTCGGCTCGGTCGACATGGTAGCCGCGGCGGACAGCCTCACGCTCCGCTTCGGACCGAACGGCGAGTTGCGGTTGGGCTTCACCGGCGATTCGGTCCACGGTGTGTATCTGCTCTCCTTGGTCGACACCGTGCCGGTGCGCGGCATGCGGACCGATGCGCCGCCCGACAGCGCCCTCGTGGCCGCTCTGCGCCCGCGCCGCCAGGCACCCGGCGTGCTCTCGACAGACGAGCAGAGTGATCTGCTGCCCGCGTTCGGCGCCGGGCTGCTGCTGTTCACGCGTAGCAGTCCCGACTGGCGCCGGCATGTGCTCGTGGCAACGGAGCAGGCGGAGGAGAGCTGGGCCGCCCCGCGGGCGCTGCCGTTCTCGGGCGGCATCTGGAACGACCGCGGAGCCGCGTTCGCCCCGGGAGATTCCCTGCTCGTGTTCTCCTCCGACCGGCCCCTGCCCGGTGACTCGGCCGGCGGGGACTGGAATCTATGGAGTGTGGCGCGGACGGCGGACGGCTGGGCGGAGCCGGCGCCACTGGCCATCAACTCCGACTCGGCGGACTTCCATCCCTCGATTTCCGATGACGGCTCCCTCTACTTCTCCTCCCGGCGCACGGGCGGTATGGGCGGCGCGGACATCTGGCGGGCCGCGCGCGGGGCGGCCGGCTGGGAGGAGCCCGTGAACCTGGGGCAGGCGATCAACGGTGAATGGGACGAAGGCAGTGTCTTCGTGGCGCCGGACGGGAGCTGGCTGCTGGTGAGCGTCGTGGATCGGCCCGGTGGGCTGGGGAATGAGGACCTGTGGCTGGCGGTGCGGTCGGGGGGTGTTTGGGGCGAGCTCCGCAACCCGGGCGCGCCCCTCAACTCTTTCGGTGCCGAGTACGGCGGCGCGCTGGAGCCGGGCGGGGCGGCGCTCTGGTTCACCAGCCACCGCCGCGGCCTGGCCGACTTCTATCGCCTCCCGCTGGACGAGGCGGGCATCAGCGGCGGCTGAGCGCCGCACTCAGCCCGTGGCCAGCGCCGCCAGGAAGGCCTGGCCGTACCGTTCGAGCTTGGCGGGGCCCACGCCCGGCACCGCCAGGAGTTCGGCCGGTGTGGCCGGCCGGCGCGCCGCCATCTCGCGCAGCACCTTGTCACTGAACACGATATAGGCGGGCTTGCCCTCGGCGTCGGCGAGCGCCTTGCGCAGCGCGCGGAGCGTGTGGAACAGCGCCTCGTTGGGATCGTCGTGCACCAGGCCGGCGTCGAGGGCGGCGCGCGCCGCGGCCAGCGGATCCCCGGCGAGTGCGGGACGCCCGCCGCCCACGCGCGCGCTCCGACTTCCCGCACGCCCACCACGGTCCCGCCCGCGCGCCAGCATGGCCGCCGCGGTGATGTCCGCCACCGTCTGGCCGGTGCACACGTCGCACGATCCGGTGCACGGCGCCATCGGCTCGTCGAAGTGTTCGAGGATCCCCTGGTGCCGGCAGCGGCCCCCCTCCAGCAGGTCGAAGAGGTCCACCGTGGCCCGATGCCGGGCGCGCCGGTGCTCCGGATCCTCGAGATCGCGCAGGAAGCGCTCGTGCAGCTTCACGTCGGCCCAGGAGTAGAAGAGTGTACAATCACTTTCCAGACCGTCGCGGCCCGCGCGACCGATCTCCTGGTACCAGGACTCCACGTCCTTGGGCATGTCGCGGTGGATAACGAAGCGCACGTTGGACTTGTCGATGCCCATGCCGAACGCGATGGTGGCCACGATCACGTCCACGTCATCGCGGGCAAAGGCCTCCTGATTGTCAATGCGTTCCTCGTCGGGCAACCCCGCGTGGTACGGCCGCGCCCGGACGCCGTTCCGGACCAGGTACGCGGCGGTCTGCTCCACCGCCTTCCGGGAGAGGCAGTAGACGATCCCGCTCTCCCCGTGGCGGGTGTCGATGAGCGCCAGGATCTCCTGGCGGGTGTGTCCACCCTTCTCCTTCTTCCGCACCCGGATGTTCAGGTTCGGACGGAAGAAGGAGCCCTTGTAGCCGGCGGGCCGCTGCATGCCGAGCTGGCGCACGATGTCCAGGGCCACGCGCCGGGTGGCCGTGGCGGTCAACGCCAGGACGGGCACGCCTCCCAGCTCGTCGCGCAGGCCGGCCAGGCGGCGGTAGGACGGTCGAAAATCGTGCCCCCAGCGGCTGATGCAGTGCGCCTCGTCGACCACCAGGAGGGTGATGGGGCAGCCGCGTAGAAAGTCCCGCAACGAGCCCTCCAGCGCTTCTGGCGCCAGGTAGACGAGCTCGTAGCCGCCGGCCCTGAGCTCCGTCAGGCGCCGGCGGCGCTCCTCCGGATCCAGGCTGGAGTTGATGGCCGTGGCACGATACCCCAGGTCATCCAGCGCGTCCACCTGGTCCTTCATGAGGCTGATGAGGGGAGAGAGCACGAGTACCGTGCCCTCCATGAGCCGGGCAGGTAGCTGAAAGGTGAGGGACTTGCCCGCCCCGGTGGGCATGACGCCGATGCAATCGCGGCCGTCCAGCACGGCGTCCACGATCTCCCGCTGCCCGGGCCGGAAGCTGTCGTAGCCGAAGACGTCGCGGAGCACGTCCAGGGGTCCGGCCGGCGCGGGAGACGTCTGATCGAAGAGGCTTGCCTGGGCCATCCTCAGGCGGTCCGTTCCGCGGCGCGATCCCGGCGGAGGTCGGCCACCTCTTCCCGATTCCACCGGTAGAAGAGGATGGAAATGGCCGTCCACATGATGACCATCCCACCCAGCTTCATGATCAGTCCGGCGAGCCACTGCTCCTGGAGGGTGCGGAAGCCTGCGACGGGCGGCGCCAGCTCGTACACGCGATACAGCGGCAGATCGCTGAAGGTGATCATGGCGCCCGGCGCCACCATGACCATGGTGGCACCCACCAGGTAGCCCATCTTCATGGCCGGGGACATGAGCGGGCGCTCCGGTAGCGGTGCCACGACCGGCCACCAGAATAGCACGCCGCCGATGAGCCAGGCCATGTCGATCGCGAAGGAACCGAGCTGCGACACCATGAGCGAATCGGTGGTCACCGGCAGATGGGTGCCGATCATGATGGTCGTGAAGGCGGCAAATGCGGCCAGGGGTCGGGTGGCCAGTTCCAGTACCCGGCCCACGTGCGGAGTTTCAAGCAGCCGGTGGAACGCCGCTCGAGGCACCCCCAGCAGCAGGAACACGGGCGCCGCCAGCCCGATCAGGATGAACTGGACCATGTGAATGCTGGCCATGTAGGAGCCGAGCGCACCCACGGGCCAGTCCAGCGCCAGCCAGAGCAGGGCCAGCCCGGTGCCGAACCATCCGGGTGCACCGGTGGCTTCATGGGGAGCCCGCCGCGTATGCCGCGTCAGCCGCAAATAGGCCACCGCGAGGAGCGTGATGAACACCCACACGCCAGGGTACGCTTGCCACACCCACGTCCACGCGACCCCCTGTGCGGAACACCAGAGCTGCATCTACCTGTTCATCCTCATTGCGAGTGACTGGACGCTTCAGAAGCTACCGGGCAGGGCCGAGCAGTTCCTCGAGTTCGCCGGGGCTCACGACACGGGCCGTTACCGGCACCACGGCGCCGCTCCGGAAACGCAGCCGTGCGGAGACCCGACCCGCCTCCAGCGCGCGGGAAGCTATGCCGAAGAGCATGCCGTGCGCCCCGCCGGGACGCAGCTCGAGCCGGCCGGCGGCCGGGATCGGCAGGGAGTCAACCCGCTCCATGGTCCGACGCCCGTCGGCCTGCCCCGTGACGTGCAGCTCCCCGCGCTCCAGGTCGGCTCCGCTCAGCTCCACGAGCGCGTCCGCTTCACCCTGGCTCGTGACGAACAGGTAGAGCGCGCCGGGACGGCCCTCGGCCAGCGGGGGCGTGGCGTACACATGGCTCACCGTGAGCCCCGGCCCCTCGAAGACGGCGCCCTCGCCGGCCCCGCAACCCAGGACCAGGGTGGCCAGCACCAGTCCGGAGCTGCCGCGCGCCCTCACGGCCGCGCCCATTCCGAGTCCGCGAGCCTGGGCAGATCGCGCAGCCAGTCCTGCTGGCGAATGCCGAACGGATAGGTCACGTGGGCAAAACCGTCGGGCGTGAACGCCAGGATCTGCGCCGAGTGCCCCACGGAGTATTGGCCGTCCGCCGCGTCGTCCTCGTCGATCAACGCCGGCGGGAGATTGATCGCGGCCTGGATGCGGTTGACCTCCTCGAAGCTGCCGCGCAGCCCCACGAAGGACGGGTGGAACACGTCCAGCCATTCCCGGATCCGCTCGGGCGTGTCCCGCTCGGGATCCACCGAGACGAAGACCACCTGGATCCGCCGCCGCACGTCGGCATCCAGACGGTCCACCACGGCCCCGAGATTGGCCAGGTGGACCGGGCAGATGTCCGGGCAGTGGGTGAAGCCGAAGAAGAGCAACGTGATCCGGTCCGCCGTCTCGCGTCGGAAATCAAAGGGCTGGCCCTCCGTATCCGTCAGGACGAAATCCGGTTTGGCCGGAGGCTCCGGAAGCACGATGCCGCTGTAGCCGGTGGCACGCAGGCGGGCATCCACGTTCTCGTCACCCGTGGTGCCGGGCCCGCAGGCTCCCACCGCGCCCAGCAGCACCGCCAGCCCGACGATTCCCGGAAGCGCCTGGAGGCGGTCCGGCCCTGCACTCGGCTTGCGATATTTCACGGTGGGAAGTTAACAGAATCCGGGGGGCTGGCCAATCGCAACCCGGGCCTTCGGGATGGCCACGCGGGACACGTGAGCGGCGACTGGACGGCGGCGGGTCCGCCGATGCCGCCGCCCGCGCGCAGTCGATTGTCGGACAGCGGCATGGCGAGCCTGCCCCTCAGGTCGTTGGGACCTCGACGTGGACCGTGGCGACCTCCTGACCGAGGTGCGTGGCCAGGAGCTCGTGGTAGGCCTCCAGCGTGCGATGGTGGCCGAACACGAAGCGTGACAGGGTACGAAAGACCGGGTTGTAGACCTCACCCTCCTCCACGATGGTCAGGCGGGTGCCCCCCTCGACAGGTTCGAACAGCCACGTCCAGGTGCCACCGTAAGGCAGGTCCTCGTCCACGATGCGCGCCGTGAAACGCCGCCCCGGCACGGACTCCAGGGCTTGATAGGTGACGGCGCCGTACTGGTTGTGCTCACGCCAGCGAAGCAGGCCGTCGGTTGCGCCGAGACGCTCCACCCGATCCACGTCGGGCCGCCAGGAGGCGAGTCCGTCCAGGTCCGTGACGGCACGCCACACGGAGTCCGGAGGGGCGAGGTACGTGCCGGCTACCGCGGCCGTGTGCTCGGCGGGCAGTAGCATGCCGGTGAGCAGCACCAGGCCGAACAGGCCCAGGATGCTGCCGAGGCCGTAAAGCAGCCATTTCATGCTTCGTCCTCCTCGGCTCGCCGGTCCGGCACGGGCCGCTCCGACCCGATCGGATGCGCCGGCAACGTCACGACGAACCGACTCCCCATCCCGGGTGTGCTCTCCGCGGTGAGCTGCCCGCCCAGGAGCTCCGCCAGCCGGCGGGCGATGGTGAGCCCGAGCCCCACCCCACCCACCGTCCGGGTGGTACCCTGGTCGACCTGCCAGAAAGACTCGAAGATTCTGTCCATGTGCTGCGGAGCGATGCCGACTCCGGTGTCCTCCACTTCCATGCGGCACTCGGCGGGGCCCCCCTGCCAACGAACGCGCACGCCGCCCTCCGAGGTGAACTTTACCGCATTGCTCAGGAGGTTGACCAGTATCTGCTGCAGCAGGTGCGGATCGCAGCAGATCGTCACGGCAGCCTCAGGCGGCTCCACATGGAGTCCGAGCGCCTTCGCGTCGGCCATCGGGCGGACCAGCTCGATGGCTCCGGCCACCGTCTCGCCCGGATCGAGTACGCGGGTCTCCACGTGTTCGCGCTCGGCCTCCAGGCGCGTGAAGGTGAGCACCTCATCCACGAGGCGCGTCATGTGCCAGGCCCCGCCCTGGATGCGGGC
>Ga0214473_10004776_pt1 | contig 16279 bp, 10 predicted proteins | sample RVTome_7_FD_203509 | JGI IMG/M metagenome (GOLD analysis project Ga0214473, IMG submission 203509) | Soil microbial communities from uranium-contaminated site in the Upper Colorado River Basin, Wyoming, United States - RVT98D197 | ecosystem: Environmental > Terrestrial > Soil > Contaminated >... | reverse complement strand
CCCCGGCGCCGGGTTCCGTGGCGCGGGCGGCGGCTGCTGGCAGTGCCGTGGGCCGGGCGGTGGTGGCCGGCAGGGTCGCGGGCGCCACGATGGCAGCGCCGCCCGCGCCGCCCGCGCCCGCTGCCCTGCCGGACGGCTGGTTCGGCTTCGGGATCTCCTGCTCCGACTGTCTAATGTGGACGGGTCCAGGGGCGGAGGGTCCCGCCTTCCGCTTCAGCGTGCCACCCGAGGTGGAGTCGGTGGAGCCGGGCACTCCGGCGGCCGCGGCCGGCCTGGAGGCCGGAGACCTGCTGCTGGCCATCGACGGCGTGGCGCTCACCTCGGAGGCGGGCGGCCGCGCCTTCGCCCGCGTGGAGCCCGGGCAGAGCGTGCGCTTCCGCATCCGGCGCGACGCGCGCGCCCTCGACCTGACCATGCGGGCCATCGCGCGGGAAGGGCGGGAGACCGCCCCCACCGCCTGGGTATTCGGCCGCGGCGAGGCACGCACGCCCCTTCCCACCAGCGTCTTCTTACGTGGCGAGCGTATCGGGTCGGTGTGGGAGACCACGGGCACGGCAGCGCCCACCGTGTCCCGGACGCTGCGTTATTCAGGGACGGTGGGCAATGCGGTCGTGGAGGTGCGCGGCTCGCCGTCCGTGGTGGTCTCGGAGGTGCGTCCCGGCGGGGATGTCATCATTCGCGTGGGCCAGACGGAGATCCGGGTAACGGCTCCACCTGGCGGCGGCTGACGCCGGCGCCGGAGGGCCTCCCGGCGCTGCCCGGGCCCTCCGGCTCCACCGCCAGCGGTAGCCAGAGCGTGAACGCGGCGCCGCGGCCGGGCGCCGTGACCAGCGTGAGGTCCCCGTCCAGCAGGCGGACCACCCGCCGCGCGATGGCCAGCCGGAAGCCGCGCGGGCCGCCCGCCTGCTCCGCCCGGTGCACCTCCTCGAAAACCCGTTCCGCCTCGGGGAGACCGGGACCGGTGTCCGCCACGGTGACGCACAGCCAGCGCGCCGGATCCCCCGCGCGTCTGCCCATGCGTACACCCGCTCGGACCGTCACCACGCCCTCCGGCGGCGTGTAGCGGACCGCGTTGGAGAGCAGCGCATCCAGCACGTGGCGCACGTGATCCAGGTCGGAGTTCACCATGGGCAGGTGGTCCGGAATGTCGAGCTTCCAGAGGATCCCGCTCGTACCGGCGGCCAGCGTCTGATCACGCACCATGTCACGGAGCACGGCCGCGAGCTGCAGGGGCTCGGGGGAGAGCGCCAGGTTCCCGGTCTCGGCGCGCGTCAAGTCCATCAGCTCACCGATGAGGCGCACGCAGCCGTCCACCCCCCGCCGCGCCCGGCGCAGATAATCCTGGCGCCGTTCCTCCGCATGGTCCGGCTCGCCCGCCATGGCGGCGAATTCGGCGGCCACGCCCAGATTGTCACGCAGGGCGTAGCCGATGGCGGCCACCAGGCGAAAACGCGCCTCCATGGAGTCTTCGAGGGCCACTTCCCGGCTCCGTACGTCCTCCTCGAGCAGCACCATGCGCAGGGCGGCGGCCGCGAGATCGGCCAGCGGCAGGAGGTCGGTGCGTCCGAGGCGCAGCCGGCGGCCTTCGGGGGGGTGCAGGATGAGTTCGCCCAGGGTGATGGCATCGGACCGGACGGGGACGCCGAGCGCCCCGGGCGTGCGCATGAGTGGGGCGGGACGCCCCACCGCCGGCGCCTGCCCGGCCGCGGCGCACACCAGCGCATCCACGCCGTCGTGACGCTCCACGTGGACGCCGGCGGCCCCCGAGGCGCGCAGCGCCTCCCGGGTGATGATCTCCAGCGCCGCGGTGGGGTCGGCCGCGGCCACGGCGCGCACCGCGGCGTCGAGCCCCACCGCGTCGGCGGGGCCCACGGGCTGGTTGGCAGGTGGATGCAGAGGGATCCTCCAGTGCTGCCGCACCCGGGGACGGGCGGCCGCGATACCCGCGTGGGCCGCACCGCCCGTGCCAGGCTCGATCGAGCGGGGCAGGCGCGGCCCGCAAAGCCCGCTACCCCCGGAATGTTACGTCAGCGGCGGGATCGGGCGTGGCGCGCATGTCGCCTGGATGAGATCCCGGATCGGCAAGAATGTGCGCTGAGTCCGTAGAAAGGTGCCAACCTCAGCCGCCACCGCCGCCCGCGGCGGTCCGGCCCACCGGACGGCCGACCGGCCCGTCCTCGGCCGCTGGTGCCGGCGCGCCGGGGAGCGCGCCCGCCAGGCCGTTCACCGTGTAGCGGCCGTCGGCCAGGACACCGATGGCGGGCAGCGTGCGGCGTTCCTCGAAGTGCGTGTACGCGGGCCGCAGCCCTTCCCAGAAGGCCAGCAGCTCCGGCCGCTCCCCGAAGACCCGGAGCAGCTGCTCCATATCATAGTCTTCAAGCCGGGCGGGGAAGATGTGCACGGGGATGCGCTCCTGGCCGCCCGCGCGGGCTTCGACCGCCAGCCAGTAGATCTCCTTGATGGCCTCGTCGTTGACCGCGATGCAGCCAGCGGTCTGGCAACCGCCATGGATGAAGATCTCGCCGCCCACGCCTTCGGGATGCCCCAGGGCGCGGTCGGAGCGGTTCGGGTAGTCCAGGTGGAGGGAGAGGTGGAAGTCACTCTCCGGGTTGAAGAAGTCCAGCGCGTAGAAGCCTTCGGGCGTCTGCCCGTCGCCCTCCTGCCGCTTGGGGCCGAGCGATCCCTCCAGGGCGCACACCAGGTACTGGTTGAGCAACTCGTAGCGCTCCCCGCCCGTCGGCCGCGCCCACACCTCCAGGACCCGCTCGCGCTTGAACACGCGAAGATAGAGCTCGGCGGCGGGGTAGGTAATGCCCCGCTCGCGGTAGAGTTCCTTGATGCCGAAGCGCGTCTGCAGGCGCGCTTCCCTGACGCGGGGATACTCGAGCTGGCTGCCGGCGAACGGACTGGCGAAGGGCCAGCCGAGCGGTCGATCATCGGGGCCCGCGGACTCGGCGGCGGCGCCCGCGAATGCCACGGGTGTGCCCACCGGGCCCTGGGTCGCGGCGGGCGCCGGGCGGACCACAATTGCGGCCAGCAGGCACAGTGCCATGCGGGTCGATGGATGCGAAAGAGCGCTCATGCCACCCCTGTGAAGCTGCAAGATTCCCCCGCGCCGGTGCGCAAGAAGCCTACCGCTAAAGCTGGCGCGGCGCGGCCGGTGTGGCAACCGTCGGGGAAGAACGGTATTGACGGCGCACCGCGCGGAAGGCACAATTGCATGTACTCCACGCACGCGGGCGCGGCTGTGTCGTACCGTATGCGTCTCTCCCGGTTCCACGCACCAACGCTCTCCCGGTCGCCGGCCGGGCAAGCCGAAGCAGGCATGACCGAAGCGCCTCCGCCCGTCAGCGAATTCGTGACGGACGGCGAGGCTCTCCCCGCGGGGGAGGGGATCGTCGTCTTCGACGAGGACTGGCGCGTCATCTCCATCGAGGGGGCGGCGGCCGGGCTGCTGGGCTGCGCCCGTGAGATGCTGCTGGGCCGTGTGCTGTGGGACGCGCTGCCCCATCTCGTGGGCACCGCGCTGCACAACCGGCTCCTGCGCTGCCGCGCGGACGGCATCGTGGCGTCCTTTCACGAGCCGGCAGCGCACCTTCCCGTGGACATGAATCTGCGGGCCGAGCCGGCGGACGGTGGCTTCCGCCTCCACCTGGCCGCCTTCGATCCCCCGCCCGGGACGGAGTCCCCGACCGGAGCCCCGCCCACCACCGGAGACGCGGAGGCCTCCTTCCGGGCCGTCTTCGAGGAGGCGGGCGACGCCATCCTGGTCCTGGACGCCGGCCTGAGCGTGACGCATGCCAACCAGGCGGCGCGCGAGCTGCTGGGGACGGAGGGTACGCCGCGTCTCCGCTCTCTCCTGGCGGACGCGGCCGAAGGTGAGCCGCTCGAGGCGGAGGTGCGCCACTGGCCACACCGGGTGGCCCGGGAACTCCGCCTGCGCAGGAGCGACGGCGCCGTGGTGGACTGCCTGGCCAGTGTGAGCGCCCGGCACGACGCTACTGGGGCGGTTGCGGGTTTTCAGGCCATCCTCCACGACGTCACCGAGCGCAAGGCCGATGAGGCCGCCCTGCGGGGCGCTTTTCACGACCCGCTTACGGGGCTGCCCAACCGCGCACTCTTCCTGGACCGCCTGGGCCGCGTCATGAAGCACGCCCGCCGGCGCCACGGCTACCGCTACGGCGTGCTGTTCCTCGACCTCGACCGCTTCAAGCAGGTGAATGACGCGCACGGCCACATGGTGGGCGACGACCTGCTGGTCATGGTGGCGCGCCGGCTCGAGCAGAGCATCCGCCAGGAGGACACCGCCGGTCGCATCGGCGGGGACGAGTTCGCGGTGCTGCTGGACGCCATTACCGACGTGGCCAGCGCCGCGCTCGTGGCCGGGCGCGTGCTGGAGGAGCTGGCGCGGCCGTGCATCGTGGGAGGACGGGAGTTGCACATCTCGGCGAGCATCGGCATTGCCCTGAGCATGACCGGCTACGACACGGCGGAGGCCATCCTCCACGACGCCGACACGGCCATGTACCGGGCCAAGTCGAGCGGCCGGGGCCGCTACGAGATCTTCGACACGGGGATGCAGGAGCGGGTGCGGATCGAAAAGCGGCTGGAGGAGGAGCTGCGGGAAGCGCTGACGCGGACCGAATTCGCGCTCCACTACCTGCCGGTCATCTCGCTGGAGGGTGGCGCGCTCACCGGCATGGAGGCGCTGGTGCGGTGGACGCATCCGTCGCGGGGCACGCTCCTGCCAGCCGAATTCATGGGGGTGGCGGAGAAATCCGGGCTCATCGTGGAGCTGGGCTGGTGGGTGCTGCGCGAGGCGTGTCGTCAACTGCGCCAGTGGCAGGACCGCTTCCCCGACACCACCTTCCAGCTCACCATGAGCGTGAACCTGTCCGCCCGGCAGTTCTGCCAGCCGGATCTGGTCAAGGTGGTGGACGGCATCCTGGAGGAGACCGGCCTGGACCCGCACTGCCTGCGCCTGGAGATGCCGGAGGCCGCCGTCACGGAGGACCGCGACACGGCGCTGGCCGTCCTGGGGCAGCTCCGCCAGCGGGGGGTTGGCCTGTGCATCGACGACTTTGGCACGGGCTTCTCGTCACTGAGCGAGCTGCGCCGGCTGCCCATCTCCTCGGTGAAGATCGATCGGTCCTTGATCGGCGAGCTCCACAACGGCGCCTCGGGGCGGGGCATGGTGCAGACCATCGTGGCGCTCGGCCAGCACATGGCCATCGACGCGGTGGCTGAGGGTGTGGAGACGCCGGAGCAGCTGGCCGAGTTGCGCGCGCTGGGCGCGCGCTTCGCGCAGGGCTTCCTCTTCTCGCTCCCGCTGGAGGCCGCGGCGGCCGCGGAGCTCCTGGCCCATCCGCCGGCCGAGCCGGTGCCGGTATGAGGATGCGTGCGCCGCGCGCCTTTTTCGTGGCCGCGGTGCTGGCGGCCGCGTGTGGTGGCGACGCGGTGCCCGCCGCGGACGCCGCGGCGGACCCGGCGAACGCGGCTTCGCCTCTCACCTGGCGCATCGGGCAGGAACCGCTGGTCTCCGTAGGCGTGGCCTCCGGCGAGCCGGCCTACGAGCTGGACGGCGTCCACACCGTGGCCCGCCTGCCGGATGGCGGGGTGGTGCTCCTGGACCGGCGCGAGCCGCACGTGAGGGTCTTCGACGCTGCGGGGCGCCACGAGGCCGGCTTTGCCCGCGACGGTGCCGGGCCCGGCGAACTGCGCGCGGGCGACCCGCGCCGCACGCGCGTGCCCTTCATGCTCCTGGTGTCCGGCGACACCATCCGCGTGGGCACCGGTGCCCGCTTCGCCCGTTATCTGCGCGACGGCACCTACCTGGGTGACGACGAGCATCCCGCGGAGCCGGGGCAGCGGCTGCCCTGGCAGCCGTTCGGCGTGCGCGGTCATACCGTCCATCCGCGCGCCGTGACCGCCTACAACGCCGCCATCCCGGGGGCGCTGGCCAGCCGGCCCGTGCCCGACAGTACCCTGCTGCTGGCTTACGTGCGGCCCGCCGCGGACGGGCTGCTGTGGGTGGGGCCGCTGCTCGCGGAGGGCGCCGCGCCCTGGGAGATCGTGGATGCGCGCGGGCGCACCGTGGCGCGGGTGGAGGTGCCGGCGGACTTCGTGGTGCACGCGTCGGGAACCGACTGGGTGGCGGGCGTCTTCCGTGACTCCATGGATGTGGAGTACGTGCAGGTGCGGTCCCTCGAAGCGCCGCTGCCCCCCGGTACCGAACGTCTGGCGGCGGCGGAAGGCGGTGCCGTGGCGGCCACGGAAGTACCACCCGAGGTCCTGGAGGCGCACCGGGAGATGGCCAGCTTCCTGCGCAACCTGGTGTCCCGGCAGGAACTCCATTACGGTGATCCGAGGAACGACTTCAGGTACGCGGCCTCGCTGGCGGAGCTGCGCTTCGAGGCGCCGGAGGGCTACCGCTTCCAGATGCCCGCCGCCCATCAGACCGGCTGGTCCGGCATCATCCGGCACGAGGCCACCGGCGCGGCGTGCGTCATGGCCACGGGCAACGCGCTGGTGCCGGGGGTGACGCCGGGGGTGGTGTCCTGCTACTGAGGTGTTGCTGGTGTGGGCCGGGCCCGGCCGATACGCGGCGTCCAGCCTGTGGGCCGGGCGCCGCGTGGCTTTTTCGAAACGGCTGGTTTCTTGCTAGCTATGATTGTTGCGCGGGTCATGCACCTGGCGCTTGGATCGTACTCTGGCCCCCCCCGGAGAACACACGTGGATCCTACGCCTGTCGTCCTGGTAGCGCTCGTGGCGGTGCTCATGTTGAGCAGCGCCGCGTGTGCGGATGGCTCCATTCTGCTTCCCGAGCATGATGCGCCCCAATCCTACCTGGACGTGGATCCGACCAAGGACTGGAACGACCAGTCAGGCTACGAGGTCAAGCTCAACCAGGACGTTCACGACCTTTACAACTACAACAACGAACAGAACAGTCTGATCGGCGAGGGCGAGTACAAGTTCATCAGTGACGCCAACAAGTTCCTCGCCGAGATCAAGAATGACAACTTCGAGATCACACCCGCCACAGCCCTGACCAAGCTGGACGATTACATTGCACACATCCAGTCGGGGGTGGGCGGGAACAATCCCAAGATCAGCGCGTGCTCCGCGGGGATGCTCGAGGGCTATGCCACGGATCTGATCGGCATCATCGAAGCCGTGGCCGCGGAGCCCACCGTGGAGGATCGCGCCGCGAAGTACGCCGAGCTGGCCGCGGCATCCACGGTGGGTGACGGCACGGCGTTCCCCACGGCGCCTTGGGAGTGGTGCCCGCTCGTGGACCGTTTCGAGCTAACGGGGGACACGGATCTGGTCCTCGGTAGCACAGCCCAGCTGTGGGCGCAGCCGCTGAACGAGGACGGCACCTGGACCAACTTCCTCGGCGACGAGGCACGGGATGTGGTCGTCGAGTGGGAGATCATCGCGTGCGACGGTGTGGCGGGGGATGATTCCTGCGGCACGCTGGCGGCCAAATACCTGACGCACTCCGATCCGGCCACCTTCACGCCGAGCGAAGCCGGAACCGCCGAGATCCGGGTCACCGAACGCGGCGTGAGCGACGGCCCCGCCGCCACGATAACCGTCACGACCAAGCTGCCGCCCTCGGACAGCGATCCGGCCGCGATCGCGGTGACCCCCGCGTCCGCCACCCTCGAGGAGGGCCAGGTCATCACCCTGAGCGCCGTCGTGACCAACGCCAGCGACGAGGTGATACCGGCGCCGGTAAGCTGGGCGAGTGACATCCCCGGCGTGGCCAGCGTGGCCGCCACCGGCATCTCCACCGCGGCGGTGACGGGTGTCGTGCCCGGGTCGGCAACGATCACCGCTACGGCCGGTGGCGTTTCGACCACCGTGGCCATCACCGTCGTGGCCGCCTGCGAATTCCCCGGCGAGGGCAAGGGCGTGAAGCAGCCGGTCAAGGACCGCTTCTGCGCCGTCCACCCGGACGGCCCCGGCAAGTCGGCGGACAAGGGCAAGGGCAAGTCGGGCGGCTGATCGAGCGCCCAGGGCGCCGGACATGATGAAAGGCGGCCGGCGTGCGCACCACGTCGGCCGCTTCGTCGTGGTGTGCTCCGCGCCACCGACAGCTCGACAAGCGCCGCCCCTGATTTCGGTCGATTCGTGCGGGGGGGTAGCGCGCTTCCCCCCTCTCTGAATACAATAGGAAGCGACGCCGCGGATGGGGTGCGTGCCTATCGCTCGCCCGTTCGCGGCGTCGCCGTCCCCGCCGGTGGCACCTCCAGGCCCCGTGGCGGCGGTGCAGAGGCCGCCCGTCCCTGTCCTGGAACGCTCATCCGGCGGACCGTGACGTCCGCGCTACCCGTCCGCAGGAGTGGCCGTGAAGCTCACCACCGCCATCGTGCTGCTGTCGTGCGCCACCGTGGGTGGCGTAATGGCCCTGGATCTGCCCGGGAGGCCGACCGCGCCACCGCTACGCGTCATCGCCGTCGATCCGCTTGCCGACGCCGATCAGGCAGGCACCGTGCGCTACCCCACCAACAGTTTTGTCTTCACGCGCGCCATCTACTCGGGGCGGGGACGGGGCCGGGGCGGCTTTGGCGGGGGCGGCCGCTGTGGACAGAGCTGGTGCACCGACTATCCCAAGGCGGACAACCAGTTCAACGTGGTGCTCCAGCGCCTGGTGGACATCGACGCCTACGGGGTGGCCAACGCCATCACGCTGGACGATCCGGATCTCCGGCGCTTCCCGATGCTCTACGCGCTGGAGGTGGGCGGCATGGCCCTGACCGGGGCCGAGGTGGCGGGGCTGCGCAGCTACCTGCTGCAGGGTGGCTTCCTGATGATCGACGACTTCTGGGGCACGAGTGAATGGCGCAACTTCGAGAGCGAGATCCGGCGCGTGCTGCCCGAGTACCAGATCCAGGAGATCCCCATGGATCACCCGATCTTCAATGCCTTCTACCAGATCGACACCATCATCCAGGTGCCGGCGCGCGGCAATTTTCGCGGCGGGCAGACCTGGGAGCGTGACGGAGTAACGCCGCACGTGCGCGGCATCTTCGATGATGACGGCCGTCTGCTGGTGGCCATCAACTGGAACACGGACCTGGGGGACGCCTGGGAGTGGGCCGAGCAGCCCGACTACCCGCTGGAGTTCTCCACCTACGCCTTTCAGGTGGGCGTCAACTACATCGTCTACGCCATGAGCCACTAGGAAGAGAGCCGTCGTTGGAGCGCATCTTCAGTTTCTTCTTCAAATACCGGCCGATCGTCTTCCAGGAAGGCACCCTGGGCTTCGGCGCGCCGGTCCCCGGCTGGGTACTCCTGGTGGCGGGCGCGCTCGTGCTCGGCGCCACCGCGTACACGTACGCGCGCGCCCGGGCCAACACCCGCCCGGTGGACCGCATTGTACTGGCCGGCCTCAGGACGGGCGCCGTGGCGCTCCTGCTCTTTGCCCTGGCGCGGCCGTTCCTGGCGGTGCCCACCGTGGTGGAACAGCAGAACTTCGTGGGCGTCCTCATCGACGACTCGCGCAGCATGCGCGTGGCGGACGAGGGGGAGGGGCTGACGCGCGCCGACCTGGTGCGTCACGCGTTCGGCACGGGCGAGGAGGCGGGGGAGATCGCGGCGGCGCTGGCCGAGCGCTTCCAGGTCCGCTACTTCGGTTTCTCGGCGGAGACCGGCCGCGTGGAGTCGCTCGACGAGCTGGGCTGGGAAGGCACCCATACGCGCGTGGGCGGCGCGCTCGAGCACGCCAGGGACGATCTCTCCACCGTGCCGCTTTCCGGGCTGGTGCTCGTCAGCGATGGCGCGGACAACTCCGGTGAGGCGCTCTCCGAGGCGCTGCTCTCGCTGAAGGCGCAGCGCCTGCCCGTCTACACGGTGGGGATGGGCCACGAGAAGTTCGAGCGGGACATCGAACTGCGCCGCGTGGGCACGCCGCGGCGGGTCCTGGAGGGCGCCGCCGTGGTGGCCGACCTGGTGGTTGCCCACTCCGGCTATGGCGGCGAAACGGTGGAAGTGCTGGTGGAGGATGGCGGCGTGATCGTGGGCCGCGAGGAAGTGGAACTGCCCGCGGCCGAGGAGCCCACCGTGGTGCGCGTGCACTTCACCGCCGCGGCAGCCGGCGCGCGGCGCTTCGTCTTCCGCGTACCGCTCCAGGACGGCGAGCTCGTGACGCGCAACAACGAGCAGGCCGCCGTCATCCACGTAGAGGAGAACCGCAAGAAGATCCTCTACTTCGAGGGCGAACCGCGCTGGGAGGTGGGCTTCATGCGGCGCGCGGTGGCGGACGACCCGAACCTGCAGCTCGTGGTGCTGCAGCGCACGGCGCCGGACAAGTACATGCGCATGAACGTCGACAGCGCCACCGACCTGCTGGGCGGCTTCCCCACCTCCCGCGAGGAACTCTTCCGCTACCGGGGACTGATGCTGGGCAGCGTGGAGGCCAGCCACTTCACCCACGACCAGCTGCGCATGATCGCGGACTTCGTGGGGCAGCGCGGCGGCGGCTTCCTCATGCTGGGCGGCCGGCAGGCCTTTGCCGAGGGCGGTTGGGCGGGCACCCCGGTGGCGGACGTATTGCCGGTGGAGCTGGACGGGGCCACGCAGGGGGACACCAGCTTCTATTCACCGGTCAAGGTGGGGTTGACGCGGGCCGGCTCGGCCCACCCCATCCTGCGCCTGGCGGACACCGACGAGGCCTCCGAGGAGCACTGGAGTGAGCTGCCCGAGCTGAACACCTTCAACCGCGTGGGGCGCGTCAAGCCCGGCGCCACCGCGCTGCTCACCGGCAGGGGGGACCGTTTCAGCGGCGAGCAGGTGGTGCTGGCCCACCAGCGCTACGGTCGCGGCGTGTCCATGGCGCTGCCGGTGGAAAACCTCTGGTGGTGGCAGATGGCCGCGGAGATCCCGCTCGAGGACCTCACCCACGAGACGTTCTGGCGCCAGCTCCTGCGCTGGCTGGTGACGGACGCACCGGGCCAGGTCACGGTGGCGCTGGCCTCCGACCGCGTGGCCCCGGGCGAGCCGCTCGAGGTGCGCGCCACCGTGGACGACGAGACCTACCTGCGCATCAACGACGGCACCGTCAACGCCCACGTGATCTCCTCCATCGGCGAGGAGTCGGTGGTGCCGCTGCGCTGGACGGTGCGCGCGGACGGCGAGTACAGCGGCACCTTCAGCGCCATGGAGCCCGGCCTGCACGAGATCCGCGTGGAGGCCACCCGGCCCGGCACGGACGAGGTGATGACGGACGTGGCCTGGATCTCCGTGGAGGAGAGCCAGGCGGAGTATTTCGAGGCGCAGATGCGCCCGGCCTCGCTACGCCGCATCGCGGAGGAGACAGGCGGCCGCTTCTACACGCCGGCCAATCTGGCCAACCTCCCCGAGGACATCTCGTACACCGGGCAGGGCATCACGGTCATCCAGGAACGGGACCTGTGGAACATGCCCATCCTCTTCCTGCTTCTCATGGCGCTGGTGGGCGCGGAGTGGGCGTTCCGGCGCATGCGGGGTCTGGCATGAGACGCATTTTTCTGGCGACGACGCTCGTCACGCTCATGGCGCCGGCGCACGCCGCCGGCCAGAGCCACCTCCTCGTGGTGAGCGGCCTGGGAGGCGAGGCTGGCTACACGGAGTGGTTCACCGAGTGGGGCGCAACCCTGGTGGACGCGGCGCTCGAGCGCTACGGCATGCCAGCCGCCAACGTGACCTTCCTGGCCGAGGACACGGCGCTGGATCCGGAGCGCATCGACGGCCGCTCCACGAAGGCGGAGATCGAGGCGGCCTTCCGCGCCCTGGTCGCGCGCTCCCGGCCGGGCGAGACGGTCATGGTGGTGCTCATGGGCCATGGCGCCGTGGGCGGAGCGGGGCCGCGCGTGAACCTGCCGGGCCCGGATCTCACCGCGGCGGAGTGGGCGGCGCTGCTGGACCGCCTGGACGGCCGGCGCGTGGCCTTCGTGAACACCGCCAGTTCCAGCGGCGCCTTCCTGGAGGCGGTGGCGGCCCCCGAGCGGGTGGTGGTCACCGCCACGAAGAGCGGCATGGAGCGCAACGAAGCCGTCTTCGGCCGCCACTTCGCCGCCGCCTTCGCTGGCGACGGGGCCGACACCGACAAGGACGGGCGCGTTTCCCTGCTGGAGGCCTTTGTCTACGCCCGGGCCGAGACCGCGCGGGCGTACGAGGATGACAACAAGCTGCTCACGGAGCACGCCGTCCTGGACGACGACGGGGACGGCAAGGGCGCGGAGGCGTTCACACCTGACGGCGAGGGCCGGCTGGCCAGCATCCTCTTCCTGGGCGATCCCGCGGCGGCGCGGGCCGGTGCGAACGCGTCACCCGAGTTGCGGGCGGCGTTGGAGCGGAAGCGGGTGCTGGAGGGACAGCTGGCGGAGCTGCGGGCCAGGCGTGAGAGCATGGACCCCGACGCCTACCAGGCGGCGCTCGAGGACCTCCTGGTGGGCATCGCGGAGGTGGACGAGGAGATCCGCCGGTTGGGCGGCGGCGGATGAGGCTGGCCGCGCTCCTCTGGGTGGTGGCGCTGGGCGCACTCGTGGCGCAGCCGGCGTGCGCGCGCCAGGCACCGCCGGGGGACGGCTTCGCGCTGCTCCGGAGCGGCGCGTACGACGAGGCCATCGACGCCTTCCGGGCCGAACTGCGCCGGGAGGAGGACGTGCGCGTCCGCAAGGGTCTGGTCACCGCGCTGGCCGAGGTGGGCCGCTACGAGGACGCCGCCGAGGCGGCGCGGGCGGGCGACCGCGTCGCGCTGGCCAACACCCTGGGTGAGGTACTGCTGGCCGTCGGCGAGCGCGCCGCCGCGGAGGCGGCCTTCCGCGCCGCGCTGGAGGGCGCGGCCGCCGACTCCCTGGACGCCCGGGCCAACCTGGGCATGCTGCTGCTGTCCCGGGGCGAGCGGGCCGCCGCCCACGCCGAGTTCCAGCGCTTCTTCGGCTACTACAACCAGAACGTGGCCACGAATGCGGAGGAGTTGGCCGCCACCGCACGCGCCGTGCGGGAACTGGGCGCCACCGACGCGCAGCTCTTCCACGACGCGCTGCGCGCGCTCGACGAAGCGCTGGCCGCCGAGCCCGAGTACCTGGAGGCGCGGCTGCTCATCGGCGAACTGTTCGCGGAGAAGTACCAGTTCGGTGAGGCCAAGGCGGCGTTCCAGGAGATCCTGGCCGTGAATCCGCGTCAGCCGCGCGCCCTGACGGGGCTGGCCCGCGCCAGCCTCTACGACGCCGGGGACGAGGCCATCGAGTACCTGCGGGCCGCCCTGGAGGTGAACCCCAACCTGGTGCCCGCCCGCGCGCTGCTGGCCCGGCTCTACCTCGCGGCGGAGGGCTTCTCCGCCGCCGAGCGGGAGGCGGAGCGGGCGCTGGCGGTGGATGCCACCTATCTGCAGGCGCTCGGCGTGCTGGCGGCCACGCGCTTTCTGCGCCGGGACATGGCGGGCTACCGGGAGCTCCGCGCCCGGGCGCTCGAGGTGAATCCCGCCGCCAGCCATTTCTTCACCACCGTGGGCGAGGTGGCGGTGCAGCACCGGCGCTACCGGGAGTCCGTGGAGCTGGCGGCGGAGGCCACCGCGGTCGACTCGCTGGACTGGAACGCCTGGGGGCTGCTGGGGCTGAACGAGCTGCGCCTGGGCCGCGTGGACGACGCGCGCACGCACCTCGAGCGGGCGTTCGCTGGAGATCCGTTCCACGTCTGGATCAAGAACTCGCTTGACCTGATGGACACCTACAGCGGCTACGCCACGGTGGCCACCGACAACTTCGAGCTCTTCCTGGAGGAGCCGGAGGCCGAGCTGCTGGCGGTCTATCTGGGGCCGCTGGCGGAGGAGGCCTACGCGGGGCTGGCCGAGCGCTACGGCTACCGGCCCGAGACGCCCGTGCGGGTGGAGGTCTACCCCAGTCACGCCGACTTCTCGGTACGCACCGTGGGCCTGGCCGGACTGGGCGCGCTCGGCGTGGCCTTCGGCAACGTGCTGGCCATGGATTCCCCCAAGGCGCGCGAGGCGGGCACCTTCAACTGGGGCTCCACCTTCTGGCACGAGCTGGCCCACTCGGTCACGCTGGGCGTCACGGACCACACCGTGCCCCGCTGGCTCACCGAGGGGATCAGCGTGGCCGAGGAGCGGCGGGCGCGCCCCGGCTGGGGGGATGACCCCGGCCTGTCCTTCCTGGTGGCCTTCAACGCGGACCGGCTGCTCCCCGTGGCGGAGCTGAATCAGGGCTTCACGCGCCCCGCCTACCCGGAGCAGATCCAGCACGCCTACCTGCAGTCCTCGCTGGTGGTGGAGCTGATCGAGCGGGAATGGGGCTTCGCCGCCGTGCGGCGCATGCTGGACGGGTACCGCGAGGGGCGGAGCACCGCGGCCATCTTCGCGGACGTGCTGGACGAGGACCCCGAGGACTTCGACGCGCGCTTCGCCGTCATGCTGCGCGAGCGCTGGGGGCGCGCCCTGGCGGGGCTGCCCGAGGGGGACGCGGCCGCCGAGATGCTGGCCACGCGCACCTTCGTGGCCGGCGCCGAGCCGGGCGCCAATGACTTCATGAGCCAGTTGAAGCGCGGGGAGCAGCTCCTGGCGGAGGACCAGCCGGAGGCGGCGCGCCCCTACCTGGAGCGCGCCCGTGACATCTTCCCTGGCCACGCCCCCACGGGCGGCGGGCCCTACCTGCTGCTGGCCGGCCTGGCGGAGGCGCGCGGGGACATCGCGGACGCCGCCCGCGAGCTGGCCGCCCACGTGGCCGTCAACGAGAGTGACTACGCGGCCCACCTGGAGCTGGCCCGCCTGTACGAGGAGACGGGCGACAGCGCGGCCGCCGCCGGCGCGCTCGAGGCGGCCATGTACATCTGGCCCTACGACATGGAGCAGCACCAGCGCCTGGCCCTCCTCCATCGCGCCGCTGGTGACACGGCGGGCGAGGTCCAGGAGCGGCGCGCCGTGGTGGCGCTCCGGCCGGTGGACATGGCGCAGGCGCGCTACGAGCTGGCCGCCGCCCTGCACCGCTCCGGGGACCCCAAGGGCGCCCGCACGGAGGTGATCCGCGCGCTGGAGATCGCCCCCAGCTTCCCGGACGCGCAGCGGCTGCTGCTGGAGCTGCGCCGGGGCGGGGGCGCACCGTGAGGGCGCCGCGCGCGCGCACGCTCGCCCTGGCCCTCGGGCTCACCGGCGCCCTGGGCATGGCGGGCGCCGGCCTGGCCCTCATGCCTGCGGACAACGCCGCTGAACCGGCCGCCGGCTCCGCGTACGTGATGGCGCCGGGAGGCGCCGACGGTGGTGCCCCGCGCGCTGTGACAGAGCCCGCAGTACCGCAAACGGCCGGCGCGGCGGCGGTGCGAGAGGCGCTGGCGCGCACGGGGATGGGGACGGGGGACGTCGCTTACATGACGCCGCCCCAGCGGGTGATCTGCGGCAAGAACCGGAACGAGGAGTATACCGGCCGCTTCACCTTCGTGCGCATATTCTGGGAGGAGCGCATGGGGCGGAGCCGTTTTCGCGGCCGCGAGCCCAACTGGCACCACGACTGCCCGTACTCGGAGTCCAACCTGACCAGCGTGCTCGGCGCCATGACCACGCTCACGCCGCACATCGGTGGGAGCGTGTACGAGTTCGGCGACGAGGACCTGTACCGCTACCCGCTGGCCTACGTCTCGGAGGTGGGCTTCTGGGAGCCGAGCGAGCGGGAGATCGAGCACCTGCGGGCGTATATGCTCAAGGGCGGCCTGGTGATCTTCGACGACTTCCGCGGCCTTGACGAGATCGCCAACCTGGCGCGCATCCTGAACCGCGCCGTGCCGGAGGCGCAGCTGCGCGAGCTGGACCGCACGGACCGGGTCTTCAACAGCTTCTTCGAGGTGGACCCCGACTCGCTCCGCCTGGGGCCGAGCGGTGGGGGCGGCTCCGGCCGCAACATGCCCGTCTATTTCGGACTCTTCGAGGATGATGATCCGGACAAGCGGCTCATGGTGCTGGCCTTCGCCAACAATGACGTGGGCGAGTACATGGACTACAACCCGCGGGGCTTCTCCGTGGTGAACATGAACAACGACGCGTACAAGCTGGGCGTCAATATGATCATCTACGCACTGACGCACTGAACTCACGGACGGATCGACCAGGGGGAATTTTGGCCACGACGATCGACGAAGGCACGGTGCAGCTCGAGGGGGCGGACGATATTGCCCTGGCGGACCGCATGAAGGAAGGCAGTGAGAAGATCAGGGCCGAGGTGGGCAAGCTCATCATCGGGCAGGAGGCCGTCATCGACCAGATGCTCCTCTCCCTCTTCGTGGG
>Ga0214473_10004775_pt1 | contig 16282 bp, 15 predicted proteins | sample RVTome_7_FD_203509 | JGI IMG/M metagenome (GOLD analysis project Ga0214473, IMG submission 203509) | Soil microbial communities from uranium-contaminated site in the Upper Colorado River Basin, Wyoming, United States - RVT98D197 | ecosystem: Environmental > Terrestrial > Soil > Contaminated >... | reverse complement strand
CGGCGACGTCGACATCCCTGCGCAGATCCCAGCCAGATTCCGCACGCTCTAGGAGACAATAGATGCCCTGCAACCACGCGCCTTACGCCGATCCGGCCCGTTGAAAAATCCGGATATAGCCGGAAGGCAGGGTCGTCTGGTAGGCACCCAGCTGCGCCCCCACATAGGGGCGGATCCGTGCGCCTGGCCAGCGCAGCTGTACGGCAGCGGCGCCCTGGCGTACGGCCCCCCCTGCCCCGAAGGAGGCGTAACCCAGCTCGGGGCCCAGGGCCAGCCATGGCTTGAGCTCGGCCAGGAAGACGGCCCGCACACCCCACCCCGACCCTTCGTGAAGGAGGGATGAGTCGTCCTCGATGCGGGCATGGGCGGCGCCGGCGGCCACGGCGAACGAGCCCGTGTCCGTTTCCCCCCGGCTACCAGCTGGCCGATCGGGGGCGGCTGGCTCCCGCGGGCTGCGCGCGGGTATGGCCGCCCCGAGCACGGCACCGGCCAGCGCCCCGCTCGCGGCGCCCAGCAGTCCGACCACCGGGATGGCGGCGGGGCAGCTATCGCGTTCCGAACTGCAGTAGAGGGCAATGAAGCTGCCGATGCCCAGGCCCACGGCCGCGCCCGCGACCGCGCCGATGATCAGGCCACGCCGGGTGCTCCGCTCGGGAGCCTCCTGAGGGGCAGCGGGCCGCGTGAGCAGGCGCACGAGCGCGGGGTCTGAAGGCGCCTGCAGCCGGACGCTGGCCGGCGGCATCGCGTGCGCCGCGGCGGAATCCCCCACTGCCTGGCGCGGCGTAGCGGCGGCTGGCGGCGCCTGCCGCGCCGTGGTGGAGGCGGGCGGCGTTTGCCACGTCGCGGCCGATGTGGGCCGCGCTTGCCTGCCCTCGGCGGAGGCGGGGGCCAGGAGCGCCCACATGGCTGCGGCCGCCAGCAACGTCGCACGCCGCCGGATACGCGTGATAGGGCTCAATGGGCACCTCCTGTGGGACCGCCCACGGCGGCGCCCGGCGCAGGCGCCGTTGAGGCTGCCGTCTCGGTCGGGGTGACACCCGGCGCCGCGCCTCCGGGATCGTCCACCCCCACCCAGCGCGTCAGGATGGCGGCCACCGAGAGGTCCGCCGTCACGTTGGCCACGGTGATGAACATGTCGGGGATCATGTCCAGGGCAATGAGCAGGCCGATGCCTTCCACCGGGAGGCCGAAGGCAAGGTAGACGGGCGTCATGACGAAGAGGCCGCCGCTCGGGATGCCGGGGGAGTAGAAGCTCAGCAGCGCGATGGAGGCGGCCACCACGGCCAGCTCCAGTCCGCCCAGCTCGATGCCGTAGAGGCGCGCCACGAAGAGGGTGCCGGTGAGGCGTACGGCGGGCGAGGCGAACTTGAAGACCGATACCGCGGCGGGCAGCGCCAGCCCGATGACCTGCGTGGGCAGGCCCAGGCGCTCCTCGGCGCCCTCGATCATGGCCGGCAGCGAGGCCAGCGAGGAGCGCGTGCTGAAGCCCACCACCTGGGCGGGCAGGCAGCCGCGCGCGAAGCGGCCGAGCGGGATGCCCGCCGCCAGCACCGTGACGGGATAGAGCGCCAGGTTCACCACGAGGACCAGCGCCACGGCCAGCACCACGAAGCCGCCGAACGCCGCCGCCGCGCCCACCCCCAGCGTGGCGGCCAGCGGCAGTACGAGGCCGAAGACGCCGATGGGCGCCAGCTCCAGGATCCAGTGGACGAGCACGAAGGTAGCGTCCACCACGCCCTGGAAGAACGCCACAACGGTTCCAGCCCCCGCGGAACGGGTGCGCGTCAGCGCCAGGCCGAAGAGTGCGGCAAAGACCAGCAGCGGCAGCATGGCGCCATCCGCCGCCGCCCGCATGGGATTGGGCGGAATCAGCTCCACCAGCCAGTCGCGGAAGGGCGGCAGCTCGGTGGCCGCTCCCGCCTGCGCAGCGGTGGTCCGAAAGGCCTCGAGCGCGCCGGTGTCCACCGGCAGCAGCGTCAGCAGCGGCGGGGCCACCAGCACCGTGAAGAGCGCCACGGCGGCAATGAAGAGCACGAACAGGAGGATGGCGCCGCCGCCGATGCGCCCCACCGTGCGCGTATCCCGGGCGGAGGCTATGCCGGTGATCACCAGCGCCACGACCAGCGGCACCACGGTCATGCGAATGGCGTTGACCCAGAGTGCGCCGAGCGGCTCCACGAGCGGCGGCAGCGCGTTCAATACGGGCGTGTCGACGGCGGCGATCAGCGCCCCCAGGCCCAGGGCGGCGAGCAGGGCAAGGCCGATGCGTTGCGGCAGTGTCATGATGCGCGGGGGCTCGGGGGACGGTCCGGCGAAGGTACGGCGGCCGGCGCCGATGGGCCAGACGGAGCGGCCCCGGCGGAGTGGCTGCCGCCGGGGCCGCGCTGCATGCGCCCACCTGGACTCGAACCAGGGGCCTCGGGATTAGGAATCCCGCGCTCTATCCACCTGAGCTATGGGCGCGCGCCGGCGACCGCGGAGCAGGCGCCCGAAATAGAACCCGTCATGGGAGGGGAAGATCCGCCGCCCTCAGCCGCTCTGGGCGGCCAGGTAGCCGGCCACGAAGCCGGCCAGCAGGGACTCGAAGCGGTCCCCGTCATCCAGGGCACGCCGGATGGCGTCATGCCCATCCGCTTGCAGCGCATCGGCGAAGGCGTGGAGGCGCCGGGCCAGCTCATCCGTGAGCTCCCGGGAGGCGAACACCTCACTGGGTGTGGGCAGCCGGTCCGTCTCCTCGGGGATGATGAAGGCGTCCATCGGGAAGGCGTCCGTACCCCTGCGCGCCAGTCCCGCCGCCAGGGCCGGATCCTCGTCGCCGTCGTCACCCCAGGCGAAGCCGGCGTGGCCTTCGGGCTCCTCGCCGTCCGGGAGCGCTACGTCCTCGCGCACACCGTCCTCCGCCGCCGAAGCCACGAACGGCGGCACCGGCCGCTGGTTGCCATCCGGCGGCAACGCACGCTGGCCGCCCGTCACGGGTGGCAGGGGCACGCTGTCCTCGCGCACGCGCTGATCCTGGGTTGAGAGGGCTGAGGCGTCCAGGTTCCCGGGTGCCGCCGAAAATCGGCCGTGGGAACCCCGCTGAACCTGCAAAAACATATGCAAACGGATGGACAAGCGAAAGCTCCCTGTCTACCAGCCTCCCACCGCCGCGGTGAGCCCCGCCTCCACGTGGCGGCCCGGCGCCGGCTCGTAATAGCGGCCGCCGAAGCCGTTCACCACCACGGAACCTATGTGCTGCCGGTCCGTGGCGTTGCGCACGGCCACCCAGGGCGTGAGCGACGTGCGGCCCACCCGGCCCTCCCAGGAGGCCCGCACGTCGAGCAGGGTGAGCGCGGGAACGGACGCCTCGTTGGCGTCGTCGGCATAGAGTCCGGCGCTGTGCTCGGCCTCCAGCTGCAGCACCAGGCCGCGGGTGAGCGCGGCGCTCAGGTCGGCCTCCAGCCGGTGGAGCGGCGCCCCGGGCAGCCGGTTGCCCTCGAAATCCTCGTCCGGCAGGCCGTCGTCCACGAATTCGAAGTCCCCCAGCCCGTAGGCCAGGCGCGCCGTCCAGCGGCCCCGCACGAGCGCCGCGGCCGCCTCCACGCCGCGGTGCCGGACCTCACCCGCGCTGCGATAGAACTCGCGGCCCGGCGCCGCCGCCACCTGGAAGGGCACAGGCGCGTCGGTGACCGTGGCGCCGTAGGCCACCACCTCGAACGCCGGATTCGCGCCGCCCCGCCAGCCGGCCTCCACGCCCACGGCCCGCTGCGGCTCGAGGCCGGTGTTGAAGCCGCCGGGGCAGCAGGCCTCTCCCGCCACGGGCGGGGCGTTGATGAGCTCGGTGGTCGTGGGCGTCTGGAAGGCGGTGGTCAGGGAGAGCCAGCCGCCGCCGGCCCCGCCCAGGTCCACGGCCAGCGCGGCCGAGGGACTCAGCGCGTTGAACGTGCGGCTGCCGCTGTCGTCGCGGCCATCGGCCAGGTGCGCGTCGCTGGTGCTGAAGTGGATGCGGTCCCAGCGCAGGCCCGCGCTGGCTTCCACGCGGGTGCCGAGCGCAAGGCGCGCACGCGCGAAGGGCGCCGCGGTGGTGACGCGGTCCACCTGGTCACGCAGGATGTCGGCACCCGGGCGCCCTTCCTGGTTGGGGCGCTCCACGCGCTCGTCCCGCTGCGCCTCCGCCTCCAGCCCCAGCGTGAGGTCGGCGCGCGCGGTTCCGGTGGCCCACGCCACGCGGGCGCCCCCGCCGCGCCGGCTCAGGTCGATCCAGCCGAACGGCAGGGCGCTCTCGACCGTGCGCCCGAGGGCCCAGGCCGTGGCCTCTCCCTGTCCCGCGGCCACGGGGCCCCGCCATGCGGCGCCGCCCTGGAGCTGGCGTGCGGACTCGCCGCTCCCCGTGCGCACGTTGTTCGGCCAGGCGGCCTCCGGGCGCTCCCACGCGGTGTCGCGCGGGAGCGCGCCGGGTGCCTGGGCCACGGGCGCGTCCAGCGCGTGCAGCGTGAGCGAGAGGACGCCGTCCGCGAGCGCGCGGCGGCCCATGGCCGTGAGGCCACGCCGCTCCGCCGCCCCGTGCTCGCGGAAGCCGCGCTCGCGCTGCTCCCAGCCGCTGGCCAGCCAGCCCCAGCTGGCGGTGTGGCCGCCCACCTTCAGGTGGGTCCGGCGCAGGTTGGTGGCGTCGCCCATGCCGCGCCCGCGATCCCCGGCCGCCACCGCGAGCGCGGCGGAGAAGTCCCCGGGTGGGGGGCGTTCCGTCTCAATGGCCAGGACGCCGCCGGCGGCGTTGCCGTAGAGGGCCGCGGCGGGTCCGCGCAGCACCTCCACCCGACCCGCCGAGCCGGCGTCCATGATGGAGAGGTCCGACTGTCCGTCGGGCATGGTGAGGGGGATGCCGTCCAGCAGCACCCGGATACCGCGCACACCGAAGGAGGCCCGGGCGCCGAAGCCGCGCAGCACCACGCGCGGGCCGAGCGAGGGGGCGTGCCGATCGGCCACCAGGAGACCCGGCACGCCGCGCAGCACGTCGCCGGGGTCGGCGCCGGAGCGGCGTGCTTGCAATGCCTGGCCGCCGAGTACCGACACGGCGGCCGGCAGCTGGCTGAGGCCCAGGGGGTCCCTGGTGACGCGCACGCGCAGCGTGTCGCCGGCCAGGACCGAGTCGGGGATGGCCTGGGCGCCCGCGCCGGCGGGCGGCGCGGCCAGCGCCGCCAGGAGCAGCGCGCCGGCCGTGGCGGCACGGGCGCCGGGAAGGTCGCGCGGGGACGTCGCTTGGAACGGAATCAAGGTCATCGGCACTCTAGCGAGGGGACGGCCGCTGGCGGCGCGAGCGGAGCCACTCCACCACGCCGGGCAGCACGGAAAGCAGGATAATGGCCATGATGACCAGCGTAAAGTTCTCTTCCACCGTGGGGATGTTGCCGAAGAAGTAGCCGGCCCACACGAAGAGGCACACCCACGCGATGGCGCCGCCCACGTTGTAGGCCAGGAATCTGGCGTAGTCCATGGCACCCACGCCCGCCACGAATGGCGCGAAGGTGCGGACGATGGGGATGAAGCGGGCCAGCACGATGGTCTTGCCGCCGTGCTTGTCGAAGAAGGCGTGCGTGCGCGCAAGGTGCTGCTGGTTGACGAAGTGGACGCGGCCGGTGGAGATGCGCGGGGCCAGGAAGTGACCGATCCAGTAGTTCGCCGTGTCCCCCAGCACCGCCGCCAGGATGAGCAGCCCCGTCAGCGTGCCCGGGTTCAGCGACCCGCGCGCGGCGAAGGTGCCGGCCGCGAAGAGGAGCGAGTCCCCCGGCAGGAACGGCATGATCACGAGCCCCGTCTCCACGAAGACGATGGCAAAGAGGATGGCGTACGTCCACAGGCCATACGCGCGGATGATCTCGTCCAGGTGGACGTCGATGTGGAAGATGAAGTCCACCAGTGCCGCGATCCATTCCATACTTTCTCCAGGACACCGCCCTGGGGGCGGCGCCGCATATGCAGAGGACGCCGGAGCGTCCGTCCTCAGTCTTGCCAGCCGAAGCGGCCGATGAGTGGTACGAACGTGCAGTCCACCAGCGCCTCGCGGGTGACGCCGTCCTCCCGGCGCGTGACCAGCGTGAGCCGCTGCGTGTCGCGATCCCCCAGGGGCACCAGCAGGCGCCCACCGGGGGCCAGCTGCTCCACCAGGGAGGCAGGCACATCCGGTGCCCCGGCCGCCACCAGGATGGCATCGTAGGGCGCGTAGCGGGACCAGCCGATGGTGCCGTCCCCCACCAGGAGCGCCACGTTGGCCACCCGTAGCGCGTCCAGCGCGTCGCGCGCCCGCGCGGACAGCTCGCGGATGCGCTCGACCGAGTAGACGTGCCCCGCCACCTGCGCCAGCAGCGCCGTCTGGTAGCCGCAGCCCGTGCCGACCTCGAGTACCCGGTCGTCCGGTCCGAGCCCGAGGGTCTGGAGGTAGAGCGCCTGCAGCGAGGGCTGCGACGCCGTCTGGCCGAAGCCGATGGGCACCGGAGCGTCCTCGTAGGCCCGGTGGCGGACCGCCTCGGGCAGGAAATGATGGCGCGGCGTCACGTACAGCGCGCGCAGCACCTCCAGCTCCGAGATGCCGGCCTCGGTGACCGTCTCGACCAGGCGGCGGCGCTGGCGTTCCCAGCGGCGGTCGTCGGGTGAGGAGCCCTCAGCGCCCATGGACGACTCCGCCCACGGGCCCATCTGCCTCAGCGCCCACGGCCGGCCCCGCTCACAGGCCCAACTCCCACGCGCCGATTTCCTTCAGCAACGCGTGGTTGGTGAGGTCCAGGTGCAGGGGCGTCACGGAGACACAGTTGTCATGGATGGCGCGGAAGTCCGATTCCGGCCCCCCCCACCACTTGCTCTCCCCACCGCCCACCCAGAAGTACTCGCGGCCCGACGGATCCTGCGCCCGCGTGAGGGAGCCCAGATAGGCGCGCCGCCCCAGGGTGGTGACGCGTACCCCGCGCGCGTCCTCCGGGGGTACGGGCGGCAGGTTCACGTTCAGCAACGTCTGCTGCGGGAAATCGTCACGCGTGAGCAGCGAGCGGAGCAGCCTGGTGAGCGGCTCCTCCCAGGCCTCCAGCTCGTCCAGGTCCCGCCCGCAGAAGGACACGGCCACGGCGCGCACCCCGAGGATCGTGGCCTCCATGGCGGCGGCCACCGTCCCCGAGTAGAGCACGTCGTCCCCCAGGTTGGCACCCTGGTTGACGCCCGAGAGGACGAAGTCCGGCTTCTCGTCCAGCAGTTCCCCCACAGCCAGCACCACGCAGTCGGTCGGGGTGCCGTCCACCACCTGGACGCCGGCGTCCACGCCGCGCACGCGCAGGGGATGGTGCAGCGTGAGGGAGTGGCTCGTGGCGCTCTGTTCCCGGTCGGGAGCCACCACGCGCACGTCTCCCAGCGCCGCCGCGGAACGGCGCAGCATACCGAGGCCGCGGGCCAGGTAGCCATCGTCGTTCGTGACCAGGATGCGCATCAGCCGCCCGCGTCGTGCCGCAGGATGCCGGACAGCTCGTGCAGATCGGCGCGCAACCCACGCAGCGTCTCCGCGTCCAGCGCTGCCCCGCCCTCCTCACGGAGCGTGCCGGCGTGCCGGATCTCCTCGAGGCGCGCCCGGGCGCCATCGATCGTGTACTTGTCATCGTAGAGCAGCCGCTTCACCAGGAGGATGAGCCGGATCTCCTTGCGCTGGTATACGCGGTTGCCGGAGCGGTTCTTGGAGGGGGAGAGCTCGGGAAACTTCTGCTCCCAGTAGCGCAGCACGTGGGCCTCCAGGCCCGTCAACTCACACGCCTCGCCGATCGAGTAGTACTCGCGGGGGGCCACCGGTCTCGGTACGGGCTGCTGGTCGGCACTCACGTCCAGATCTCCGATTTCGGGTCCCGTAGCATAAGGTTCTCGAGCGCTTCGGCGGCGGGCAGATCCTCGAAGAGCACGGCGTGCACCTGGTCCACGATGGGCATCTCAATGCCCTCGCGGCGGGCCAGCGCGTGCGCGGCCCGCGTGGTCTCGACGCCCTCGGCCACCTGCTCCATGTCCGCCAGGATCTGCTCGAGCGTCCGGCCCTTGCCCAGCTCCACGCCCACGTGCCGGTTGCGGCTGAGCCCGCCCGTACAGGTGAGGATCAGGTCTCCAACCCCGGCCAGACCGGACAGCGTGATGGCCTCGCCACCCATGGCTTCGGCCAGCCGGATGATCTCGGCCAGACCGCGCGTGATGAGCGCCGCGGTGGCGTTGTGGCCGAGCCCCAGCCCGGCCACCATCCCGGCCGCCATGGCCACCACGTTCTTGAGGGCGCCGCCCATCTCCACACCCATGACGTCGTGGCTGGTGTAGGCGCGGAAGCTGTCCGTCTGGAAGGCGGCCTGCGCCAGGCGGGCGGCCGCCGCGTCGCGGCTGGCGATGGTGACCGCCGTGGGCTGGCCCAGCACCACCTCCTCCGCGAAGCTGGGACCCGACAGGAAGCAGGCGCGCCCCGCGACAGCGGCGGGCAGGACGTCCCCCAGCACCTCCGCCATGGTTTCGAGCGTGCTGGTCTCGATGCCCTTCGAGGCGCTCACCACCACCGCGTCGCGCGCCACGTGTGGAGCGGCCCTTGCCATGATGGCGCGGATGTGCTGTGCCGGGCTGGCGTAGACCACCAGCCGGGCACCCGCCACGGCGGCCTCGAGCTCCGTACTCGCGCGCAGCGTCGGGTGCAGGGCCAGACCCCGCAGGTAGCGCGGGTTCATGTGGGCCGCGTTGATGCCCTCGACCAGGTCCGCCGAGCGGGCCCAGGCCACCACCTCATGCCCGCCGCGGGCCAGGTGATGGGCCAGCGCCGTGCCCCAGCTGCCGGCACCGATGACGGCCGTGCGCGGCGGACCTCCGGCGGCCGGGGGCGCACTCATCGGTCCTCCCGGGTGTGGACCGGTGCGCCGTCGTCCGCGGGTGCCGACGCGACGTTCCCGGGCAGGGTCGTCGCGTCTACGCGTCGCACGAAGCGCAGTTCCTCGCCGCGCATGAGGCGCCGGATGTTGGCCCGGTGTGACCAGATCACGAAGGCCGCCAGCGCCGCCGCCAGGTAGAACACGGACCCCGCGCCTTCCGTGAGGAAGACCACGAGCGGGAGGGTGGCCGCGGCCGCGATCGAGCCCAGGGACACCATGCGGGTGGTGACCACCAGGCCGGTCCAGACGGCCAGTCCCACCAGGACCGCTACGGGCGCCAGCGCCAGGAAGACCCCGGCGCCGGTGGCCACGCCCTTGCCCCCCTTGAAGCCCACGTACGCCGAGTAGACGTGACCCACGATGGCGCCGGTGCCATACAGCAACGCCCACTCCGCCGCGGGACTGCCGTCCAGCATGGGGAACCAGTAGACCGGTAGCCAACCCTTGAAGATGTCCACCACGAAGATCGGCACGGCCGCGCGCCAGCCAAGCACCCGGTACGCGTTGGTGGCACCCAGATTCCCGCTGCCGTGCGCGCGCAGGTCGATGCCGTGGAAGGCGCGGCCGACCACGAAACTGGTGGGAAAGGCCCCCGTCAGGTAGGCGGCCACCGTCAGCAGGGGAGCGGTCATCACAGCGGGCTCAGCACGGCGGGTAGGGCGTTGTGCGTGCGGTCCCGGGGGTCATGCGGTCCGCTCCTCCCGGCGCCGGCGGAGCCGGATACGGATGGGCACGCCCTCGAACCCCCAGCGCGCGCGGAAGCCGTTCTGCAGATAGCGGAGGTAGGACTCCGTGACCGCCTTGGGGTGGTTGCCGAAGATGACGAACGTGGGCGGCGCCACCGCCGCCTGCGTGGCGTAGAGCAGCTTCACCGGCATGCCCCGATAATGGGGTGGCGGGCGGCGCCCCGCCAGTTCGCGGACCACGTCGTTGACGTCACGCGTGGCCACGCGGTGGCGGCGCGTGTCGGCCACCTGGACCACCATGTCCAGGATCTTCTGCACGCGCTGGCCGGTGAGCGCCGAGGTGAAGAGCACGGGCACCCAGCGGAGCTGGCGCGCCCGCGCCTTGAGCGCGCTCTCCCACTCCTTGGCGGTGGCGGTTTCCTTCTCCACCAGATCCCACTTGTTGGCCACGATGATGAGTCCGCAGCCGGCGCGCCACGCCTTCTCGGCGATCTTGAGGTCCTGCACGTGCGGCGGCTCGGTGGCGTCCATGAGGAGCACGCACACGTCCGCCCGCTCCACGGCCCGCTCGGTGCGCAGGGCGCTGTAGTACTCCACGCCGCGGCTGATGCGCGCCTGGCGCCGCAGGCCCGCCGTGTCCACGAAGACCAGCTCGCGCCCGTGGTAGCGCATGGGCGTGTCCACCGAGTCGCGCGTGGTGCCCGCCTCCTCGCTCACCACCATACGCTCCTCACCGAGCAGGCGGTTCACGAAGCTGGACTTGCCCACGTTCGGCTTGCCCACCACGGCCACCTGGACCACGCCCGGATCCTCAGGCTCCGCGCCCCGCTCCGGAAGGTGCGCCACGATGACGTCCAGCAGGTCGCCGGAGCCCTTCCCCACCAGCGAGCTGACCGGCAGCGGCTCACCCAGGCCGAGCTCCCAGAACTCGTGCTGCGCCAGCTCGTTGGGCAGGTGGTCCAGCTTGTTCACCGCCAGGACCACCGGTCGCTCGATCTTGCGCAGGACCTCCGCCACGTGCGCGTCCACCGGATGGACGCCCGTGCGTCCGTCCACCAGGAAGACGATCACGTCGGCCTCGTCGAGCGCGGCCTGCACCTGGCGCCGCACGGCCCTGGCCATGGGCTCGTGACTGGCGGGCTCCAGGCCGCCCGTGTCGATCAGCCAGAAGCGCCGCCCGGCCCAATCCGCGAGCGCGAAATTGCGGTCGCGGGTGACGCCCGGCTGGTCCTCCACTATGGCGCGGCGGGTGCCGAGGACGCGATTGAAGAAGGTGGATTTGCCCACGTTCGGGCGGCCGACCACGGCCACCGCGGGAAGCTCCCGGCTCACAGTCGCGCCAGCCCGTCGGCCAGGAAGTGGGCGGGTTCGAGGCGGAGCGGCGCCAGCGCACCGACCAGGTCGGCCAACGCCACGTCATCCGCGAAGCGGCCGTCGTCGTTGAGCGCCTCGGCGGGCAGCAGGGCGCAATCGAAGTCACCGCCCCGCAGCGCGCCTTGGACCGCCGCGCCCGGCAAGAGGCCCGCGGTGTTGACCGTCTCACCAAAATAACTGTTCGCCACGGGGACCACCTGGATGCGGGCTCCGGTGGCCGCCTCCGCCCTGCCCGCCAGCTCGGCCAGGAGCGGCGCCATGCGGGTGCCGGTGACGAGCGCGATGCGCCGGCCGTCCAGGCGGGGCAGCGCGTCCAGCCCCGCCTCGAATTCGTTGAGCAGCCCCCGCACGGAGCCCACGCCATTCTCGGTGAGCGGCCAGTCGTCGTAGTAGGCGTCCTCTGGCAGGGGGCGTCCGGCAATGAAGTACAGCTCGTCACCGGCGTATGCCCAGCCCATGCCCCGCTCCGCGAGCGCCCGCTCCCGGATCCTATCCACCTGGTCCAGCGCCTGCCCCGCCTCCGCCGGCGTGAGCAGCCGCACGGGTCGCTCCAGGTTGTAGCGGGTGAGGCCTACGGGCACCACCGAGAGTGAGAGAACGCCCTCACCCAGGGTCCGGAGATCCTCCAGCGTGCGGTCCAGGTGCGCCCCGTCGTTCCACTCCGGGCAGAGCACGACCTGGGTATGCACGTCCAGACCCGCCGCGGTGAGCTGGCGGAGCTGGTCCACGATCTCACCGCCGCGCGGCACGCCAAGGAGGCGTTCGCGCACAGCCGGTTCCGTGGCGTGCACACTCACGTAGAGTGGCGAGAGGCGCTGATCGATGAGGCGCTGGAAGCCACGAGGTCCGAGGTTGGTCAGCGTGACGTAGCTACCGTACGTGAAGGAGAGGCGGAAGTCATCATCCTTCAGATGCAGCGCGCTGCGGGCGCCCTCCGGATTGCCGTCCACGAAGCAGAAGACGCACTTGTTGGCGCACTGCCGGACGGCATCCGGCGCCGGTATGACGCCGAGCGCCTCACCGGCGTCCTTGTGGATCTCGTAGAGCAGCCGCTCGCCGCCGCACGGCGGCGCCACCTCCACCTCCACCCGATCGTCGGTTTCCAGGAAGCGCAGATCCACCACGTCCCGCACGGGTTCACCGTTGATGCGCAGGATGCGGCTACCGATCTCGAGCTGGAGCTCGTCGGCCACCGTTCCATGATGGATGCTGGCAATCCGGACCATGAACCTCGGATGGTGCAGGAAGGGGCAGCCCGGAGGCTGCCCCTCGTGCGCGGATACAGACAGAAAAATTTAGCGGAATAGCTCCGCCGCCTCAAGGCGGCTCAGCCGGGCTCGGCCGACTCGTCCTCGAAGCTCACCTGGCCGTCCCCGTCCATGTGCTCCGCCAGCACGCCGTGCGCCGTCTCGTAGTCCCACACGGGGACCAGGACGCGCACCGGACTGAGATCACCCAGATCGGTAGGCAGCGAGAAATGATCCTTCTGGGAGAGGATCTCCGCGTCCAGCCCCTCGGCGCGCAGGTTGTCGCGGATGAGGCTGGCTTCCAGATCGTCCGACGTGGAGTAGACCTGGGCCCACCCGTCCACCACGACCACGTGATGGTGATCGGCGCAGAGATGGTGCGTCGGTCCGTCGATGTCATCCTCAGCGCACACGGCCGTGCCGCACACGGCGCAGCGGCCGGTCGCGGCTTGCTCGGGATGGCGGTCGCAACGGGCGTCCTCGAAGAGGTGGCCGCACGCCGGGCACGCGGACGCATTCTCATCGATGTCCTGTCCGCAGTTCGGGCAGGGCCGGCTGGGAGCGTCGAGCTGCACCGGTGATCGTTCCATGACTTTCCTCGCTTCGGGTGGGCGGTCCGGCGCCGAGCGAGCAAGAAGCGTGCGCCTCCCGGGTAAGCAGCGCGGGCGCGGCCCCTGGCCACGCCCGCGCCGCACCATCCCGCCGACCCGCGATTCACATACCGGTCGGCGTGAGCTTCCAGCCGGCCACGCTACCCGACACGTCGAAGGACGCCTCGAAGCTGGTGCTCTGCTCCGCGGCGGGTGCGGGGACGCTCACGTCCTGACCACCCAGCTCGTTGCCCGCGGCGTCGACGGCCGCCACGCGGAAGGTCAGCGGTTCTCCCGCGGCCACACCGTGGTTCAGCACCTGGCCGCTCGCCCGGGCCGTGCCGTCCGCGGTGGTGACGGCCATCTCCGTCACCTCGAAGGTGAGCGCCTGGCGCCGCTGCAGCGCGGCCAGGGCGCCGTTCTTCCACGCCCGGGAGACATCGCCGCTGGTGAGGTCACCCAGGCCGCGCTGCGCCTGCGCCCGCATGATCAGGATGTCCGCGTTCAGCGGGTTGACCTCCTCCAGGCGCTCGGCCACCTCGGCCAGCCGCTCGTACGTCTCGACGACGGCCGCGGTGTCCGGGCTGGCGCTCTCCTCGAGCGCTTCCTGGCCCGCCTGGCCCACGAAGAAGTGGGACTGCCCGAGCATGAAGAGGGCGTCATAGGCCCAGGGATTCACCTCGGCCGCTCGCTCGAAGGCTCGCGCCGCCGGCTCGTAGTCCTCACCCCGGAAGAGGGTGATGCCGATGGCGAACGCGTCATCGGTCGTCACGTCGGGGCTGTCCAGCAGCGCGGTGTAGATGGCGTTGGCCTCGTCCGTTCGCCCCTGCCGGGTCAGGACCACGGCCAGGTTGCTCCTGACCACCGCGTCGTTCGGGTTGGCCTCGAGCAGCTCGCGATAGAGCGTCTCGGCCTCGTCCAGGCGATCGGCGGACACCAGCAGGTTGGAGAGATCCAGCGCCACGTTGGCCTGGATCTCCGCCCAGGCCTCCTGCGCCTCCGGGGTCTGCTCGGCCCGTAGCGGCCCGCTCACCAGCTCCAGCGTCTGGCGGAAGAGGCGCTCGGCCTCCCCGGCGCGCCCCTCCTGGGCGTACAGGGCAGCCAGCAGTTCCATGGCCTCCGGCCGGTCCTGGTAGATGGCGTGCGCCCGCTGCAGATGCTCGATGGCCGCCGCGAAGTCGCTCGCGGTGTAGAGCGGTATGGCTGCGTTGTAGGACTCCGCCCAGAGGGAGATCCGATACCCCTCGATCTCCTCTGCGTACTCCGGCCACAGCTGCTCGGCGCGGTCGAAGGCCGAGTCGGCGGCCAGCACGTTGCCCAGCCCGGCATGCGCCTGGCCCGCCTGCAGCCAGGGCGTGGGGTTCTCGGGCATGGCCTCCATGCCCTCGCGCGCCTGCTCGAGCGCCTTCTCGAAGTTCTCCCGCCGCTCCGCCTCAACGCGGGTTTCGGCCGCCTGCTGCAGATACAGATCGGCGCTGCGCGTGTGCATGGTGCTTGACGGGCGCTGGGCCTGGGCCGTGGCGGGCAGCGCCACCAGCAGTGCCAGGACCGCCAGTTTCCACCCGGAACATCTCATACGGAAACCTCCACTCCGAAGCTCAAGTCGTTTGTCAGTCGGCATTTATACACTTTCATCTCGAAAATGTGGCAGCTCCCGCTCGAGCGCCTGGCGCACGGCGTGGGGCGCCATCCCCAGGGCCCGCCCGGCGGCCGCTACGTCCTCGAACTCCGGCTTGGCCCGCTTCCCGCCCCCGGGCAGCGCCACCACTTTGAGGCGGATGCGCTGGCCGCGCCAGGTCACCTCCTCCTCAAGGCGTTGCAGCGCGAGTCGCCGCACGGGCCAGTAGCGCACCCCCAGCGTGGGCGTGGAGCTCAGCGCGGCCTCCAGCACGTCCTGCAACCGCGAGGCCGGCGCCAGCGCCTCCACCCGCTGGCCGGCACGCCCCTTCTTCATGGCCACCGGCAGGAGCACGGCATCCAGCGCTCCGGCCGCGAGCAGCGCGTCCAGGGCGGGCGGAGCGTATTCCGGCGCCAGATCGTCCACATCCGCCTGCAGCAGATAGAGCGCCTCGCCGCGCTCGCCCGTGACATCACAAGCCACCAGCCGCAGGCAGTTCGGGCGGTCCGCAGGATCGCGGCTGCCGGCGCCGAAGCCCGAGCGGAGCGGCCGCACCTCCAGGGGTGGCTCGGCACCCCCCGTGAGCGTGGCCAGGATGGCCGCACCCGTCGGGGTGGTACACTCCCCCTCGAAGCCGGGGTCCCGCAGCGGCAGCCCTTCCAGGATGCGCAGGGTGGCGGGCGCCGGCAGCGGGTAGCGGCCGTGCGCAATGTCCACGAACCCGCGGCCCACGCTGACCGGCCGCGTGTAGAACGCCTCGAAGCCCAGCTCCGCCACGCCCGCCATGGCGCACAGCACGTCCAGGATGGCGTCCCGCGCGCCCACCTCGTGGAAGTGGACGTTCTCCGAGGTGGTGCCGTGCACCTCCGCCTCGGCCGCGGCGATGCGGCGGAAAGCGGCGCTGGCGCGCTCCCGGACGCCGGCCGGCGCGCCCGTGGCTTCCACGAGCTCCACGATGTGGCGCAGGTGCCGGTGGGCGTCCTCGGGCGGCAGTTCGAAGCGCACGGCGTGGGCCGCGATGCCGCGCCGCATGACACGCTCGACCACCACCTCCACAGGGCCGAGCCCCAGTGAGCCGGCGAAGGCGCGCAGCCAGGCGGGAGCCAGCCCCAGGTCCACCAGCGCCCCCAGCGTCATGTCCCCGCTGATGCCGGCGAACGGGTCGAAGATCAGCCCCCTCATGCGTGTTCTCCCGCTGCCTGCCGCAGCCGGTAGAGCGCCGTTTCACGGCCCTGCACGAGCAGGATAGTGGGCAGCGGCGGGCCATGAGGCTCCCCCGTCAACGCCGTGCGCAGCGGCTCGAAGAGCGCCCGCCCGCGGTGCCCGAGCTCGGCCCCCACGGCCCGCACCGCCTTGCCCAAAGCGTCCTCCTCCCACGCCGGCAGCGCCGCCAGCCCCACCGCCGCGGCGCTGGCCAGGCGGGCTTCATCCGTGGGCAGCTGGGCGTGCGAATCATGCTCGGGAAAGTAGCGGCGGAGCTGCTCGGCTATGTCCTCGAAGGCGGCCAGGTGTGTACGCACCCCGGCCACCGCGGCGGGGAGCACCTCGTCGGACACGGGGACGCCGGCGGCCGGCACCCACGGGCGGACGGCCGCCACCAGGGCGTCGAGCGGCATGGCCTCGATGTGGCGGGCGGAGAGCCAGCGCAGGCGGGCGGGGTCGTGCATCACGTCACTGGCGCCGATGCGCTCCAGGGATACCTCCGCCACGAGCCGCTCGCGCGCGAGCACGTCCTCCCCGCTCGCGCTGGACCACGACAGGAGCGAGAGGTAGTTCACCACCGCGTCGGGATGCACGCCCGCGCCGCGGAGCGCCGCCAGCGGCTCGGCGCCGGCGCGCTTGGAGAGCTTGCCGCCCTCGGGGG
>Ga0214473_10004774_pt1 | contig 16282 bp, 18 predicted proteins | sample RVTome_7_FD_203509 | JGI IMG/M metagenome (GOLD analysis project Ga0214473, IMG submission 203509) | Soil microbial communities from uranium-contaminated site in the Upper Colorado River Basin, Wyoming, United States - RVT98D197 | ecosystem: Environmental > Terrestrial > Soil > Contaminated >... | reverse complement strand
GTGTCGGCCGCGGCAGTGTCCGCAACTTCGTCAGTCCAGCGGGTCAGTTCGCGCTTGGTAGCGGCGCTGGCGGCGCCGATCCACGAGGTCAGCCGCAGCTGCGTGTCCGTCGTCCACAAAGCGGCGGGCATCTGCGTAGTAGCCAAGCGAAGCTTGGCTTCGCTCGCCCGTAGAGCCCCCTCGGCCTGCTGCCGCTGACGATGTTCATCACGCTCCTGCAGAGCGCGCTCGACGACAGGGACCAAGCGACTCAAGCGCGGCTTCATGACGTAGTCCGTAGCCCCGGCCTTGAGGCTTTCGATGGCGGTTTCTTCGCCGACCGTACCGGAAACCAATATGAAGGGCGTGTCAATGCCGCGGGACCGAACCACCCGCAAGGCGCTCAGCCCATCGAACGCCGGCAGGCTGAAATCGGCGAATATCAGATCGTACTCTGTCGATGATTCGAGGCGCGAGATGAAATCACTGCGCGTCTGCACACGATCGCAACGGCAGGCGTGGCCGGCCTCGCGCAGAATTGAAGCTTCCAAATCAGCATCGACCTCGCTGTCCTCCAAAATCAGGATGCTCAGTTCTCGGCTGCAGACAAGCGGCCCCTTGGCGAACTCGCCGTCTCCTTCTTGACTCCGCCGAGGGCTCGAGTCGCATGCTGAAACCTCATTCCCGGCCGGCATCCTCTTCCTCCTCGTATGTACTGCTATGCGGGATGAGCAGGTAACATGCCGAAATGCGCTGCTTCTCAATATCAAGACAATCAATCTAACGCCAGCGGCAGGTGGCTGACAGGTATCAAATCCTGGGAGTGCAAAACCCGTTGCTGGCTGCTCAAACGCGCCCTCGATAGAGGCATGCATTCGCCCCCAGGGCCACGGCAAAGTCGCTCACAGAGGGCAGCATCACCGACTGCTCCTCGAACCACGGCCCCCCTACGCCCGTCATGCCCGCAGTCTTCTAGCGGGCATCCAGGAGGGGCGGAGTGGATTCCCGCTTAAAGATTGCGGGAATGACGCATTCATTGGCGATTGAGGTTCTGCCGGCGACTTTGCCGTGGCCCTGCATTCGCCCCTCTTCTCGTTTTACGTTAGCTTGCGTTTGTGTTTAACTATTCCTCCTGGCGTCATTGCACAAAATGAAACGGCAGAACGGCGGAACCTGGAGATGAGTAGACAAATCGGCCACGCCACCGTGTTCGGGCGTCGCCTGGGGGCAGTTGTGGCGCTCACGCTGCCGCTGCTGGCCACTCCCGGCTGGGCCATTTGCCCGGGAGATCTCAACGATGACGGCTTCGTCATGGTTGACGAGGTCCTGACCCTGGTGGACAAGGCCCTGAACGGCTGTCCGGCGCGCCCGTCGATATGTCCCGGCGATGCGGACGGCGATGGTATCGTTTCCGTCGCCGACATTCTGGCCGCGGCTTATGCTCTTTTGAGCGGGTGTCCTGGCGAGCCAACGTCATCGCCGACACCGCATCCCTCCACCAGCACGCCTTTGCAAACACAGACCGGCACGACGTCAGCTACAATCACGCCAAGCGTTACTGCCACGCCGTCTCAAACGCCGGCTCCGCCGAGCTGTCCGTTCACATTCGACGATGACACGCTGTCGTTGAACATTCTTTGTGACTACATCGGAGCGTTCAGCTTCGACCCCGATTGCCCCGGCGACCTGCAAGCGCTGTTTACCAGTTATGGCGGCTCCACCGTTGGTGTGGCCATCGGCACGGCTGACAGCGTGGTCATGTTTGTGGGCACGAAGGTTTCGTCGACGCAAGCCGATTTGATCGGCTACACCGTTGGCGACCAGACGGAGCTCACGCCATCGACTGGCACGATCGAGCTGCAGCAAGGCGGGCGTGTGCTGGTCATTGCCCCGGACAGTTCGCCGTTTGAGCTCAGCTTGGATCAACAGGTCTGCAGCTTCGACCACTACGATGGGTCATTCGTCGGCGTCATGGGAGGAGGATTGTCACCTGCTCCGAATGGCGCCACGGCAGCTCGGCTGGTGGCCTGGGTGGCCGACGCGCCGCTGGCGCACTGAATATGCCCGCTGGTTTGCAAGCACCACACGATCTCGGTTAAGGTGGCGGTGATGCGCTACGCTTGTCCAAAATGTGGCGAGACTTTCGCGGTAAAGCCCCCGGGCGGCACCTGTCCCATCTGTGACGCGGCCGTGCTGCCGGAACCGCAGATCCATGAGGCGGACCCTCACGGCGAAAAGGAAGGTCTTCCTTCGCCGAAGCGACGGCTGTAGGAAGGCAAGCAGCGTCCCCGGCTGTACCACCTGACTCAACCTCCACATGGCACCGCACACGTCCGCGAACGAACCGCCAGCCGGGTCTCATCCGGGCCGCGTTCGTTTCCTGGGTGCGTGGGATGTTGTCGAAATGTGGGGTAATACGCGTATGGTCGTGTTGACGGCCATCAGTGCCTCGCTCTACGCAGCGATTCTGATTCCCTTCAAGGTCCTGCCCATAATCCCCGGCATTACCGAGTTCCGCCCCGCCAACGCCATTCCCGTCGTGTGTTCGTTTCTTTTCGGACCGGCCGGCGCGTGGGGCTCCGCCATCGGCAATGTCATCGGTGACTTCTTCGGTGGTATAGGCCCCGGCGATATGTTCGGGTTTGTCGGAAATTTTCTCTACGGCCTGATTCCCTACAAGGCATGGGAAGCGCTGACCGACCGCGACCCGCTGCCGGAAACAGCCGCGACCTGGTTGGCTTTCATGGGCACAGTCTTGCTGGCGAGCGCGGCGTGCGCGCTGGTCATCGGCTGGGGCATCAACCTGTTGGGGTTCGTCCCGTTCTCGGTGCTCGGAAATATAATCGTAATGAACAACTTCATGGTGGCGGTGGTGCTGACTCCGCTTTTGTTGGCCGTCATCTACCCGCGTGTGAAGCGCGGGCGCCTGCTCTACCGTGACCTCATGCCACGTCCGCGTCGGCCACTGTGGGCGCGGCGGTTGGGCCTGGCTCTGGTCATCTGTGCCACGGCCGGCGGTATGCTCCTGGGCAATATGCTTTCCTCCGGGCGCATCGCTCTTCCCTTTCTCCCGCACGACTTCGCGAGCACGACCAGAGCTGCGGACGTCGGCTTGGGCCTCTTGCCGATCATGCTACTGCTGGCGATCGGCGTCATGCTGCTCTAGCGTGTTGTCAGCTCACAGTGACGAGGCCATTCGCCTCGACCGACTATCCTTCCGCTATCCCGATCAGCGCACACCGGCGTTGCACCAGGTTTCGCTGCGCGCCCGTCGCGGCGAGATGCTGGTTATCATGGGGGCCACCGGGGCCGGCAAGAGTACCCTGGCCAAGTGCCTCAACGGCGTCGTACCGTCATTCCAGCCGGGAGAGCTCAGCGGTGAGGTCGTGCTTTTCGGCCGGCCCATACGCCAGCAAGGAGTTGCGGGGCTGGCCGGAACGGTCGGGTTGGTCTCGCAGGATTTCGAAGCACAGCTCTTCGCCACCAACGTAGCGCAGGAGGTCGTGTTCGGCATGGAACAACTTGGCGTAGCGCCGGAAGAAATGCCCCGGCGGCTGCGGCAAGCCTTGCAAGCGGTGGGACTGCAGGGATTCGACCGCCGAGATCCGGCCACCTTGTCCGGTGGTGAGAAGCAGCGTCTGGCCATCGCTGCCACCTTGGCGCTGCAGCCCTCGATAATAGTTTTTGACGAACCTACAACCGACCTCGATCCCCTGGGCAAGCTGGAAATTTTCGCCGTGCTCGCAGCGATGCGCCAGCAAGGTTATACACTCGTAGTGATTGAGCACGAAGCTGCCGCCGCCGCACACGCCGATCGACTGCTCGTCATGAGCCAGGGTCAGATCGTCGCCGACGATGCGCCCCGCGAGATTCTGGCGCGAGCTGATTTCCTCGAACAGCACGGCATTCGGTCACCCGACCTCAGCCGTCTTGCGGCCCGCCTCGGTTTCACACTGCCGCAGTCTGTCGATGCCGCGGCAGAGGTTCTCATGGGCCGGCAGATAATAGCTTGGGGCGCAGTGCCAGGCCCTAACCGTGCAGCCTGCGATCCCCAACCCCCGGTCCCTTTCATTTCAGTGGAAGACGTTTCATTCTCCTACGAAAGCGGTGCCCTGGCACTCGACGGAGTGTCTTTGGTGATTCAAGCCGGCGAGTTTACCGCCATAATCGGGCAAAACGGCTCCGGAAAAACCACACTGGCAAAGCACCTGAACGGCCTCCTCACCCCAACCTCGGGCCGTGTGCTGCTGCACGGCCAGGACATCCGCAATCTCACCATCAGTGCCATCGCAGCCGACATCGGCTATGTCTTCCAGAACCCGGATCATCAGATTTTCGCTGCCACCGTGCGGGAGGAGGTCACCTTTGGCCCGCGCAACCTCGGTCTGTCACCGCCCGAGGTCGAGGAGCGCACCCGAGACTCACTGCGAGCGGTGGGCCTCGATGGTATGGAAGATGAGGACCCATTTCTGCTGGGGAAAGGCCAGCGCCAGCGCCTTGCGGTGGCATCGCTGCTGGCGCTCAGGCCGCAGTTGTTGGTCCTGGACGAACCCACTACCGGCCTCGACTACCTCGAGCAAAAGCAGATGATGAATCTGCTCGCGCGGCTGCATGCCCAGGGCATCGGCATAGTGATCATCACGCACAGCCCCTGGGTGGTAGCCGAGTACGCGCGGCGTGGCGTGTTGATGGCCGGAGGCAAGATTCTCCGCGATGTCCCATTGCGCGCCCTTTTCGCCGAAGAAGAACTGTTGCGGCAATCGCACTTCTGTCTTCCGGAGATTACCTCTCTCGGACGCCGACTCGGCTTCACGCCTTTATCAGTGGACGAGTTCGTGGCGCAGGCGGGAGCACGGTAGCCCCATGCCGTTGTTCCTTTACCTCGACCGCTCGACTGTCATTCACCGTCTACATCCCGTGGTCAAGGTGTTCGGGATGGTCTGCTTTTTCATCGCCGCGTTCGTCAGTGAACGTCCGCTGGTCATGCTGCCGCTGGCCGCCATCATCGCCGGCTTGATCGTTCAGGTAGGAGCGCAACACAACGTCTGGCGGTTGCGCTTGCTGTTCGTGCTGGTATTCGCGATGACCTTCGTCATTTGGTCGCTCTTCTTCGGTGCTGGGACGCCGCTGTTGGCCTTCGGACCGCTTTTCGTCAGCCGAGAAGGCCTGCTGTTCGCCCTCGGCATGGCGCTCAAGCTCGACACCTTCCTGGCTGTCGGTGTGGTGTTCCTCTCCACCACCAAGATCGAGGAGTTCGCCTACGCCCTCACCCGGGCGGGCATACCCTACAAGCTCGGGTTCACCATGACGCTGGCATTTCGTCTGGTGCCGGTGTTCCTGGATGCCGCGGTAACCGTCATTCAGGCGCAGCGCTGCCGAGGCTTTGATTTCGATCGTGGCGGGCTCGTGCAACGCATGCGGCGCTACGTTCCGGTTATCGTGCCCGTGTTCATGGGTGCGCTACGGCGTGCCGACGGAATGGCCATGGCGCTCGAAGCGCGTGGGTTTCAGTCCAACGTCCAACGGACTACCTTTGAGCAGTTCCAGTTCCGCGCTACGGACGCCGTGGCACTGGCCTTGGTCGCCGGGCTCGCGACCCTGTACCTGGCGCTGTGGTACCTCGGCCTGGCCACCGTGGTCGTGGAGTCCTGAAGCTTTATCCGTCAAGCACCCGTGTCAGGCAGGCGGATCTCATGGGCAGTCGTTCAACGCGCTGCTCACCCCAATCAGGATCTCGTCCACGGTGATGTGTCCGTCGCCATTGCGGTCGCCGAGCACGCACGCATTAAGATCAAGCCCGCCCAGGGCAATGTTGACCAGCGTCATGACCTCATCGATCCTGACGATCCCGTCAGCATCGCAGTCGCCGGGGCAGACCGGAGTCGCAGTGGCCGTGGGTGGCGGCGGGGTCGCCGTTGCCGTCGGGGTGGGGGTCGGTGTGTCGGTAGCCGTAACGCTTGGCGTCGCGGTAGCGGTGGGCATAACGGTATAGCTAGACGTCCGAGTCGCGCTAGCACTGGCGCTGGGCGTCGCTGTGGCCGTAACTAAAGCCGTCGCCGTGGGTGTGAGTGATGCGGTCGCGGTCGGCGTCACTGACGACGTGGAGGTGGGCGTCATTGCGGTGGTCCTAGTCGCGGTGGCCGTGCGGCTCGAAGTCGGCGTCAGTGAAGGCAGCGGGGTGTGCGTCGGCGTCCGAGTCGATGTCAAGGTGGCGGTGAGCGTTGGCGTCCGGGTCGGAAGAGGAGTACCGGTCGCCGTATTGGTCGCCGGCGGTGGCACAGTCATGGTGACAGTGGGCGCCGGCGTGAAGGCCGAGCCCGAAAAAAAGCGGCTATATCGCAAAAGGTTGCGCGCTGGTGCGAGCTTCGAATCTGGTTCCGATGCGGCACAGAAGGTAATTGAGCTGACGATGACGCGTCCGTCGCCGTGTCGGTACTCCGCCCAGCTCGGACCATCGCTGTTGGCCAAAACTGTCTTGGCTTCTGCCGGCAGATTGGTCAGCGTACCGAGATCCGTATGCTCCCAGTCATCGAAGTTGCTGCTGCTCAGAGGCTCCCCACCATATCCGACACCGGTGATGTAAGGGTGCGTTGGCAGTGAAACCACCTCAGCGTCATGCACCGCGATCCCTGATATGCCGACTGCCCCAGGTGCCACGTTGGCCTGTTCCGCAGCCGTGCCGGCGGCGTTGATCACCAGCACCCCTCCGCTCGAAACGAACTGCTCGATTACCCCCCCGGCCATCACCAGTGCGCTGAGTGCGGCATAATCTTCGGCGCTCAGGCCGGGGCCGATATAGATCACCTGATAAACGTTGCGCAGCCACATCGGATCTTTGGTTGCCATCACCTGGAGCGTCGTGCTGCCGTTATTGGTGAAACCCAGATCGACCGCGAGGCTGAAGGCGCAAGGCGTTGGTGGCTGCGCAGCAACAAATAAGAAATTCATGTGCGGTGAAGGCGGTGTTGTGGGGGTTGGGGGTGTGCCGATGAAGGTAGCCGAGGGGGTCGCCGTCGCAGACGGTGCTGGGGTTTCCGTCTGGGTTGGGGTCTCGGTCTCGGTCGCGGTCGCAGTGGCGGTTGCGCTCGGCTCGCCATCCGCTGCCCGCATCATGCTTGGAACGAACGGCAGCCAGCCCACCGCCAGCAGCCATACGAGACTCAGACGGCCTAGTGCAAGAACGCCTAGCCGGGACTCCGCATGGCGCCGGCTGTGCCTGGCGCACCCGTCTTGATGCCCCCCTCCTTGGGTCGATTTGTTCACCCGTGCCATGCGATCCTTTCTCCACCGGCTCGCAGCATCCTCAGCAGCTACAGGCGAGGCACATGCAGTTTCATTGTTGGCCTGCAACCGCAGAGAGAAATGTCTGGACTGTTTATGCTTGGCAGCAGGCACTCGTCAAGCGTTTTCGGAACGAGGGGGCGGGCGAGGGGCGGCCTGCCAACGACAACTGGGTGCAGCAGGTCAGGACTCAAAGGCTGAGACAGCCGCTCATCGCCTTGTTCACGGCCAGGAGAATCTCGTCAACTGTGATCGTGCCATTGCCGCTCTGATCCCCGGGAACGCAGTCCAGAACCGAACTGTTGCCGAGCGCGATGTTAACCATCATCAGGATCTCGTCCACCGTTACCTGACCGTCGCCATTGCAATCGCCTAGACACGCCGGAGTACGCGTAGGGGTGGGAGAAGAGGTGGGAGTGGCCGAAGCGGTCGCGGTCGATGTTGCCGTGGGTGTCGCCGTCGATGTTGCCGTGGGTGTCGCGGTCGATGTTGCCGTGGGTGTGTCGGTCGATGTTGCGGTCGCCGCAGGACTCGCCGTTGGCGATGGTGTTGCGGTAGCCGCTGCTGTATCAGACGGAGTCGCGGTGGCCGTCGCGGTGTTGGTCGAGGTAGCCGACGGCGTTGTCGTGGGTGTTGCGGTGAGGGTAGGAGTCGCGGTCGGAGTTGGAGGCAGTGCAATCACGCCGTCCGTTCCCTCACACGGGCTCCCGAGCCACGAGCACAGCTGGTGCCCAGCAGGTTCAGAGGCTACGAGCCTGGTATTTTGCAACGTAGTGGGAAGCGCCAGAAGGTCTGTAACGACGAACGTGCAGGTGTACACTACGCCTTCCGGAATCGTCATGAGATTCGGCGTGTTCACGGCTGCAACCATGGCGCTGGAAATGCTGAGATGACTGTCGGCATCTTCAGGGCACCCGAAAGGTTGCGGACTGGTTCCGCACTGACTGCTGAGCTGTATCAGGCTCTTGCAAGGGCCTGCGGCGGGATTGAGGGCACAATCATGCCCTTCAGGATTCGGGCCAAGTGCCGGATTGATCTCACACCCGGAGAGGGAAAGAGCGTTGTTATTGAAGACTATGGTGTGCTGCAGCCCCCCCACGCTGTTACCCTGCGTGGACAACGTCACGGTAATGGGCACCTGGCCCAACTGGTTAGGGAAGCCGGAGCCCACATTGATTGACGGAACCGCCACGCTGCCGGCCGCCAGCAGGAGATCGCTGTTTCCGGAATGCGCTGCGCTCAGGCTTGCCGACAGAAACAGAAAGAGAATCTCAAGGAAAAGCACGCCTCGCCAGGGATAAGGACCATACATGTGCTGACTCCTTCGCGAGCTGCAAGGTTAAAAGTCCGAGAAAATGGCTACCGGATCGCGAGCGCCGGGTCAAGTACCATGCGCATTTCCTCAGCACTGCGTAAAGTGCAGGCACAAGACCTCAAGCCGCCTCAGGCCAGCCGGAATCTCGTTTCCCGTTGAGTGATTGTTACTCCATCCGTGCCCGCTGCATGAGCATCGGTCATCGTGCAACGGCGTTGCCAATCAGCCGTAGTAAACCGGCGGCCGTTGGCACCGGCAACGGCACCGACTTCTTTGATGCCTGTGCGCTGCCTTGGGAACGGTTGCCCTGAAAAAAGATCTTCCTGCGCAAGAATACCTTCGCGCGCGGACAGGACACCATCGCAGCCGAGTTGGTCTACACGTTCTAATACGTGCGGTGGGAGAAGTGCAGGGGCAGACGATCTGCCCCTGCACTTCGTTCATAGGGACGCAGGGCTCCAGCTAAAGCCGTGGGTGTCGGCAACAGCCAGGCCGGCGGAAGCCTCGGTTGGCAGGATGGGCAGGCGGACGCGGAACGTCGATCCCTGGTTCGGCTGACTCTCCACCGACACCGAGCCGCCGAGAACGCTGGCTAGCTCCTGCACCAGCGCCAGTCCCAGTCCGAGTCCCTGATAACGCCTGGTGAGCGAATCATCGAGCTGGCGGAAAGCCTTGAAGATGGTGCCGATGTCCTTGGAGTTGATGCCAATGCCGGAATCGAACACCGAGATAACGACATCTCCACCGTGGGGTTCGGCCGTGAGCCGGATAAACCCCTGCTCGGTGAATTTGGCCGCATTGCTGAGCAGCCCATTGATGATCAGGCGCAGCTTACGGACGTCGGTAACCAGCGTCGACACATCGGCGGCAACGTGTAAAGCAAAGCTGATGGGCCTGCCCGCTAGCCGCTCGGCCATGGTTGCCCGGCAGTCGTGAAACAGTTCTCGCAGCTCGACCGGTTCCCACTGTACGACCGAGTTTCCCCCGCGTAGCTCGGCAAAGCAGAGCAACTCTTGAATCAGATCCAGCAGGCGGCAGGCATTGGCCCGCAGGCGGTCGATGGTTTCGCGCACCAGTGGATCATCGCTCAAGCTGGCAACGTCATTCAGTATCTCGGTGTTCCCCAGAATGACGTGCAAGGGCGTACGCAGTTCATGCGATAAGGTGGAAAGGAAGGCATCGCGGATGTCAAAACCCGGCTCCGGCGCGCTGGCCTGTTCAGCCCTGTGCAGCGCGTTGGCTGCAATTGCGGCCGCAACTCTGCAGAAGGCAACCTCATTTGCCCATAGCGGCGAGCCGTCTTGCGACCCTACGTGCAAGTTCCCGTAGCTGCGCCCATCCGCCAGCAGTGGGAACGCCGCCGAGGGGTGGCCGTTCGACTCATCCGAGCACACCTGGCAACGCAAGCGGGGAAAGGCTGCTTCCACCAACGCCCCGATCTGCCCGACCAGACTCTCGGAAGCCATCTGCTGTGGGATCACATTGCCGAGGTTGAACAGGAGCCGCAGGCGCTCGCTCTCGGATTCGGCCCGCTCGCGGAAGAAGCGCTCGCGCTTGGTTTCCTCGGTGACGAACGCATAGAACACCGCAATGATGAAGAAGAACGGCAGCCGCAGCCATTCTCCGGCACCGATCATGTGCGACGTCGTGAGCCACAGCCAATAGCCGTATACGCCGCTGATGATCGCCGCACCAACGGCGATCTGCGCCAATCCTGAGGTCGCAGTCGTCAGGAAAATCGTGAAGAAATAAATGATCAGGAAGTCCTGTGAAAAGCAGCCGACCGTGAGATACAAGCCGACCAACACCGCAGCCGTATCTCCCAGCAGTAAAAGCGTGGAAAAGCCCAGCTGACCGAACCACGGGGCGGGAGCGAACATCAAGGCGACATTGCTGAGCAGGAGGGCGGCGATGTAGGCGATGCTGGCCGGTGCCTGCGGGGCGTTGCCGAAAATGATCAGATAGCTGGTCGAGATGACCACCACCGTACGCAACAAGATAATGGTGCGCTTCTTATCGAGCCGGGAATGCTGCAAAGATCCAGACGACATAGGAGAAGCTCGCTGCCTTATGCAACGCAAATGCCATGGATGGCGGCCAAGCCCGTGACCGTTTCGGCAGCGACCTTAGCGACCTTTACTGGTCGCAGGGCGGGCTCAGGTACAACGCAAAGGCAAAACTTTAACGCCATCAAGTTCGACCTCCATGGTGTAAATGGATCAATACCGCTACGTAGGTTCCATACGTTTCCCGGAACCCGAGCTTGCCCCCGGCGAACTCTGCGCATGTCTGGCGCGTAGGATGATGCAGCCGCTGGCAATCATCATGGCGGGTGCGATCAGGCTGGCACGCGCTAACCCGACGCGGTCGGAGAGCGCTCCAATCAGCAGAGGAGAGAGAGCATCGCCGAAGGCGTGAATCAGGAAAATGTTCACGGCCATGGCAGTAGCGCGTATTTCCGCGCCAACGCAGCCCAGCAGCACCGCATTGAGCGGGCCGGTGTTCAGAAACAGCAGGCATTCGGCCACGAAAATGGCCGGCACCATGACGGTCGGATCACGCGAGCTGAGAGCCAGGACCGCCACCGGCGCACCCGCCAGCGTACCGAGCCCGGAAAGCCACAGGTAGGCGTGCTTACTGTAGCGCAGCAGGTAATCGCCCAAGAATCCACCGAGAAACGTCCCGAGAAACCCAGCTAGAACCGTCACGGTTCCGAAGACCTGGTTGGCGCGCCCGGTACTCATGCTGGCGTAACGTTCCAGGAATGCCGGCATCCACCCCACCAGTCCACCCAAAGCAAACGTGTAGGCTACGTAGCCGAGGCTAACCGTCACATAGGTGGAGTTCTGCCATAACTGCGCGTAAACTTTCAACAAAGCCGGCGGCGTGCGCAGGCCCAAGCAGGGCTCAGTGGCGCCGCGCACCGGCTCCCGCACGCTCAAGGCCAGGAGCGCCAGCGCCAGACCCGGCAGTCCTACCACGAAAAACGCCGCGCGCCAGCCGAAGTGGTGCGCCAACTGCCCGCCGAGAATGAAGCCCATGGCACTTCCTACCGGGATGGCGGCATAGAAGATGGCGAGAGCCCGGCCACGCCGGGCGGGAGCATAGTAGTCGGCCAGGATGGTTGGAGCCAGAGTGGCGTAACTCGCTTCACCCACTCCCACCAGTGCTCGCGGCACCCACATCTGCCAAAAGCTCCGGGCACAGCCAGCCCCGGCCGTGGCCAGGCTCCATAATCCCACCCCGAGACTCACGAGGTATTTGCGCTGTGACAGATCGCCCAGCCGGCCGAAGACCGGTGCGGCCACCGCATAGGACAGCATGAATGCCGATAAGATCCACCCCAGCTGAGAGTCGGAAAACCCAAGCTCACGCTTTATCGGTTCCACTACGGATGCCACGACGTAGCGGTCAATGTAGTTGAGGAAGTTGATGACCGTCAGAACAAGCAACGCGTATCGGGCCGCGCGCCGGCTCGCCGGCTGGCTGACAGGCGGTCCGGCTAGACCCATAGGTAAGTGCCGTTCAAGAGGCCCCCCCCCACACCCGCGCTCTCCATCCGAACTCTTGCATCAGTAGACCGCACGATGGGCTTACCCTGGCGCAGCTGCAAAAGCCAGCAAAAAAGCGAGCAGTGTTGACGCCTTATAGCCGTACGATATACGGGCGGCGCGGGCTTTTCGGCCGCCGGCATGCCGTTGACAAAAGCCTGGCTCACTGCGCTCGGTTCGCCGAGCTTCTACACCGCGTTTACCATCGACTGCCCGTGCTATGTGGTCGCGGCCAATCGTTTCTTCGGCACGGTGGCCACATCGCTGGGCATGTACGGGGGCATCTTTGATATCGATCACGCCGAAGTCGGTATGTTCATCGGCACCACGCCGACAACTTCTCATGCGCTCGGCTTGGGTGGGCCATTTACCGCCAAGCGGCGGCGGGACGCGCGTGCCCGCTGGGCCACTTGCAAGTGCGAGCCAGCCGCGTGAACTGGAACAGAACCATGTCGAGAAGAGGAACCCAGATCGTTGTGATTACCGTTGCCGTCGCATTACTTGGTGGCGCAGTTCTCTTGCGCCGCGCCATCCGAATCGAACCTGAGAGACCGACGCTTACCGAGCACCCGCGGCCTTTGAGGAGCGCACGCGCACGCACTCGCAGACGCGCGGCGCAGGTGCCGCGCTCGAACGCCGGCGAGGTTCCCGGCTCACAAGTTGGCGCGGCAAAGATGCCGCCGCGTCAGAGTGCGAACACGAGAACACCTTCTTCAGGTGAGCAGGTTGGCGCTGGGGCGGATGCGGGGGCAACGCCGGCGGCTCCGGAACAAAACCAGCTGATCAGGAGTGCGTCGCTCTCGGTATCGTTTGCGGACGGTTCGGCCAACGCCACGGACGAAACCGCACCGATTATTGCCGACAACATCGAGTTCGACACCGACAGTGGTGCTATCCGACTCTTACCCAATGCCGGCCTCGCTTATCCTGATTCCGGCGGTATCAACCCTGAAGCAGGAACGGTTGCACTGTGGGCTTGCCCCGAATGGGACAAAGACCAGCCAGTTAGTGGAATCAGCTTGATTAATTTGAGCCCAGGCACTTGGGAAGACCGATTCGACCTGCAGATCGGCCCCACGTACGTGAGATTCATGCTGACCACATCCGACGGCGTTGAGCACCCGGTCGGGGCGGGAGTTCGATTCGCAGCCGGCGAATGGCACCACATCGCGGCCACGTGGGGGGAAGGAGTGCTTTCGCTTTACGTCGACGGAAGCCTGAGCACGCAAGCCTCCTTCTCCGGAGCGGCAGCGATCCCAGGGGGCACGCCACTTTACGTCGGCTCGGCCCGCGGCGGGCCGCGACCGGGGATACTATCGCTGCGCTCCCTGAACATCTTCCAGCACCAACTCGCGCCCGAGGACATCGCCGTGCTTACCGAGGAAACCGCGCCCATCGAGTGAGCAATGAGGACACGGCAGCGGAGGAGGGCCGCCACCGCATCCCCATGCCTGGGGGATAGGGCAGGTGCGTAGGAGACACTAGGAGAGGCGCAGTGAACCGCAAGAATGCTGCAGGGCAGGGGGACTCCGTCCGGAATTTACCGCAGCGTCAACGACGCCTCGGTTCCCGCCGCGTACCGCGGCACTTTCAAGGCATTCACGAATCCCACCTGGCTCGGCAACACGACGGCCGCGGGCCAGAACGATCTGATGATGCGGACCCTCAGTGCGTGAGGAATGTTCGCACGGTAGCGTTCCGTTGAGACCGTACAAATTCGATGCACCAATTGCGGCGCCGCGTTTGACTGGCGGCGGGACAGGAGGCGCCGGATGCGTACGAATTTCCTTGGGCAATGGTCTTTTGTTTCTTTGACGCGGCAGATGCGGCTGAGTCGTCCGATTCGCGCCTCATTGATATTTTCTACCTGAGGCGGTGCCTGAGCGGCGGTCAGGGACATGGCGCGGATGCATCTACTACGCAGCAGCCAGAGACATACCTGGACTGTAAATCTTATTGTTTGACGCCTGCTTACCTGGGCACGGCCCAGACCGATGAAGGCTGCGACGTCGCAGTCGACGCTGCCGGCAACGCCTACGTCACCGGGCGCACCAACTCGGCCAACGCATTCCCGACCGGAACCTATCCCCAATATGGCTACGGCGGCTTCGATGCCTTCGTCACCAAGCTCGACCCCAACGGGGCACTCCTCTACTCCACCTATCTGGGCAGCAGCGGCACCGACGAAGGGTACGGCATTGCGCTCGACGCGGATCGCAATGCCTATGTCACGGGCCGCACCAACTCGGCCAGTGGGTTTCCCACGGGGACGGCTCTGCTGTACGGCCACGGCGGGTTTGATGCCTTTGTCGTCAAGCTCGACCCCGCCGCTGTGGTCGCCTATTCGAGTTATCTGGGGGCGACTGAAACCGACGAAGGCTGCGCGCTCGCACTCGATGACGCTCGCAACGCATTTGTCACCGGCCGCACCAACTCCGTCAGCGGGTTTCCCTCTCCGCTCTACGGCTACGGTGGGTTCGACGCCTTTGTGACCAAACTGGATGCGCGGCAACCCGCTCCGGTCGCGGGCAGCGCCGCACGGGACGTCGACGCCAGCGACACCACGCTGTCTCTCAACGACATCAGCCGATTCCCCGAGCGCGGCGAAATCCAGATCGACGGCGAGCGCATGACTTACGACGGCAAACGTCCCGCGTCGCAAGCTACTGTCACCACAGGCAGTGACGCCGCGGCCGTCGTCATTCCAGGTGAGTTGCTCAACGTTCAGCGGGGTGCCGCCGGCACGACACCAGCGCCACATCAAGCGGGCGCGGCGGTGGTCCTGTTGAGCAACATCGTCGTGGGGGACTGTGATGCAAACAAGGCTGTCACCGTCGACGAGTTGGTCATCGGCGTGAACATCGTCCTCGGCAATCTGGCCAGTGCAGCCTGCCCGAGCTTCGACGCCGACGCCGATGGCGGCGTGACCGTCGACGAACTGCTCTGGGCGATCGCGAACGCCCTCGGCGGTGCGTAGGCCACGTCGCCAGGGCGAGGTTCCGTCAGTCAGCGATCCGGAAGACGCGTCGCGCCGGACGATACGGTTCCGATGCCAACGAATGCAACTAAATTGCAACCGGATTCCGGACGGTGGGGGAGGGAAGGGAAGACCCGGTAAGGTTTTTACCGGAGGTGGCGGGTACCCGGGACCCGGGACGTAGAGGCGGGCCCTGGGTGATTCGAACCCCCGACCTACAGGCGGCCGTCAAACCCGCTGACTTGCGCACGCAACGAGGCTTCCGGGTGGAGCACTAGCTGCGGGGACACCCGCCGACTACCCGAAGAACTCTTCCGGCGGAATTCCGAGACGCCGCGAGGCGGCACGTAACGCACCAGTGCCCATGTCCTTGCCTTCGCCGTGACACTTCACGGTTACGCGCGGTCCCTTGTTCGAGCCTGGCACCGTCTCCCGAATCCAGAGACGTTCCGAGCCCTTGCCACGTCTCGGATCTTCGCGAACGCCGAACTTCCCCAGACGTTCGAGCGCTTCGCGATACTTCACGCGTGCGTGTCCACGCTAGCGCGTTGGAGGCGCACAGCCGGCGGCGCCGGAACCCGCCCGCTTACGACACTCAGCGGGATTTCACGGAAGCCCTTCACCTTGGCAGCAAAGAACTGCTTCCACACTTCGGGGGGCGCGGGATGAAAGAGATGCTCCATGTCGTCATCCTCAATCACCCATTGAACATGGTGCTGAATCACACCCGCAAGGTTCTCTTCGGCTTCTTCCGCCGTGGCGCCTTCTTCGACGAGATCGAGCTGAAGACAGTGCGCAAACCAATGGGCATCCTCGCGATAGAACAGCACATCCAGATTGAACGCCGGGTGAGCAGTCATAGCCATGAAATCACGATAGCAAGACACTGCAATCCATCGCAAGACGGAAATGTGCGTGCTGGCTGGAGCGCGGCCGCATGACAACGGCAACGAAACGCACACGCACGGGACTGAGCAAGGAGCGGCCGACGGCGCGCCTCTTTTTCTCGCCGGATTCTTCCCAGGTTCTTCCCGGCACTAAGCCGGACGCATGCGCCGGTGATCGCAACAGACGCTCAAACCCTTGTGCCACAACGGAAAGATAAAGTGCGCCCTGGGTGATTCGAACACCCGACCTACAGATTCGTAGTCTCATTCGGGCAATTTCTACCCATTAGCA
>Ga0214473_10004773_pt1 | contig 16282 bp, 13 predicted proteins | sample RVTome_7_FD_203509 | JGI IMG/M metagenome (GOLD analysis project Ga0214473, IMG submission 203509) | Soil microbial communities from uranium-contaminated site in the Upper Colorado River Basin, Wyoming, United States - RVT98D197 | ecosystem: Environmental > Terrestrial > Soil > Contaminated >... | reverse complement strand
TCTTTCTGGCGCTTCTGTTTTTCGGAGATTTCTTTTTTGACGATTTCTTTTTCCTTCTTGAATTTTTCCTCAATGGCCAAAAGCATCTCCTCGGTCACTGCGCCCATGTGGCTTTTGACCGGGAATTTGAGCTCCTTTAAAAGAGACATGAGAGCATCGCTGGAGATCTGGTACTGCTTGGCTATTTCGTAGATTCTTTGGCCGGCCATATTCTAATTAAATTCCAAAAGCTTAATTATCTTTTTCCTGCGATTCTTGATTTTCAGACTCAGCCGCTTCATCGGCGGGGGTCTCTTCAGCCTTCTCTTCCTTTTCCGCTGAGGCTTCCCCTTTCTCCGCTAAATAGTCCTGAGCAGTTTTAATCAATTTGGCAGCTTTCTTTTCTCCGATGCCTTCGATTCCCAAGAGATCCTCCGCTTCGGCTTGGGCCAGAGCTTCCACCGAGTCAAATCCGCCCGCGATTAAATTCTCGGCCATTTTTTCGCCTACTCCCTTAAGATTTTGTATCTCGGTTTGCTTGGCAGCCGCTTCCTTCTTATGGACTTTGTCCTCGGATTCGCTCAAAATGGTGACCTTCCAGCCGCTGAGTTTAGAAGTCAATCTGGCGTTCTGGCCGGATTTACCTATGGCCACTGACAGGCTCTGGTCATCCACCACCACGGTCATGGTCTTTTCCTCCGCATGGGCGATAATCCGAATTATTTTGGCCGGGGCCAAGGCCCGGGTCACCAGCACCTGGGGATCCGGGCTCCACTGGATAATGTCAATCCGCTCATTGGAGAGCTCCCGCACGATTCCCTGCACCCGGGTTCCCCTGATTCCCACACAGGCTCCTACCGGATCGATTCTTTCGTCAATGGAGTGCACCGCAAGCTTGGACCTCTCTCCGGCCTCGCGGGCCACTGCCTTTATCTCGATAATTTTTTCAAAAATCTCCGGCACTTCCAATTCGAATAACCTCTGCAAAAAGCCGGGGTGAGAGCGGGAAAGAATAATCTGGGGGCTCTTGGCCAATTTCTGCACGTCCAGGATATAGACTCTGATTCTCTCCCCCTGGCGGTAGCGCTCTTTTTGAATCTGCTCTTTGGGAGGCAAGACTCCTTCGGCTCTTCCTAAATTGACAATCACGTTACCTCGGTCCACCTGCTGGACCGAGCCGGTGGTCAACTCTCCAATCTTGCTCTGATACTGCTCGAAAATCTGGTCTCTTTCCGCCTCCCGGATGCGCTGGATTAAGACCTGTTTGGCAGTAGAGATGGCGTTTCTTCCGAAGTCTTCAAAGTGCAGAGGGATTTTCAAATCTTCCCCCATTTTGGCCTTGGGCTCAATCTCTTTGGCATCTTCCAGGCGGATTTCCAAAGAGGGCTCCACTACTTCCGGTACCACTTTTTTGATGATATGCATCTGAATCTGGCCGGTCTTGCGGTCCAATTTAGCCACAATATTCTCGGCTCCGAATTTCTTCTTAGCGGCGGAGATCAAACCGGCCTCCAGAGTCTCAATCACATACTCCGGCTCCAGATTTTTGTCTTTAGTTATCTGGCCGATGGCTTCTAAAATGTCGTAATTCACCTTGTTTCTCCTTAGAGAAGGATAAGGGCTTTTTCAATTAAACTCAAAGGGATTCTTTGAATTTCTCCCTGAGCATCTAGAACCAAATCTTCGAATTCGACTGAGCTGATGGTTCCAGTCACCCGGTTTTCTGGGTCAATCTTCTCCCTCAAGAAAAGGGTAATCTTCTCCCCTCTTTTGCGCTGGAAGTCGGCTTTAGTGGTTAAGGGTCGATCCAGTCCTGGTGAGGAGACCTCCAAGTTGTATCGATGCGGTATCAGGTCTTCGGCATCCAGATATTCTGAAACCAGCCGGCTCACCTGGGCGCACCGGTCAACGGATACTCCTCCGGGCCGGTCCACGAAGACTCTCAGCATGGTATGAGAGCCGAAGCCAGATACTTTTACTTCCACCAGGTCTAAGCCCTCTTGCTCAATTAGTGGCTGAATTCCTTGCTCTATAGTCTCTTTGAGGTTATGCATACCTATATAAACCTGATATAATTAATGGGGAATAATTGTCCCCGTTCAAATAACTAAATAGTATAATCAACTACTCATTTATACGCAAGGGGTATTTTGGTATGGAGGATAACCGCTATCTATAGGGAAGATAACAAGTTCTGGCAGGTGCTGACCGCTTGGGAGCGCTCCACCAGCCTCTTTTCCTTGGTCCGGCGGATATGCAGCTCGACCTTATTTTCGGCCAGCCCCTTTTCGCCGATGACGATTTTCAGAGGGAATCCGACCAAGTCTGAGTCTTTGAATTTGACTCCGGCGCGTTCGTCCCGGTCGTCAAGAATAACCTCCACCTTGGTCTCCTGTAATTTCTGATAAATCTCGTCAGCGGCCTGTTTCAGTTTATCCTGTTTAATATCTACCGGAATTACTGAGACTGACAGGGGGGCAATGGCATTGGGCCAGATGATGCCGTCAGAGTCATTGTATTTTTCCACTGCGGCCTGAGCGGTTCTGGTAATGCCTACTCCATAGGAGCCCATGATGAAAGGTTTTTCGGTGCCATCCTGGTCGATGAATTTGGCGTTCATGGACTGGCTGTATTTGGTGCCCAACATGAAGGTATTGCCGACTTCTATGCCATAAGAGGATTTTAAGGCCTCCTTCTGGCAGTTGGGGCAAATTTCTCCTCCGACTGCATTGCGAATGTTGGAAATTTTGTGGGGCTTAAAGTCCCGGTTGGGATTGATGTTGACTTGATGATGATCGGTTCGGTTGGCTCCGGAGACGAAATTTTTTAATTTCAAGACTTCTTCATCGGCGATGATGGTCACTTCTTTTAACCCGACCGGTCCGGCAAAGCCGACTTTGGCTCCGGTGACTTTTTCGACTGTGGCGGCGTCGGCCATTTCCAACTGGATGACGCCTAAAGCGTTTTTGAGTTTGACCTCGCTTAGTTCCCGGTCTCCCCGAATTAAGGCTGCCACGACTTGTCCGTCAGCCCGGTACAGCAAAGTCTTGACTAATTTTTTGGCTGTCACACCGAGGAAATTAGTCACCTCTTCAACCGTTTTCATGTTGGGAGTGGAAACCAGCTCTAAGGGTTTCTCGCTATCTCTATCTTCAGAAGTCTTGGGGTCTAAGGAAACCGCCTTATCTTGATTGGCGGCATAGCCGCATTTTTCACACCAGAAAATTATGGACTCTCCGGAAGCGCTCTGTACCGGCACGATGAACTCGTGGGCGGCTTTGCCTCCCATGGCGCCGGTGTCGGATTCTACCATCTTGGTCTCTAAGCCGCAGCGGTCGAATATTTTTTTGTAAGCGTCCAACATCTTCTGATAGGAAACTTTGAAGCTCTCCTCATTGGCGTCAAAGGAGTAGGCATCTTTCATGCTGAATTCCCTGCCGCGCATTAAGCCGAATCTGGGGCGGATTTCGTCTCTGAATTTGACCTGAATCTGATATAAGTTAAGTGGCAGTTGACGGTAAGAGCGGATTTCTCCTTTTAATAGGGAAGTGACTACTTCTTCGTGAGTGGGGCCTAAAACCAAGTCCCGGTCATGCCGGTCTTTCAGGCGCATGAGCTCTTTGCCTATGCTCTGCCATCTGCCGGACTCCTGCCAGATTTCAGAGGGCTGGAGGACAGGCATGGTTATTTCTTGTGCACCTGAAGCATTCATCTCTTCCCGCACGATTTGAGAGATTTTGGTCAGGACTCTCTGCATCATGGGTAAGTAGATATAGACTCCGGCGGCCATTTTGCGGATGAAGCCGCCCCGGACTAAGAGCTTGTGGCTGGTGATTTCGGCTTCAGCCGGGTCTTCTCTTAGGGTGGGGATGTAGGTTTGGGACCAGCGCATGAATTGTTACTTCTCTATTCTGAGCTTTTATTTTGATACTGTTCCAATCGATTATGGAGCTTTTGAACGATTTTTGACAGACGATCGGCGGCTTCAAATTTCTGCAACTGCGTTACCATAGAATCAGCCTCAATCAGTAGACTATCGATTTTCTTTTCCAAGAGGCTATCACTCCTTTCCCACACCCCTTTTAAGAGCCGTGTAAGTAAAATGTCTGGGTGTTCCCGGTTCATACGCTGTTCTAACATCTCATTTATTAATCGAGAAATTTCAGCTAGGTCCCACTTTTCAGGCACAGTATCCTGCATCGCTTCAGTTAAAACAGGTTTCATTTGGAATAAGCTGCCTGTCCATCTGTCATACTTCACCTCATATTCAGGAAATACAATGTATCTGTTAACAATGACCATATAGATCACAAAAAGGCTAAATACTAGTAGAATCCACGTCTTAAGAATTTTGTTCATCTTAAATTGAAGGTAGTTGTTGTCGAAGAGTTCTTATTTTTCATCAAGGTTTTTGAGAAAGTTCTGTTAAGATTACGCCCGACAGGGATCGAACCTGTAACCTACAGCTCCGGAGGCTGTCGCTCTATCCAATTGAGCTACGGGCGCGTTATGTTAGACTCTCACTATAAGTAAACTATCTAATATAAAGGATAATAGAATCTTAAACACCTCATTTTAGGGAGTCGTCTGGCAGTAACCTAGACCACTCAGCCTGTTGATCTACGGTCTCAAGTATCCAGTATTCGAATACTCCCCTTCCTTTTTCTTTAGTATAAATCTGAAATTTGTACGCTTTGTAATAACGATACTTCGCTGCTAAGGTATTCTCAAAATCCATTCTAAAAATGACGTAGAACTCAAATCCGTGTCTAAGGTACGTTTCTGATAAAGGAAAATCAACAAAATGTGTCATAGTCACGCCGGGTGCTAGGTCGATCGGAGGTGTAGTCTCCACTAAACTAAAGTTGGTGTTCTTAAGATTGATGTCCCGTGTTAAACTCGGAGCTGCCCCGCTCTTAAGTCTATATAAGTTACTAGTGCTTAGGTTTTTTACCCTATATCTTGCGATGTAGTAATCTTTTCGTACTGTATCACGCATGACGTAACTGTAGTACTTAAGCTTACTTCCTTCTGCTGTTGCGACCTCCTGCGAATCAACAGGCAGTATGTCAATATCAATAGAAGGTTCGAAGCCTGCTTGATTTATCTTTTTCTGAAACTTGTTAAATTCTGTCTGCCTGTAAACTGACCAGGCCATTGTGATAAGAACTAATAGAGATACAAGTACAGACAATGGTTGAGCATTCTCTTTCAGTCTCCACCATATATTTGAAACAATAATCCAGATTGTATTCCGCTTACTCAATTACTATTCTCTGACTTCAACTATCTCCCCCCAGACTCCCTCTTTATCTAAATGCAAAATCCCGTAAGTCGGAGGTCCGGATTGATTCCAGCTTATGCTCCCGGGATTAAACATCAGGGTCTTTTTTATCTTCTCATTATACGGTGAATGGGAATGCCCGAACACAATCACATCCAAACCTTCCGGGAATCTGCGATAGACCTTCTCTTCTAATCCCTGGGGCGGGCCGGCGCCGTGGTACATCCCTATCCGGTAATCGCCAATATCTATCATCTGCTTCTCCGGCAGGGCGGCTCTGACTTCTCTCCCATCCATGTTCCCCCACACGGCGTAAACCTGTTTGGCTTTCTTTTCCAATTCCCTTAAGACCGCCAAATCGGTAAAGTCGCCGGCATGGAGGACTATTTCCTCCTGGCTGACCTTTTTCCAGAACTCTTCAGGAATTTTGCTGGCGCGCTCAGGGATGTGGGTGTCGGCTACTACCAGCACCTGCATTATCTGATTTTCTTCTTGTGGCGCAGGCGTCTTCTGAGTTTTTTGCGTTTGTGGGTGCGAATTTTTCTGCGCTTCCTCTTCCGGCCTGAGGGCATACGGCTCCTTAACTTATGGGATTCTGTTTAATTACCAGAGACTTGAATTCATTCGAGGGCTTGAAAACCGGGACATTGCGGTCCGGGACCGGCACTTCGTCTCCGGTGCGAGGATTTCTGGCCTTGCGGGCCTTGCGGGCTTTGACTTTGAAAGTCCCGAACCCCCGGATTTCGATGTTCTGCTTCTTCTCCAAACTCAGCTTGATGGCCTCTAAGAAAGTATCCACCACCGCGGCCACGTCTGTCCGCGTCAGTCCGGTCTTTTCCGCCACCTGCTCCACCAAATCGGCCTTGGTCATTAGTCAACCTCCTTGTGATTAATTTTTAGCGATATAAATACTGCAACTTTGGAAAAAACTTTTGGTTATCGGTCAGGGATGTTAAAGTCTCGGCGCTCTTGCCTAATAAGTCAAAAATCGTAGTCCTTCTTCTGAATCTCTCTTTAATTACTTTAGGTTCGCCGCTCATCCCCCCCATTTGGTTAGCAATTTTGAGGGCATCTTCCAGATTCCCCAGCTCGTCAATCAGCTTCAAATCTTTGGCTATGCGTCCGGTGAAGACCCGGCCGTCAGCTAACTGGAGGACTTCCCTGCGGTTGAGCTCTCTTTCTTTGACTATCACGTCCACGAACTGGTCGTAGGTGTCGTTAATCAGATCCTGCACCATTTTTCTTTCCTGGGGGGTCATATCCCGCCACATGCTCCCCACGTCTTTCATCGCTCCGCTTTTGACCACTTCAAAGCGGACTCCCACTTTCTTGAGCAACCCCTCCACCACCGGGAATTCAAAAATCACCCCGATGCTGCCGGTAATAGTGCCGGGGTTAGCCACAATCGTATCCGCGGCACAGGCGATGTAATAGCCGCCGGAAGCAGCCACGCTTCTCATGGCAGCCACAATCTTTTTCCCTTTTTCTTTGGCTTTGCCGATTTCCTCGTACATCTCTTGAGAAGCGGCCACTCCTCCGCCGGGAGAATCGATGTCCAAAACAATCACCGGAATGGAACTATCCTTAGAGAATCTTTTGATCTGCCTAATGAAATCAGTCGGATTGGCAATGACCCCATGCACTTCGATTAATCCTATTCTCTTACCCCCCAAACTGACTGTGGCATCATCAGACTCTCCCAAAAGGGCTAAGGCGATGAATCCGAAAAAGAGCAGCACGCTGGCGGTAATTACAACGGCGATGATTACTTCTTTTTTCTTCATTTAGTTCTTATAGATTTTCAATCTCTGTCCGGGTCTGATCTCGTCGGCGTCGGCCAGCTTGTTCCAGCTTAACAGGTCAGTCAGAGTGGCGCCGTAGTTCTGGGCGATTTTCCATAAGGTATCCCCATCCCGGACAATATGAATTACTAAGTTTTCGGTCAGCCTGTCAATAGGATTCTTGTAGGCGTACCCGCTGGAGCCGGGGATTTTAATTCTTTCTCCGGCATAAAGAGCTCTTCTGGAAGAAAAACCATTTAATTTTCTGATGGCACTGATAGTGGTGCCGTGGCGCTTGGCTAATTCATGCAGGTTGTCATTCCGCTTGACCGTGTAGGTGAAATAAGAGTTGCTCTTAGAATTGGAAGAGCTCTTAGAAGCATAGCTGCCGTAAGTGCCGGTCGAAGCACCGCCGGCAGTCACCGGAACGGTTAAGTACTGCCCTACTCTCAAGGTTTTGCGGGAAGAGATTCTATTCAGCTCGGCTAAGGCGGAGACGGTGGTGCGATATTTCTTGGCAATCTTAGCCAAGGTCTCCCCTCTTCTGATTTTGTGCTGGGCAAAAACCGTAGCCCCTTTGGAGCTCAAATCCGAATAAAGGGCCCAGAACTGATCTGATTTGCCGGCGGGGATTCTCAGTTGATAGCTATTCATCCCCGGGGGGGTAACATCTCGGAGCAATTCCGGATTCAATTCCCTTAAGGCCTGAATGTCACTATCCAGACTCCTGGCTACTTCTTTCAAATCCAGACAGTGCTTGATTTCCACCTGGTCAAAGGTTAACGGAGAATAAAAACTTTTAGAGAAACCGTACTTCTCCGGCTCCTTGGCGACCATGACCGCGGCCATGTAGCGGGGGACGTAGTCTTCGGTCTGCTTCCTTAAATCCAGCTCCCAGAAGTCGTTAGTCCTCTGTCTCTTAATAGTCCGTCCCACTCTTCCTTCTCCTCCATTGTAGGAGGCCAGGGCTAATTTCCAGTCACCGAACATCTGGTAAAGGTATTTCAAATACTCGCAGGCGGCCTGAGTCGATTTGACGAAATCCCGCCTCTCGTCATACCACCAGTTGCGGTTCAAGCCGTATTTTTTGCCGGTAGAGGAAATAAACTGCCAGGGTCCGGAGGCATGCGCCCAGGAATAGGCTTTGGGATTAAAGCCGGATTCGATTAGGGGCAAATAAACCAGATCCTCAGGCAAGCCGTTCTTTTTGATAATCTCCCGCATCAGGTCTATGTATTTGCCGGAGCGGTGGAGGTAGTCCTGGAACCGCCCTTTGGTGCTGACGGTCAGATAGTCCATTTGTTTTCTTACCCGCCCGTTCCACTCTACGGGCATGTCATGAGCTACGGGGGTGCTCTCTTCAACTTCTACTATCTCTTCCTGAAATTCGATTGAATCATCATTATAATCTTCTCTCTCTGACTCTGAGGAAATGGCAAAATCCTGGTTCTTGAAGCTCTGCAGGTCGTAAAACTGCTCCAGAAAGATAACTTGAGAGGTGTCGTCGGCCAGTTCACCTAAATAGACTAAGGTATTCTTATATTCGTAGGCGATTTCTCTGAGCAGACGGTTGTATTTGTCCACTTGAGCAGTATCTGCTTCATCCACCTGCATAAGGTAAAGAATTTCAAGGGCTTTTTCGAATTTCTCCTGCGCCGTACTCCAATCCGACTCTTGATTGGCGGCAACTCCATCGGCGTAGAGCTCCTCTGCTTTACCGAAATAATAACCTGTTGAATCAACAGTTATCAGTGGAGCTTTGGTATCCTGGTCAGTCTGGGGAGGCTGGGAATGGGTACCAGTAGGTTTCTTCAGGACCGAGCCTTTAGGGGTCAGTCCGCAGCCACTTAAGCCCAGGCCAAGCGCCATTAGGCAGAAGAGGGGAACCATTCTCTTCATCAGTTCTCCTTTCTTCCTCATAACTCGTTGTATATAATAGGATTGAAAAAACTTGTCAAGTGATTTTTCTAGGCCCTCGCCAAGGCTTCTAATATAACCTCATCAGAATTGGCTGTTTCAGCCTCAATCCAGGATAATTCCAACTGATGCCTGAACCAGGTCAGCTGTCTTTTGGCAAAGTTTCTGGTTTTCTGTTTGAATTTCTCTGTGGCATCTTCAAGTCCAATTTTGCCTTGCAGATAATCGAGCATGTCTAAGTAACCAAAGGTTCTCAAAGCCGGCAAATCAAAGGAATAGCCGAGCCGGTCGATATTCCTTACCTCATCTAAGAAACCATTTGACATCATCTGATCGACTCGCAAGTTGATTTTTTCATATAACTTCTTTCTATCCAGATCGATACCAAAGCAGATGAATTTGAATCTTGAAACAATGGACTCCTTATGACTCTGCCAATAGGAGATGGGTTTCCCGGTAAGCTCATACACTTCTAAGGCTCGGATAGTTCGAATTCTATCTTTAGGAGAAATTTTAGCTGCTGCAGCCTGGTCAAGTTCCTGCAATCTTGCATAAACTTTATGTAAGCCATATTGTTCCACTTCCTGATTCAGCTTCTCTCTAATTTTTTGGTCTGCTCCTGGACCGGCAAAGATGCCTTGCAGGAGGGCTTTCAGATACAAACCGGTACCACCGACTATTATCGGCATTTTTCCCCTGTTCAATATTTGCTCAATCAGGTTTGTGGCATCTTTGGCAAAGAGGCCGGCGGAATAGGTTTGGTCCGGAAAACAGATGTCAATCAAATGATGAGAAATCTCTTTTCTTTCCTCCAAGCTGGGTTTGGCGGTGCCGATGTCCATAAGCTTATAGACCTGCCTGGAGTCGGCTGAGATTATCTCGCCATTCAGTTTTTTGGCTAATTCTATTCCGATACGGGTCTTGCCGGTGGCGGTGGGGCCGGTAATTACTAAGATTTTGGGGAGGGCTTTTTCAGGCATGGGAAAAACTAATGGCTATTAGGAGGCTTAGCTGCGGCCAAAGCGCCGCTCTAATTCAGAGAGTGGGATTCTAATCAAGGTAGGCCTTCCATGGGGGCAGACCTGGGGAGTATCCAACGCCAGCAAACTTTTCAAAAGAGATTGCATTTCCGTCACGGAGAGGGTATCCCCTGCTTTCACTGCGGCCCGGCAGGCTAAGGCGGAGGCTATGGTTTTGCTTCTATCCTTTCCGGCTTCGGATTGATGAATGGATTCATCTAAAACTTCTTTTAAGAAATTGGCGGTCTGGTTGCGGGCCAAGACAGGAATAGCCGAAAGCAGGACCGTTTTTCCGCCTAAAGACTGAATCTCGAATCCCAGTTTTTCTAAGAGTTCAGAATTATTCTGGAACTCTGAGAATTCCTGGGGCGTCAAATCAATTGTCTCTGGAAAGAGAATTTTCTGAGAGCTGGCTTTATTCTGATAAGAAATACTGTGCAGAATCTCTTCATAGAGGACTCGCTCGTGGGCGGCGTGCTGGTCAATTATGAGGAGTTCGCCTCCAGATTGGATCAAGATGTAGGTGTTGAAAAGCTGGTAGAAGTTGGATTCCCGCGGCAGGACATCCTTTTTCAACTGAGGCGGGAACGCCTTCTCAGTCACAGGAGTTGAGAATAACTTCGCCAATACAGTTTCCTGAGAATCAGGGCCCGCCTGATATTCTAAAGGAGGCTCTTTGAGGGTGGATGAAGTCTGACTTATCGAGTAAGCTGGAATGGCATCAACTGACTTTCGGACTGCGCCGACAAACTCCCGGTCCAGAGCTTTCTTGACCGCCCGATAGAGTAAATCATGGACTGCTCTTTCATCCTGGAAACGGACTTCTAATTTCTGGGGATGGACATTCACATCGACTAAATGAGCCGGGACTTCCAGAAAAATTACGGCTAAAGGAAATCGTCCTTTGGTGAGCATGTCTCCGTAGGCAGAGGTCAAGGCGTGCAAGAGGGTCCGATTATTGATACTTCTCTGGTTGACGAAAAAGCGGATGTCGGTTCGGGAGGATTTGCTCAATTCCGGCTTTCCTATGAATCCCGAAATGCCGACTATTCCAGTTTCCCTCAGCTCAACTAATTTCTTAATGACATCGCCGCCGAAAAGCTCGGCCATTCGCTGCTTACGGTCGGCAGACTCTAACTTTAACACTTCCCGGCTGTCGATTGATAATCGAAAGGAAATTTCAGGAAATGCTAAGGCAAAATTGGTCACCAAATCGATTATATGTCTGGTCTCAGTCATCTGAGATTTGAGAAATTTTCTGCGGGCGGGGGTGGAGTAAAATAAATCGGAGACGTTGATGGTCGTGCCAGGATTGACGGGATGGTCTTTGACTTGTTTCACCTGGCCGGTCTCGATTCTTATCAAAGTTCCGACTGAATCCGGTGCAGTTTTGCTAAGGAGTTCTACCTTGGCTACTGAGGCGATGGATGGCAGAGCTTCACCCCTGAAACCCAAGGAGCTGATCTGATGCAGGTCTTCTAATCTGGAAATCTTGCTGGTGGCGTGCCGGGAAAAAGCCAGCTGAACGTCGTCTCTGCTCATACCGCAGCCGTTATCCAGCACCCGGATCAGTTTTCTCCCCCCTTCTTTTACTTCTATTTCAATTCGGGTGGCTCCGGAGTCAATTGAATTCTCCACCAGCTCTTTGACCACGGAGGCGGGGCGCTCGACTACTTCGCCGGCGGCGATCTGGTTGATTAGTTCTTCTGATAGCAGATGAATCTTGGTCATTTCATTTTATCCAAAATATCCGCCCATCCACTCCCCCGCTGTAAGTAACCCTTTCGAAAGTATCCCCGGCCTGATTCACAATGAAAACTCCGGGGGCTTTTTTCAGCACTGATTTGGGACAGGTCTGGCACTCTTTAGGCTTCTTAGGCGGAATAAAGGCAAAGGCAATTTCTCCGCCATAGGGGGACCAGGCAAAATCATCGGTCATCAGGCGCTCGGCCACTATCTTTGACTCTTTAGTCTTCAAATCGGTCAGGTGCAGCCAGTGCTCCGAGACCCAGGCCAGGTATTTGCCGTCCGGGCTGAAATCTGGCCCTCCTAAGATTCTAATCAGCCCGACCGATCGGGCTGCCTGCGGAAATATCATCCGGCCGGTGGTGTCTATGACATCTATATATTCTTCCATCTGAGTACTCGCATCTGACCTTATCACTGCCAAAAGATTTCTTTGGGGAGACAGATTCACGATTCGGCTGCAGATTTCATCAGAGTAAGACAAAGTGTCCAGACTATTTTTAGCCACGTTCCAGCGGGCCAGCAGATGATAACATAAACCGGTCTGGCTGGGAGAGGCCAAGACCACTATCTTGGTATTGGTCAGAAATCCGGGGGAGTAGGCCTGCTTCAAGCTGAGATATTTGCCGCTTTTCAGGTTCAGATAGCCGACCGTGAACGAATCAGCAGATTTTCCCTGAAAGACGATTCTCTGTTCATCCGGAGAGGAGTCGCACAATTCGATTTGAAGAAAATCGGTCTGGAGGAGCTTCTTCCGGTTGGCCCCCTTCAAGTCAGATAGCCAGATGCCGGCCTTTGACCCCTTTTTTGATTTGGATTCCAGGGTATAAACGAATTGCCGGCTGCGAGGCAAGACCAGGATTGAACCGATTTTTTCTCCGGCAGCCGGCTCGACTATGACTTGAGGGTCCTTATAGGTCAAATCTACTACATAAACCCGGTTGGAGGAGACGTAGATAATATCTTCGGCCAGACAGAATTGAGCGACGTAAGTTAAAATCGAAGCCAGAAAGAAGAGGCGGAGCGGTTTCACTTCCCCAGCCTCTTTTTCCAGTCGGCTAATTTCTGGAGGGCTTCCAGAGGAGTCAGTTTATCCACCGCCAAATTTTCCAATTCTTTTTCGAGCGGGCCGGGCTGGGGAGAAAATAAAGAGATTTGCATTTGGTTCAACCTCTCCACTTTGGTGAGAGGGATCTTTTTTACGGTGACCTCTCCTTCTTCTAATTGAGTCAGGATTTCCTTAGCCCGCTCCAAGACCTCCGGGGGTAGTCCGGCTAACCTGGCCACTTCAATCCCGTAGCTGTCGTCACATCCACCCGGTACGATTTTACGCAAGAACACAACTTCCCCCTGCCATTCCTTGACCGCCACGTTGTAATTCTTCACTCTCGGTAAAAATCCGGCTAACTCAGTCAGCTCGTGATAGTGGGTGGCGAATAAAGTCCTGGCGGAAACTTTAGGGTTATTATGGATGAACTCGGTCACCGCCCAGGCGATGGAGAGGCCGTCAAAAGTAGAAGTCCCGCGTCCGACTTCGTCCAGCAAGATTAGACTGCGGGGGGTGGCGTTGTTCAAAATGTTGGCGGTTTCATTCATCTCCACTAAAAAAGTGGATTGCCCGATGGCAATGTTATCCATGGCCCCGACGCGGGTGAAGATTCTATCCACGATTCCAATGGTAGCGCTCTTGGCCGGCACAAAAGAACCCATCTGAGCCATTAAAACAACTAATCCCACCTGTCTTAAATAAGTCGATTTGCCGGCCATATTAGGGCCGGTGATGATGTGAATCTGCTCCGCTTGATTATCCAATTTAGTGTCATTGGGAATGAAAGAGCCAGAAGGAAGAAGTCTCTCTACCACGGGATGTCTTCCATCTTGGATTAAGATTTCAGAGCTTTCGTTTATGACCGGCTTGGCGTAGCCGTAGTCAATGGCGGCCTGAGCCAAGCTGCCCAAGGCGTCCAGTGTAGAAAGAAGCTCAGCGGTGAGTTGAATTTCTTTGGTGTGAGTAGCCACCTGTTCCCGAATCTTTAAGAAGAGTTCCGATTCTCTTTGGTTGATTTTTTCTTCGGCATGCAGAATCAGCTCTTCCTTTTCTTTTAATTCCTGAGTGATGAATCTTTCGGCATTGACCAGGGTCTGCTTGCGGATATAGTCGGAGGGAACTTTAGATAAATGCGGTGTGGTGACTTCAATATAGTAGCCAAAAACCTGATTAAATCCGACTTTCAAGGAATTGATGCCGGTTCTCTGCCTCTCCAAACTCTGCAGATTGGCAATCCACTTTTTGCTGTCGGCAATGGCGGCTTTTAGTTCATCCAGCTGGCTGTCATACCCGGGACGGATGATACCTCCCTCATTCCAGATTATGGGAGGCTCTTCCACGATTCCCTGCTCGACCAACTGCACCACTACAGAGCAATCCGGGAAATCTTCTCTAAGTCTGGAAATCAATTCTGATTCGCAAGGTGTAAGCAAGCTCTTAATTTCGGGAACAACCTCTAAAGAATTTTTTAGATTGAGCAAATCCCGTGGATTGGCTTTACCATAACCGAGTTTGCCGGCCAAGCGGGTCAGGTCGGAAACTTCTTTTAATTTTCCATGAAGTTCGCTGAGTAAATCTCGCTTGGTTACAAATTCTTCAACTGCATCTAATCTCTTTTGGATTTCCTCTCTCTTAAGTAATGGCCTGGTCATCCAGTTTCTCAAAAGGCGAGAGCCCATGGAAGTTTGGGTCTTCTCTAAAATGCTGAAAAGAGAATGGGGTCGGCCTTCAGCCGGAAATAGCTCCAAATTTCTGATGGTGGAAGAATCTAAAAACATCAAATCCCGGTCCTGCTCGACCGAGATTCTGTTGATATGAACCAGGGCTGTTTTCTTGGTGAGTTTCAAATAATCCAAAATAGCGCCGGCGGCGATGATTCCCAAAGGGGTCTCCTGACAGCCGAAGCCATCCAAAGAGCTGACCTGAAACTGCTCCAGCAGGAGATGTCGGGCAGTTTCCAAATCGAATTTCCAGGCTTCGATTTCAGTGAATCTGGCACTACCATTGGGAAGATTGACCGGAGCATAATTCTGTGGTATCAGGATTTCGGAAGGCTGCAAAACATTCAGCCTCTCTAAAATCTGATTCTGCTCTGCTTCTTTGATTTTGAATTCTCCGGTGCTTAATTCCAGAAAGGCTAAGCCCCAACGCTGGTTTTGAGGGTAAAGAGAAGCCAAATAATTAGGACGAGAAGAGTCTAAGGCTCCGTCTACGGTTATGGTGCCGGGGGTGATGATTTCCACCACTTCCCGGTTGACCAGCTTTTTGGAAGGGGAGGCCTCTTCGGTCTGCTCACAGACCACTACTTTCTGGCCCGCTTCCAAGAGCTTGGCCAAATATCTCTCAGCCGCATGATAAGGGACTCCGGCCAAGGGAACCCTCTCGGCGTTTTTTCCATGCGAACGCGAGGTTAAAGCGATCCCTAATATTTGCGAGGCGATTTTGGCATCCTCTCCAAACATCTCATAAAAATCCCCCATCCGGAAAAAGACGATTTCCTGGGGGAACTGTTTTTTAATCTGCTGGTATTGATTCAAAAGCGGAGTCAGGCTGGGGCTCATCTACTCCCGGATCACCACCCGGCAGGTGCCGCCGGTCTCGTCCTCTATTTTTTCTTTAACTTTCCGGGCCTCCTCGATAGAACGATAAGATCCGACCTGCACCACGGTGTATTTCTTTCTATCCATAGTTTTGGAAAAAACATAGGGCTCATACCCCTTGGACTTTAGAGTCTTGACCAGATTCTGGGCGGAAGACTGATTACCAAAAACCCCTAACTGCACGGTGTAAGTGACATCCACCATTTGCTCAGCCCCGGAGCGGCTCTTGACTTGTTTCAGAGGGGCTTCCGGGAAGATCGCGCTGGCCGGATATTTGTCGGTCAGGAGATTGAAATAGAGGTAGGCTTTAGAATCCTCCTTGAGCTCAGAATAACACCGGGAAAGCTGGCTCAAAGCCAGGGGGACCGCCTCGGAAAATCCGTACTTATCCAGAACTTTCTGATATTCCAGTGCAGCGGAACTGTAATTCCCGAGCGAAAATTGACAATCCCCCAATCCTATTTGAGCCCAGGGGGCTAAATCGGCAGTCTTAAAGACAGATAAAATAGTTTCGAATTCCTGACGGGCCTGGGTAATCTGCTGGCCAGCCAGATTAGAGGTGGCTAAAAGATACAAGGCCTGGGGTACAAAATCACCGGCCGGATATTCTTTCTTGAAGCGATTCAGAATTTCGGTAGTGCTGACATAGAGTCCCTGGGAAAAATTATACTGAGCCAGAGCCAGCCGGGCTAGCTGCCCCTCATTTTCCTCTCCCAACAATCCGATGGCATCCTGCAGATAGGTCAAGGAATACTCCCCCTTGGGCTCTAAACGGGCCAGATAATAATTAGCCAGACCACTTTCGGTATGTTCCTTGAAATAGGCCGAGATATTCTGATAAGCCTCTTGGGTCTGCCCGGAATTGAATTGATAGATCCCCTCCTCCAAATCCTGGCTCACCGCCATTT
>Ga0214473_10004771_pt1 | contig 16282 bp, 10 predicted proteins | sample RVTome_7_FD_203509 | JGI IMG/M metagenome (GOLD analysis project Ga0214473, IMG submission 203509) | Soil microbial communities from uranium-contaminated site in the Upper Colorado River Basin, Wyoming, United States - RVT98D197 | ecosystem: Environmental > Terrestrial > Soil > Contaminated >... | reverse complement strand
TCCCCTCGTCCAAACGGACGAACGCTGATGATCCTGATTGCAGATCCGCGCATCGTAAAGGCGACTACATACATGTCGCCATCAGCGCCACGCCCGTAGGCGACGGAGCGCTCTTCGCCATAGTCGCGGCGGTCATCGACAACAACGATCGCCCCCTCCCAATCAAAGCTACGGACAATCTCGAACGAAACCCCGTGCTTGGCGAAATTGCTCGCAGCTTTCGCCTCGTCCCATTCGAACTCCAAGGTTCGCTCCGTCTGCAATTATGTAGGTACAATAAGTCAGCTGGTCAATATATTTCGTAGATACACAAAGTGCGGCGGCCTCTGCCGCTAAGCCTCCACCCACACCGGCACCGACTTGAACGCCGGCGTCCTCGAGCGCGGGTCGACCGCGGTGCCGCAGAGTACGTTGGCTTCGGGGAAGTAGGCCATGGCCGAGCCGCGCGGCAGGTCGAAGGCCATGGCGGTGCCCGCCATGTGGCCGGTTTCGGAGGCGAGCGTGATCCGCTGGCCCTCCGCGACGCCGAAGGCCGCCATATCCTCCGCGTTGAGGAAGACCGTGTCGCGCCCGGCCCCGTTCCGGTAGGTGTCCCGCTCCTCGTAGATGATGGTGTTGAACTGGCCCTCCGAGCGCACGGTGGCGAGCGTCAGCATCTTCGACGGCGGCGGGGGCAATGGCGTCACCACGAAATGCGCCTTGCCGTCCGGCGTGCCGAATTCGGGCGTATGGAGCACGCGATGGCGAATGTGGAACTCCTTTTTCGCCACGTCGATATCGCCGAGTTCCTCGAGCCCGGGCACGATCTGCGCAATCGCCTTGCGGACCTGAGCATGCTGCTTGAAGGCAGCAAAATCGATCGGGCTGCCGGGCACCATCTGCGCCGCCAGATCGCAAAGGATCACCGTCTCCGGGCGCACGTTGTCGAGCCGGGTGATGCCGCCGTCGGAAAGCCGGACGTAGTTGAACATCGACTCCTGCGTGGTCGGCGACCATTCCTCGTCGCGCGCCGTCACCGGCAGGATCAGGCTCTCGCCCTCCCCCAACCCGTGCACATGCCCGCGATTGAGCGTGGTGGTGAGGAAGAGCTTGAAGCCGATGGCGCCCATGGCACGGGAGGCAAAATCGGTGTCCGGCGTCGCGCCCCAGAGGTTGCCGCCCATGATCACCGCGGCGTCCACCTCGCCGCGGTCGGCAGCTTGTAGCCCGGCCAGGGTGTCGAAACCCTTCGCCCGCGGCAGGGTGATACCGAAGGCCTTTTCCATGGCGGCGAACACCTGCTCTGAAATCACAGGCTTGACCCCGATCGTACCGATCCCCTGCACGTTCGAATGCCCGCGCAGCGGCAAGAGGCCGGCGTAGCGCTTGCCGATCATACCGCGGATGAGCGCCAGATTGGCGACGGCCTCGACATTGGCGACGCCGTGCAGGTGATGGGTCATCCCCATACCCCAGGCGAAGACGACGCTCTGCCGCGCGGCATAGCGGGCCGCGACGCGCGCGATGTCGGCCTGGGGGACACTGCAGGTGGCGACGATATCGTTCCAGCTCAGAGCATCGAGATCGGCCCTGAACGCCTCGAACCCGACGCTGTGCCGATCGAGGAAGGCGCGGTCCTCAGCGCCCATTTCGAGCACCGCCTTGCACAGCCCCTTGAGCAGCGCAATGTCGGTGCCGATGCGCGGCTGCAGATAGTCCGAGGCGATCTCGGTGCCGCCCTTGAGCATGGATGTTGGGCTCTTGGGCACGGCGAACCTGACCAGCCCCGGCTCCCTGGCTGGGTTGATGACGATCACGTCGCCACCGCGATCGCGGCAATGCTTGAGCATGTGGATGAAGCGCGGGTGGTTCGACGACGGGTTGGCGCCGATGACGAAGATGAGGTCCGCGCCGGTCAGGTCCTCGAGTTCGACGCTGGCCGTCCCTTTGCCGATGGTCGTCGCCATCCCCTCGCTGGTCGCCTGGTGGCAGTAGTACGAGCAGTTGTTGACGTTGTTGGTGCCGTAGACGCGAGCCAGCAGCTGGAACACGAAACCGGCCTCGTTCGATGAACGGCCGGACGAGTAGAAGAAAGTCCGGCTGGGGTCAGTTTGCCTGAGCCGGCTGGCGGCGTGGGCGATCGCCCAGTCCCAGCTGACGGGCTCGTAGCGACCGCTCCCCGGCGCCTTGTAGACCGGCGTATCGAGCCGGCCCAGCCGCTCCATTTCGCGGCCCGAAAGTTCCTGCAGGTCGGCGATGGTGTGCTCGAAAATCGCGTGAGGGATTCCGGGCTGGATGTCGGTCGATTGCGCCTGCACGCTCTTGTTGCAGACCGACGGGAACTCGCCGAGTTCGTTGGTCATCCCGCCCTTCTGGCCACCCATGCCGTAGGCGCAGGCTTTGCAGGTGTTCCTTCCCGTCAGGGCCTTGGCGGCCTTCCCCAACCCGATCCGGCGCACCGTCGCCAGGGTGTAGAGCACCTTCTTCGGGCCGCCCCCGACAATTCTTGGCCTGTCTTCGATCATCCGTATCACTTCTCCCGATTTCCCATCCTGAGGCGGGACGGCCGCGAGGGCAAGCCGACGCTTGCGCCAGGACCTGGGCGGCGGGCTGCTGTCGCGGTGGCCTCGTTTATGCTATGTTTGCCCATGGCAGATTTATTCGACCTTCTGGCTCAAGGACGGTTGACTGAACTCCGCGATGCCCTGGCGATCGACCCGGCCGCGGCCTGGTATCGCAATGCTGCCGGCGCCTCGCTGCTGGCGCAGGCGGCCTACTCGGGGAACTTCGAGGCAATCGCGCTGATCCGGGCCGTCCTGCCCCGGCTCGATCCCTATGAGTCCATCATCCTGGGCGATGTCGAGAGTGTCCGCACGGCGCTCAGCGACAGCTGGGATGTGAACGCACCATCGCCCGACGGCTTCAGTGCGCTGGGCCTCGCCGCCTTCTTCGAACGGCCGGAGATCTTCGATATCCTGCTCCCCCTCACGCGCGACGTGAACCAGCGGGCCAACAATCCGCAACAGGTGGCGGCGCTTCATGCGGCAACCGCCGTGGGCGACGCGGACATGGTGGAAAAACTGCTGCGAGCCGGCGCCGACCCAAATCTCCCGCAGGCCGATGGCTTCCTCCCCATCCACGTCTCGGCCCAGCATGGCGATGCCGTCATAACGGGCATGCTGATCCTTTTCGGCGCCTCCCCGACCGCGCCCAATGCCAAAGGGAAGTGCGCCATCGACCATGCCCGCGATGGTGGCCAAGATTGGCTTGCGGCACGCTTGGCAAGCCTTGGTGGTGTCTCGACGCCGTCGCGTCAACGCGATAGTCAATTATCTCCCTGAAGCGACGGCGGTGCGAGAATGCTTCATGCCGTAAAGCCTGCACCCGGCCCCAAGGGCCTACCCATCCTGGGCAATCTACTCGATTTCCGCAGCGGCGATCTGCTGTCCCAATGGCGGGCGCTGCATCGGCGCTATGGCGAAACCATCAAGATCAAGCTGGGGCCGCTCGACGCCTGGTCCTTCGCCGGCCCCGAGGGCATCTACGATGCGCTGGTCACCGAGCATAAATCGCTGATCAAGGGCTTTGGCTATGGTGGGCTGCGCAAGCTCCTCGGCGAGGGCCTGATCACCACCGACGCGCCACACTGGGCGAGCCAGCGCCAGAGGCTGAACCCGCTGTTCTCGCCGGCGGCGACAGAAGACTACGCGGGCGCCATCTACGATGCGGTGCAATTGGGCGTCGCCGAACTCGAGGCCCCGGCCCGGCGCGGCGAGACCATCGACATCGGTGCGGCGATGCTGCGCCTCACCATGCGCGTCATCTCCAAGGCGGCCTTTGGTGTCGACCTCGCCGAGGGCCATGACGACGTGACCGCCGCGTTCAACTACGCCTTCGGCTATATCGCCGCCGCGATCGCGCATCCGTTCCGGCCGCCGCTATTCATCCCGACTCCGGCCAATCGCCGCTACCACCAGTCGATCGCCACCATCGAAAGCTTCGTCGCCGGCCTGATCGAGCAGGCGGTCCGGCATCCGGACGCGAGTTCGATGAACGGGCAGATTTTCAAGGCGCTCGAGGGCAATTCGCGCGCGATGCTGCGCGACGAGGTGGTCAGTCTCTATTTCGCTGGTTTCGAAACCACCGCCAGAACCATGACTTTCCTCATGTATCTCTTGGGTAGGCACCAGCAGTATCACGAGCCGCTGCGCGCCGAAGCGGCCGAATTCGGTCGGCCGGACGGGGCGGTCGCGGTGCTCAAGCAGTTGCCGCTGGCCTGCGAAATCGTCAACGAGACGCTGCGCCTCTATCCGCCGGTTGCCATCCTGGCGCGACAGCCGCTGGCCGATTGCGAGATCGGCGGCTTTCCAGTCAAGGCTAAAAGCCTCGTCATCATCATGCCGTTCGTCGCCCAGCGCGATCCACGCTACTGGCCCGCCGGCAACAGCTTCGCCCCCGACCCGCAGAACCCGCTGCAGAAACGCGTCACTCACCGCGGCGCCTTCGTGCCGTTCGGGGGCGGTCCGCGCATCTGCCTGGGCAAGCATTTCGCCATGGTGGAAATGGCCATCGCCACCGCCCTGCTCGCCGACCGGTTCGATTGGCAATTGCTCGACGCCGCCGAGCCCGAACTCGACTTCAACGGCACCATCCACCCCAAGCAGCCGCTGCTCGCCAGGCTCAGCCTCCGCGCCTGAACCCGCGACAGAAGCTTACGGCAATTTAATGTGCGCCCCACCGGCTCGGTGGTAGTGTTTTCATGCACTTCGGCCGGTCCCTGACGACCGGCAGTTCAGGATATTGTTACGTGCTGAAGCAAATTCTGGTTTCGTTTGCCGTCATCGTTGCCGCCGCCGCCGCTTACGTCTTCCTCGTACCCGGAGCGCCTCAGACGCTTGCCCGTTTCGGCATTTCGCTGCCGATAGCAGTCAGTCCGCAAGCAACCGCCACGGGCCCTCAGGCGGGCGGCGCTGGCGGCCGACGCGGTGGTAACCGCGGCGCGGTGGTGGTGACAGCGCCCGTAACGCTCGCCACCATCAACGACCGGCTGTTCGCCATCGGTGAAGGCGCCGCCGCCCAGTCGGTGACAGTGACGTCGCCGGCAACTGGCACGCTCACCGAACTGCTGGTGTCGCCGGGCGAGGAGGTCGCGTCCGGCGCCGTGATCGCCCGGCTCGACGCCGACGCCGAGGAGATCGCTTTCCGGCGCGCCAAGCTGACCCTCGATGATGCCGAGGCGACGCTTGCGCGCACCCAGGAACTGGCCAAGGCCAGTTCCGCCACGACCGTGCAGCTCAACACCGCCCAACTTGCCGCGAGCAACGCCAGGCTCGAGGCCGAGAACGCCGAATTGGCGCTCCAGCGCCGCTCGATCTCGACTCCCATCGCCGGAACGGTGGGGCTGTTCCAGGTGAGCCCCGGCAACGCGGTGAGCGCCCAGACCATCGTCACCACGGTCGTGGACACCTCGCACATCCGCATCAGCTTCTGGGTGCCCGAACGCTATACCTCCTCGATCGCCGTGGGCATGCCGGTCGCGGTTTCCGCCGTTGCCCTGCCCGGCGAGGCGATCACCGGCGAGGTGAGCGCCGTGGACAACCGCATCGACAGCGCCAGCCGGACCCTCCAGGTCGAAGCACGCATCCCCAACGACGACGGCCGGCTGCGCCCCGGCATGTCGTTCTCGGTCACGATGAATTTTCCAGGCGAGGCGTTTCCATCGGTAGACCCACTGTCGATCCAGTGGTCGTCGGACGGCCCCTACCTCTGGAAATATGCGGATGGCAAAGTCGATCGCGTCCCGGTGCAGGTCATCCAGCGCAACTCCGACGGCATCCTGGTCGAGGGCGCGCTGCAGGCAGGCGACCAGGTGGTGACCCAGGGCCTGCAGCAGCTGACCGCGGGCGCAAGCGTGCGCTTGCTGGACGAGGTGGTGGCCGGCCAGCGACAAGGCGGCGAGGAAGCCGGTGGCGGCCCCCGTACTGCGCCCCAGTCGGGTGGCTGAGGTGACCAGGCGATCAATGCAACGTTCATTTGACCCGCATGCGCGCGCTGCCAGCCGGGTATACGGGCTGTTAAGGTTAATCGCCTGATAAAGGAGGTGGGGCGACATCACGCTGTCGCGAAAATGGCCGCACCCTTCGTTGAATGACTGGCGCGCAACCAGAACACAATACTCGCCAAGCTGGTCTTGGCGGCTCCTAACCGTGGGTATCAGAGCGTATGCGTCTCATTATTGGAATGGTCCTTGTCGTTGCCTGTGTCTTCGGTGGCTACGTCGCCATGGGCGGACATATCGAGGTATTGATCCAGCCATTTGAGGCGGTGATCATTCTTGGGGCGGCGATGGGCGCTTTTGTCATCGGCAACACCGGGGCAGTACTCAAGCAGTCGCTCGGCGTGTTCGGAACGTTGTTTCGCGGTCCGCGCTACAACAAGGCCGCCTATGTCGAACTCCTCGGGCTGCAGTTCAGTCTGTTCAAGCTCGTCCAGTCAAAAGGGCTGCTGGCGCTCGAGCCGCATATCGAGGCGCCCTCGCAATCGCCGATCTTCGCGCAGTTCCCAACCTTCGCCGCCAATCATCACGCCGTCGAGTTCATGTGCGACTACCTGCGCATGATCACGCTGGGCAGCAACAACGCCCACGAGATGGAAGCGCTGATGGATGAGGAACTGGAGACGCACCACCAGGAACGAGAGCGCCTCGTCGGGGCGATCCAGGCCCTCGCCGACGGCACCCCGGCGCTCGGCATCGTCGCAGCCGTGCTTGGCGTGATCAAGACCATGGGCGCCATCTCTGAGCCTCCCGAGGTCCTCGGCCATCTCATCGGCGGCGCTCTGGTGGGTACCTTCCTCGGCGTCTTTGTCGCCTATGGCTTCTTCGGCCCGATGGCGCAGTCGCTGCGCAACATCTACGAGGCGGAAGCGAAGTATTTCCTCTCGATCAAGATCGGACTCCTGGCCTATCTGTCCGGCCAGATGCCCGTCATGGCCATCGAATTTGCGCGCAAGGGTCTGATGTCCGAGGACAGGCCGACCTTCGCCGAAATCGAAGAGGCGACGGCCAATCTGCCTGCCGCAAGTTGAGACTGAGTATCCCAGGGAAGGGACGGCATCATGGCTGACTACGGCAACCGACCTATCATCATCAAGAAGGTCAAGAAGGCCGCCCACGTGCACCACGGCGGAGCCTGGAAGATTGCCTACGCAGACTTCGTAACCGCAATGATGGCGTTCTTCCTGCTCCTGTGGCTCATCAGCATGACCACGCCGGAGCAGCGGCAGGGGCTGGCAGACTATTTCGCGCCGCCAAACATCAGCGCGAGCAACAGCGGGGCCGGCGGCGTCATGGGCGGCTCATCTATGGACGACAGCGGCGCCAAGATGGCTGGCTCTGCCATCGATACGAGAGAGAACGTTTCTCCCCTGCCCGACAGCACCGAGTTCAGCCCGCAGGAGGACGCCACGGGCGGACAGGCAGACAGCGAGTACGATGCGGTAAAGGCGTCGCAGATCGATTTGAGGTCCAGTCAGGATCAGTTGTTCCACAGTGCTGCCGCCAGTATCCGGCAGGCTTGGCAGGCCCTGCCCGATATCACCGAGATCGCCGACAATCTGGTGATCGAGGAGACCGTGGAAGGGCTCGATATCCAGCTCATCGACCAGGGAGAACGCCCCATGTTCCCGGAAGGATCGAAGTATCCGTACGAAGCGACGCGCCAGGCCATCGCCGCCATAGCGCCGGTCCTGCAGCGACTACCCAACCAGATTGTCATCTCCGGCCATACGGCAGGCGGCGCCGTCTACACCAATCCGCGTTATGGTTCCTGGGAGCTCTCCAGCGACCGTGCCAACACCGTGCGATCTATTCTGGGAGAGTTCGGCCTCTCCGACGGCCACATCAACTCCGTCGTCGGCCGGTCAACCGCCGAGCCGTTCTTTCCCAACGACCCCTACCTGGCGGCGAACGCCCGGATCACGATTACCGTGCTCTACGGAGCGTCACCGGTTCCGCCAGGGCTGACACCCTAGAGGCGGGGCGCGACTCGTCAGGAGCGATAGGGAGCAATTGCCATGTCCATAGCCTCCCAGAATGAGCGCGGCGGAGCGATTGCTTCGCTTTTCGTGCGGCGGCCGGTGCTGGCCATTGTCGTCAATGCGCTGATCATCGTCGCTGGGCTCGCCGCCTTCTTCGGCGTAGAAGTGCGCGAACTTCCCAGCGTCGAGCGCCCTACCCTCTCGGTGAACACCAGTTTCCCTGGTGCCGCAGCGGAGACGGTCGACCGCGAGATCACCGCCACTATCGAGGGGGTCGTGGCGCGGGTGCAGGGCGTCGCCTCCATCTCCTCGAATTCTTCCTACGGCCAGAGCCGGATACAGCTGACCTTTACCGACGGCACCAATCTGGACAACGCGACCTCCGACATCCGGGACGCATTGGGCCGTATCACCAACCGCTTGCCCGGTGAGGCGGCGGCGCCGGTGATCGTCAAGGCGGACTCGAACGCCCAGGCGATCATGCAACTGGCCGTCACCTCGGACACCCTGCCGCGCGAGGAACTGACGGCCCTGGTCAATGACGTGATCGCGGAGCGGCTGGCTTCGGTCCCCGGGGTCGCCGACGTGCAGATCAACGGTACGCAGAACAAGGTCTTCGAGATCGACGTCGATCAGATCAAGCTCGCCAGCCTGGGGCTGACGGTGGCCGATGTGCGCAACGCGCTGTCGACGATCTCGTTCGACAGCCCGGCCGGATCGCTCAACGCCACCAACCAGAACATCGCCATCCGCGCCATGGCCGAGGTGACGACCCCGGAGGCGTTCGAAAGCATCATCATCAAGGACCGCATCCGCATCGGCGACGTGGCGACCGTGGTGTTCGGTGCCGCGTCCTCGACTGGCGGGCTGCGCAGCGATGGCAAGTCCGGCATCGGCCTGGGCATTGTCCGCCAGGCGCAGTCCAACACGGTGCAGATTTCCGACGGCATCAAGAAGGCAGTCGAAGACCTCCGCAGCAGCCTGCCGGCTGGCGTCGACATCAAGATCTCGAGCGACGAGTCGGTGTTCATCTCCGGCGCCATCGAGGAGGTGGAACGCTCACTGCTGATCGCGGTCCTGGGCGTCATCGCCATCATCTTCCTGTTCCTGCTCGATTGGCGCGCCACCATCATCCCCGCCATCACCATGCCGGTAGCGCTCGTCGGCACGGTCGCTGGAATCTATATCTTCGGATTCTCGCTCAACATCCTGACTCTGCTGGCTTTGGTGATCGCCACCGGCATCGTTGTGGACGACGCCATCGTCGTCCTCGAGAACATCACCCGGCGGCAGGCGATGGGGCTCGGACCGCGCGCCGCGGCGGTGCTCGGCACGCAGGAAGTGTTCTTCGCGGTGATCGCGACCACGGCGACGCTTGCTGCGGTGTTCATCCCGCTCTCATTCCTACCCGGTCAGACCGGGCGGCTGTTCCGCGAATTCGGCTTCACCCTTGCCATCTCCGTCGGCCTCTCGGCCGTCGTGGCGCTGTCGCTCGCCCCGATGATGGCCTCTCGGCTGCTCAAGCCGCATGCCGAGCGCAAGCCCAACCCGCTCGAACGGTTTGGGGGCGTGCTTGCCCGGATATACCGGAGCACGCTGCATCTCAGCCTCGACAATCCGCTGGTGGTCATCGTCATCGCCGTGCTGTTCGCGGGCGCCGCCTACCTGATGTTTGGGACTCTTCGGCAAGAACTGACGCCGGCCGAAGACCGCTCGACGATCGCCATCAGGGTCAATGCCCCGGCGACCGTCAGCCTCGATTTCACCCGCACGCAGATGCAAAAGATCGAGGAGTTGGTGACCCCGCTCCGCCAGACCGGCGAGGTCGAAAGCATCTTCTCGATCTCCGGGTTCGGCTCGAATACCAATTCGGGCTTCCTCGTGCTGCGGCTGGCGCCCTGGGAGGAGCGGATCCGCAGCCAGCAGGAGATCGTCGCCGAGGTCAACCAGCTGCTGCAAGTGGTCCCCGGCGTGCGGGCCTCGGTCCAGCAGCCCAACAGCCTGGGGGTTCGCGGCGGTGGCAGCGGCCTGCAGTTCGGCGTTGTCGGCGACAACTACCAGACGCTGGCGACAGCGGCCAATGCGATCAAGGCGGAGCTGGAAAACGCCGAGAAATGGGGCCGGGTCAGCGTCAACTACGAGACCACCCAGCCGCAGGTGACCCTCACGGTCGACCGTGAGAAGGCGGCGGCACTGGGCATCGACATCAACGGGCTCGGCACCACCATGCAGGCGATGATCGACGGGTCCGACGTGGGCACGGTGTTCATCAACGACGCCAGCTACTCGGTCCGCATGCTCTCGACCTCGAGCCCGATCAATGATCCTGGCGACCTCGAATCAATCTTCGTTCGGACCGGTGAGGGCCGCTTCGTGCCGATGTCGACCATCGCCACGCTCACCGAAGCGCCGATCGCCCCCACCCTGGGCCGCGAGGAACAGGGCCGTGCCGTAACAGTCACCGCAGCGCTGACCGACGGCTTCGCGCTGGGCGACGCCTATGCGGAGGCGGCCAGGATTGCGCAACCCCATCTGCCCGAGGGCACGGCGATCGTGCCGCTGGCGGAAGCCAAGACCATCGGCGATTCCAACAACGGCCTGCTCATCACCTTCGGCTTCGCGCTGGTGGTGATCCTCCTCGTGCTGGCAGCACAGTTCGAGAGCGTCTGGAGCGCGGTCATCGTCATGGTGACGGTGCCCTTCGGCCTCGCCTGCGCGGTCTTTGCGCTCCTGATCACCGGCGGCACGCTCAACGTCTATAGCCAGATCGGCCTGATTCTCGTTGTCGGCATCATGGCCAAGAACGGCATCCTGATCGTCGAGTTCGCCAATCAGCTGCGCGACCGCGGCATGACCGTGCGGGAGGCAGTCGAGAACGCTTCCAACATCCGCCTGCGGCCGGTGGTGATGACCATGATCGCGACCGTCCTTGGCGGCACGCCGCTGATCCTGGCCGGCGGCGCCGGGGCCGAAGCCCGCGCCGCGCTCGGCTGGATCATGGTGGGCGGGCTGGGCTTTGCCGCGATCTCGACGCTCTACCTGACGCCGGTCGCCTATGTGCTGCTGGCGCGGTTTTCGCGGCCCAAGTCGGTGGAAGAAGCGCGGCTGGCGCGCGAATTGGAGGCGGCCGACGCCATCCCCAATGTGGCCGAGGCGCCAGCGGAGTGAGCCGGCTGCAACCTGCGATCCTAAACCGGTAGACCGCTTAGCGCCTTGACGGTCCTGATGCTCATGTTCGAGTGGATGCGGGCGACGCCCGGCAACCGTGCCGCGAGCCGCCGGTGCAGGCGCTCGAAATCCTCATGGTCGCGGCAGATGACCCGCAGGATATAGTCGGACTGGCCGGCCATCAGATGGCATTCGAGCACCTCGGGGATGTCCGCCACCGCCGCCTCGAACGCGTCGAGCGAAGGCTCGCTCTGGCTCGAGAGGCCCACCTCGATGAAGAACTGCATGGTGAAGCCGAGCCGGTCGGCATCGAGCACAGCGCGGTAGCCCTGGATCAGCCCCCTCTCCTCGAGCCCCTTAAGCCGCCGGTGGCAGGCCGACGGTGAGAGACCCACCGCCTCGCCCAGTTCCTGGATACTTTTCCTGCTATCCTGCTGCAGCACACGAAGCAGCTTGCGATCTATCGCGTCTATCTGCAATTCCATTCGACAGATGACCTCCCAACTCGAACAATGTTCGAATTGTGCACGCAGCGGCGCCTTCTTTGCAAGGATTTCTCATCCAAACGAGTGCTCAATGCGTTCCTCACCAGGGAGGGTTCAGGATGCTCATAGGCGTACCCAAGGAAATCAAGAATCACGAATATCGGGTCGGCCTCACGCCCGAGAGCGTCGCGGAGCTGACCCACGCCGGACACGAGGTGCTCGTCGAAACCGGCGCCGGCAACGGCATCGGCGCCAGCGATGCGGACTACACCGCAGCCGGTGCGGCCATTGCCCCCGATGCGGCGGCGGTCTTCCGCGAGGCCGCAATGATCGTCAAGGTCAAAGAACCGCAGGCCGTCGAGCGCGCCATGCTCCGGCCCGACCAGGTGCTCTTCACCTATCTGCATCTTGCGCCCGATCCGGAACAGACCCGCGATCTGGTGCGCTCGGGCGTCACCGCCATTGCCTACGAAACCGTCACCGATGCCTCGGGTGGCCTGCCGCTCTTGAAGCCGATGAGCCAGGTCGCTGGCCGCATGTCGATCCAGGCCGGCGCAACGGCACTCGAAAAGGCCCATGGCGGCCGCGGCGTGCTGCTCGGCGGCGTGCCCGGCGTGCAGCCGGGCAAGGTGGTGATCCTGGGCGGTGGCGTCGTCGGCTTCCATGCGGCTGAAATGGCCGTGGGCCTGCAGGCGGACGTGACCATCTTCGACAAGGCTCCGGCGGTGCTGGAGCGGCTCTCCGGGCACTTCGGCGCCAAGGCGCGCGTGCTCTACTCGCAGAAGGCAACGCTGGCCGCTGCCATTGCGGGAGCCGATCTGGTGATCGGAGCGGTGCTGATCCCCGGTGCCGCAGCACCCAAACTCGTCACCCGCGCCATGCTCAAGACCATGAAGCAGGGTGCCGTACTCGTCGATGTGGCGATCGACCAGGGCGGTTGCTTCGAGACCTCGCATGCCACGACCCACGCCGATCCGACCTACGTCGTCGACGGCATCGTCCACTACTGCGTCGCGAACATGCCCGGCGCGGTGGCGCGTACCTCGACCTACGCGCTCAACAACGCCACCCTCCCCCATGTCCTGCGGCTCGCCAATCTGGGCTGGCGCGAGGCCCTCGCCTCCGATCCGCACCTGCGGGCAGGCCTCAACGTCTGGAAGGGCCGCGTCACCTGCAAGCCTGTCGCCGAGGCGCAGAACTACCAGCACCTCAACCCAGAAGCCGCACTGGCGGCCTAGCACCTCCCAAGCACTCAAAAGGCGCGGCCCCGCGAGGGTACCGCGCCTTTTTTTGCCGGGGGCGGATTGGACTGACCCACCACCGCCCAGAAGCAACGATCTCGTGGGCAAGGTTTCTCTGCGCAAGCGGACAAAGAAAGAGGACGCAGGACCGAAGTCCCGCGCCCCTTCGGTGTCATCCACAAGGGAGCGTCAGCCCTTGCGGACTCTGCCGATCAGGTAGCTCAAGAGCGAAACGTCTCAAGCTAGAGTCTTGCGAGCGTTCACCGTCGAAACTCGGTACAAATACGAGCGGCTCGCCCAGCAGGTGCTACTGCATAAATGCGCGAGTGCTCGAATTCGTTCCCGACCACAAGTCAAGGAGCTGGGCCCCCGGCCCAGTGCCAGACGCAGGCCCGACGGAAGCCCGCGCCATGCTGCAGGCGCGGTGCCGAGATTTGGCGCAAACCCCACCAGACCAATACACATGCACAGATTGTCATCACCAAACTGATATGCCTAAGTCTTAGGCGCTTTCGGCGGTCGATGCCCACGCGCCGGGCAGCCCTGGCTCCGCGCAGCGAGCACGCATTCTGCGCCAGATACCCGGCAGCGAGCAAAATCAATGGATTAGGCCATCCCGCAACTGCTGGCACGGCCTTTGCAAAACTGTTCTTCGTGCGAACAGCTCTTTGCTGGAAGTAACCGATGAGTTGGGCTTGTCGCAGCCGGTGGACCTCCTCCCCTTCCGGCTGCGGCAGCCCAGCAAGGCTCCCGCCGAACCTACATCTCCAACGGCGATTGCAGCACGTGCGTGGCCTTGATGGCTGCCGACGCGCGGTTCTCCACCCCGAGTTTGGCATAGACCTGCTCGAGGTGCTTGTTCACCGTGCGGGGACTGAGCCCGAGGATCTCTCCGATATCGCGGTTGGACTTGCCCCGCGCGATCCACAGCAGCACCTCGCTTTCCCGCTGCGTCAGCGCAAAGTGCTGGCGCAGGACGTCGTCCTGGTTCTCCCCGCTCGGCACGATCAGCCGGAACAGGTGCTCGTCCTGTCCGATGGTACCCAGCCAGATCAGTTGCAGGCTCTGTTGAGAGCCCGGTTCGAGCGCGAAGCTCTCGCCCGACCTTATTCCAACGCCGCCATGCCCGGCCATCCAGTTTCCCACTCGCTGCGATACGCGCGCTGTGGCCCCGCCACCCGGCTCAGTGGCGTTGAGCAGGCGGCTCGCCTGGGGCGTCGACCAATGCACCTCCCCGCTGCTGGAGACTGCCATCAGATGCCGGCCGGCAGCATCGAGCGCCACCCGCGCGCTTTGCGCCGTGCGCGCATTGGCCAGGTGCACGCGGATGCGGGCCCTGAGCTCATCGAGATTGATCGGCTTGGTGAGATAGTCGACGCCGCCGCTTTCGAGCGCGTGGACGACGTGTTCGGTCTCGGTGAGGCCGGTCATGAAGATCACCGGCACGTGCGCCACCGCCGGCACTTCCTTGAGCCGGCGGCAGGTCTCGAAGCCGTCGAGCCCCGGCATCACCGCGTCCATCAAGATGATGTCGGGCGTGATCTTGTCGGCAATACCGAGCGCCGCCTCGCCGCTCCTGGCGACGAGCACCGTCACCCCGGCCTCCTCCATCGCCGATGTCAGGAAGCCGAGCGTCTCCGGCGAGTCGTCGACGACGAGAACGATGTCCTGCGTGCGCGCTGCATCAGTCATGGTCGTTCACATTCTCCAGGACTTCCGCATATCCGGCGAAATCATAGGCCTCCATGCGCGCCCGCAGGATGTCGACGAGCGGCGCATTTTGCGGTTCCTGGGCCAGTTCGGTGAGCTTGGCATCGATGCCGCGCACATGCCCGATCTGGCCCAGGCTGACAAGCTCGCGCACATGATCGGCGCCCGGCGATCTGAGGGCGCTGCCATTCCTCTTGGCAGTCATCGGCGCCGGCTTGCCTTGTTCTTCCTCCCACTCGAGTTCGAGTTGGGCCTCCAGTTTGTCCAGCAACTGGCTGATGCTGAAGGGCTTGGCAAGGGCATCGTTGTGGCCGGCATCGCTATTGGTCCTGGCGGCCCCGTCCCCGATATTGGCCGAGAGCATGACGATCGGGGCGGTCTGGCCCATGTCGCGCAGGCGCTCCACCAGGTCCCACCCGTTCATCCCGGGCATGAGGATGTCGACGAAGAACAGGTCCGGCCTGATGCCGGCGAGCAGCGTCAGGCAGTCCGGTGCATCAACGGCGGTCAGCACCGTGAAATCGAGCGGCTGCAGCATCTCGCGCATCATTTCCCGGTGGTCGGCGTTGTCGTCGACCACCATGATCGTCCGGCGCGGACCTTTGTAGGTCTTGATCCTGCGGTCGGAAGCCCGCTGCGCGGGCCGGTCCACCTTGGCCAGCATCAGCCGCACCTTGAACGTGGAGCCTTGCCCGGGCTGGCTGGTAACCGAGATTTCCCCGCCGAGCGTTTCCGAAAGGAGCTTGGTAATGGTGAGCCCGAGCCCAAGCCCCGGCGACAGCCGGTTACGCTCCGCCTGGCCGCGAACAAATGGCTCGAAGATGTGGCCGATCTCATCGGCGCCGATGCCGTGGCCGCTGTCGGACACGGTGAACGTGGCCACCTGCGAGCGGTAGCCCACCGCGAAGTCCACGAATCCATTGTCGGTGAACTTGATGGCATTGGAGAGCAGATTGACCAGGATCTGGCGCAGCCGCTTTTCGTCGGTGCGTGCATATTGCGGGAGATTGGGAGCCCTGGAGTGCCGGAAGGCCAAGCCCCTGGCCTCTGCCTGCAGCCGGAACATGTCGACGATCTGGTCCAGGAAATCGTGGAGGTTGATTTCGTTGGAATAGACCTGGAGCCGGCCCGCCTCGATCTTGGAGATGTCGAGCAGCCCGTCGATCAGTCCTGAAAGGTGCTCGGCGCTGCGGCGGATCACCTTTATCGAAGACCGCCTGGGCTGCGGCACGCTCTCGTCGCGCTCGAGGATCTGCGCATAGCCGAGCACCGCGTTGAGCGGCGTGCGCAGTTCGTGGCTGAGCCCCACAACATAGCGGCTCTTGGCCTGGTTGGCGGCCTCGGCCGTTTCCTTGGCCTTCTGCAACGCGGCGTCGGTCTTGCCGTGGGCGGCAATCTCCTTGAGCAGGAGCGTGTTTTGCCGCGAGCTTTCCTCCTCGGCGACCAGCCGGCTGTCCTGGGCGAGCACCAGGAACCAGGTGACGATGCCCGCGACCACCGCGAAGACGAAGAAAACGACAGCGATCGTGCCGCCGACGACATCGGCCGTCTCGGGGGCCGCGCGCGACGCGAAGTAGTAGATCATCCCCAGGATCGCGCCGATCAGCGTCATCGCCACGCCGGCCGAGATGCCGTAGCGGCCGAGCCGCGTCTGCAACTTCT
>Ga0214473_10004770_pt1 | contig 16283 bp, 15 predicted proteins | sample RVTome_7_FD_203509 | JGI IMG/M metagenome (GOLD analysis project Ga0214473, IMG submission 203509) | Soil microbial communities from uranium-contaminated site in the Upper Colorado River Basin, Wyoming, United States - RVT98D197 | ecosystem: Environmental > Terrestrial > Soil > Contaminated >... | reverse complement strand
GTTTATTGCTAAAATATTCCTGCAAACCTTTTGCAAGCTCTTCAAGATTTGGAAAATCCGCGGTTGACAGGCTCAGCAGACTGACCGTGTCGAATCCCGTTGCCTGCTGACAGGTTTTTGCCAGATTTGTGATTTTTTCAATGCTGCGGTATCTGAGGGGTCTTCTGCAAAAGCTGGCCTGACAAAACCGGCAGCGGCCGGGACAACCCCGCATTATTTCGATGCTCACCCGTTCGTGTACCGCCTGCGCAAACGGCACAAGCGGTCGCGGTGGAACCGGGGTATTTTCAAAATCTTCAACCACCGCGTTTTTAAATTTTTCAGGCACATCCGGCACAACGGATTTGAACGATTTTATCTTGTCATTTTCGTACTCGAATTTATAAAACGCCGGAACATAGACCCAGTCGAATTTCTTTGCGGCAGACAGCAGCATCTTATTTTTGACAGCACCGGCTTTTTTCCCAGCTCTGAAGTGTTCCGCCAGCTCAACTATCGCTTCTTCGCCTTCACCGAGCACGAATAAATCTATAAAGTCTGCGATTGGTTCGCAGCAGTTTGCCATTACGCCGCCTGCGATAATTATCGGGTCATTTTCATCACGCGATTTGCTGCGGATTTGCAGTCCCCCCAAATCGAGCATGTTCAGCACATTGGTATAACACAGTTCGTTGGTCAGACTGAATCCGACAATGTCGAAACTTTTCAGCGCTGCCTTCGATTCGAGACTAAAAAGCGGGATTTTTTTCTCACGCATTATTTGCTCAGCATCGGTCCACGGGGCAAAAACACGTTCTGACGCAATTCCATCGATATGATTTAGAATGTCGTAGAGAATCGCAATGCCCGGATAGCTCATCGCGACTTCATAGATGTCTGGGAAACATAAGGCAACCTTCAAATCGCATTTAGCGAGGTCTTTTTTAATCTGGTTTATTTCGCCCCCAATGTATCTGCTTGGTCTGCGAACGAACGGCAGGAACTCTTTATCCACACGCTGCGTAATTATATTTAATTCTTTTTTGCTCACGCCGAGCATTATAAATTGATTAAAACGGTTTTTCTATTTATTATTTAAGCCTATGAACTCGGGTAACAAACCTAATGTAACGCAGATAGTTGCCGTTGGCGGCATTGTAATAATAGGCGTCTTGTTTTTTGCCGTAGGCAAATATCTAAGCGGCAGGGGCCCAGTTGTAATCGACAGCGGCTTCAGACCCGTGATGGGGACATTTGCGCACATCATTGCTGTTGCCGCCGATTCCAACACCGCGCAAAAATCCATCGAGGCGGCTTTCGACCAGCTTGTTGCTGTAGATAATCTGATGAGCGATTACAAGCCGGATTCGCAATTAAGCCTTGTCAATCGTGAAGCTTTTAAAAATCCGGTAAAGATAAGCAAACCGCTTTTTGAAGTTTTAAGCCGCAGCATCGAGTTCAGCAAAAAGACCGATGGCGCTTTTGATGTTACCGTTGGTCCCTTGGTCGATTTATTTCACACCGCAGGTGAAAAAGGCATTGCTCCCACCGAAGATGAGATTGCACAGGCCAAAGCCAAGACCGGCTTTGAGAAACTGATACTCGATGAAGAAAACAAAACCGTGAAATTTGCCGTTGACGGCATGCGCCTCGATTTAGGCGGTATTGCGAAAGGCTATTCGGTTGATAAGGCTATAGAAGCTATGAAAAAATGCGGCGCACTTGGCGGCCTTGTTGCCGCCGCTGGTGACATACGCGTATCCGGAACGCCGCCAAAGGGCAAAAGCTTCTGGCTCGTCGGCCTGCAGGACCCCGACAAGGTAAGCAATTCTACTGATACTGCCGAAACTTTTTTAACACTGCATTTAAAGGATATGGCAGTTTCCACCAGCGGCGACTACAGGCGTTTTACAACAATAGACGGGAAAAAATACAGCCACATCATTGACGCCAAAACAGGCACAAGTAGCAAAGGCCTGACAAGTGTAACGGTTATTGCCCCCAGTTCTATCGATGCGGACGCGTTAGCAACATCCATAAGCGTTATGGGCGTTGAAAAGGGACTTGAATTGATTAAAACAATACCACAAACGGACGCGATTTTAATCCCTTCGCAAAACCATCGTGAAATTATCAAGACCGAAGGTGTGGAAAAATATACTGACAATAAATAGTTTTACATTTGGAAAAAAATACAAAGTTTATGGCAGGGACGGCTGTCATTAAAAACAAAATTATTTTTGTCGTCGGCTTAGCGGGTTTTCTTTTCTGCCTGCTGGCGCCGGTGAACATCGATACCTCTGTTAAGAGGACCCTCGGGCTTTTGTTCCTTTGTGGGATATGGTGGGTAACAGAAGCAATACCTATGTATATAACATCATTGCTGCCGGGGATTTTGTTCCCGCTGCTTGGTATAATATCTGTGCGAGATGTTCTGGGCCAGTACGCTCACCCCATAATATTTTTGCTGCTCGGCAGTTTTCTTATCGCTCATGCCATAATGAAGTGCCACATCGATAAACGACTTACTTTAAATATCCTCGCCCGCTCGGGTACCAATCCGCGACTTTTGCTGCTCTATTTTATGATAGCTACCGCAATGATTTCAGCTTTTATTTCGAATACCGCCACTGCTGCAATGATGTATCCAATCGGACTTGCGGTCTTGCACAACGTGCATATTGAAGATGAACCGAAGTACAGGAAAATCCTGATGCTTGGTATCGCCTACGCTGCCACAATCGGTGGCATGATAACACTGGTAGGAACTGCGGGAAATATGGTCTGCGCCGCTTACGCAAAATCGCTGCTTGGAAAAGAAATTACCTTCATCGACTGGCTCAAAGCGGGGCTGCCTTTTTCGCTGATTTTACTTTTTGTCACATGGACAGTTTTACTGATAAATTTCAAGCCGCGACTGCTGCATTTCGGTCAGGAAAACGCGATAAAAAAACAGCTTGAGGAAATGGGACCCTTTGATAAGGGGCAGAAAATAACGATTTTTGTATTTCTGTTCGCGGTGATTTTATGGTCTACGCGATGCTTCTGGCATTTAATCCCAATTAAACTTGCCGCCGATATTCAGTCTCGCGTTGGCGATTCTGGTATCGCGATGTTTTGTGCGATACTTCTTTTCGTCATCCCCTTCAAAACTGAAAAATGGAATTTTGTTCTTGGCCTGAAAGATGTCAAATATGCTTCATGGAAAGTCATAATTCTCTACGGCGGCGGTTTGTGTCTCGGTAAGGGATTATTCGAATCAGGAGCGGCTGCCTGGATTGCAAATTCCGTCCCTTTATCCGCCGATATGCACCCGCTGTTATTGATGCTTATATTCACATCCGTTCCATCTTTTATAAGTGAATTCGCTCCAAACACAACAGTTACGAATATGATGGTTCCCATAGTGATTGCGGCGTGCAACAAGTTGGGAATATCCGCTGAACCTTTTCTGATTCCCGTTACATTGGCCTGCGGCACCGTATTTATGTTGCCGCTCGCTACGCCGGCAATCGCAATTGTCTATGGTTCCGGCTATATCCGCATGCGAGATATGATTAAGGTGGGATTTTTCCTGCACCTTATTGGAATAGCTATATTGGTGCTTTTTAGTTATTTGGTGATTGGAAAAATCTTCGGGGGTTTTGCGGTATAAGGTTTTAGTTATTTCTTATATACCGTTTTGCCCCCAACTATCGTCTCTAAAATTGAAATATCTTTAATTTTGACCGGTTCCACAGTAAGGGGGTTTTCTTTCAAAATTACAAAATCAGCGAGCTTGTCCGGTTCTATTGAACCTTTGATATTTTCTTCGAAATTTTGCCATGCCGCATCGATTGTTACAGCCCGCAAAGCCTGTTGCGGCGTAATCCTTTGTTCAGGGCCTAAAACTTTTCCACTTGTGGTCAAGCGGTTGACTGCAACCCAGACTGATTGCAGTGGGTTTACCGGCGTGATGGGGGTATCATCGTGAACGGTAAATCTGATGCCTCGGTCAATGGCCGAGCGTAGTGGACTAATCCGAGCGGCTCGCTCGGGACCAAGAAATATGTCGCGATGTCGGTCGCCCCAATAATAGACGTGACCGACGAAAAAAGACGGTGTGATGCCTAACTCGCGCATTTTGTCGAGATGGTCCTCACGAGCCATTTGGCAGTGCTCGATTCTGTGCCGCGCATCCGGTCTGGGAAAATCCGTTTGTGCCTGTTCATAGGCGTAAAGAATATCATCGATTGCCGCATCGCCGTTACCGTGAATGGCGATTTGATAGCCTGCACGATTGTCTTTTTTGACCATCGCAGTAAGGGCCTCACGGCTACGAACTGGATAACCACAATAATTTGCGTCACCATCGCGAGGAGTATAGTAGGGGTTGGTCAGGTAACCCGTATAAGCCTGAATTGAACCATCATGTTCTATTTTTACACCTGCCGGCCTAATGCGGTTTTTATCGATGTCGGAGAGAATTTTGCGAGCTGATTCAGCGACATCATCACGGGTCATAACTATAACCCGTAAATCCAGCAGACCTTTGCCCAAAGCTGTTTTCAGGTTTGATACCGTGCTTTCATCTGCTCGCGCGATAACAGTTGTGGTGACACCCTTTGAGACATAATGTTTTGAACTCCACTCGATAGTCTTCATTACCTGTTCCGTTGACAGGAGCAGATTCCGGCTGTTAAACAATTCCCAGCATTCCTCAAGAAGGCCTGTTGGTTCTCCACTTACAGGGTCCTTGTGGATTACACCTCTTTTAGGCTGGGGCGTATCTTTAGTGATGTTATCCAACTTCAGCGCCATCGTATTGGCAACGTCGATATGTCCGGATACGTGGATTATCCATATTGGATGCTCTGTCGAAGCTTTATCTAAATCAAACCTTGTCGGGTGTCGTTTTTCTTTCAACAGGGTGTCATCATAGCCTCGCCCGATAATCCAGTTTCCTTTGGGAGTCCTCTTTGCCTTTTCTTTCAATGCATTGATAAGGCCGTTCATATCTTCTATTTTTCCAATGGGAGGGCTGTTGAGATTGACCTGATATAATTCCAATTGTCCCGCCCACGGAAAATGGTCGTGAGCAGCATAAAAACCGGGCAACAAAACCTTGCCTGTCAAATCCTTTACCTTTGTTTCAGAGCCGGCCAACTTGCGAATTTCATCGTTGGTTCCGGCAGCAATTATTTTATTCCCAGATACCGCCACGGCTTCGACGACATTATCTGTGGAATCCATAGTGATGACTGTGCCGTTGATATAGATGATGTCGGGTGTTACCGATTCTTGATTGTATTGTGATATGCAACTTGTAGCGCAAACCACTAATACGGCGATGCAAATCATCCGTAATAATATTGTGCTGTTCATTTCGCTTCGGTTTTGGATTGTATGTTTTACTAATTGAAAAGTCAACGATTTATGCTAATCTTTGGGCACAGGTTTAGCCTGTTTTGTAAATACAAGGAGATGTTTTTATGAATTCGCGACAGCGTGTGCTTAAAGCGGTAAATTTCGAAAAACCCGATAGAGTTCCCATCGACCTCGGCGCAGTCCGTCCATCCGGGATGAATGCAATTGTTTACGATAAATTAAAAAAACGCATGGGGATTAATACGCCCACAAAGATTCGCCATACCATGCAGATATTGGCCCAGATTGAGCCGGAAGTTCTTGACCGTTTGCATATTGATACGATTCCGCTTGACGTAAACAGCGCCGCGTGGGCGCAAATGGATGCGCACAAAGGGCTGAAAAAGAAATTGTTCTGCGGTCTGGAGGTTTATTTTGCCCCGCAGACGAAATTTAAAGAGCAGCCGGACGGCAGTTGGGTGCTGCTTAACGCGTCCGGTGATGTATTCGGGCGTATGCCGAAGGATGGTTTCTATTTCGATTTTACCCGTCCGACCATGGCGAGCAAAAAAATTGACCCGAAGCTTTTTAAGCCGCGCGACACTGTAAGCGACGAAGAGCTTGACACTCTTGCCAAACAAGCGAAAAATTTGTATGAAAACACTGATAAGGCGATTATCGGCTGGGGTGCGAATATTAATCTTGTAGGTCTAAGCTCCTTGTCGGCTGACAATATCACTCAAGGCTCGCTCGATGAATGGCTGTGCATGCTGATGGTCGAAAAAGAAACCGCAAATGAGATGATGGACCGATATGTTGATGCCGTGATAAAGTGCCTGGAGCTTTATCATCAGGCGGTGGGTGATTATTGTTTCGCGTGGGGAATTGCCGGTGACGACGCGGGAACGCAAAGAAGCGAGCTGATGGCGCCGGAACTTTTCGCTGAAATGATTAAACCGCATTATAAGCGATTATGTCACTGGGTGCACACTAATACAAACTGGAAAACATTTTTACACTCCTGCGGCTCCATCTACAATTTTATTCCTCACTGGATTGAGGCAGGCATTGATATTCTTAATCCCGTTCAGATTTCAGCCGCGAATATGGAACCCGAGCGCCTTATGAAGGATTTCGGTGGCAAGATTGTTTTCTGGGGCGGCGGCTGTGACACGCAAAAGGTTTTGCCTTTAGGCACGCCCGAACAGGTTAGAGATCACGTCAAGCATAACATAAGCATCTTCGCTTCCGGCACCGGCGGGTATGTTTTCAATCAGGTTCATAATATCCAGCAAAATGTCCCTGTTGAAAATGTAGAGGCGATGTTTGAAACGGCTTATGAGTATTGCAAAAAAGTTTGTCAGTGAAAATTAGACTTTGACCGCTGTCGCTTTTTCAGTTTTTTCAGCAGTCCGCAGCGGTTCGGGAGCGGTTTTGCCGCGATATACGATAACCTTGGTGGGACATTTATTCATAGCGGTTTCAGTTTGTTCGGTGGGAGTATACCGTTTGTAGTCCACCCTCGCCAGATTGTCCTGCACTGCGAAAATATCCGTCTGCTTGGCACAAAGTCCGCAGGCTATACAGCCGACCTTGCACATCGTGCGTGTAACCCTGCCGGTTTCCCTGCTGCTGCACGCGACGGTCACCATATTTTCGTAAGCGAACGGAACCATTTCGATTAAATTGCGCGGACATGCCTTCGAACAGGCTGCGCAGCCTGTGCATTTGTCATAATCGACCGTTGCCAGACCATCGACGATGCGCAGCGCATCGAATCTGCAGGCCCGTGTGCAGTCGCCGAAACCGAGGCAGCCGAATTTGCACGCCTGCACGTTGGGTAGGGCGTTCGCGGCAATACAAAGTTGTAGTCCGTTGTATTTACCGTACATTGTTTTGTCGTTTATATGCGCTCTGCAGTGAACAATCGGCCTTTTCGGAGCGCCCGCCTCGCTTATTTGCAGGTTCAGAATTTGAGCGATTTTCTCAATCGTTTTTTGTCCGCCTGGATGACACCTGCCCAAAAGCGTCGGGTCGGCAGTTACTGCAACCGCGTATTCCTGGCAGCCGGGATAGCCGCAAGAACCGCAATTTGCGCAAGGCAGCGCGTCGAGAACTTTGAGAACTCTTTCATCCTGTTTGACTTTTAATTTTTCGCTCGCGATAAGCAGAACGATTGCAAAACCCAGACCCAGCACGAGCATCGTCACTCCTGCCGGCCAGGAACTGTTCCACGATTGAAAAATATCCGCCAATAAAATCATTTTATCATTCCCGCAAAACCCATAAACGCAAGTGTAAGAAGCCCCGCGGTAATCAGAGTAATAGGTGCGCCTTTGAGGCTTTCAGGCACATCGGACATAATGAGGTTCTCGCGAATCGCCGCCATTATGCAAATTGCCACCGCAAAACCTATTCCGGCGCCGGTACTTAATACCGCCACTTCCAGAAGATTGTTCGTCCCCCAGATGTTTATAAAAAGGCACAATCCCAGAATTACGCAGTTTGTGCTAATCAGGGGCAAAAATATCCCGAAGCTTTTGTATAAAGACGGGAAAAATTTCCGCACGTACATTTCCACAAGCTGCACCATACCAGCGATAACAACTATGTAACAGATGTAGCGGGTAATTTCGAGATGGCTTGGTGTCAGGATGTAGAAATCGACCAGCCATGTCATTATGCCGCTCAAGGCCGTCACGAATGTTACAGCCAGTCCCATCCCGAACGCAGTATCGAGTCTGCCCGAAACGCCAAGATATGGGCAGGTGCCCAAAAATTTTGTAAACACAAAATTGTTTACAATGACTACCGACAGAAAACCCATTATCAAAGCGTATGTACTATCCATATCAACTCGCCTTTTCTTTGGTTAACAAACTCGAAAGACCCAGCAGCAGACCGAGCGTTACAAAAGCGCCTACCGGCATCTGCATCGCGGCCCACGGAACAAACCCGCTCGGCATAACGCTGATATTGAAGAAACGGCCTGTCGCGAGAATTTCCCTGATTCCAGCCAGAATACACAGGGCAATCGTAAAGCCGACGCCGGTGCCGATGCCGTCCAGAATGCTTATTATTACGTTTGATTTGCTGGCACAGACTTCCGCCCTGAAAATTATGATGCAGTTGACGATAATCAACGGCACATACGGGCCGAGCACCTCGCTCATTTCAGCTTGAAATGCCCGAAGATACAAATCCGCTATCGTTACGAATGTAGCTATCGCAAGGGTAAACATAATGATTCGCAGATGTGGTTTGAGCAGATTTCGCATCATGCTGACAACGAGATTGCTGCAAACCAGAACGAAAATTACGCTCAATCCCATCGTCAGGGCCGGTTTGACCGCGGTTGTTACCGCAAGGGGCGGACACATCCCAATCAAAAGCCGAAAAGTCGGGTTCTCCTGCCATATCCCTATGGTAAGAGCCTTCAAATAATTCGGACTCGCGGAATTTTCATTTGCCATTGCCAATCAGCCCTTTTTGCTGCAATTGTTCTTTTATCTGTTCAATGTACGCATTGAATATATTTACCATCGCGGTGCTGGTAACAGTTGCCCCGCTGATGGCGACAATTTTATTGTCGATTTCCAACGGGTCGCCGACTTTACTCAAGGCGAATTTTCCGACAGGGGCGTTCTGGAACTGATTTGAAAAATAGTTTTCTTTTATCTTATCACCGAACCCGGGTGTCTCATTGGCTGAAAGGACTTTGCAGCCGTAAAACTTTTCGCATTTCGGGTCCACCGCTATCACCAGTTCGATTTTGTCGGCAAAGCCTGTCCCAGAAGCAATAAAAGCAAAGCCTGCTGTTGTTCCGTCGTCACTTATACCCTTATATACACTGGTAATTTGTTTTTTCCCTTTTTCACCGGCAACTTCAATTCCTTCAATAACAGGCTCAAAATTTAAGGCGTTTGTGATAAGACCTTTCATCAGATTTGCGAGCTTGTCTTTTTTGTTCTGCTCGATACGCGGCGACCACGCTGAATTTGCAGTAGCAATCAGCAAGCCGAAAAAGAACGAAGAAACAAGCAGTAGCCAGCTTTGCTCGATAAAGAATTTTATCTTAGACATTTGGCCTGCCTCCTGTCGGGATAAGCCTGCAGAACCTGTCGATAAGCGGCGTAAGCGCATTCATCAGCAAAACCGCATACATTACGCCTTCCGGATATTCGCCGACCATTCTTATCAGCATTATCATCGACCCGACACCGATTCCAAATATCCATCTTCCCGTTGTTGTCAAGGGTGCGGTTACCGGGTCGGTAGCGATAAAAAATGCGCACAGCAATATGCCGCCGCTCGTCAGATGCAGCAGGGGGGACACATAGCTTTGTGGATTTATTAAATACCCTAAAGCAGCAAAAACAGCCGCCGAAAGCAGAACACCAGCGGGTATGATAAAATTAATAGTTCCTCTGGCTAATAGAAAAACTCCGCCAACTAAAAGTGCTATCGCACTTGTCTCACCCAGACATCCGCCTCTTTCGCCTGTAAAACACGCCCGAAGCTGTTGATTTACCATCTCAGCGCCGCTTTTTGTTTTTACCGCTTGTTTGCTCCACGCTAATGGTGTCGCCTGTGTTATCGCGTCAGGCGACGTGTCCTGGGAAATTTTCGGCATCGCGGCATTAATTGTCGCCGGAACCGCCCATGTCGTCATAAGCATTCCGAAACAGGCTGTCAAAAACGCCCTGCCAATCATCGCGGGGTTGAAAATATTTGCGCCCAGTCCTCCAAATACCATTTTGCCAATTGCGATTGCAAATACGCTGCCGATTACCGCCGTCCAGATAGGCAGGTTCGGTGGTAGTGAAAGTGCCAGTATTATTCCTGTAACAACCGCGCTGAAATCACCGGCAGAAACAGGTTTTTGGCGGAAGCGGTTGCAAATCCATTCAGTTGCCATCGCGGAAATAACGCAGGTAGCGATAAGAATAAGCGCTGGTGCGCGAAAATAATATCCAGCCGCCGCCACTGCGGGGACCAGGCTGATTACAACGTCTGTCATCAGCCGTCGTGTGGATATAGCTTTGCCGATATGCGGTGCAGGTGTTACTGTCAGGTTCTCAATCATTTAATCCATTCCCTGTATTTATTGCGGCATCCTTTTTGCCTGTCGTGCAACCAGAATTTTGCCTGTTTTGATTAAGCCTGTCAACTCGATATTGGCAGGGCACACATAACTGCAGCAGCCGCATTCGGTGCATGCGCTCATAAAATAGTCCTTGGCCAAATCAAGGAGATTATATTTTACAGCGTGAGCTATTTTGGTCGGCATCAAATTTTCGGGACAAGTTTCCAGACATCTTCCACAGCGAATACAGGGGGTTTCTGAACCGGCGATTCTGGAATGTTGAAGCTGTTCTTTAGTCAATATCGTTATGGCACCAGTAGTTTTGGTTACCGGGGTGCTCATATCCGCGATGGCGATTCCCATCATAGGCCCGCCCAAAATCACTTTCGCAGCAGCGGCAGTTGCGCCGCCGCAAAATTCAATAAGTTCGCCGACCTGAGTTCCTATCGGTACATAAAAATTACCGGGTTTGGCGATTCCTTCGCCCGTTACTGTTACTACCCGGTGCGTCAAAGGCTGGTTGCAGACAACCGCTTCCGCGATTGCCGCTGTCGTGGCGACGTTCAGCACCACCACACCAATCTTGGGAGGAATACTTCCGGTAGGAACGATTTTTTTGAGCACAGCGTTTATAAGTTGTCTTTCGCTGCCCTGCGGGTATTTGGTTTTGACTGTAACAACTTTGATGTCGGCTCCACTACGGCAGTTTTTCAAAGCCGTTTGTATGGTCTCTATTGCCTGCGGTTTGTTGTCTTCGATAGCTATTATGACTTGCGAACACTCGCTGGCTCGGCGAGCAAGCTTAACACCAGCTATAACCTGATACGTCCATTCCAGCATAACCCGGTAATCGCAGGTAATGTATGGCTCACACTCACAGCCGTTTATTATCAACGTTCTTTCCGGCATCGTTGGATTCGGCTCGATTTTAACTCTCGTTGGAAAGCCCGCTCCACCCATACCGACGATGCCGGCATCGCGAACCGCGTTACGTATTTTTTCGCCAGCGAAAGCCTCCGCGTCAAAATCGGCACCAAATTTTGCAAAGGATGGTTCTTTCAAAGGATTATCAACTGGGTCCGCTTCTATCACAAGGGCAAGACTCCTGCCGAGTACGGTGTGGGATTGCAAGGTTATGTCTTTTACTTTGCCGTTTATAGACGAATGCACCGGTGCCGAAATGAACGCGTCATTGTCGCCGATTTTTTGACCGGCTTTAACAACATCACCTTTTTTAACTAACGGCTGGCAAACCGCGCCGGTATGCTGGCTAAGCATTATCGCGACTTCTTTCGCCATTGGGCCGGCCTCTATGCTGCGCTCGTCGGTTAAGTGCTTATTTTCCGCAGGATGAACCCCGCCGCGAAAAGAATTATTAATTTTTGTAAAAATTTCCATATTTTTATAATTACTGTCTTATTTTTTTCAGATGTTTACTTACAGACCACACAATCAGTATGTAAAGTGCGGTCAACCCTGCCGCCAGCAGAAAACTGATGCCCGCATTCTTTTGAAATATCTTCTCAGATACTGCTAATGCCGCTATGAATATAACTAATGGCAGCAAAAACGCCAGTATTGATTTTATCGCAACAGATGGGCCTTTTGCGTTACCAAGCTTCTCAAAAGCCTGCTGGCAGCTTTCTTTTTGAGAACACTCTTGACAGATGTTTTCCTTAACCATATTTTATCGTATGAATTAAAAGTATCTATAATACATACGAACGAATGGCTGTTACAAGCAAAAAATTTCAAATAGGGGGTGCTAAAATGTGCAAAAAAACAGTGTTATTTAGAATTGCGGGTTTTCTGTTTTTTCTGGTTTCGGGCTGTGCCGTCAATCCCATAACCGGCGAAGAGCAGTTTATGCTAATCCCCGAATCGCAGGAGTTGGAAATAGGGCAAGCCTACGCGCCGGAAATAGAAAAGCAGATGGGAGGAAGAATCCCCAATGAAGCTGTCCAGGCTTATATCGATAGTGTCGGCCAAAGAGTCGCGAGGGTAAGCCACAGGCCCGATATCCAGTATCATTTTATGGCGCTGGGTCATAAAACAATTAACGCCTTTGCTTTGCCGGGCGGCTATATATTTATTACCAAAGGAATGCTTGAGAAACTGAATAATGAATCCGAATTGGCGGGAGTGCTTGCTCATGAGACAACGCATGTTGTGGCAAGACACGCCGCCGAGGCAATGAGCCGTCAAATCGGAATACAACTTTTATTGGCCGCTGCTGTTTCAAGTACGAATTCTGCCGCCGCCGCTCAGGCTGCGGATGTCGCCCAGCAGATTATCGGCCTGCAATTCAGCAAGGAGAATGAAAGAGAGGCCGATTTGGTTGGTATGCAGTATATGGTAGATGCCGGTTATGACCCAAGGGGAATGGTTGAAACTATGCAGATGCTTGAGCGGGAAAACGAGGCCGCCCCAATTGATTTTTTGTCTTCACACCCGTCCCCCCAAAATAGAATCACGTATCTGACCGGCAGAATAGAAAGCAGGTATAGCAATGCGAAGGGATTAAAAGTCGGCAGCGAGGAGTATCGCCGCGCTGCCTTGGACAGACTGCCGAAATAATAATGTTAGTACAGCCGCTGTGCACATGTCCAAAAACAGAAACCGCCGTCAGTTTCGAGAACAAGCTGACGGCGGTTTTACATCTTGCGAATAAAACCCGATATTATGTCATCCAGCTATTTTATCGGTTTAGTGTCGCCTTTGAGTTTGCTGAAACCGCATTCAGGGCATCGGTCACTTATCTCGCCTACGACAGTGCCGGGGATAAAGACTTTTCCGCACTTTTCGCACTTCATGGCATCCAACAGGGATTCCTCACCGCACTGTTTACATTTTGGCACTCCTGATGCGCTAGTTTTGGATAACTCGGCGTACTCCTTCATTTCAATCTGATACTCGGCATTACAATTCGGGTTGGCGCACTTGACCCACATCATCTCGCCTGCTGCTATCTCATCTTTGTTCCCGGCAAGCCTGAAATATGTGATTCCACCGGCCACAACCAGGCATACGATAGTGATTCCCAACATAATAGGTTTCTTTTTTTCGGCGTCCATAAGACCTCCAAATAAAATAAGTTAACTGTTAACTGTCAATATGGTTATAAGCTACAAGCCTAATTTATTATTTTTGTAACTACTTGTCAAATAATTATTTTTTATTATGGAAAACCTCCCCTGCACTACAACCCGAGCTTCTGCATCTCCAGAATCCGCGAAGGTTCCTCCGGAAAACCCGTCTTTGCCGACAAATACGCCGCCTCTATCACCGCCATAGTTCTCAAATTCTCTTTTCCGCTTATCTTTAGTTTGGTACTTGCCGGCGACAGTATCCCCAAAGCGAAATTTTCCAGCAGCCTCCCCATCCGCACGCTGTTGTCTCCGTCATACTCCAATTTTTCACCTTCCTGTTCGCAGTTGCCGCCGATAATAAGCTCATTATCATTGACAACCACGATGTGCTCCTTCCCGTAAAGCCGAATCTCTTTTTTGGCTGGCCCGAACGAATTGCTCGCCAGCAGATTGACAAAAAGGGTATCGGAAAACTTCATCGTCACAATCGCCGTGTTTTCGGTCAAATACAATCTCTGCTGCTTGTCGCCCGCCGTATTGCTGCTCAGCGAATAAACCTTTTGCGGTATCCCGAAATTAATAACTATCTGGTCGATTATTCCATAGCAGTCGTAAAGCAAAACCCCGCCGCCCGCCAGCTTCGGGTCCGTCCGCCAGCCCTCCAATTTTTCACCGGCAGTTGCGCAGCATGCCGTTACCAGATAAGGCTCCCACGTGTTTTTGCCGTCGCCTTCCGCCTCCGCCTGCTCCTTATTCAAATCCTGGTATTGTATAAACCGCCGCAGCGCCGAAAAACTTTCCGCGAATCGCTCCGCCGTCCCGATTGCGAACTTTACATTTTCAGCCTCCGCCAGCCGCACAAATTGCACCGCCTCCTCGAAATTCCTCCCCGCAGGCGCCAGTTTCAGCACATTGAATTTCTTCTTCATCGCCATCCGCAGGTACTCATCGCAACTGTGCATCCCCGCCGCCACAAGCAGACAGTCGAATTGATTTTGCGTTACAAGTTGCCGGTAATCATCATAAGCCGCGCATCCGTATTCCCGCGCAACCGCGTTCGCAACCTCACCGTTCTTATCCGCCACAGCCTGAATCTGAAAATACCCGCTCCGCTTCGCCGCCCCGAGCAGAAATTTCCCCCGCTCATCCAGACCGAGCACCGCCGTTTTCAGCTTCCCTTCTTCCATAGCTCCCCGTCACGAAACTGTCACGCATTATTTTTCTGCGCCGCGATAAAATCCTCCGGCACAGGGAACCGCGAACATAGCAGCAGCACCTCGCTGCCAACCTTGTCAAGCTCGTCCTGGTTATCGATATTCTCCGTCACACGCCTGATAAACTCCGCCAACTGCCGCGACTCCGCCTCCTTCATCCCGCGCGTCGTTATCGACGGTGTCCCAATCCGCAGCCCGCTCGGATTAAACGGCGGCGCCGTGTCCCCCGGCACCGTATTGCAGTTCGTAATAATCCTCGCCCGGTCCAAAGCCTTCGCAAGCTTCCTGCCCGGTATGTTCTTGTTCCGCAAATCAATCAAAATCAAATGATTGTCCGTCCCGCCCGAAACCAGGTTAAACCCGTGTTCCATCAATTTTTCCGCAAGCGCCCGCGCATTTCTAATAATCTGCTTGCCGTACTCGACAAATTCCGGTGTACTCGCCTCCGCCAGCGCTATCGCCAGCGACGCTATCGTATTCATGTGCGGCCCGCCCTGAAGACCCGGAAATACCGCCTTGTCCACCTTCGCCGCGTATTCCGCCTTGCACAGCAGCATCCCGCCTCGCGGCCCGCGAAGCGTCTTATGCGTCGTCGTCGTAACAATGTCCGCATACGGCACCGGGCTTTTATGAACTCCCGCCGCCACAAGCCCTGCGATATGCGCTATATCGCTCACATGATACGCCCCGACGTCCTTCGCTATCTGCCCGAATACCTCAAAATCTATCTCCCGCGGATACGCCGTCGCACCCGAAATGATAATCTTCGGCTTATTCTTCTTCGCAAGCTCCGCTATCACGTTATAATCGAACCTGCCCGTCGCGTGGTCCACCCCGTACTGCACAGACTTGAATATCTTGCCCGTAATACTGACCTTCCAGCCGTGCGTCAAATGCCCGCCCTCAGGCAGCGCAATTCCCATAATCGTATCGCCCGGCTCCGCCACCGCCAGATACGCCGCAAGATTCGCCACAGAACCCGAATATGGCTGAACGTTCGCGTGGTCCGCCTTGAATAACGCCTTCGCCCGCTGCCGCGAGATTTCCTCGATTATGTCCGTCACCTGCTGGCCTTCGTAATAACGCTTGCCCGGATAACCCTCGGAATAGCGGTTAGTTAGGCAGCTTGCGTTGGCCTGCATTACCGCCTTCGACGCGTAATTTTCGGAGGCTATAAGACGCAGACATCCGCTCTGCCTCGCCTCTTCCTGCCTCATCAGTTCATTTATCTGCTCTATTTCCCGCATCATTTATGAATTCCTTAAATTTCCCGCGTTGTTCGTAAGTTCAATTCCTGTAATAAATTGGCATTTTATAGCACATACGGATTTTTACGCAAGTGTTTTTTCTTGGGTTTGGCGGAGGCGCGGCAGGGGGTGTCTGCGGAGAGCCGGGCGAACGTTTGAGGACTGGACCCCGGACAAGGACATTCCGGGGTTTCCGCTGCGCTGCAATTGGACATCTGGTTTTTAGGACTTTTGAGAAAAAAAGTTGTAAGTGTTTGCCAGCCAGAAAGTTAAATGCAAAAATGGAAACTCATGGAAAATGAGGGTTTTTGAACGATTTTGC
>Ga0214473_10004769_pt1 | contig 16283 bp, 13 predicted proteins | sample RVTome_7_FD_203509 | JGI IMG/M metagenome (GOLD analysis project Ga0214473, IMG submission 203509) | Soil microbial communities from uranium-contaminated site in the Upper Colorado River Basin, Wyoming, United States - RVT98D197 | ecosystem: Environmental > Terrestrial > Soil > Contaminated >... | reverse complement strand
TAATGCGGGTCTTGTTGACATTGTATGGGTCATGGAGGACCTCACCAAGAGTGAAGTCCAGCAGAGTTGGTGAAACGCGGTGCTTCGCATCCTAAAGGTTCCGCTACAACCCTTTTCCAGTGTCCCCGGCAGGTCCGTTTTGGGTCTTTTTTGCAATGTTAAGGTATACCCTGCCAAATGGTCTCCATCTCGTTAGCTTTAGCTTTTCGGATTTTTGGCCTGATCATACGGTTCTTTACTCTGTAAATCGTGGAGCGCCCGGGACAGCATCCCGTAAAGGTGATTTCACCGGTGTGATCTCGGGTTTATCCGGAACAACCGGTAAGAGTAAATGCGATGGATGCTTCTTGCCATGGTAAATAAGAACCTCATTTTTCAGTGGCGACAAAGGTCTTTCCACATATCGGGAAGAGCTGTCCCAAGTGGAGTAGAGAGCGTCATCACATGCGATTTTTAGCCAAATCCGACATCCTTTTTTAAAGGTCTTAAATATAGGCTGAAGCTCAATCTGAAACTCATAGACCTGATTCGGCTTCAAATCAACCGGTTTCTGGAAGGAATGCCACGGCATCCCAGGCTTGGACATTTTCTCGTCGACTTCTCTGAATTTGGCTTTGAGACAACCCCAGCTCCAAATCTGGACCTCAGGTGGTGTCCATGGGTCAGTCACTTCAGGTTTGATTTCAGGACTCCTCGTGACAGGGTTAAGAGGGACGCCGCTCGAGACCATCTCTCCCATCTTTACAAAAAATGACCAATCCGCAGTGACTTCTTCCGTTGTCGAAGCGTATAAAGTAAGACTAACCGGGCCCCAAACTCTTAGGTCTTCTTCAAGAGGGGGGGATGCATAAACTGCAAAATGGGGTTGGTCATTTTCCCCGGAGCGTGACTCGGCATCCGATTTCCCCTTTTTTTTCTCCTCAAGGAACATTCCATAGGATGCTATCAGCTGGGCATTCAAGCCGATGTTATGAAAGACTTGCGGTTTTTCTTGTCCCTCTCCCTCTCCCTCTCCCTGGATCTTATCTACTAATCCAAATTCTGCCGGCGGGGTCCGTCCATGCAAGTAATATTTCTCCCATTTTGTCCGTGCCAGCGGGTATTCTTTCTCATATCGCCATTGACCGGTGCCATTAGCATAAATGGCTATCTCCGGCTCATCCATAATACCAGTGTTAATCCCTTTCAACCAGTAGTCCAGCCATCTGAGAATATACTGATTAAAAGAAGTGGTTTCAAAAATCCAGGGCTGGTAATTCTCATTCGTCCAGGGTGTCACGACTAATTTCTTCGGAGACTTTATGCTTCCATAGGATCTCAAATGGTAATAAGCATGCAAGCGGTTGGGTGTACTCACCACATTCAATATAGGGGACTTTATCTTTTCGATTTGTTTCCAGCCACCGCCGTGCTCCCACCAGAACGGTCCGTCTTCGTTGTTCGAAAGAATGTCTGCGATGATATTCTTAGGTATTTCCTTACCTGGAAGAGGTCCCGGCCAGATGGCCCCCTGCGTGATCATTGAGATCAATTGTAAAACAAAGGGTCTGCGTAAAACGCCTCCAGGATAGCAAAGACCTCTGTAATTATCCGTTGTCGCAAGCACGACCAGGGCTTTCAGGTGGGGAGGGTTCAGCGGAGCTGTTTTCCATTGCGTGACACCGTATCCGGATGCCCCCATCATAGCCACACTGCCGTTACACCAGGGCTGCTTCGCTATCCATTCTATCAAATCGTAGCCGTCCTGGGCCGCTTTCGCGCCGTGAAACGAGAATTGGCCCTGGGAAAGGCCGATGCCCCTTTCAGAAGCCTGGACACATATGTAACCATTCGGACAATAGAACGCTGGCTTAGCACTCTCAAAAAAGCGTTCTTTCTGGAACGGCGAATATGCAAGAATGGCGGGCCATGGTCCTTTTCCATCGGTTGGTTTATAAACGTCGAGGACGACCTTCACACCATCTCTCATCTTAACCATGCCATTTTTTTCAAGAACAACTCCAGCAGGGAGAGGGTGAGGATAAATAACATCATAATCTTTTCTTTTCATGATCTTCCTCCAAGATTAAATTTTGATGACCCCCAAAGACGGCAAAGGTTAAGGGAGGGCAGCGTTCAGACCGGCAAGGCGACCAAACGTCCAGCCCCGGCTATGAGTGAGTCCCGGTACAGTGGTCGGATACACAGTTCTGAAGAAAGACCCGGAGACATTCCCGGCCGCATACAGACCTGGAATGATATTCCCCTCCGTATCCAATGCCTTGAACAGATGCTCATCCACACCCAGTTCCTTGGCAGGAACTTCCGTGCCTCCCCCTTTCTTCATATTTATAGGGACGCTCAGTGAAATCGACTGTTCTTCTCGAAGGATGTTTCCATCGTTTTGTGAATGTTTTCGTTACATTTTGACCATACCACGGGATGGATCAAATTGTAATACGAAAATGACTTAGTGTTCAGGTGAAGGGGTTACCGGATTAGTTATTTTTCTTTTGACAAGGGTTTGGCATAATGGTAGGGTGTTGGAAAAGCTTTACAGTTGGAATAAGAAAGAGAATTCTAAACTAATGAAGCTCCCCGCCGACGGGGGGGCTTCCTGGCAAGGGAAGCTCATTTGTATTGTGCCCCTTGACCCCGCCTATCCCGCTAGGGCCGGACGGGACCCGTTGCAGCCAAAAGGAGGGATAAGATGAAAAACAAGGGCTTAATGATGTTCTTTTGTTCGATTGCGGCGATTTTTCTTCTCGGCATTACGCTACTCGGAAGAGCGAATGCTGCGGCACAGCTAAAGCCTTCACAAAAGGTAACCATCGCTATGATAGCCGAGCCGGACACACTGGATCCAACAACTACCCGTTTCTCGGTCACTTCAGTTCCAATCAGTAACAATTTCTTCGAAAGGCTTGTCGATCTCACGCCAGACGGAAAAGTTGTGCCTGGCATTGCTTCCTGGGAGGTATCCCCTGACGGGAAAGTGGTTGAATTTACACTTCGCAAAGGGATCAAGTTCCACAGTGGCGATCCGCTCACGACCCAGGACGTTGAGTTTAGCCATGCCCGGGCACTGAAAGTGAATCCATCACACCAACGAGCGATGAGAAACCTGGATAGATTCGAGATCGTCGACGATTATAAATGCAAATTTATCTTTAAAGAGCCGGATGTCCTTTTTATACCCACCCGTGCCCTCCATGTTGTTTCTAGAAGCTACCACGACAGGGTTGGCGAAGATGAGTTTGCTAAAAAACCTGTAGGAACCGGTCCATACAAATTTGTAGCCTGGAGGAACGGAGAGTATATCGACATCGAGGCTAATGAGAGCTACTGGGGAGACAAGCCTCCCGTCAAGCAGGCGCGCTTCAGGTTCATCAAGGAGGATACGACCCGAGTGGCCATGTTAAAGGCTGGAGAAGTGGATATCATCATGTCCACGCCATATCCCTTGGTCAAGGAAATCGAGTCCGCAGGTTTCAAGACCGCAAGGTTGCCAACGCACCCCCCTACTTCAATTCAATTCCATAATGCCAATCCTGGGGTTCCGTGGTATGACAAGCGGGTTCGGCTGGCGATTGCCCATGCAATTGATGGTGACAGTATTGTCAAGAATCTGTTTCACGGGATTCCGGGACGTCATGCAAGGTTGAGTCCAGGGGAGATAGGTTATGACCCTGAACTTAAGCCCTACCCCTACGACCCCAAGAAGTCAAAAGAACTTCTCGCCCAAGCGGGATTTCCCAAAGGCTTCGAAATGCCGCTTTATTATTTCGCAGGCAGAATCGCTGGGCAAAAAGAAACAGCCGAAGTCGTGTCCCTATATCTTTCAGCGATTGGGATTACATGCAAAGTTCAGGGAATAGAAGCCGCCCAGATGCTGGATAAAGCGAGAGCATTTCATGACGACCCAAAAGCCGTGTATGTGGGCCTGTCTACTGTTCCGATGGCGCATTTACCCGAGCCTACAGAGGCATTGAACACCGGCTACTACTCCAAACAGAGAATGGCTCTCTACTTTAATCCGGTATTAGATCAATTAATTGAAAAAATCCAGGCAACCATGGACAATACAAAAAGGAGCGAGCTCATTAAACAGGCTCTCAGGATGATCCATGAAGATGTGGCAACGATTCAGATTTTTACGGCTACTGAAGTCTATGCAATGAAGTCAAACATAGCCTTCACTCCGACCAAGAAGAACAGGGAACCCCTGATGCTTGTCAAAGATGTCAGGATAAAGGATTAAATGGGTAAGAGCGGTCTGCTCGTGTCACCGACTTGAACAGGCCAGAGGAGGATTAAGAAAGACCCTCGATCTTTTGTTTGCCAATGTATTTCAAAACGTTTTCTGTGTCGAATTGACGCATCAAACCTTGTGACAGGCTACCCGATGTCCTGGTTTCACTTCTGTGAGGCATGGCTCCACCTCTCGGCAGTCAGCGTCTGTCTGGTCACAGCGCGGATGAAATCGGCAACCGGAGGGTGGGTTTAGAGGATTTCCTATTTCTCCGATCAGGGCCGGGCCGGTTTTAAACCGGCCCGGCTCAGGTTGCGGTACGGCTGCAAAAAGAGATCTGGTATAGGGATGGTGGGGAGAGGAGAAGACCATTTCGGTGTCACCCATTTCCAAGATTTTTCCCAAATACATCACCGCAATGGAGTTCGTCACATGGTGCATGGTAGCCAAATCATGAGAAATCATCAGATAGGTCAGCCCCTGTCTTTCCTGGATGTCACTCAGGAGGTTCAAGATCTGGGCCCGAATTGAAACATCCAGAGAGGACACAGGTTCATCTAGGATAACCAGAATGGGCTCGAGTATGATCGCCCTCGCCGTAGCCACACGCTGCTTTTGCCCTCCGCTCAACTCATGGGGAAACATATTCATATGATCAGATCTCAGCCCCACCAGGCGAAGCATCTCTTCTGTCTTCGCCATAATTTCTTCGTTGGACAGAGATTTTTGATGCACGACCAATGGTTCACTGATAATATTCTTGATCCGCATGCGAGGATTCAGGGAACTGGCGGCATCTTGGAAAATCGTCTGGACTCGGGTTCGATACCACATTCTCTCCTTGAAGGTAAATCCCTTGATTTCCCTTCCTTCAAAAAAGATGGAGCCCCCAGTGATCTTTTCTAAGAGAAGAACCATTTTGGCAAGGGTCGTTTTTCCACTGCCCGATTCTCCAGCCACTCCAAAACAGGTTCCTGGCTGGATGGAAAAAGTGACCCCGTCAACAGCTTTCAGCATCGCATAATGTTTAAGCAAGAACCCTCCCGCAGAGACGGGAAAATGCTTCGTTACGTTTTGTGCCTCAAGCAAAGCCATCAGGGATGATTGCCTCCATTCACCAGTAACCAGCAGGCCGCAGCCCCTCCGCCCGACACCAAAACTTCTGGAGGATATTTCTCCCGACAAATGTCTTTAGCCATGGGGCAACGGGGATGAAAACGACATCCCGACGGTAAATCATAAAGGTTGGGTGGTTCCCCTTCAATCTGGTAAAGTCTCTTGGTTCTTCCTCTCAATTTAGGCAATGCCTTCATCAGGGCATTCGTATAGGGGTGAGCTGGCGCGTGATACACCCTTTCTACGGAACCAATCTCTACAATTCTCCCGGCGTACATGATGGCCACACGGTCGCAGGTTTCAGCCACGACGCCCAAATCGTGGGTGACAAGAATAAGGCTCATCTCTGTCCGTTGTTGCAATTCTTTCAAAAGTCTTAAAAATTGATCCTGGATAGTTACGTCGAGGGAGGTCGTCGGCTCATCGGCGATCAATAATTTCGGTTTACGAGCAATCCCTACCGCCGCCAAAACCCTTTGCCTCATCCCCCCGCTGAATTGAAATGGATAATCATTCAAACGCTGCTCTGCCGAGGGTATTTTAACCCGATTGAGAATATCGATTGCTTTCGCTCTTATCGTTTTCCACTTCTTGTCTCCATTCAGCTTGAAGACTTCCCCCACTTGGTTCCCGATCGTAAAGACAGGATTTAAGGAGGTTAAAGGATCCTGGAGTATCATAGCAATCGTCTTTCCCCTCAATTCCCTCATCTCCTCTTCTTTCTTTATCAGGAGATCTTCCCCCTGAAAAAGAACTTTACCACCAACAATACGGCCAGCGGGTTGTGGAACAAGCCGAACAAGAGAAAGACACGTAATGCTTTTTCCCGAGCCGGATTCACCTGCAATCCCCAACGCTTCACCTGGAGAAACTGAGAAAGTCACTCCGTCGACAGCTTTGACGACTCCCGACTTGGTAAAAAAGTAAGTCTTAAGGTTTTCTACAGAGAGTAAACACTCCTGATTCATATGGTTGGAATGGAAAATTCGTTTTTTATATGCGCCTCAGTTTAGGATCGAGGGCGTTTCTTAGCCAATCCCCTGTAATGTTTGAACCCAATACGGTCATCATGATAGCCAATCCTGAAAAAGTCGGAATCCACCACGCTGTTGACAGATACATTCTACCCTCTGAGATGATCAGGCCCCATGCGCTCGCCGGAGGTTGCAACCCCAGGCCTAAAAAGGTAATGGACGCTTCGATGATGATCGCACGTCCCAACTGAAGGGTTGCCAATACGAGGGCGGTATTGACCAGATTTGGGAAAATGTGTTTCATCAGTATTCGTACCCTTCCACAACCTGTAACCATTGCCAGCGTAACAAAATCACGCTGCTTAACACTTAACGTCTCACCCCGGATTACCCTGGCATATCCTGTCCAAAAGATAACCATAATAGAAAGAATAATCGTCATCATCCCGCTCCCCAATGATGCTGCAAGCAGGATAGCCATAAGAATTGGAGGGATGGACATCATCATATCAACAATCCTCATGATGATATGATCAAGGCCCCCCCCGAAATATCCCGCTATCATTCCCAGAGAAACACCCATCAAACCAGCTAAAGCTACTCCGAAGATCGAAACGATCAATGAGACTCTTGCTCCTTCGATTAATCGACTGAGAAGATCTCTGCCTAATTGGTCGGTTCCAAGGAAATAAGACCATTCTCCACGTGGGAGTAACGCAGGGGGATGCAGCGACTTAGCCAAGTTCATCTGAGTCGGTTCGTGAGGATAAAAAGCCGGACCGAAGATGCCGCATACAATGATCGGCATGAGAAGACCGATCCCGAGGATTGGCAATCTTCTTAACCTGAGCCTTGTTCTACGCCATCTGTGAAAAAACGGAACCTTCCCGTTGCTTCCACGTTTTTCCATAACAACCATCATCCCATCTCTCCAAGAACCTACTCATAACGAATCCTAGGGTCGATGAAACCATAAAGAAGATCAACGACCAGATTTAGCAAAATAAAAATGATCGCGGTAACCATGACACCTGCCTGAACCAGCGAATAATCTCGGGTGTAGACGGCATCAACGATGAGTTGACCCAACCCTGGCCATCCAAACACCGTTTCGACAACGACCGCACCTCCGAGCAATCGGCCAAGCTGAAGCCCACCCATGGAGACGACCGGAATAAGGGCGTTTCGAAGCGCGTGCTTCCAGATGACGATCCAATCTGGATTGCCCTTTAGCCGTGCCATCTTGATAAATTCGCTGCCCATGATTTCGAGCATCGACGAACGCGTGAGCCTCATGATTGACGCTGCAGAAAACCACCCCAGGGTCAAGCTCGGCAAAATGAGATGGGTTAAACCTCCCCGTCCGCTCGTCGGAAACCAGTGGAGACCAACCGAAAATATGAGTATGGCCATGATGCCGATCCAAAACTCGGGCATCGACTGACCCAACAGGGCAAAGACTGTTCCACATCGGTCAAACCATGAGCCTGACTTCATAACAGATGTGACGCCGAATACCATCCCCAGGGTGACCAAGATGGAGAAGGCGACTATCGCTAGTTCAAGAGTTGCGGGCAAGCGGCTAAGAACCAGTTGCATGGCTGGGCGGTTATATCTGAACGACCGGCCAAAGTCACCTTTTGCAATCTTCTTTACGAAAAGAATATATTGAACGGGAATGGGTTTATCAAGGCCGAGTTGGGCCCTGAGGCTATCCAGTTCCGCCCGCGTTGCGTCCGGAGGAGCCAAAAGGAGCGTTGCATCACCAGAGAGTCGGACGGCTACGAAAACAACGATAGTCACACTGACGAGAGTCAGGAGGCCAAGGAGCAAGCGCTTGATGATATATCTTTTCATTTAGATCTTGGGCCTATGTTGGAGATCGCTTCTTAGTAAGGCAGTAACGACGCTGTATTGGTCGCTAAAAATGGCATTCGCACGAGGGAACTCTCCAATTCGAAAAGGCTGCGAATAATTAATTATGTAACAGTCGTCGGGGCAACGCAACCTTGATCTCTTCAATGTCCGCAAGTTCCATCTTGTTCTTCCCGACAATAGCCAGGTCCTGAGCCTCCCCAACTCCTGACAAGATCCACAGGACCCGGGTTGCCGGAGCCCCCGGCACCACCGATTGCGCACCCCGGTACGTCGAGGATGCGGAGTTTCGCATTCTTTACGGTTGTTGCATCGAAATTATCAAAACGCGTCTCCAGGATATTGTCGCATAGAACTTCAATCGGCATGATCTCGTGTGCTGTATTCACGGTTGAGAACTCCTCAAAAAGGTCAGTCAAAAAGGAACATGGGATGGCGTGTTTGCCTTGTGACACGCCATGCGACGGCGGTGCCTCAGGGGACTAACAGCTCCGTCATCTTCTTCACATTATCCAAAGTCTCGATTCGCTCGATCAGGTCGAGAAGGCGTGCCGCCTTATCGCTGCTCACTGTCTGCGAAAAATCGACCTGCCTCCAGAACTTGTTGATGATCTCTTCCTTGAAGAGCGGGTCTTTGAGAGGATCGCCCTTCCAGGCGTCGGTGTATTCGGAGAACACCCTCCCATCTTTCATCTTCACGACGACCTCAACGGACCTCCTTCCCGCATTCGGCAGCTCCACACATCTTGTCTTGCTGATAAGGGCGTTCAGTTGAAGATCCTTTATGGCCTCCTCGGTATAGTGCTCGGGCTGCACGTCGCCATGAAGAAGAGCCGTTGCCACGTTGAACTGATAGCTGAATATCCCGCTGGCATGGGGGAAATCTCCGGCCTGGTAGGGCTTCGCATAGTAAATCGTCAGGCTCCGGGCGGGCAGACGAATCAATACTTCCTCCACGTCCTCCGACCTTATGGCCGTCTTCCTGGCGATAGCCATGGCGCACTGGATCGGTCCTTGATTGGGCCAGCCGCAGGGATGAGACTTGAAGGTCTCCTCGACATAGAACTTCTTGCCCAGGAATTGCGTCAGAATTTCGGGCCTGTCGCAAGTCCCTTTTCCGTAAAGGTGGTAATAGCCGAACCTGCTGAGCAGCGCGTCCTCCACTCCTGTCCAGCCCTCTCTGGCAAGCTCTGCGGCAAAGATCCCGTTCCGGGCTGACGTGCCCTGGCCCAGCTTGAAGGTCGTCGCACCGTCCCACAGGCTCTGAATGGCTCCGGCGATCATATTGAGCCCGATCCCGAAGGCATGCCTCATCTGGTAGGCATTGAGTCCCTTGATGCGTCCCGCGATGGGGATAGACCCGAAAATAGGCAAAGTCATCGTTCCGTCCCAGCCGAGATTGAAATCCCAGCCCCCTGCGGCGAGGACACGGGACACAACATCGTCCCCTGCGACGAGGGTCGTCAACAGCTCTTTGCCGTTGATCCCGTACGCCTCTCCCATGGTGAGGGCGGTCATTACAGTGGTGCCGCTGTGATGCGAAGGAATCCACTCTCCCTCGACAACGATGCTCATCACCTCGAAATCATAGGATCGGCACATGATGGCGTTCACCATGGCTGCATTGCCTGCAGGCGCTTTGCCGCCGTGGACCATGATGGTAGCCTCCGGGTTGCCTCCCCATTTCTTCACCGTCTTTATAAGGCCATGGTTTCCCGCCGCGTTGGCCCCTCCGATGGCACAGCCCAGTATATCGATAATGCGGTTTTTTGCGTTCTCCAGGGTCCCGGCATCCAGATCCTCAAAACGCAAGGCAAGCACATTCTCCGACAGGACCTCTATAGCTGTCTTTTCCATTATGCTCTCCATGACGAAAGACTCCTTGTGCCTTTTATATTTTGGATGGGGGAAAACCTCACCGTCCGATTCAGATGCTTTATCCCTGCACCTCCTTGGGCAGCCAGACCCCCTGCTCAAGCAGTTTTTTCTGAAGCGTCCTGATGTTCACCTTGCGGGGTGGCACACCATCCTTGAGCGCAATCGCGGCAGCGGTCCCTGCCGCCTCACCCATGGCAACACAGAAAGGGATCAGGTTCAGCAGGTCATTGGCCACAGGATCAGAGGCAAAGCAACGTCCGGCAGCGAGGAGATTTTCGATCTTACGAGGGACCAGGGAACGGTAAGGGATCGCCTTGATCGGGGTCTTTTCCTTGAATGGAGGGATCATGGCAATCGTGTCTTCAAAGACGATCCCCGATCGTACGTCCTTTTCTGTGACCACGTGCTCTCCGAGAAGGCGTCTGCTTGCCCTCGTACCGAGCTGGGACGCCGTATCAAGGATAAAGCTCTTCTCGAAACCGGGCATCTTTTTCTTTAAGATCTCTTGGACCTTGAGCATCGCTTTCCGCACATTCACCTCTGTCCATGTGATATCATCTACGTCGATGCAGATTTTTCCGGGGACCCAGTTGTTCACCCAGACCTGATCATCGCGGTGGGTTGCCAGAGGAAGCACACGAAAGCCCGCAGCCGCCTGCATCTCTTCCATCACCTTTGAAAAGGCCTGTGGCTCGGAGTGCCTGAAATGGCTGTACTTAAGATAGTCCACGTCCCCCATACGCCAGATCACCGCAACCATGCCACTTCGAAGATTGGGATCGATGAACCCGTCGAATTCAGCGCCTGCGGAGGCAAAGATATCTCCATCCCCGGTGGCGTCGATCGTCGTCTTGCTCAATACGGCCTGTCTCCCTGATTTGCTTTCGAAAACAGCGCCCTGGACAGCCTCCTCGTCGACCACTGCCCGGCTTCCCCAGGAGTGGAGGTAGAGATTGACTCCGGCCTCTTCGATCATTTCGTTAAGCACACATTTGAGGATCTCGGGGTCCACGATGACGCTCATCCGGATCCTGCCGTCCACGACAAAGTCCTGGTAGTGTTTCAGTCTTTCCATGGTTTGAGCGTCGTTGGTTCCGAGAAGATTCCTCTGGGGGTGACGGGCTGCGCCCTTCGCATCGAGGCGGTCCACCATCTCCTGACAGATCCCTGCGATCTCCTGTTCATGGGTGCCCGCGCTCATGTGAGGAATCAGTATGACCAGCCCTCCTGTCGCCATTCCGCCGAGGTGATTGTACCGCTCGATCAAGGTGGTGTCTGCACCGTTCCGTGCGGCCGCAATCGCAGCGGCCACTCCGGCAGGTCCTCCCCCTACCACCAGCACTTCCGTCTCTCTGCACACCTTGATCTGCCGCGATGGCTCCACGATCGTTTTGTCAAACATTGCATTCTCCTTTCCCTTTTTTCTGCACGGCCCAGGATTTCCGCCCTGTAACAGTAACCCCTCAGCCTCAGGGCTTTTGGAGATCTGGCGGGGATACTGACAAAGCTTTATAGCGGAAACATTTCAGCGCAATCTTCCTGCGCTTTAAGTCCCTGAGGCCGCTATGTATTGGAACAGCGATGATTCCCTATAAAATCTCCACGATCCGCTTTATAAAGCTTTGGAAGTATTCCCGCCGGATCGACCCATTTGACGCCATATCTAAGGGGTCACGTGTGATATCAATTCGCCGGCTTGATGTCCTTCAGCAAGATCAACGCATGGGTTGCTTTCACTGTGGGAGTGAAAGTGACGCTTTTGTTCATTGCATAAATGGTGACATTTGACCAGAGGAGAACCGAAGCGACATCCTCATGAAGGATCCTGACAGCCTGTTTGATCAACTCCGCTCTCTTTTCGTCGTCCAGTGTCGTCCTCGCTTTTTCCAGCGCCGCGTCAAACTCAGGATTGCGGTACAGACCGATGGGCGACTTGGAGTAGAAGCCAATCTCCAGGGCCTGGGTGGGCTCCGCGTAGTTGTTTGTAGGGACCGTGGTGACGCCTGCAACCACAGCCTCCGTGGACTTATGCCACTCCCTGGTTAGCTCAATCATCTTGATGGCTTCTATCCCTTGAACCTTGCATCGAATCCCCACGGCATTGAGGTAAAGGGCCACAACCTCCGCGGTCTCCTTCTGCCCGGAAGCCCTGCCGGCGAAGTAGTAGAGAGGCATCTCGAACCCTTTGGCATACCCTGCCTCAGCGAGGAGTTTCTTCGCTCTTTCCGGATCGTAGGGATAGGGCTTCAACTCGGGGTCATAGCCCAGCTCCCACGGACAGAGCCGCGGGTAGAGACCGGGGATCCCCTGAAACAGGCGCGTCACGATTGCATTTCTGTCGATCGCATAGGCGACGGCCAGTCGAACCCTCCTGTCATGCCAGGGGACCTTGGGATTATAGGTGTGGAATTGGACCGAGGTGCTCGGGTGCGTGGGGAGCCGTGCCGTCCTGAACCCGGCGTTTTCGACCTCTTTAACGAGGGGAAAGGGGCATTCCAAGATCATGTCCGCCTCGCCCGCCCTCAGCATAGAGACCCGTGTCGTATCTTCCTTGACAAAAGCAAATCTTGCCTCTTTCACCGCGGGTTTTATCCCCCAGTAGTCATCGTATGTCTTGACTTCGATGTAATGCCCCGGCTCCCACTTGATAAACCTGTAAGGCCCGGTGCCGACGGGCTCTCTCAGGAATTTTTCCTCTCCAACCCTGTCATAATAAGTCTTTGATTCGACAGGCGTGCACCGACCGGGCAGCACCTGAGCGTCAGGGGTTTTGAAACGGAATCTGACCTGATAATCATCGACGACGGTGAAACTTTCCAGCATCCTCATCGAACGCTGGTATGTCGTGGAGGACTTGAGACCCCGCTCGTGGCTGAACTGAACATCCTTCGCGGTGAAGGGGGCGCCGCTGTGAAATTTCACGCCCTTTCGCAGCGCAAAGTCAATCTCCTTCCCATTGGGCGACACCTTCCATGAGGTAGCCAGCAGAGGTATCAATTTGCCCTCGGGGGTAATCCCAATGAGTCTTTCGGTGATGTTTTCGGCAATGGGAGCGCAGACGCCGTCCATTTTAGAACTGTTCAGATCGAGAGTGTCCGGCTCAGACGGAGTCACGATGACGATCTTTTTCGAGATCGTTGTGGCCGGCGCCTGCGCTGACCGGGCGTCCTTCATCACAATTGCCAGAATTGCTGCTGTCAGGATCAAACACACACTTCCGATGGATGCGAGCCTTTTCTTGTTTCTCATATCGACCCTCCATAGATGGAATTTAATCCGACGTCTCGGTCATGTCTTAGAAATTGAGCCACCGGCGGCGACCTTACTTGCCAATTACCTCAGGGTAGTGAGATTCATCAACTCCGCAATGTCTTCTACTCTTTCCAGCTCCAATATGCAGTTCACCGCATCTTCAATCTTGTTCTGGGTCAAAATCCTTCCGGCATTGCTTCTGAACTTGTCCACCAACTCCTCATCGGTGGCCTTTACATCGGTAAAGTTCGTCCATCTGGCGTAAGTCGTCTCTTCCACATAATTCTTTCCTTTGGCGACCACCTCCACCCTGGAAAACCAGCTCCTCGGGTCATTTCGCTTCGCCTCCATCGCTTTCGGATCGACCAGCATCGTCACCTTCTTCATAAACTCCCGGATTCTCGGGTTCCGAATGGTGTCCCAATCCTGCCAGTCTCCTCCGATCTTGATACGGTGGGCCGCGCAGGAAAAGACAAAGGGGAGACTGAACTGCACGTCGGTCTGATTCGTCACTTCCAGGGGAGCAGGATTGGCGACAAAGGGAAGGCCGAAAACCTGAACGCTCTCGATGACCTCAGGCAAGAGATGATTTTTTTCAATGATACGTATAAAACAGTCCAGTTGGCCGTGGAAAAAGCGGCAGCAGGGATAAGGCTTATACGCCATTTCGAGAAAGCGCCACTGTTCCCCGAGGTTATTCACTACCAGGTCAGGGTCCCATCGCTCAGCGCCGTAGAATCTCCAGAACCCGTATTCGCCGTCGAAGACCCGGGGATTTGCCGTGTATCCCTTTTCAGCAAGAAGGGTCGCCGTTATCGCACCCTGGCAAAGCCATCCCACGGGCACATATTTAATCATCGACTTGGGTACCGTATCTTCCCAGTCCCTGCACACTGGGAGAGAGCACTGATAGGCGGCAATACCGAGAGCGTGCGCAAGTTGCTCGGGACTGAGATTTAGGATCCTGGCAACTCCGGTTGTGGCGCCGAAGATACACTCATTGCTGTTTCCAAAAACATCAGGGGTTTTGGCCTCCTTTGATAATTTCGCCACCATATTGCTCAGCGCCAGTATCAGCCTTTTGGAGATCTCATGACCCAGAGCCGTGGAAAGAATCAAATCCTTTCCTGAAGCTCGCGTGCTTTCCGCGATCGCAAGGACCGGCGGGATCACGAAAGGAGGGATATGGGATATGGCGTCATAATCGAGGCTGTTGACCAGTTCACCGTTTGCAAAGGCGGCGTTGGCACACGAGACTCGATCCCCTAATCCGATGAGGCTGGATTCCTCTCTCCCGCCCAGTCGCTTTGCGAGAGCCACGGCGATCTTGCCTTTTTCCGTCGCGATTCCTCCGAGGGCGCAGCCAATGGAGTCAAGAAGGGTCCGCTTTGCTTCCTTTACGACTTCTTCAGGGAGGTTCTCGTATCGGGAGCCGGTGATAAACGCAATCAAATCTCCTGTGATTTTTTTCATGTCACTCGATCTCCATTCTAACGAGTCTGGTTTCGAAACCAACACTGGTAGCCGGTTCACAGAGTAGTCCGATGCCATATGTATTACCAAATTGCGTTTTGTTTTTCAAGCACAAGGCAATAGGGGATCCTGACAAGGTACGCCTTGAGGAGATTTGAAACTGTGAATTTTCGGACTGACAGGCTCGATGGCTGGAAGAGCACCTGCAGTGCGTGCCACCTTTCACACCGTCCATTCTTTGCTTTTCTATTTCGAGACCCTTTTTCTGCACGAACGTGGACCCAGGGGTATCTTCAATGGTCAAAGGAGCTGTCCTTTGAGAAGGAGGTTCTACGGATAAGCTTTGACAGTTTGATCGATCTGTATGAATACTTGACCGTCCAGCTCATCAAATTGAAGCAGGGGATCATGGAATTACCCCAAAGCAATAAATATCGCCAGAAAGTGAAGCTCTTAAAGAGTGTTCCGAGGATCGGGACGATGATCGCGATGGAGCTGTTGGTGGAACTGTCGGATATAGAGAGATTTGCGAGGGCGGATGAACTGGCTTCGTATATTGGGCTGAGGCATTCAGAGTTTTCCACGGGGGAACATGTTCGGCAGGGAAGGATTACTCGGTGTGGCAACAAGCGAGTAAGGACTTGTTTAGTGGAGTCGAGCTGGATATTGATTCAGAGAGATCCTTATATGCGGTCCAAGTATGACCAGCTGAAGCGATTCAAAGGGGGAAAGCGAGCCATTATTGCCATTGCGAGGAATTTGATAATACGGATCCGGAGAATCCTTTTAATCAACGAACCCTACGCGGTCGGGGTTTGCTAACGGTCTTACAACTAAAGCGATAAGAAGAACTTCATCATCCCAGTGTGGGATTGACCGCTATCTTCCACCTTGTGACACCGTGATCACGTTTTGTAGGATGCGGCAACCCAGTAAGTAAATATAACCGGATAAGAATCCTGTGGCAGAAGACCACGAACAGCAGGCTGGGGAAATAGTTCTTTATTGATCATAAGAACAAAAAGAAAGAAGAAAAGAAGAACATCTCAACTGGGGGCTTGACAATCTATCTACATAGCAGGTGGAACCCGCAACCGAAGGGAACGAGGCAAAGATCGCTTTGGCGAAGTTGCGATAGCTGCTATCTATTCGCTATTTCCGGATCATTCAAAGTGTTTGGATTTGATTGTCATATCTGGGCGGATTGATAATTTCTGCCGAGAATCTTCAATTCCCAGATCGTAGCCCGATTGAAGGTGGTGTAATGGCAGTATCAACTGTGGCGAAGGCTGGGATTCCGGTAGATCCTTTACCCCATTCTCCCCCAGCCTTCCCTTTCCACGCGGCGAGAGCGCCCGCGCGAAGGTGGAGGAGTGGTCAATGTTCTTTTGGAAGCTCGCAGAGCTCGATAAGAACGCCGTTTGAGGATTTGGGATGCATGAAGGCTACTTTTGTGTTGTGAGCGCCTGGTCTGGGTTTCTGAT
>Ga0214473_10004768_pt1 | contig 16283 bp, 13 predicted proteins | sample RVTome_7_FD_203509 | JGI IMG/M metagenome (GOLD analysis project Ga0214473, IMG submission 203509) | Soil microbial communities from uranium-contaminated site in the Upper Colorado River Basin, Wyoming, United States - RVT98D197 | ecosystem: Environmental > Terrestrial > Soil > Contaminated >... | reverse complement strand
CGATGCCATCGCGGCGCCGGAGGGGGACCGCCATCACGCTGCGAAGCGACAGCGCGTGGACGCTGGCCGCGCCGTCCAGACGCTCGTCGTGCAGGGCGTCCAGGGTCGTGACTGACCGTCCGCCATCGATCGCTCGGGCGGCAATGGACCTCGAGAAGCGCAGATCGTCGACGCCCTCGTCCTCGAGCGAGGTCCTGCGGACCATTCGCGTGACATCGCGCGCGATGGGCACGGAAAGACGACCGTCGGAATCCCGCAGCACGAGGAAACCGCGTTCGGCTCCGGAGAGCTCGACGGCAGCATCGAGTATTTCCTCTTGCAAGCGCGGGACGCGACGCGTGGCGGTCAGGCGACGCGCGTAGAGGGCCAAGCGCCGCCATCGATCGTCCCTCTCCCGCGCATCCTCCGACGGCACCGATACGAGCGCGCGCTGGTAGGCGGCGACGGATCGCAGCCGCGCGCGGGCGCTCGGCTCGAGCGTGTTTGCCGCGGTGTCGAGCAGGGTTCGCGCATCCGAGAGGCACCTTCGGGCGACCTCGCGTTCACCGGCCATCTCGGCCGCGTCGGCGGCTATGAGGAGGGAGCGCAGCCGCGCCTCGTAGGTCCCCGCCCGTTCGGCGGCCGCACGTGCGCGCGTGGCGGCCGCATGAGCTGCGGGACCGTCTCCGTCCGCGAGCGCGACGCGAGCCTCCGCGATCTCGAGCTCGACGGCCACCGCATCCGAGGCGACCCCCGTCGCACCGGCACGTGCATCCTCTAGCGCGCCGCGCGCGGAGGTGGCGTCCGCGGCCGAAGCGAGGATCACGGCCCTGCGAGCGGCCACCACCGCCCGGTCCGCAGGCACCGCACCCGAGGCGACCGCCCAGGCCGACTCCACGATCGTCTGCGCTTCGTTCAGGTGGCCGGCGCGCAGGGCGATCTCCGCTTCGACGACCGAAGCGAACGCCAGGACGGAAATGTCCTTGCAACGCGCCGCGGCCGACCGCGAAGTGCGCAGAGCTGTCACGCCGAGGTCGTCATCTCCCACGAGGACCGCGGCGAGGCCGAGATTGTACAATGCGCGCGCCAGATCGGCGTCGCGCCCCAGGCGCGCGAGGCGTCGCGCCCCGTCGCGCAGTGCGGCGATGGCTGGACCTGGCTCGCCCGCGTCGAGACGCGTGAGCCCGAGGTTCACGAGGAACGTCGCTGCCGCGTGCAGCTCGCCGGCCCGATCCGCCAGATCGAACGCCCGAGCCTGGCGTCGGGCGGCCCCATGCACCTCGCCCCGCGCGAGCGCGACCGACGCCGCCACGGAGTGGGCCCGCGCTTCGAGGTACGGATCCCCTGCACGGCGCGCGAAGCCGAGCGCCTGGCCCACGCGGTCCGCCGCCCCCGGGAGGTCCCCGCGGCGCAGCGCCACGAGGGCCAGGACCTCCGAAGCGCGGCCAGCCGCAATCGCGTCCTGCTCTTCGTCCGCGGCGCGGGCCACGACGGAGGCGGCCAGCCCGTGCGCGTCCTCGAGCCGACCGGCGTCGAGCGCGAGCCGCGCCGCAACGGCATCGGCTGCTAAACGCGCCGGATCGCCGAGCGACGCACAGGAGGTCAGCGCGCGAGCGGAACCATCGACGTCGCCGAGCAGTCTCAGTATATCCGCGCGCAGGATCGTCGCCGCCGGCGTGTCCGAGGCCGCGAGCGCGTCGATGGCATCGCGGTACCGGCCGCGCGCCCGCAAGGCGTCGGCCCGTGCACATGAGAGCTCTGCACCGAGACCCCCAGCGCCCAGGAGCAGCGCTGCGGTTTGAACCAAGGCGCTCGCACCCTCCGGATCTCCCGCTCGTCGGCGCCGCTGCGCTGCAGCGAGCAGAAGCCCGCGGGCACCGGCGGAATCGAGGGACGCGGCGGCGAAGGCCCGCCCCTCTGGATCGAGGGTGTCGGGAACCAACATGCGAGCCGCCCCGGCCCGTCGCTCGGGCGACATGCGTCCGAGCAGGGTGCGCACCACGTCTGAGCGAAGCCGCAGCCGCCCGTCTACGTCCACCGATGCCATCCCGCCCGCGACGAGCGCGTCGAAGGCCTCTGGCCCACCGTCTATCGCAGCGGCGAGCATGGCATCTGCCGACAGGGCACCACCGGCCACCGCGAGCAGCTCGGCGACAGCCAGGCTCCGCCCGGTCAGCGGGAGCGCGTCACCGCCACCGGCCCCGAGCTCCTCCAGCGTCTGCGGGCGAAACGGGTCCAGCCCTGCGCGCAGTCCCTCGGCGAGCAGACGGCACAACCGGCCCGGCAACCCTCCGCTCGCGCGCAGGGCCGCCTCCACGAGCCTGGGTGACGGCGCCCGTCCGTCGCCTGCGCTGGCGAGCAAGCGCTCCACCTCTGCGCGGCCGATCGGGCCGCATGCGGTGTTCGCCCCTCCTTCGGAGGGCAACGTGCCTTCGAGAACGAGGCACAGCGACCGTCCGAGCAGCTGGGCCGCCTGCATCGCGGCATCCGCGTCGGCGAGATCCACCGTATCGGCCTGCTCGATGTGAAGGATGGCAGCGTGGCCGGGGAGGTGCTCCGGCATAGCTCCGCAGAGATACGCGTACGTGGGCACCGCCTCGCCCGCGGCGGCACGCGCTGCCTGCACGCGCCTCGCCGCCTCGCGCACGAGGCGCGTGCGTCCGCCACCCGGCGGCCCGTGGACCCAGACCACTCCGCCGCGCGCGAGCGCCTGCGACAGGTCGCGGAGCTCGGGCTCCCGGCCCACCAGGGGCAGCACCGATAGGGCCAGCGCGCGCTCGGCAGGTGTGGCGGCCTCCTCCGCGCCGCCGCCCAACACGCCCTGGCCGACCGCATGGCCGAGCTCCGACGCCGCAGCGGCGAGACGGGCAGCCGCTTCGCGGCTCGAGGCCGGCCTGGTCGCCGGATCGTCCGCCAGCATGGTGCCGAGCAGACGGCGCAGGGCCGGGGGTACGAACGGCGGGAGCGCCTCGGCACGGCGCGGATGGCGAAGGGCGACGGCCGCGATCTCGGCGGCCGACCGCGATCGTGTGTCGGCGAGGGGCGAGGCGCCGCCGAGGAGGTCGTGGAGGGTTGCCCCCAGACCGTAGACATCGGAGGCCACAGATTGCTCGCCCTGCCAGGCTTCGGGCGCGAGATAGGCCGGTGTGCCCCGGATCACGTGCTCGGCCCGGGGCGACCTGGCGAGCCCGAGGTCCACGAGCTTCACGTCGGTGCCGTCCTCGGACACGACGGCGTTCTGCGGCTTCACATCGCCGTGAATGAGACCGGCCGCGTGGATCGCAGACAGGGCGCGGGCCAGCGCCTCGCCCACCAACAGGACCCATGCGAGGAGAGCCTGCGGCTCGTGTCGCAGCTCGTCAGCCACGACGTGGGCCCCACGACCTTCGGCGAGCTGCTCGACGAGCACGGTCGTACCGGGCGCGAGGCGAAACGGGCCGCTGACGGCCCGCTCGAGGCGGAGCAGCTCATACACGGCCGCGACGTTGGGATGCGCGATGCCGACGAGAATCCGGAACTCCCAGCGCAGGTGGCCCGCATCGCGCTCGCCCACGACCTTGAGCGCTCGACGTTCTCCCGAGACGCGGTCCAGAACGCGCAGGACCCTGCCCGAGCTGCCCTGTCCGAGCTCGCCCTCATAGGCGTACCGTCCGGCCAGCAGGTCGCTCTCAGCCAACCTCGTTGCGCTGCCCCGTTCTGCACCGTCGGCCATGGTCGCGCATCATTGCCGCCGATTCAGGGGCCGCCGTCAACCGGGTTGGCGGCCGATGAACGAGCTCCGCCTCTTCTGCTGATAGAGGAAGTGTGGTTTGCGTTGGTCGGCAAAGGCTGCAGCGCCCGCCGCGTCCCGCTCGAGGAGCTCGCCCAGGTCCCCGTCCCCGCGCACCACCCGGCGCACCTCGGGGCCGCCGGTGAGCAGATCGATTGCGGGGCGGTCTTCGGCTTCGACGAACTCGTAGGGCTCGGCGCGCCACTCGAATGCTCCGCCGGAAGCGCTCGCCGCAGCGCACAACATGCGGATGTAGGCCGAGAAGGGTCGGAAGCGCTGGGGATCGGTCACGTGAACCTGCACGCCGCCGCATGTCTGCCCTGCGTGCTTGTTGAAAGTCGGGACGAACGACAGCGGTCGAAGCACGGCTCCCTCGATCTCGACGGCGCGCGCGAACAGCTCGCCCGAAAGGAACGGGGCACCCCAAATCTCGAAGGGTCGGGTCGTGCCACGACCCTCCGACAGGTTCGTGCCCTCGAGAAGACATCCCCCTGGATAGACCTGCACCGTGTCGGTCGTCGGCATGTTGGGCGAGGGGAGCACCCACGGCAGCCCCGTGTCCTGCCAGAGCATGCTCCGCTTCCAGCCCTTCATGGGCACCACCTCGAGAGCTTCGGCATCGAGGTTCTCGAGGTCTCGTACCATCCAGCACAGCTCGCCGATGGTCATTCCGTGACGCGCTGCCACGTCGTACAGCCCGACGAAGGACCGGTAGCCCTGTCGTTGCGGAGCACCCTCCACGACCATTCCCCCGAGCGGGTTGGGCCGATCGAGCACGATCGTGGTCACACCGCGCGAGGCGGCGGCTCGAAGCATCAGCGCGGCGGTCCACACGAAGGTGTAGTAGCGACTACCCACGTCCTGCAGATCGACGACCACCGCGTCGAGGCCGTCGAGCCACTCGGGCCGAGGCTTGAGCTCCGCCGGGGTCGTGCCATAGAGCGAGTGGACAGGCGCGCCCGTGCTTGGGTCTTGCCCGCCGGCGACACCGGCCATGTCCTGGACCGCGCCGCCATAGCCGTGCTCCGGACCGAAGATCGCGGCGATGCGCGCCCCGGCCGCCTCGAGCACGTGACGGGCGTGCCGCAAGGATGCGTCGACGCTCGCCGGGTGCGCGAGCAGGCCGATCCGCCGGCCGCGCACCAGTGCGGCGTTCTCACCCTGCGCCACGAGATCGAGCCCGGTCGCGACCGCAGGCCTCATCAGGCCTCGGCTACCGGGGCGCCCGCTCCTTCGCCCACGAGCATGTAGAGCAGGGCCATGCGAACGGCCACTCCGGACTCCACCTGATCGAGGATGACCGAGCGGCTGCCGTCGGCGACGTCCGGGTGGATCTCCACTCCGCGGTTCATGGGCCCCGGGTGCATCACGATGCCGTCCGGCGCGATGAGGTCGAGGTGCTTGGGGCCGAGGCCGAAGGTGCGCGCGTATTCACGCATGCTCGGCAGCAGGGCGCCTTCGAGCCGTTCACGCTGGATGCGCAGCAGCATCACCACGTCCACGCCCTCGATGGCCTCTTCGAGGCGCGTGTGCTCGATCACGCCGTAGAACGAGAAGTCGGGCGGCATCAGCGTTCGGGGCCCCACGACACGTACCTCGTTACCGAGCTTCCGAAGGAGGAGCGCATTGGACCGGGCGACCCGTGAGTGGTTGATGTCTCCACAGATCGCGACCTTGAGCCCCGTGATCCGACCCTTGGCGCGCCGGATCGTGAAGGCGTCGAGCAGGGCTTGGGTCGGGTGCTCGTGGGTCCCATCGCCCGCGTTGATGACGCTGAACCGACACTTGCTGGCCACGTAGTGGGGCGCTCCGGACGCCGGGTGCCGGATGACGACGAGGTCGGGCTGCATGGCCTCGAGCGTCTTGCAGGTATCGTAGAGGGACTCGCCTTTCGTGACGCTCGAGGTCGAGACGCTCATGTTGACCACGTCCGCGGAGAGCCGCTTGCCAGCGAGCTCGAAGGAGGTGCGGGTCCTGGTGGAGGCCTCGTAGAACAGGTTGATGACCGTCTTGCCCCGCAAGGTCGGCACTTTGCGCACAGGGCGCCGCGACACCTCGAAGAAGGCCTCGGCCTTGTCGAGCACCTCCACTGCGCGGTCCGCATCGACGTCCTCGATGCCGAGCAGGTGGTGGAAGGGGGTGGTCATCCCTTCCTCGCGATCCAGATCACCTGCGGCTCGGGATCCTCGAGCCGCGCTTCGAGCACGTGACCGGCAGGCACCTCCACCGCGCGGCCGACGAAGTCGGCCGCAATGGGGAGCTCACGCCCGCCGCGGTCGCACAGGACCGCGAGCCACACGCGCTTGGGCCGACCGTAGTCGAGCAGACAGTCGATGGCGGCCCGCACCGTGCGTCCCGTTTGCAACACATCGTCCACGATGACCACGTGCCTGCCCTCGACCTCGAAGGGGACGTCGCTCGGGCCGATCTTGGGATCGGGGAGGGACGTGGCGGCATCGTCCCGATAGAGAGCGATGTCGACCGTCCCGACCGGCACATTCTGCCCCTCGCTCCGGCTGATCTCCTCGGCGAGCCGCTGTGAGATCGGCACGCCGCCACGCCGTATCCCGACCAGCCCCAGACCCGACGCCCCCCGGGTGCGTTCCAGGATCTCGGTGGCCATCCGCCGGAGGATTCGCGCGACCTCCTCCCCGTCGAGGACCACGTGCTCGTCGCCGCCCACGGTCCGCGATCTACGCGCGGTCGGCGGGCCCGGTCAAGCGGCGATGGCGATCAGGTGCGGCTCGCCGCGAAATCCCCATGCGGGACGGGGTTCTTGGACTTCTGATGTTGGTCCATGTCGTACTTGGAGGGGCAGCGCGGGATCAGCTGATTCGCAGTGAAGCTGCCATCCGTCTGGACTCGACCCTGCACGACCACGGAGATGCCCATGCCGTCCCGGAACGTGTCCGGCACGACGCATTGCGAGAAGGTGACCGGCATGGAGTAGCCCTCCTTCTCGAGGACGAAGCGCCACTCGCAGGGATCCTCGCGGAACTGGATGGAGCCCTGCTTCAGCTCGCCCTCGACGCGAAGCTCCCGGTCAGCGAAGGCCGTCGGGTCGCGCATCACCTCGTTGACCATCTTGGAATAGACGAAGGGGTCACCCGCACCGCTCCCGAGGAGCAGGAACGCCACGGCGCCGGTAAGCAGGGCGAACACCACGCCGATGCCGAGCCACGGCGGCACGCGATGCCTGGGGCCTTGCTCCGGCGGCGCCTGCTCATCGTCCGCTTCGTCCTCCCCTTCTGCTGCCAGGGAGGCCTCGTCCAACTCCCTCTCGTCCGACGGCATGTTCGCTCCCGCAAGATTATGGGGCGCACCTGGCCGCATGGCCACCCCTGGGCGCGCCCTTCCCTCACATACCCCGGATTCCGATCCACGCCAGGCTCAGGCCTCCTCTAATTCACCGTCCTGCTTCCCCTGCCGCTCGACGAAACGCTGGAAAGCCTCCGAGCCGCGCTCGAAAGCCAGGATCCGCAGCCCCATGCCGGGCCTTGGATTGCCTCGGACCCACGCGACCTCCGCCTCCGCCACGATCTCGGAGGAGTCCACCTCGTCCTTGAACACGAGCCGCAGGCGCCGGCCGGCCGATGGCGGACTCGCGGCTCGGACGAAGACGCCGCCCAGGCTCATGTTCAGCGCGCGCGCATGCAGAGTGAAGCCGTCCCCTTCGCACCAGACCCTGCCGGTCAGGCGGTAGCGGGGATGACTGCGTCTCTCCATGGCGACTCCGGGTTCTCCCCCCAGAGGCCTCAGAGTTGAATTGAAGCACCCGTTGTACGGGCTCGTCAACTGCCCGCGCCCCGGACGGGACGGCGGACCCGACCGGTCAGGTCTTCGTGAAGATCATGATGGCGATGACGAGCGCGTAGATGACGAGCGACTCGATCAGGGCCAGGCCGATGATCATGGGGGTGAAGATCTTGCCCGATGCGTTGGGATTGCGGGCGATGCCCTCGAGCGCGGCGGCCGCGGCGCGCCCCTGCCCGAGGGACCCGCCGAAGGCCGCGAGGCCGATGGCCAGACCTGCAGCGAGATACGCCCACATCTTCTCGTCCGATGCGTTCGAGCCGCCCCCCTCCTGCGCGAATGCCGTCGACGCAACCAGCATCGGCGCGACCAGGGCCACCAACCGAAGAACCATCCTCTTCATCGCAAGCCTCCTATGACTCGTTTCGTTGGGCCTTGGCGGCCAGGGTAACTTGAGATGTGTCCAGGAATCTGGACACCTCTTTAGTGCTCCTCGTGCGCGATCGCCATCGAGATGTACACGGTCGAGAGCAGGCAGAAGACCAGGGTCTGTACCGTCACGATCAGCGCACCGAGCATGTAGATCGGAACGGGGAGCAAGAAGGCGAACAGCCTCTCGTGGAAGATCCCGAGCACGAGGTGGTCGGCCGTCATGTTGGCCATGAGGCGGACGGACAGGGATATCGGGCGGACCAGGTGGCCGATGATCTCGATGGGGAGGAGGAGCCACGCCAGCCACCAGATGGGACCCAGGAAATGCTTGAAGTACTTCACCCCGTGCTCCCGGAACCCGTACACGTGCGTGGTGAAGAAGATGATGATCGAGCAGGCGAGCGTCGTGTTCAGGTTATCCGTGGGGGGTGCGAATCCGGGGATCAGCCCGAGCGCATTGGAGAAGAAGACCACGAACGCGCACGTGCCGATGAGCGGCAGGAAGAACTTCGCCGCCTTCTTGCCCATCATGTCCGCCATCATTCCGTAGGTGGAGGCGACCAGGAGCTCCACGAACGTCCGGATGGTCAGGCGCGACTCGGGGACCAGCGCCGCGTCCGTGTCGCGCACGCGGCTCCAGGCCACCAGCCCGAAGGGCATGACGAGGAAGAGCAGCACGAAGGCGAACGCGAACACGTGCTGCAGCGAGATGTGGCCGCCCGCGATCCAGGACACGCCGGACTCGTTGGCAGGCCAGCCCAGGACGTGGGCCTCCGTCTCGGCGTCGGTGAAGAGCTTGCCGAAGAGGATGTCGAACCAGCTGTGGCCGTGCGGCAAGGCCTAGCCCTCTTCACCCGTCCGGATCGCAGCCCCGGCCGCCCGGGCCGCCGCCACGGCGATGCCGAGGATCAACGCGCCCAAGCCGACTGTGAAGCCGATGGGGTGGACCCCCGCCCGGCCTACCAAGAACCAGCACAGGGCGACCAGGACGGTCATCTTGACCGCGATGAGGAGCATCACCCGGGATCTCGCAGCGTCGCCGCCCCGGGCCGCGCGAAGCGCGAGCCACCGCAGGGCGAGCCAATTCGCCACCGACACGAGCGCGCCCGCGGCCGCGCCGAGCATGGGCTCGGTTCCGCCCACCAGCCACGCCGCAGCCACCAGTGCCGCGCCGAAGGCGGCGACGTATTGGGTGACCTGGTGTGTGAGATGGCGTTCCATCAGCGTCGCAGCACTCGGCGGCGCAGCCGGCGCGCGCTCCCAGGGCGCCGCGCGGCGCCGATGTAGCATGGGGCCAGGGGGGAATCAAGCACGTCCCGCGCAGCCAAAAAACGAGGCCAAATCAAGAGGTTAGCCGCGCGAAGGCGGCTCGTGCGGCGGCCTCGGTCCGGCCCAGGTGGGCGTCGTCGTGGGCGAGGGAGACGAACCCGGCTTCGTATTGGGCCGGGGGCCAGTAGACCCCGCCCTCGATCATCGCCTCGTGCCAGCGGCCAAAGGCTCGCGTGTCCGCCCTGGCGGCGTCGTCCCACCGACGGACGGGTCCCTCGATGAGGAAGGGGGTGAGCATGGAGCCGACCCGCTGGACCGTGCAGGGCACGCCAGCAGCCCCGGCCGCTCGCTCGAAGACCTGCTGGGTGCGCGCCCCGAGCGCCTCGAGCCGATCATAGGTGCCAGGCGCGCTCAGCAGCTCGAGGGTCGTGAGGCCGGCTGCCACAGCGAGCGGATTGCCGCTCAGCGTGCCGGCCTGGTAGACGGGCCCGGAGGGGGCCACCCGCTCCATGATGTCGGCTCGCCCGCCGTACGCCCCCACGGGAAGACCACCGCCCACGATCTTGCCGAGACAGGTCAGGTCCGGCTTGACCCCGTAGAGCTGCTGCGCACCGCCGAGCGCCACGCGGAACCCGGTCATCACCTCGTCGAATACCAACAGGCCGCCGTGCTCGGCCGTCAGCTTCCGGAGGCCCTCGAGCCACCCCGCCACCGGCGGCACACAGCCCATGTTCCCCGCCACCGGCTCGATGATCACGGCGGCGATCTCGGGGCCGCGCGCCTCGAAGAGGGCGCGGGCGGCTTCGAGATCGTTGTAGGGCATGAGCGCCGTGGTCTGCGCGATGGCCGCGGGAACGCCCGCGCTGTCGGGGACGCCGAAGGTGGCAGCACCGCTCCCCGCCTTGACGAGGAGGTAGTCGGCTCCGCCGTGGTAGCCGCCCTCGCACTTGACGACGAGATCCCTGCCCGAGAAGCCCCGCGCCGCGCGCAGCGCTCCCATGACGGCCTCCGTGCCGCTGGAGGTCAATCGGCTCATCTCCATGGAAGGCACGAGCTCGCGGATCTTCTCCGCCATGCGTACTTCGCCCTCGGTGGGCGCCCCGTAGCTCGTGCCGCGCGCCGTGGCCGCGTGGACCGCCTCGACCACGGCCGGGTGGGCATGGCCGAGGATCATGGGCCCCCAGGAGCCCACGTAGTCCACGTACTCGGTGCCGTCAGCCCCCACGAGGATCGCTCCGTGGGCCTCGCGGACGAACACGGGGGAGCCGCCCACGGCGCGGAAGGCCCGGACGGGCGAGTTGACGCCGCCGGGCATCACCCGACAGGCGCGCTCGAAGAGATCTCGGGAGATGGGATCGCTCATGGGTGCCCAGACTCCCGACATGGGCCCCGGGAGTCAAGGCTCGGAGCCCCCATCACGAGCCCGCCAGGCCGGCTGTTGGCCTCGCCGACCTCGTGGCCCCCGCATGCGGTCCTTTTGAGCCGGGCGGGGTCCATGTAGACTCTCGGCTGTTGCGTTCCAGCCGCCCGCCGCCTATCCCGCCTGCGCCGCCGCCCGACGGGGAAATCGGACCCTATCGCCTCGCCAACCGCATCGCCGTCGGTGGGATGGCGGAGGTGTTCCGAGCCCTTCTCGAGAGTCCCGCAGGGGAAGCCCGGTCGGTCGTCATCAAGCGCATTCTGCCGACGCTCGCCGCGGACGAGCGGTGTCGGAAGAAGTTCGAGTGGGAGGCAGCCCTCGGCGTCACCATCCGGCACCCGAACGTCGTCGAGGTCATCAGCAGCGGGCATGACAGGGACCTTCCGTACATCGTCCTCGAACACGTCTTCGGCGTGGACCTGTGGCGCCTCAACAGGTGGCTACGGCGCAACGGCGAGAAGCTGCGGCCATCGGTGGCGATGTACGTCGTGACCGAGATGCTCGCGGGGCTCGAGGCGGTGCACGCCGTCACCGACTCCGCGGGCCGGCCCCTGGGCATCGTCCACCTCGACGTGAGCCCGTCCAACATCTTCCTGTCCGTGCACGGCGACGTGAAGCTCGGCGATCTCGGCATCGCGCAGGAATCCATGCGCGAGACGAATCCCCACGCGCCACGGGGCGAGCGCGCCAAGGGCAAGCTCGGCTACCTCTCCCCCGAGCAGGCGGCGGCGCGGCCATGCGACCAACGTTCCGACGTCTTCGCTTCGGGCACAGTCGCGGCCGAGCTCCTGATGGGCAAGCCCCTCTTCGTCGGCGGAAGCGAGATCGCCATCCTCTTGGCCATCCGGGATGGACACGTCCAGCCCTTCCTCGACATCACGCCCGACCTCCCTGCCACGCTCGCCGATGCCATCGCGGGCGCGCTCGAGCGCGACCCGGTCAGCAGAACAGGGTCAGCGCGCGAGCTGCGCGAGCAGCTCTTGCCCTTCGTCGGGGAGTCCGAGGAGGCCATCAAGCGCGAGCTCGGCGGCATCGTGGGCACCGTGCTGTCCATGGATGGGCGGGCGTCCGACCGCCAGGCCCTCGCCAAGACCGTGGAGGGCCCCATCGAGGAGCTCGAGTCCGGGACGCGATCGCTCCGCGAGCGTGTGGAGATCGATGTGGAGACCGTGGCGGCCCCGGTCCGGCGCAGCGCCAGCTCCGATCCGGGCCCGCTGGTCGCCTTCCCCGGTGGGGAAGATGCCGCCACGCCGCCGCAAACGCCCCCCTTCCTGATCCGCGCCACCGGCGGGGAGACCCTGGGCCCGTGGCGGTACGCTCGCCTCGTCGAGGCGGTCGCGACGGGTACGGTGGGTGGCCTCGACATGGTTCGCGTGGAGGATGGGCCCTGGCAGCGTCTCGACAAGGTTCCCGAGCTCGCGCGTCACCTACCGCCCTCGTCCCGCACACCCACGCTGCAGAAGCCCGGCAAGCTCGCCGAGACGGGCGAGCTTCGCGACTTGAGCCAGGGCGGGTTCATGCGGGCGATGGCGCAGATCCTGGTCAGCCGTGAAACGGGGCTGTTGCTGTGCCACCGTGCGCAAGTTCGAAAGGAGGTGTACTTCGACCAAGGCACGCCCGCCTTCGTGACGAGCAACCTCGCAACCGAGATGCTGGGCGAATACCTTCTGCGGCACGACGTGGTGACCCGCGAGGAGCTCGACTTCGCCCTCGCGGTCATGCCGCGCTTCGAGGGCCGGCTCGGCGATACGCTCAACGCGCTTGGCTTGGTCGAGCCGCTGCACCTCTTCCGTCACATCGGCCAGCAGGTGCGCGAGCGGCTCCTCGATATCTTCGTCTGGGATTCGGGACAGGCGGTCTTCTACCCGGGCGTCGACCCACCCGAGAGCGGCTTCCCCCTCGGACTCGAAGCGTGGGAGCTGCTGCACGCGGGAATGGAAGGTAGGGAGCGTGCCGGCCTCGAGGAGGATCGATTCGCCGGCAAGGAGAGCAGGTTGCTCGCTGCCGCGAAGCCGCAGCCGAGCTGGATAGCCGACCTCCCGGACGAGGCGCAGCTGCTGCTCGCCACCGTGAGCGCTCCCCGCACCCTCGGCGAGCTCGAGTCGGTTGCGGCCAACCCGGCGCGGGCGGAGGACCCCGGGCGGATCCGCCGGCTGGTCGCCATTCTGCTCGAGATGGGCGCAATCCGGTGGGCAGGCTGAGCGACACGCGCCAGCGGTCCGTCGGGCGCGAGGTTGGGCGGCCCGGGACAGTGCGTGGGAGCCATGGCGATCGACGTCTGCGGTTCCCGGGGCTCGCCGCCGTCGCGGTCCTGTCCCTGATCGCGGTGGGCTGCCTCTCCGCCGACCGCCCCGAGCTCGTGGGCGCCGGGTGTGATCTCACGAGCTCTTGCCGCGAGCCCCTCGTGTGCCGCCTGGGACGGTGCCGGGTCCAGTGCGAGCGGCAGCGCGACTGCGGCCCGGGCAAGCAGTGCGTGCTCGACGCGGACGGTCGGGGCGCGTGCCTGCTCGCCGACGAGGCCAGTTGCGAGCTGAACAGCGACTGTCCCGAGCCGCTGGTGTGCCGATCCGGAGGCTGCGCCAATCAGTGCGCCAACGCACGCGATTGCCCGCAGGGCATGGCCTGCCAGGTGGAAGCCGAGGGAGGCGCCTGCGTGGTCCCGATCGACTCCCTATGCGTGTACCACAGCGACTGCCCCGAGCCGCTGATCTGCGACGTCGACCAGCAGTGCCGCTTCGAGTGCGTCGAGGATCGCGACTGCCCCGCACCCCGCCGCTGCGCGGCGAGCCTGTGTGTCCTGCTGGACGGTGGACCATGATCCGCGTGTGGGCACCGATTTGGCTCGCTCTTGCGACCTTGGTGCTCGGATGCCGCGATCGCCCGGAGATCACGGCAGGCGGCCAGTGCGAGCTCACCACCGAATGCGCGGCGCCGCTCGTCTGCCGCTTCGACCACTGCCGGAGTCAGTGCGCCACGACGCGTGACTGCCAGGGCGGCTCCTTCTGCGTGAACGACACCGATGGCAGCGGGTTCTGCCTGCTCGGCCCGGAGACGATGTGCCTGCACCCGAGCGACTGCGTTGCGCCGCTCGTCTGCAGCTTCGGCCGCTGCACCAACGCATGCGAAATGGACAGGGACTGCCCGACCGGCGCCAGATGCCGGGACGACGGGGCAGGCGCGCTCGCCTGCCTCGACGTGGCCACGCAGGAGTGCCGTCTGGGCAGCGATTGCCCTCGGCCCCTCGTGTGCGCCGTGGACTACCGTTGTCGCGAGCAGTGCGTGATGCCGCGCGACTGCGGTGACGGCATGCAATGCGTGCTGCGCGGGGACTACCACGTATGCGAGCTGCCGGACGCGGGGGCGATCGACGCGGGCACCGTGGGCGACTCCGGGTCGCCGGAGGCGGGGACGCCCGCAGACGGCGGCGCCGCGGACGGCGGATGAGCGCCTGGGCACGCCCAAGGCCGGGCCGAACGTGACCCCCTCCGTGGAATGGCGTAGCCTTGGTGCGTGACGGATGCGCAGATGGAGCGCGTCGGTGAGGTCCTCCTCGGGAAGCTGAAGGTGCTCCGTCTGCTCGGGGGCGGGGGCATGGCGGCCGTCTACGAGGTGGAGCACCTGCTCACGGGTCATCGCAGGGCCCTCAAGGTCGTCAACGCCAAGTACCTGCTCCGACCGCAGTTTCGCGAGCGGCTCATCCGCGAGGCGAGCGTAGCGGGGAAGCTCCAGACCCCCTACGTCGTCGAGACCTTCGACGCGGGGACCCTCGAGGACGGATCGGCCTACGTGCTGATGGAGCTTCTCGATGGGCGCACGCTCCTCGAGCTCATGCACCTGCAGGGCCGCCTCAGCGCACCCCACATGGCATCGATCATCGTGCAGGTGTGCGAGGGCCTGGCGGTGGCGCACGCGGCCGGCATCATCCACCGCGACCTCAAGCCGGAGAACCTCTTCCTCGTGAGCACGCAGGATGGACAGGAGCGCGTCAAGATCCTGGACTTCGGCATCTCCAAGTTCATCGGCGCGAGCGAAGAGGAACCCAACCGGCTGACCGCCGAGGGCACCATCCTCGGCACGCCCTTCTACATGTCGCCCGAGCAGGCGAGCGCCAAGGCGGTGGACGAGCGCACCGACGTCTACTCGATCGGCGTGATGATGTACGAAGCGCTGACCGAACGGCTGCCCTTCGAATCGGACAGCGTCGGCGCCCTGTTCATCAAGATCCACACCGGCGAGTGTCTGGCCCTTCGGCACCATCTGCCCGACGTGGACGCCAAGCTCGAGGCCATCGTCGCCAAAGCCATGCACTGCAACCGGGACTCGCGGTACGCCTCCGTGGACGAGCTGCGGGCGGCCTTGCTCGCGTTCGCCCCGTCGGGGACGGTGGCCCGGACGCGAACGCTGTCGGAAGGCACGCCCCAGACCCCCAAGTCCGACCCGACCCGGGAGACCATCGGCTACGACGAGGTGCGACTCGAGAGCTCCCCGCCCGAGGGCCGCGAGTCGTCCGAGCCCGTCATCCCCCTCGAGCGTCGGAGCAGCCCGGCCTCCGACGCACCTGGCCCGGTCCCCGCCCCGCCCGGCCGCTCGCGACTCGTCGCGGCCGCCCTGGTGGTCGTGCTCGGCGGAGTCGCGGGCGCGGCGCTCTGGCTGGGCGCCGCCGGGAGCGATCCCGGATCGCCCGGAGGCGGACGGGGGACAACGCCTGTGACGGCGGGGCCGGGGGACCGGGACCGACCCTCGGGAACCGATCCTGGCGGGGCTGCCCAGGAGCCCGGAACGGCACCTGCCGTCGGGCGGCATGTCGAGCGCCAAGTCCCGGCCGCGTCCCCCGACGCCGGCGCGGCCACGGCGGCGCCCCCCGATCCGGGGACCGTGAACGATCACGGCAAGCGGCCCACGACCATGCGCGGCACCCCCGCCGAACAGGCGGGCCTCGATCCCAACCCCTACGGTCCATGACGCGGGTCGGTCCCAAACTCGCCGCGGGTCTCGCGGCAGCCCTGGCTCTCACCGGTGTCGCGGCGTCGCCGGCGCGGGCGCAGGACAACCGCACCGAGGCGAGCGTGCACTTCAACCGCGGCCTCGAGTTCTTCAACGAGGGACGCCACGACGCGGCCCTGGCCGAGTTCGAGCAGGCCTACGCGCTCTCGCCCGCTTACCAGGTGCTCTACAACCTCGCTCGCGTACACGCGGCCCTGGGCCACGCGGTCGAGGCGACCGACGCGTACGAGCGGTACCTGCGCGAAGGAAGCGCGGCCATCGCCCCGGCGCGCCGCGCAGAGGTCGACCGAGACCTCGCGCGCCAGCGAGACCGCATCGGGCGGGTCGCCGTCGACTGCAACGTGGAAGGGGCGACGGTCAGCGTCGATGGCCTCGACGTGGCGACCACGCCGCTCGACGCGCCGCTGCGCGTCAGCGCGGGAGCGCACTCCGTGGGCGTGCGGGCGCCCGGCTACGAGGACGCGCGGCGCGCCGTGACCGTGGCCGGCGGCGTCGAGCAGGCGGTGCGCTTCGAGCTGCGAAGCGTGGTGTCGCACATGGGCACGCTTCGCATCACCGCGCACGTGGGAGACGTCGCCGTGTTCCTGGACGGCGAGGGCGTCGGCACCACACCCCTTCACACGACGTTCCCCGTGCCAGCGGGGCACCACGTGGTGA
>Ga0214473_10004767_pt1 | contig 16284 bp, 14 predicted proteins | sample RVTome_7_FD_203509 | JGI IMG/M metagenome (GOLD analysis project Ga0214473, IMG submission 203509) | Soil microbial communities from uranium-contaminated site in the Upper Colorado River Basin, Wyoming, United States - RVT98D197 | ecosystem: Environmental > Terrestrial > Soil > Contaminated >... | reverse complement strand
AGAGGAGCAGCTCGGTACGTGGCGGGCCTGGGCCGAAGAGGCGATCTCGGAATCCAAGTCCAAGGGGATCATCGCCCTCGTCGTCTTCAAGCTGGAGCGAAAGCTGCATATCTATCGGGGCGGAGTCCTCATCGGTTCGTATGATATCGGGCTGGGGAGATATGGGCTATCGGATAAGCTGTATTCGGGCGACGAAGCTACGCCCGAGGGGAAATACCATATCGTAAAAAAATATCCGAATAGCGAGTTCTATAAAGCCCTCCTTATCAACTACCCCAATGACGAAGACCGGGCCGCTTATGCCTCGGCCAAAAGAAATGGAAAAATCCCTTCGGAAGCGGGAATCGGCGGGTTTATCGAGATTCACGGGGGAGGGAAGGACAACCTGACGAAGGGCTGCGTCGGCCTGGAGAATGAAGATATGGACCATGTTTACGGACTGACCGAGGTCGGAACGCCGGTGACGATCGTCGGGGCCGTGTCCGTGGAAAACTCGATTCTCGCCGATTTAAAGAAGTTCGAAGAACATGGATAAAAAAAAGAAGCGATTGATGCTCGTGGTTGCGGCGAGCGCCGTTCTCAGCTTGTTCGTCACCGGCCACGGCATCGAAATCTTGTTCTGGTCGAAAAAAGGAGGGGAGCGCGTCGAATCCATAAACGGAGTCAAACAGCTCTCGGCGCAAAACGCGCTCCTAGCGCGGAGGCTGAAAGCTCTGGTTCCCAGGGGAAAATATATCGTCGTCGATACCGCCGAGAACAGGCTGTTTGTCATGAACGACCAGAAAATCGTGAAAGAGGTCATCGTCTCCTGCGGATCAGGCGATATTCTGGAAGAACCGGGCGGCACGAGGAAGTGGATTTTCGATACGCCCCGGGGAGAATTCAGCGTGACATCGAAGCTGGTCAACCCGACGTGGATCAAGCCCGACTGGGCTTTTATCGAGGAAGGGGAGAAGCCACCGGCGGAGTACAACGACCGGATCGATAACGATTCCCTCGGCGAATTCGCTCTCGGATTTGGGGACGGATATTTTATTCACGGAACGCTCTACACCCGGCTTCTCGGACGCAACGTCACCCACGGCTGCGTCAGGGTCGGGGACAGGGACCTGAGGGATGTGTTCATGATCGTCCCGATGGGCGCCCGGATTTACATCTACTAGATGATACGCCCATGAAAAAAGATATCCGGATGAGCTTGGCTGCGGCGATCCTCGGCTTGCTTTCGCTCAGCGCTCAAGACCCGCGGGTTTTATCCGAACAGAATCGTCGACTCGAAAATGAGCTTTCCCTCGCCCGGAAGCCGGTCTCGTATATGGTCATCGATCTCGAGTCGAAAACGGTGACTCTTCGCTCGAGGGGGATGATTCTGAAAACATGGGGGGTCCACAGGTTCAAAACCTGGGGAAAACCCATTCCGGATCAGACTGTCAAGCTGGTAAAAAAAACAGCGCTGTCCAATCCTAAAAGAGCGAACATCACGCCTGGCCAGGAAGAAACAAAAAAAAAGAGCGACGAGAAAAAGGACACCTTTGACCTCGGGACTCTCGAATTGAAGGACATGCCGGTCCATTACAATCTCCTTTTCGAAGGAAATGTGCGGATTTCGGTCAGGCCGAGAACAAAACGTTTTTGGCCAGCTCTACTCAATATCGCAAAATCCGTTTCCTGGTTGACATATCTTCCGCTTAAAACGGTTTGGTTCTCGGTAAGAGGCAAGAGCTTCACCCAGATCGAGTTGGTGATAAGATCAGAAAAGGACGCCCAAGGCATCTATTGGTCTTTTCTTGATGGCCACGGAACGCTAATTTATCGCTGACGATACCGGCAATTCTCATTAACTTATTCAAAATAAACAAATTAAAAGTTATTAATTAATTATAAATAATACTTGACATTTAATTACTCATATTTTATATTATCCTGGTACTAAATAGGAGGAAAGATTATGGCAAAGACCATCGGAATTGATTTGGGCACGACGAATTCCGTCGTCGCCATCATGGAAGGCGACAATCCCGTAGTCATCCCCAACGAAGAAGGAGGCCGAACGACCCCTTCCGTGGTTGCGTTTACGCAAAAGGGAGAGCGCCTTGTCGGGCAAGTCGCTAAAAGACAGAGAGTCACGAATCCCGAAAACACCATTTATTCGATTAAAAGATTCATGGGTCGACGATATAAAGAGGTTCCCGGCGAAATCAAGCAGGTGCCGTTCAAGGTCACCGAGGCTTCCAACGGCGACGTCCGGGTCGACATCACCGGGAAAAAGTATTCGCCTCCCGAGATTTCGGCTCTCATTCTTCAAAAGCTGAAGAAAGCGGCCGAAGATTATATGGGCGAAAAAGTCGAAAAGGCCGTCATCACCGTTCCGGCCTACTTCAACGACAGCCAGAGAAAGGCGACAAAAGATGCCGGGGCCATAGCCGGCATGGAGGTCGTCCGGATCATCAACGAGCCGACGGCGGCCGCCTTGGCCTATGGCATGGACAAGAAGAAGGACCAGACGATCGCCGTCTACGATTTCGGCGGCGGGACTTTCGATATCTCGATTCTCGAGGTGGGCGAGGGCGTCGTCGAGGTTAAATCGACCAACGGCGACACTCACCTCGGCGGGGACGACATCGACCAGCATATCCAGGACTGGATCGTCTCGGAGTTCAAGAAAGAGAGCGGAATCGACCTGGCCAAGGACAAGATGGCGATTCAGCGGCTCAAAGAAGCCGCGGAAAAGGCCAAAATCGAGCTTTCGACGACGATGGAAACGGAAATCAACCTGCCGTTCGTCACCGCCGACGCCTCCGGCCCGAAACATCTCCTGATGAAGATGACCCGGGCCAAGCTCGAACAGCTCGTCGAAGAGCTGATTCAGAGATCCGTAGCTCCGGTGAAGCAGGCGATCACGGACGCAAATCTCAAAGCGTCCGATATCGACGAAGTCATCCTCGTCGGCGGGCAGACCCGGATGCCGCGCATCCAGCAGCTGGTCCGAGACCTTTTCGGCAAAGAGCCCCACAAGGGCGTCAACCCGGACGAGGTCGTGGCCGTCGGCGCGGCGATCCAGGGCGCGGTCCTGTCGGGCGACGTCAAAGACGTCCTTCTCCTGGACGTGACGCCTCTGACCCTGGGCATCGAGACGCTCGGCAGCGTTTTCACTAAAATGATCCCGCGTAATACCACGATTCCGACCAAGAAGACGGAGATTTTTTCCACGGCCTCCGACAGCCAACCCAGCGTCGAAATCCACGTCCTTCAGGGAGAACGGGAAATGGCCACCTATAACCGGACCCTGGGCCGGTTCCACCTGGACGGCATCCCGCCCGCCCCCCGCGGCGTTCCTAAGATCGAAGTCACGTTCGACATCGACGCCAACGGCATTCTCCACGTGACCGCCAAGGACACGGGGACCGGAAAACAGCAGGCCATCACGATCACCGGCAGCAGCGGACTGGAAGAGAAAGAAATCGACCGGATGGTCAAAGATGCGGAATCCCACGCTTCCGAGGACAAGAAACGGCGCGAAGTCATCGACGCCAAGAATCATGCCGACCAGCTCATTTACAGCCTGGAAAAGCTCCTCCGCGAGAACAAGGACAAAATCGCTGATAGCGACGCGGAGCGCGTCCGGACCGAGATCGAGAACATGCGGAAAGCCCTCGAGACCGAGAATATCGACCTGATCAAACAGTCGATGGAGAATCTCACGAACGCCTCGCACAAGCTGACCGAAATGATGTACCAGCAGGCCTCGCAGCAGCAGGCCCAAACCGGCCAAGCCGATTCCTCGAAGGCGAAACCCGGGGCCGAAGAGAGCTCCGGAGCCGAAGAGGGCGAGGTGATCGACGCCGAAGTCGTGGACGACGATAAGAAACATTGAGCTGGCGCGAGCGCCCCGTTTGCGAATGTGATAGAATGAGCCGTCCCCGAGACGGGGAGGAGGGAAAGCCTCCTCCCGTTTCTCGGAAGGAGCGCGGGCCATGAACAAGGATTATTACAAGCTCTTAGGCGTGGAGCGTAAGGCCGCCGTCGCGGATATCAAGAAAGCCTACCGGAAGCTGGCCCGTAAGTACCATCCCGACCTTAATCCGGGCGACAAGTCCGCCGAAGCCAAATTCAAGGAAATCCAGGAAGCCTATTCCGTCCTGAGCGATCCCAAGAAGAAGAGCCAATACGACCAGTTCGGGTTTATCGGAGACGTCCCGCCCGGAGCAGGGCCGGGCCGGACATCGGCCTCGGGATTCGAAGGATTCGATTTTTCGGATATCGGGACGTCGTCCTTCCAGGACTTTTTTTCGAACATCTTCGGGGCGGGGGCCGGACCGGGCGCCCGGCCGCGGAGGCAGGCCGAGCGCGGCGAAGATCTTCTCTATACGATGAAGATCAGCTTCGACGACGCGATTCGCGGCGTCCAGACAAAGATCCAACTGAACCGCCAGGCGGGCTGCGCGGCCTGCGAAGGCTCGGGCTCGAAGAGAAACGCCCAGACGCGGACGTGCGCGACGTGCGGCGGAACGGGGCAGGCCTTCGTCCAGCGCGGGGTCATGAAGTTTTCCGCCCCGTGTCCCGCCTGCGGCGGGCGAGGGGCCGTCCGGGGCGAGGACTGCGGCGACTGCCGCGGCCAGGGCGTGATCCAGAAAACCGACGTCATCAACGTCCGGATCCCGGCTGGGATCGACACCGGCTCCAAGGTCCGCATACCGGAGAAGGGTAACAGCGGGCCGAACGGCGGGCCGCCGGGCGACCTCTATATCACCCTCGAAGTAGCGCCCCATGCCTTGTTTAAAAGGGACGGAGCAAACATTTCGATCAAGGTCCCGATCACCGTCCCCGAAGCCACGCTCGGGGCCAAGATCGATGTCCCGACGCTCGACGGAAGCGCGACGATCAAGATTCCGCCGGACACGAAGTCCGGCCAGAGGTTCCGCCTTCGGGAAAAAGGCGCCCCGGTTCCCGGCGGACGCCGCCACGGCGACCAGTTTGTCGAGGTCACGATCGTCCCGCCGCCGTTTGCCAACCAGCGGGTTCGCGAGCTGATGAAGGAGCTCGAAAAAGCCGCAGTCGAGAATCCCCGGGAAAACATGAGGAGAACCTGAGATGAGGCGAAAACACGCCACGGGCGAAAATAAGTCCACCTACCATATCAGCAGCGTCTCCCAAAAGTTCAACATTCATCCACAGACGCTCCGCCTTTACGAGCGGGAAGGTCTGCTCAAGCCGTCCCGGAGCGACGGCAATACGCGGCTCTATACCGATGAGGATTTAAAACAACTGGAGATGATTCTCAACCTCGTCCGAGACTTGGGCGTCAACCTGGCCGGAGTCGAGGTGATTTTGAACATGCGGCAGAAGATGGAGCGGATCGAAGCCGGCGTCCGGGAGCTCCTGGAATACGTAAAAATTGAATATTTTTCGGGCCGCGAAGAAGAGTTCGAACGAAAGAAAAAAAGCATCGTCCCCATCGTCCATACGAAAATCGTCAAGATCGAGGATTGGTCCTAATCCTCGGAGAGGCGCAGCCGGAAAGATCATGGAATACCAGAATTATCTGGAATCGAGAAACCTGCGGATGTATCTCGAACAGATCTCCAAATTCCCGATCGTTTCCGAAGACCAGGAAAAAGACCTCGGCGAGCGCATCCATCATGATGATCAGGAAGCGCTCCAAAAGCTGATCGAATCCAACCTCCGCTTCGTCGTTTCCTATGTGAAAAAATACCAGGGCATGGGCATCGGCCTTTTGGACCTCATCCATGAAGGAAACCTGGGATTGATCGAAGCGGCCAAGCGCTTCGATCCTTCCCGGAATGTCAAGTTCATATCCTATGCCGTGTGGTGGATCCGTCAGGCGGTCATTCACGCCCTGACCCAATATTCTCGGATCTATCACATTCCTCAGAAGCTTTCGGACCAGATTCTGCAGATGAAGAGGAAGGCCGGCCAGATGAAGGTCGAGCTTGGCCGGGAGCCGACGCGCGAGGAAATCGCCGGGCGGATGGGTCTTTCGGTTCCGGACATCGAAGACCTGGAGATGCTTAAGGAGAAAGAGATTTCGCTCAGCGATCGATTCAACGAGGGCGAGATGGGAATGGAGGAGAAAATCAGCGATGATATCTCGCCATCCGTAGAATACCAGATCATCAAGAGCTCGATCGAGAACCAGATCCGGGAGATCCTCGCGGAATTGGATGACAAAGAGGCCCTTGTGCTAAAATGGCGCTTCGGGCTGGACGATGACCAGCCCAAGACGCTTCAGGAAATCGGCGACGCGCTCCATCTGACCCGCGAGCGGATTCGGCAGATCGAACAGAAAGCCATGAGGAGGCTGTCCCGCTCTCATAAACTTCAGCAATTGCGAGGCTACCTGAATTGAAGACCGACAATCCTTGCCCTGTATGTCAGGACACCGGCTGGGTTCTCGAGGAATCCGGGGGAGGATCCCTGGCCAAGCGCTGCGGCTGCTTTCTGGATAAACAGGCCCGGATCCTCATCGAGAGGGCGAAGATTCCCAAACGCTACCGGAATTGTTCGTTCGAGAATTTCGACTCGATGAACGACTCCCTCCGCGACGCTCTCAAGATATCCAAGCAGTTTGTGAAAAACTACCCGGTCCAGGAAGTCGGACTCCTGTTCATCGGGCCGTGCGGCGTGGGAAAAACGCATCTCGCGGTGGCGATCCTCCGCGAGCTCATCCAAAAGAAAAACGTTACCTGCCTCTTCTCCGATTTCCGGGAATTGATCCGGGACATCCAGAACAGCTACACGCCGGATTCCGTCGTCTCTGAATCCGACGTCCTCGCGCCCGTCTTTGAGAGCGCCGTCCTGGTCCTTGACGAGCTCGGGGCCAAGCGATCATCGGCCTGGGTCGAGGAGACCATTTTCTATATCATCAATCACCGCTACAACCAGAAGCGATTGACGGTTTTCACCACGAATTTCATGGATACCGAGAGCGAGGAAGACACGCGCCAGACCTTTTTCAAAAAAAGCGGGTTCGGCAAGCCGGGGGACGACACCCTCGTCGATCGGATCGGCATCAGGCTGCGCTCCCGGATCTACGAGATGTGTAAGGTCGTACGGATGGACGGCGACGATTACCGCAAGATAGCCAAACAGGCGAGCTATCGTTTTTAAAGATTCCCGGGCCCCTTGAGGCGGCCTTCCAGCCGCTCAACCTCCTCCCGGATCTCATAGGGAATATGCCGGCCGAACGGGTCTAGGAATTTCTTGACGTCCGCGATCTCCTCGCGCCATTCCTCGGGCTTGAATTCGAACAGCTTCTCCAAGTTTTTACGCGATAATTTCAGGCCGTCAGTGTTGAAGTCGTCGAGGTCGGGGACGAGGCCGATCGGGGTCTCTTTGGCCTTCGCCCTGCCGTTGACCCGGTCGACGATCCATTTGAGGACGCGCATGTTTTCGCCGAATCCCGGCCAGAGAAACTTGCCGTTCTCGTCCACGCGAAACCAATTGACGGAATAGATCCTCGGCGGCCGGGTGATGTATCCGCCCATGTTGATCCAGTGGCGGAAATAATCTCCCATATTGTATCCGCAGAAGGGGAGCATGGCGAAGGGATCGCGGCGGAGCACGCCCACCTGGCCGGCGGCGGCGGCGGTCGTTTCCGAGCCCGTCCGGGCTCCCAGGAACACGCCGTGCGTCCAATCGAAAGCCTCGGTGACGAGCGGAATCCCGAATGACCGCCGTCCCCCGAGGAGGATGGCCGAGATGGGTACTCCCTTCGGATCGTCAAATTGCGGCGATAAGGTCGGGCAATTGTACAGGGAAACCGTGAACCGCGAATTCGGATGGGCGGCTTTCGTCCCTCCCTGGGGATTCCAGGGCTTGCCCTGCCAGTCCAGCGTGTTTTTGGGAGGGCCTTCGAGCCCTTCCCACCACGGTTCGTTCGTCTCGAGATCCAGGCCGACGTTCGTGAACAGCGTCGGGTAGAATTTCGAAGTCCGAAGCGTCCGGATCATGTTCGGATTGGTCTTCATCGACGTGCCCGGCGCGACACCGAAAAACCCGGCTTCCGGATTGATGGCCCACAGCCGTCCATCCGGGCCGATATTCATCCAGGCGATGTCGTCGCCGACCGTCGTGATTTTGTATTCCGGGAGGGCCGATTCCATCATCGCCAGGTTCGTTTTGCCGCAGGCCGAGGGCATGGCCGCCGTGACATAAGTGACATTGCCCTTAAGGTCCTCGATGCCGATGATGACCATATGCTCGGCCAGCCAGTTCTGCCTCAGTCCCAGATAGGACGCGATCCGGAGAGAGAAACATTTTTTGCCGAGAAGGGCGTTTCCGCCATAGCCCGAGCCGATGCTCCAGACCAGCCCTTCGTGGGGGAAATGCATAATAAAACGGCGGGCCGGGTTAAAATCGCCGACCGAATGGATGCCCTTCACGAAATTTTCCGAGTTGCCGATTTTTTTGACCGTGTGGAGGCCCATCCTGGTCATGATCCGCATGCTGACGGCGACATAGCTAATATCGGTAAGCTGGACGCACGCTCGGGCATATGGAGAATCGGAGTGGCCCATCATGTAAGGGAGGACGTACATCGTCCGCCCGCGCATCGCCCCGCGGGAAAGCCGGGTCAGGAGGTCTTTGGCCTTGGCCGGATCCATCCAGTTGTTATTCGGCCCCGACTGTTCCTGCTCGGGATGGCAGACGAAGGTCAGCTGCTCGGTGCGGGCGACGTCCGACGGGTGGCTGCGATGAAGAAAGGATTTGGGCCAGGCCTTGTGATTCAATTCGCGGAAAATAGGCTCGGCCCCGATTTTTTCCTCGCGCATGCCCTTGTCGATGAGGCGGCGGGCTTCGCCTTCCGAGCCGTCGCACCAATAAATGTCTTTCGGTTCGAAGAGGCGCGCCTGCTCTTCGACCCAGCGTTCAAGCGGCGTGGACATCGTTCATCACTCTCAATGGAAGTGAGAAAGTAGCATAGGGAGGGGAGGAATGTCAAAAGCGGGCAGTGCCTTGAATTTTGGGCACGTTCATGCTAGATTACCCCAGGCTGCTCCCCGGTAGCTCAATTGGCAGAGCGGTTGGCTGTAAGGTTTGCAGCTTCCACGAGAGATCGTGGTCGAAGAATCGGGTGAACTCAGGGAAACCTGCCCTCCGCAGGTTGCGGAGAACGGCAATCCTGAGCCAAGCTTTCGCCGGTCGATCCGATCGGCGGAGAAGGTGCAGAGACTAGAGCTAATGCTCGTACCTCGAACTGGCGAATCGAGGGAAGCGCCCGACACCCTCAGCCTTATTAAGGACGGGTGAAGAGATAGTCCGAGCCCGGAAGAAATTCCGGGGCGCTTGTAACCAATAGGTTGGCGGTTCGAGTCCGTCCCGGGGAGCCAAATTTTCTTTTTGTTTTTTCTTTGCCTGTCTTATCTTAAATTCCGGATCCGGACCTCGATATCCTTCTCGGCTTTCAGCAAATCGACGAGCTTCGACGTCTCCGTGTTTCCGTAGTGATACGGGTAGAGGACCTTGGGCCTGAACGCCTTGGCCGCATCGGCGACCATGTCCGGGGTCATCGTGTAGGGAAGATTCATCGGCAGAAAGGCGATGTCGATGTTCTTGAGCTGCTTCATTTCCGGAGTGTTCTCGGTGTCGCCGGCGATATAAACGCGCTTGTCGCCGAAGGTGAGGATATATCCGTTGCCGTCGCCCTTGGGATGAAACGGCTGCCCGGGCCCTCTCGTATTCACGATGTTATAGGCAGGAACGGCGTCGATCGCGATTCCCTGGAACGTTTTCGTCTCGCCGTTCTTCATAACCTGGCCGTTTTTGACTCTGCCGGCGCATTTCGTGGTCACAATCAAGTCCGTCCCGGATTTGCGGAGCCCCTCGACCGCCGCGGGATCAAGATGGTCGCCATGTTCGTGTGTGACCAGGACGATATCCGCTTTGGGGAGTTGGCTGTAATCAGCGTATTGGGCCACCGGATCGATGTGGACGATCTTGCCTCCGAATGAAAACATCAGCGTCCCGTGGCCGATAAAGGTGATTTTCAAGTCGCCCCGGGATGTTTTGAAAACATCCTCTTCGAAAGCCGGAGAAGAGGCGATGCCAAGCGTCAAGCCGGTTAAGAGAAATCCAAGGAGTAGAATCGTTTTCATCGTCACTCCTCCGGGCGGCATCAGACCGTCAAAATCTCGTGCGAATGGAGAAGGCGCGATTTGACCGGCAGGCCGTGAGGGCAGGCCCGGTTGCAGTATCCCGCGCAACCGGCGCAGCCGGTCGGCTTCCTCTCCGGCTCCATCTCGGCGTAGTAACCGATCGCGTCGCTTTCCATCCGGTAGTGCTCGTAATACATCGCGAAGCGGAGGACGTCGTTGACCGCGACGTTGTTCGGGCAAGCGGAGAGGCATTCCCGGCAGCTCACCCGGCAGTACACGTTGTCCACTTCACGGTGATAGGCCGCGATCAACTGGAGCGAAGCCCGGTCGAGCGGCTGGGCGGAGGCCGCGACATACTCTTCAACATGGGAATAACTGCTCAGGGTGGGGATGCAGGTGTCCACATCGGGATTGCTCATGACCCAGCGGATGGCAGCCTGGGGATAGCTTGTCTTTTGATTGACCATCGCCTTGAGATTGCCCTGCATCCCGCCGGCGAAGATCTTCATGGCCACGGTACCGATGCCTTTTTGGCGAACTGCCTTTACCAATGGCTCGATCTGCTGGCCTTCCATATGGTTGTATTGAAAGAGGATAACCTGGGGGAAATCCGATTCGAGCGCCTGCTTGAGCGTTTGCTTGGCGTTGTGCGTCGAGAAGCCGGTGAACCGGATCTTGCCGTCTTTCTTGAGCTGATCATAAGCGGCCATGATTTCCTGGTTATTGAGGGCCAAGGAGAGATCATCGAGGCTGTGGATCATAGCGACGTCGATATAATCCGTCTGGAGGCGCTTGAGGCTTTCCTCGACCCTCTTGACGAGAGCCGCTTTATCGTTCGGCTGGCGGAAATTCTGGCCGTGTTTGGTCGTGATGATGACTTTGTCTCGGACGCCTTTCAGTCCCTGGCCGACGTAGGATTCGCCCCTCATCCGCAGGTAGCTCTCGGCCGTATCGAAATACGTGACGCCGCAGTCAAAGGCGTAGCGGAGAACATTGGGCTCGAAAAGAGAGATGGCCCCGAAGCTCACGTCCGGGACTTTAAGCCCTGTTTTTCCGAGGTCGTTGTATTTTTTGACTTTGGGCGCTGAAGCCGCCGCTTGAGCCGGATCTGGTCCTCCCGCTCCGGCCGCGAAATTTTTGGAAACGCCGAGGCCGAAGAGGCCGGTCGTCAATGTCGTTAAAAAGTTTCGTCTTTTGAGTTTGGACATGAATCCTCCTTTGGTTTTTATTTGAGAGCTTATTTTTTCGTAATGACAAGGGGGGCGAAGATTTTTGCTCCGGACGCAATTGGGGCCGTGTCTCCCCCGATCAATTGAATGACGAAGGTCTCTCCTCCGCGGGGCATGGGCCCGAGAATCCGGGCGCCCTTGGCCAGGGCATTCTGCGGAGGCAGGTCGGCCGCGACGGCATAGAGGACGAGCTCGGCCTGAAGACCGGCGGCCGGGTCTCCGATGACGAGGGCCAGCGCGTCTCCCGTTTTAAGTCCGGCTTTGTCGATATCCTTCTTTGTCCAGTTTGTCGTAATCATGATCCCGGCGGGATTCTGGTTGACATCAAGGATGTTCCCTCTCAACATTCCGGGAGCCGCCTCGGTCGTCCCGACGTTCACTTCGGCCTTGGCAAAAAAATCAGGGGCGAGCGGTTGGTTGAGCTTGACTTCGCTGACCTCGGTCAGAGCGCCGCGCGTCCCGATCTGGGAGCTGAACCAGGAGAGAGGGATGAGGACTCCTTCCGCGTTTTCGAACGGGGCGAAATCATAGTTGACCTCGTATTTGTCGCCCTCGGGCGTCCGTCCCTGAAAGACAAGCCGTTTCAGAAAAAAATCCTCGGCCTTGACGAAGAAATCGACCTTGAGGCCTTCGATTTGGGCGGAGAGATCATAGAGCTTTTCCGGGCCGAAGCTTCTCAGGCCCGCCAGGGTCAACTGGCCTTCGAATTTCGAGAGGGAGAACAGGCCGGCGAAAAGCTTCGCCTGAACAAGATAGGTCGCCTTGCGAATCCCGGCGATCTCGCTCAGGTCGTTAAAAGCATTCCTCTTCACGGAATCGCCTTGGACCAGGATTGCTTCGGTGATGACCGGGTCCTTGCCGGTCAGGATTTTCATTTCGCCGTTCGCCGAGACGAACGTCCGGGCCTGGCCGGTTTTAAAAGAAAAAATCTTGACGCCGGCGATCTTGTCTCGGCCGCCGGAAGCCTGGATATTTTTTTCGAGGATGTCCTTGGCGCTTAAGGTCGTTTGGCTCCAGGAATCAAGGCCGCGCAGCCCGAATGCCAGGATCATCAGCAGAATAATCATCAAGCGGACTCTCGTCTTCATCTCCATCTCCTTTGGTTGTCTTTATCCGGGGCATACTTATACCATGATTTTAGCGGCTCGAAAAGAGGATTTCTTTTCGAAAATCGCTCGGATCCTTTGCCCTCTGCCTCGGATTTCGATTATAATCATCGAGAATATAGAGGAGAGTTTAACTGTGCGCGAAAAGACCCGGGCCGGGGCGTGCGTTCGCGGAGACAAAATCGAAGAATGAAAAAAACGATATTTCTAAAGATGTTCGGCGGCTATATCATTATCATCCTCGTTCTCAGCCTCCTCATCCCTGTCTTTTCCTTTTCTAAAATTCGGACCCATTATCAAGAAACGCTTGCCCAGGAACTATTGAACCTGGGCCGGGCGCTGAACGTCAGCATTCTGCCTTTTGTCGAGAACGGACGAGCTCAGGAGTTGGACGCTTTGGTCAAGAAACTCGGCAAGGAAATCCACTCCCGGATCACGATCATCGATCCGGAGGGGCGAGTCCTGGGAGATTCAGAAGCCAATCCAGCCCGAATGGAAAATCACCGCTATCGGCCCGAAGTCGCTGAGGCGCTGGAGGGGAAAATCGGCCGGTCTCTCCGGTTCAGCTATACCGTCGAGCAGAATATGCTCTATGTCGGGCAGCCGATTGAGAGCCGAGGCCGGATTCTCGGAGTGACGCGCCTCAGCTTACTCATGAAGAATATCGAGGTTCTCCTCGGCAGCCTCAGGACGACGCTCGTCCGGACCGCCGTCATCGCGGCCATCGGGGCTTTAGGCTTAGCCCTCCTCCTCTCTCTCCATTTTGTCAAACCCCTCCGCCGGTTGACAAAAGCCTCAGAAGAAGTGAGCCAAGGGCAATTCGGGGTTAAAGTCGCGATCCGGCATAAAGACGAATTCCGAAGTTTGGCCGACGCGTTCAACGTCATGAGCGACCGCATCCAGCAACTTTTCGCCGATGTCTCGGAAAAAAAAGAGGAGATCGTCCATATCGTATCTTCGCTCGACGAAGGCCTCCTCGTCGTGGACCGGGAAAGCCGGGTCATTATGGCCAACGACAGTCTCAAAAAAATCATCGGGGAAAGTCAGCCCGAGGGCAAGTTCGTCTGGGAAATCATTCGACGGCCGAAGCTCCTGGAATTCATCGGGCGGATGATGTCGTCAATCGAGCCCGGCAGAATCGAAATCCAAGTCGACGACCGCCGCTTCCTCTGCGCTGCTGCCGGCCTCGGAGCGCGCGGCGGGATCGTGCTCACCCTCCATGACGTGACGCCTCTCACGTGATGACGGGCGTCGGTTTTTCGCGGAAAGGGTTGATCCGCGCCGCGAGCGAGAACAAAAAGGGGTAGCTCTCCTTGAGGTGCTGGCCGTAGGCCAGCCATTCGCCGGCGATCTGGGAATAAGCTCGCTTGACGTCGCCGGCGAGGTGGGCATAGTCGGCTTCCGGCAGTCCTTCGAGGCTGGGTTCGCGCATCTCAAGCTCGTCGACGAGGTGAAAGACCGCCCAGAGCAGGTCGGTGAAGCGGTCGTGTTCGAGAAGGTTCGGATTTTCGAGCAGCCGGAGGAGGAATGAACGGTGTTCGCCGAGCAACCCGCGGAGTTCCCGGAGCGTCTCCGGCGTCACCCGGACTTTGTAATCGAAACGGCGGGCCGTCTCGCTCGCTTTGGCGAAGTCTTTTTTCTGCCAATTTGGAGTGAATTCAAGCCGGCTCCCGAGCTCGGCCGCGTTTTCGACGAACGTCGAGAATTTCCTGAGAAGGTCGAGCCCGACGTCGCTGAAAAACGTTCCGATGACCATATTCAATTTCTTCAGCAGGGCCTGTTTTTCCCGTTGGGCCAGGATCCTTTCGATGACCAGCGTAACGACCAGGACGTTGATGAACATGAAAGCGATGTCGCCGATGAGATAAATGGCGATGTGGCGCAAGTCATGGAAGAGAAGATAATGGAGAACGTAGGTCAGGGCCGATGCGCCGATAAGGACCAGCGACATCGTCAGCCTCCAGGAAATCTTTTTGGCTCGACGGCGCGGCTCAGCCATGGTATGGCCTCCGGGGACAGGAGGGGAGCGGCATCTCTTCGATCGGACCGGGGATGGGCGCGCATTCTTCCGGCCGGCAACATGTTTCGCAGGTCCGCTTGTACCCGATGAACCGTTCGAGGTCGACGTCCGGAGCGATGAAACCGGGCTTGACGGGTTCCTCTCGCATGAGGTCGGTGCTGAGATATTTCTTGTTGTCGTCGGCGAAAACCGTGACCACGATGGCCTCTCTCCCCAGCTCGTTCTGGACCGCCAAGGCGCCAAGAAAATTAGCCCCGGATGAAATGCCGACGGCGATGCCGAGCCGGGAGGCCAGCTTCTGGGCCATGATGATCGAATCGCCGTCGTCCACGGCGATCACCTTGTCGAGGTTTTCGAGTTTCACGAGCGGCGGGATGAACTCGTCCGAGATGCCCTGGATCCGATGTTTCCCGACCTTATATCCGGTGGACATCGTCGGCGAATTCGAGGGCTCCAGGGGATAGAGACGGATGCCCGGATTCTTCTCCCGAAGATAGCGCCCCGCGCCCATAATCGTTCCGCCCGTTCCGACGCCGGCGACAAAGGCATCGGGCCGCAGGCCGTGAAAATTGAGCTGCCACCAGATTTCGGGGCCGGTCGTGAAGTAGTGGGCTTCGACGTTGTCCTCGTTGGAGAATTGGCGGGGGAGAAAAGAAACCGGCGTTCGGCCCGCAAGCTCCTCGGAGAGGCGGATGCTGCCGAGAAAACCGCCTTCTTCGGGGCTGACGAGGTGGATTGCGGCTCCAAGACTCCTGATGAGGTTGATCCGTTCGGCGCTCATCCAGTTGGGCATGAAAATCGCGACGGGATGGCCGAGCGCTCGGCCGATGGCGGCAAAAGCGATTCCCGTGTTACCGCTCGTCGCCTCGATGATGAGTCCGCCCGGCTCGAGTGTTTGCCGCTCGTAAGCCCTGCGGAGAATCTGAAAAGCCATCCGGTCCTTGATGCTGCCGGTCATGTTCAAGTTTTCGGCCTTGGCGTAAATCGTCCGTTTTTCCCCGCGGTACGTGAATTCGATCGCGAGAAGGGGAGTGTTGCCTATCAAACTCGCCAATTCGGTGATTTGACGCTGCTTATCTTTAGAGAGAACGGCCATGACACACCTCCCCGGAATCTCTTCTCCTAAAAGAAGCTTTATTTTTGTGGAACGGGGCCATTATGTCAAGGCGCGTTATTCTTGTGTTCCCGGATTTAATTTCTGATGGCGCCGAGGAGGCGGCGGATTTTTCTCGCGACATCCGTGGCCGCGGGAGGATCAAAGTTCCCCAAAACGATCACGGTGTATCCCGTCTCGAGATCCAATTCAAGCGCGGCATTGATTCCCGGCGCGCCGCCGGCAATTCCCAGATTGCCCTTCAAGCGCGGCCCTGCAGTGATTTTCGATTGGGCGGAAGGTTCAGGGCCGTTCAAGAGCCAGTCCGTAAAAGCTGGCGACAGCAACTTATCCGACGTCAGCGCGTTCGCAAATCGCAACATGTCTGCCGCCGTGGAATAGCCGCCTCCGGCGGAGCTCCCCCTGGCTGGGCGGGTATATGTGTTTCTTCGCCGGGAAGTTCCCGGATGTTCATTCCCGTCCCAGTTCCGGGTGTACCCCTCGGCCAGGTTCGGCACGACGAAATCCGCTTCATAGGAATCCGAATTCGTCATCCCCGCCGGCTCGAAAATGTTTTTCCGGACGTAGTCGTAATAATCCATTCCCGAAGCGCGGGCGATGACTTCGCCGAGGACAACATAACCGCCGTTCGAGTATTGTTGCTGCGTCCCGGGTTCGAAAGCCAGCGGCTTATCGGCAAACATCGGAAGGAAATCGGAAT
>Ga0214473_10004766_pt1 | contig 16286 bp, 10 predicted proteins | sample RVTome_7_FD_203509 | JGI IMG/M metagenome (GOLD analysis project Ga0214473, IMG submission 203509) | Soil microbial communities from uranium-contaminated site in the Upper Colorado River Basin, Wyoming, United States - RVT98D197 | ecosystem: Environmental > Terrestrial > Soil > Contaminated >... | reverse complement strand
TTAAAGCATTTGCAATCTTCAACATTATTTTTATTCACACTGTATGGTGGTCTGGCCAAAAATATATACCATATGAAGAAATCGGACAAATATCTCTATTTGTTGATGTTCCGCTTTTCTTTTTTTTAAGTGGATGGGCTACAATTTATCAAGAAAATAATTTATTCACTTTTCTAAAGCGAATAATTCAAATATATATTCCGTATGTCCTATACGGGTTTATTTTGATCACAATATACATTTTATATCATAAAAAAGTATTCACATATAGAGACATTATTGATTACCTTTTTTTTGATTTTGGCCCCATATTTAATTGGTCAACTTTAGTGGGAGCTTTATGGTTTATAAGACTATATTTCTTAATATTAATAATTACACCTTTTCTAAAGGTGATTGCAAAACATAATATATTGTCGTTAATTTTAATTGCTATAACGGTATCTGTAAACATTTTCTATACAATTAAAAATGAACCCCCACTACAATTTCAAATACCGGGTATTTGGGATCCGCAGCAATTGTCTTTTTATATATTTTTTTATTTTTTGGGAATTTATACGCAAAATATTTATTTAACCAAAAAAGAGTTATTTATAATTATTATCATTAATACTTTAATAATATTATTTTGTTCGAGTATTAACGCCGATGTTTTTAATTTACAGAAAAATAAATTTCCACCAAACATTTTTTACCTTTTAAGTTCTTTATATTCGGTTGTTTTAGTGCTATTTGTGAAAAAATATGAAATATTTATTAAAAATAAAATCAGAGAAAATAGATTGTTTAAATTTATTTCCCTATGCGGGGAAAAAGTATATTCAATCTTTTTTTGTCAGCATATTGGCGGGGCTTTAATATATCATATAGTATACAAATTTAATTATTTAAATTGGTTTTCATTAATTATTATCAGTTATATATTGAATTTAATTATTTCCATAACAACTGGGTTTTTATTCGATTCTGTTAACAAATTCTATATAAGAAATATAAAGAGAGCTTTAATTGGAATAAAATAGGAAATTATTAGAGAGAAAAAATAATAAATTAACCTTCATGCAGTTAAAGAAGATAAAAGCGAAATATGCATAACAGAATAAATGTAAGTATGAAGAGTATCAAAAATATTTGAAAGCATCAAATCGTGGGTCAGTATTGGTTTCAATAAAGAAATATTTGGGCGAACATACTGGTCAAAAGAGGCGATGAGATATACGCAGCCCTAACATAGGAAACATTTTCTTGAGCCACCATGGGGAACAAGGTTAAAAACAGCATATATCTGCTATCTGCAACTATGCACAAGGGGGGAATCTTCGTCGACGCATACCAAAAATGCTTCTTCCAACAATTTACAGTTCATATTTTTAAACGAATCTAATACGCATGCTGGGTCATCTCCAACCTCAGCAAATCGACACGAACGGTTCCGCTTAATATGCTTCTTCTGAAAAAAGGTTGGCAACATCCAATTAGAAAATCATTAAAACAGGTTATACAACATCACATATAACATTTTAACCAAGTAGCCATAAAGTTTCAAAACGGCAAATGAACAATAAATTCATTACTGAAATACCCAAGACACCTATCCGCCGTTCCATTAACGAAAAAGATTCCGAACAACTAGCGTTTTTCAATTTGAAGCGTTACACCTATCAGGTATTTGTGACCAATTTCCCTATAAGAGTAAAAGAGATGTGGAATTTCTATCGGTAAAGGGCAGCGATCGAAGTCGTTATCAGAGGGGAAAAAATTAGATATAATGTGCATTCACGGAAAGGAGTGGGTTAATTTGCTACACATATTCGCCAGGATGGATGTAAACGAGACCATAAGATGTTATGGATGTTTCGAGAACAATTAGAATATGAATAGAAAAATCAGAAGGTAATGAGTGGAGAAATCTAATAGGGAAGAAAATAATGTTGTTAAGCCTCCGAAAAAGTGACGTAATTAAGTCGATGCGCGGAGAAGATAAGGGTGAAAAAAAAAGGTATTATCTCGCCCCGGAATTGGAATCTTCAATTTGGTCACCAGGGTATCTATCATTGTTTTTTTGTCTTTTGCTCTCTGTATTCTTGGTCTCGTTTTATTTTTACCATATTAAACCATACGTGTTTCTCCCCGCGGATATTCTCATGTGGGCAGAGACCAATTTTGTTGGTGATATTATAAAGATACGGATTGGAGCGCCCATCTATACCGATCCCATAGATAGCAATGCAGGAATTTATGCGCCGGCTTCCCCACTGCTGACCTATGCAATTTCTTGGATAATTGGCAGACCCACGTCGATCATTACATGGCGCGTGATCCAGCTTGGCTTTGTTTTTTTTGCTGCCCTGATTGCCACGGTATGCTGCCGCATCTTACATCGTCTGGCTTACCCTCACTACCAAACCCCTTTCCGCAAGACATGGCTTGTCTTTGCCTTTCTCGCTCTGTTCCTTTCTGCGACAGCACCAAGAACAAGCGGTTTTGTTCACTGTCTCCATGCCGATGCACTTGCTTTACTTGTGTCTATGATCAGTTTCTGGACGATGCTGCACTATCTTAAGAGGCCTAGTTGGGGGCGAATGGTGCTCATGGCGGTTTGTCCGGCACTTGGATACTTGACAAAACAATTCCTGATCAGTTGGTTCGCAGTAATGTTTGTGGTTTTGCTGTTGGATAACCCTAAGAATATAAGGCGCCTCTTTCTTTTCATCGGTACGGGAGGTGTATTCCTCGGAATTGCTATAGGTGTGTGCTACTTGCTTTGGGGAGATAGCTTTATTTTCTGGACATTCAAAATAATGGGCGGTGGCCGCAGCAAAATAGCTTTTTCAGTGCAAGGTTTTCATGTTTCTCTGGTGCGGAGCCTGGATCATGTTATACGTGCATGGTCAGAGATTGTAATTGGAGTGGCCGGCGGGTGGCTGATTCTCCGAGGGGACAACATCCGGAAATTGGGACCGCTTTGGGTCGGGTGGATTGTGCTCGTCTGCAGTGAGGCATATACGAGCGGCGCCGGGTGGGGAGCTTTATACCATTTTGGCCCCGCCGTGGTTATCGGGACAGTATGGCTGTTTTCCGCACTGCCCAGATTTTGGGCTTGGAATGAGAGAACCGCAGATGGTACGTTTTCAAATCTTCTCATGTGGACGCGGGCTTGCTTAGGAATTATTGGGGTCCTAACCCTCTTTATTGCGATGAATGTACTGCCCACGGGAGACAAGAACGGACCCCGATACTGGTATCGGCGACCATCGCCAGATATTTACAGGTACATATCGGATATCGAAAAGGAATTTGATAGCTTTCCCATGGAGAAAGTTTTGTTGGATATTGGCAACTGGATTTACTTGAGCCAGTCCGTTCTCGCCAAAGACCGCGCCATTTCCCTGGGTGACCAAGCCCCCAACGGAATTTATGAGAATTTTGACATGATGGTCAGTCGAATTCGAAATAAGACCTATTTAAAGATTCTCGTCCGTGATTTTCATTCCCCTTTTTTTCTTTACGATTGGACCTATTGGGAAAGGCCTTCAGGAGTCAAAAAGGCTCTCCTTAAGCACTATCAGGAAGTCCGAATAATACCTGCTGCCGAAAGAGAGGCTTTACTCTCGCCAATAATTATGCATTCTGGCCCAGTCTCAGTACTGATCCCGAAACTCGGCTCGAAACCTATGCCAAGCACAGAACGTTAACATGAGATGGAATCAAAAGCTTACAGATAGGCAGAATGGGTTCGGGGCTATCCGAACGTAGGTTTCTCGTTCGCTTGGCGCAAAACAAAATATTACAATAATCGGGCAGAAAGAGACAATGAAATGCCTTAAATGTGGTTACGAGGTTAGCGAAGTTTCACCTCATGAATACGGGAGACTTGGATCGGGGAATAGGCACCCACATTTCTTAGATATGAAGCGAAACAATCAGGGATGTTTAGTTAAGGTGCTTGGTTTATTCCAACCGGATAATGTTACGAGTGAAATTAGGAATGAAAGTCCTCCGACTCGTAAAGCAGCATTCTCATTGCATAGTAAAAGGAATGCTGGGATCCCAAAAGTGATCGTTTGAAGAAATGAGTATAATCGAATGAATCTATCCTACAGAAATAAAATATTCATTGATCATTCGTTGGGCACGCTGGCGGCCCTTTTTTTAAAGGCGATATCTAAAATCCTAACGCTCATTCTTGATCGGGACCATGCAATTCCGGCATCACCAAAATGCATCGTTGTCGCCAAGCTGGTCGGGTTGGGTTCCATTGTCTATGCTGGATCGTTATGTCGATCATTAAAGGAACGATACCCGGAAAGCAAATTGGTTTTTATTACAGGGATTGAATGCGGAGAGTTGGTGAATCGGTTCAATGGCGTCGATCAGGTTCTTTGCCTGGATGCCCGGAGCTTTTTTTCTATTCTAAAGAGCAGCACCCGGATCATCATGAGTATGTGGCGCTATCGGCCGGATCTTTACTTTGATCTTGAGGTTTATTCCTCATTTTCAGCCATTTTGGCTACCCTTAGTTTGGCGATTAATCGTTACGGGTTCTATCGAAAGAGCGCAGGCTTCAAGAGGAATCTGCATACTCACATGATCTTTTTCAACACGCATCGTCATATTATTGAAATTTATAATCAGATGGGCAAGTGTGTGAAAGCCAATGAGCTCAAGAATATCCGTAATGTTTACGGGGTCACGGATGAAGACCACGCCGAATGCGCCGACATGTTGCGTAAGATGGGGCTATCAAATAGAAGGCTGATGTTGGTGAATATGAACGCATCAGAGCTGTTGTTGGAGCGTCGCTGGCCGGGTGAATACTGGGCGGAATTGTTAGAGAAACTATCGGAAAGGTTTCCGGAATACTTAATTCTATTGACCGGATCTTCAAAGGAGCGGTCCTTTGTCGAATCAGTCTATGGTTCCCTAAAAGAAGAAGCGGGAGAGAAAGTGCACAATGTTGCCGGAAAATTATCCCTTGGAGGCTTCCTGGGCCTGATTATTTGCTCAGATTTACTCATTACAAATGACTCTGGCCCTTTGCACATAGCTGTTGCACAAGGCAAACCCACGGTGTCACTATGGGGTCCGGGTTCACCGGAAAGCTATGGTCCGAGGACAGGAAGGCATGAGGTTATCTACACGCAAACATATTGTTCACCGTGCCTGTATCATGCGGACTTCCCTCCATGTGAGGGGGACAACGTCTGTATGAAAAGGACCACGGTACAGACCGTTTTTCATGCAGTTGAACGAATTCTTCAGAAGAAGACGGGGGGTGAAATAGAGAAGCAGAGAGAAGATGGTGAGGAAAGAATCAATTTGGTATGCAACTACCTGGCTGATTACAGTCCTGTTATGTTCCACAAAAATTATGAGAATAATGGCAACTCATAATGTGCTGACGTCCTATGATGAGTTTGAGGGGATATGACAAATAAAATTAGGCGTATGATGGTTTTGGGGCGCAACATCCTTATATCGAATTTTGGGCGCTTGGATTTCCCATATAAATTGACGTTCCCCATTACAGATCGATGCAATTCCAAATGTCTAATGTGCGGCATATGGAAGCGGAAACCCAAAAATGAACTGACCCTCGAAGAAATCAGGAAGTTCTTTGCAAACAGCAATCGGTTTTCGTGGATTGACCTGACCGGAGGCGAGGTTTTTATGCGAGAAGATTTCTTCGAGATCGTTGAAACGATCTTGAGGGAATGCAGGAATCTTTTTCTGCTTCACTTTCCAACGAATGGTCTGCTGACAGATAGGATTGTCACGAACGTTCACAAAATCCAAAAACTGAAGACCTGCAAAATCATTATTACTGTAAGTATGGATGGTTATGAGGAGTTGAACGATGAAATCCGGGGAGTTCCTGGGGGATGGAAGAAGCAGATGGAGACTTTTATGCAACTGTACGAAATCCCGGGTGTTCAAGTTGTATTGGGAATGACTCTTATAACGGCTAACTACAATGAATTCGAGAAAACTTTTGCAGCCGCCAAGAAGATTTTTCCGAAACTTAAATACAAGGATTTTCATGTGAATATTGCACATGTATCGAATCACTACTATAATAACCAATACATGCAAGAGAAGTATTATCCGGTTGAAGAGGTGGCAAGAGAGATAAAGCAATACATGAAATATCGGGGCCTGCCGTTGTCGCCTGTAAGCTTTTTGGAATGGCAGTACCTAAGACGCGTGGAAGATTTCATGCTGAGTGGAAACACGCCCCTGCGTTGTCATGCCATGCACTCTTCCTGCTTTTTAGATCCACAGGGCAATGTGTATCCCTGTGGCATGTATGACGCAAAAATAGGAAATTTGAGGGATCATAATTATAATATTGCCGAGATCTGGCATTCAGACCGATGTAAAAAAATCCAAACCGAGATATGGAATTTCAATTGTCCGCAATGTTGGACCCCATGTGAAGCCTATCAAAGCATTTTTGGAAACCTCTTCGCGCATAGGAATAAACATTCAAGCCCCACAAATATGTGAGATTATTTTTTAAGAAACTTTAAGGCTTTTGCATCATAAAGATTTTCTCAAACGGAATATAAGAAGAACATGAGAACTGTTGAGCAATTGTTTACTAAACGTGTGATAATATTTAGAGTTTTGCAGGTTTGTCTATTTTTTGGGGGAGTTTTTTGTTTTGCTTGGGCGCACTTTGCGCCAAGATTCCGGGGTCCAGAAGGTTTTGTAAATGGACAATTTTGCCTACCCATTAGTGTGGGTGTGGCCATGATAATATTAGGGTTTGCACTGACCGGAAAATTGAGAAAATTCGCTTGCTGGTTTGTTTTGGCCCTTGTGGGACAGGCAGTGACCTTGCAGATAATCGAGGCCGGACCGCACGCCCAGCAACAGCACTATATAGCGCGGCCATTATCACGTCTCTTAACAGAAGACCATCCTTTTCTCGTCATATATCTTAGTATGCAAACTGCCTTCGTTTTGGCAGGCATGAGACACCGGTGGGCGGAAATCCGCGCATGGTTTGCAAATAATTTCAAATCCTGGAAGCTTCTGGGTGCAGGCTTCCTGTTTTTCTTGTCCAGTGCAACTTTGTCACGGCATATCGACGACTACCTATCTGAGCTCTTTCTCGCCAGCCTCCTTCAAACAATCAACTTAGGAAATATAGTATTGGTGGTGTGGACTCTCCCCGAAGCATTCCTTCTTTCGGTTAGAAAGACATTCAATAGATGGCTTTTTTACAAAAAAGAGGGGGACGCGGCAGGGGCTTGCCATATTGATCGATTTGTCATATTAGCTGCCATATGGGTGACAGCCTTAACAGCGTTCTTTTCCTTTTATTTGTATGAACGGCACCCCCATATTCCCGATGAGGTCGCTTACATTTATCACGCCCGCTACTTTGCACAAGGGATGCTTACAATGCCCCTTCCATCCGTGCCAGAGGCCTTCAGAATATTTCTGATGGACTTCGAAAATAGCCACTGGTTCTCAGTTCAATTGCCGGGGTGGCCAGCAATGCTGGCGCTCGGCATGGCTTTAGGAACGCCCTGGCTAATAAATCCTGTATTGGCTGGCCTGAATCTGCTGCTCAGTTATTTTTTATTATTGGACACTTATGATCGCCGCACTGCGCGCATGGCTGTGTTGCTTCTCTGTTTCTCCCCTTGGTACATCTTTATGGCCATGAACTTTATGACGCATACCTTTACACTCACCTGCGCTATCACTGCGGCTTTATCCGTGGTAATGGCAAGGAAAACGGACAAAGCACTTTGGGGCTGGATAAGCGGGCTTGCAGTCGGGATGGTAAGCCTGATCAGACCATTAGAGGCCTTAGCCATTGGCGGGCTCATTGGCCTTTGGGTGATAGGAGTGGGGGGGGTGCGGCTAAAATCTTCAGCCATCTTAGGGTTTGTCCTTGGTGTCAGTGCCGTAGCCTCACTAGGATTTCTTTACAACTATCTTTTAACAGGGACTCCGACTACATTTCCTTTCTCGGCTTACGCGGATAAACACTTCGGCATAGGCTCCAATGCCCTCGGCTTTGGGCCGGAACGTGGCTTAGGTTGGTCCACCCTTGACCCCCGACCAGGCCACGATCCACTCGACGCATTAATAAACGTTCTCATAAACCTCAATCTTGTTAACATTGAATTATTTGGCTGGAGCACTGGTTCTCTTTTCTTGCTTACCTTAATGCTGTTTTCAGGGGCCTCAAGGAGAAACGAGTACATCATGTTATCCGTAATAGGTCTGATTATTTTCGTTCACGTTTTTTATTGGTTTAGTGGCGGGCCGGATTTCGGGGCAAGATATTGGTATCTGATTATCTTCCCATGTGTTGCACTCACCGTGAGAGGCAGTCATCATTTGGTTAGAACATTGGAGCATGGGCCACATTTTGTCCCCATCATAGGCATGAGGGTCATGGCTGGGGTAATATTGTTATCTCTGCTGTCTATTCTAAATTTTTTCCCATGGCGAGCCATAGACAAATATCATCACTATCGTGGTTTTAGGCCAGACATCCGTGAGCTAGCGTCAAAATATAGTTTCGGTAGGGACTTCATATTGATTCGGGGAAACAATTATAATGATTATCCATCTGCAGCGGTTTATAATCCCATAGACCTTAATGATAATAGACCAATTTATGCTTGGGACGCCAGTCCAGAGATTAGAGAAAAATTACTAAAAAGTTTTTCTGATCGAAAAGTGTGGCTCGTTAATGCGCCTTCTATTACCCACAAGGGATTTGAAGTTATAAGAGGACCAATTTCTAACACTGAGCTCTTGGCTCAAGGCGAGAAAGATCCACCTAAAGCTCCGAGCGGAAAAACCGAGTCGTCTTCGCGGCGATGAACCATCGTCTCATAAAAACGAAAGATACTAGTGTCCTGAGTCAGAAATTCGTTGACAAAATTTGCCGTGGCCCGGACGGAAGAACGATGCGCGCCGCCAAAATCGGCCGGGAAATGGCTGACTTGGCAGTAACAGCCTTGTTTCCGTCAAGAAGCCAGCGGGGCGACAACCGCTGGATACCACTTATGGATTTTAAAGCAAGACTCGCCCCGCTCGTTCAAGAGGAGACCACCGCCTCATTTTGGCCAGCGCAGCGAGCTTTCGCCCGGGCCTTCAGACCATCGTTGATTAACGACTCAGGACACTAGTGAAGCATTTTATAAAAAAAGTAGATACGGAGGTCATGAGATGAAGGATAACTACCTGATTACAGGCGGGGCGGGATTTATTGGTACGAATCTGGCTGGATACTATCTCGCCAATGGCAAGCGGGTCACCATCTTCGATAATTTTTCGCGAGCCGGGACAGAAGAGAACGTAAGGTATTTAGAAGAGCTATATCCTCGACGCTTTACCGTTGTAAAAGGTGACGTTCGCCGGGACAACGAAAAGCTATTGGAATTGGTTGGGAATTCGGATATCGTCTTTCACCAAGCGGCGCAGGTCGCTGTAACTACTTCGGTGACGAATCCCAGAGAGGATTTCGAAGTGAATGCCAATGGTACATTTAATGTACTCGAAGCGGTTCGGTTGTGTTCAACCCACCCGATCTTAGTTTATAGCTCAACGAACAAAGTCTACGGCAAAATGTCTGACTTGGAAATTACGGAAGCGAACGGCCGTTATACCTATGCGCAGCTCATAGAAGGGGCGTCAGAAAACCGCCTTTTGGATTTTTATTCGCCGTACGGCTGCTCGAAGGGAGCCGGGGATCAATATGTTATCGATTACGCACGAATCTACGGGCTTAAGACGATAGTTTTCCGCCAATCCTGTATATACGGTCCTCACCAATTTGGAATTGAAGACCAAGGATGGGTTGCGTGGTTTACCATTCAAGCAATGAGAGGCTTTCCCGTCACCATTTACGGAGATGGGAAGCAAGTGCGTGATGTCTTGTATATCGATGATTTGATAAGAGCTTACAACGCGGCTATTGGCTGTATTGACCAGACTTCAGGACAAGCTTTCAATATTGGCGGTGGCCCTCGGAATACGCTCTCACTTCTGGAGTTGATAAATCTTCTAGAGCAACATTTCGGCCGCAGGCTCAACCATAACTTTGACAACTGGCGTCCCGGCGACCAACTCGTATACGTCAGCGATATCCGCAAAGCCAAAAAATATTTCAATTGGGAGCCACAAATCAATGTCAACGAAGGGGTAGCAAAACTCGTCAGATGGATAAGGGAAAATGAATATTTGTTCAATAAATCATCCTCATGAATTTTATTACCTGTTCATTTATTAAGGAATGATTCAGTTTCATGACCTCGGGGAATAGCTATGAGAGTCTTATTGATTAAACCTGGTAATTTGAGTGACCATATTCAGCCATCGCTGGGATTAGGCTATCTTGCAGCTCAAATCCGTTCGCACCATGCTGTTAAAATAGTTGACTGCATAAAAGAAAAGCTCCCTGGGGAGGATCTTCTTCCGGTTCTGGAAGAGTTTCAGCCGGATTTGGTGGGTAGCCAATGCTATAGCATGGATCTTCCCAGCGTTAAGATTATTCTCCAAACTGTGAAGTCTTTCAACAAGAATATCACAACTATTATCGGAGGCGCACATCCAACGGCTGTGCCGAAATATACTATGGATTATTTGGGGCGAAATCTACTTGATTTCGTATTCATCGGAGAAGGAGAGATCGGCTTCTCCAGATTCCTCACTGAACTTGAGGGAAACGGAGAGAATGATTTTCAAAAGGTCCCGGGCCTTGGCTGGATGGAAAATGGAAGATTACGGGTCAATCCAAAGGAATTGGTTGACGATTTAGGTAGCATAGGAATGCCCGCATGGGACCTGATAAAACCGGAGTCCTATCCATTCTCTCCCCACGGCGTTGTGTGCATGAATTATCCTATCGCTCCCATTATGGCTACCCGAGGCTGCCCATACAAATGCACATTCTGCACGACTTCCGGTACCAAACTTCGCCAGCGGCCCGTAGAATTGATTGTTGAAGAAATCAAACTACTCTACAATCACCACGGCATACGAGAGTTTCACATGGTGGATGATAATTTCACAATGGATATGGACTATGCAAGAAGGCTCCTAAGGGCCATTATAGAGCTGAACATAGGCGCCACTTGGGCGACGCCCAATGGAATTCGGTTAGATCGGATCGACAAAGACCTCTTGGAACTGATGAAGCAGGCGGGATTTTATTCAATTGCATTTGGAATAGAGTCAGGCTCCGACCGTATCCGGATGAAAATGAAAAAGGGGTCTTCTACCAAAAAGGTTAGTAAAGATCTCGAGATGGTGAAAGAAGTAGGCGGTATCGACGTGACCGGTTTTTTTATGTTGGGCTTTCCGGGAGAGACTAAGGAAGACATTGAGAAGACGCTAAAGTTTTCGCAAGAACTTCCCCTCCACCGCGCAACTTTCCATTCCTTCATCCCGTTGCCGGGTACCCAAATCTGGGAGGAGATGAAGGTCAGTGGAGAACTTGATCGGGTCGACTGGGAACGTTACTTTTTCTGGGCTGGTGCATATGTACCCCAGGGTTTGACCCGTAAGGAGCTAAAAAATCTTCACCGAAAAGCATTTCTCCTTTTCTATCTTCGCCCTCGAATAATCTTGTATAATCTAAAATTCATCATCAAACCCCGAGTATTTTGGTACGCGGTGCGGTATCTTTGGCGGCGGCTTCGATCGTGACCACTTTGTTTTCCTGCAAAGCATCCTTAATTTGATTCCTATGAAATTCGACTTTCCTATAATTTGATATCTATCTGCGACAACACGGGCATAGGAAATTCAATTGTTTTAATCCAACTAATTTCCCATGGCCGCTTGGCCACCTGCGAACCATGAAAATTATATTTTTTTAAGTTACGCTATGCGCCATGCTCTATGCGCTATGCTATTTTCTAAGTAAATAAATGGAGAGGAGTTTGTCGTGGCTAAAATCAGTGTCGTCATTCCGGCGAAGGATGAAGAGGCAACTCTTGGTAAGGTTCTAAAAGACCTTTACGTAGTAATTCCGCAATTAACGGAGCATGAGATTGAGGTTATTTGTGTAGACGATCATTCTACCGATGGGACAGCAGCAATCGCTCGGTCTTTCGGGGCCAAGGTGATTGAAAACACTGGAAAATCGGGCAAGGGAATGGCGTTGCGTGCAGGTTTTCAGGAGGCGGCCGGCGATATTTTCGTAATGATGGATGCTGACTACTCCCATCGGCCCGAGGATCTGCCGGTTTTTCTGGAGTCTCTCAAAGATGGAGTGGGTCTGGTAATTGGCTCTCGCGTGGTGGGAGGTAGTGAAGAATACCAGCACATTCGCGCCTTAGGCAATGTTTTTCTCAGTACCATGGTCGGGGTATGTATGGGCCGGTACCTCTCGGATGCCCTCAATGGGTACAAGGCTTTTCGGAGGGATGTCTTCACTGAATTCAAATATACTTCGCGGGCATTCGAGATTGAGATCGAGATCATTGCCAACACCCTTCGCAGAGGCTACCGAGTCGTAGAGGTTAGCAGCCATGAGCGGGGTCGGGCAGGGGGGCGACTCAAGTCCAGAGTGATCCGCCACGGTATTCGTTTTCTCCTACGAACTTTTTATGAGGGCCTGAAGGGCGTGAAGCCTCAACAAGTCCAGACCGCTGTTGAGGTGCCGTCTGCGCTGCATCGAGAAGGTGACTCTCTTCATACTGTCGATCCCAAAAGTTAGTGAAAAAAGTTCCAGAAACATATCGCCGGGTGTTAAATAATTCGATCTTGTTACGAGTGTTGCAGTTTACTCTGTGCATCTGCGGAATATTGATATTGGTCTTTGCACTCTCTGACCTTAGATTTCGGAATGCCGAAGGTTTTCTCCGGGGAACATTCTGCCTACCACTTTCCATTAGCGTGGGATTGATGTTATTAGGGTGTGCATTAGCGGGACTTTGGAAGCGAACCGCTTTTTGGTTTGTGCTAGCTCTTGTGGGCCAAGCCGTGGCATTACAGATGATTGATGCCGGACCGTATGTAAGATATCAACATTACAAGAGTCTTAGCCATCTATTAACAGAGACCCACTCACTGCTTCTGGCATACTTTTCAATCCAAACTATACTAGTTGTAGTTGGTCTTAAACACCGCTGGCATAGTATTCGAAACTGGATCGGGCAAAATTTTAAACCCTGGCAAGTTTTGGGTGTGAGCTTGGTCTTCATACTTTCCAGCGCTACAGTGTCGCGCGAGATACAGTTTTATTTAGTCGAACTATTTTTCGCCGCATTCATACAGGCCGTGAACTTGGCAAATATTGTGTTGATGGCATGGGCACTTCCCGAGGAGACACTGGTTTCGTTTAGGCAGAAATTTGACAAATTGTTTGGGCAACCTGGAGTTAAAGATCGAGGATTGAGGACCGAAGATCTAAGATCCATAATCTGCAATCCGCAGCCCATATTCCACAATCCGAAAGGGGAACCTGGATGCGTGGATCGTTTTGCCATAGTGGCTGCTATATGGGTAGTAATCCTGGCAATTGTTCTGAATTTTATTTCCTACGAACGGCATCCGCACGTTCCAGATGAAGTGGTTTATCTCTATCATGCTCATTATTTAGCAGATGCAATGCTGACAGTTCCTGCGCCGCCTGTTCCGGAGGCTTTCAGCATTTATATGATACCTTATGAATCAGAAAGATGGTACTCTATCTTTCCACCAGGGTGGCCCGCGATGTTGGCGATTGGGACTTTTTTCGGAGCTCCATGGATCGTCAACCCATTACTGGCTGGCCTGAATGTATTGCTTGCCTATATCCTTGTCGGGGAGATTTATTCTCGCCGCACTGCCCGAATAGTAGTTTTTCTACTATGTTTTTCTCCCTGGCATGTTTTTATGGCCATGAATTTCATGGCCCACACATTCACCCTAACATGCGCTCTGGCTGCTGCGGCGGCGATATCTCGAGCCAGGAGAACTAACAAAGCAATCTGGGGATGGCTGAGTGGCGTTATGACTGGAGTGGTGAGTTTAATCAGACCACTTGATGGATTAATGGTTGCAGGACTTCTTGGCTTGTGGGCTATTGGTGTTGGTGGCCGGAGATTAAAGTTTTCTTCTATTGCAGGTTTTTTGGGAGGCGCTATTGTCGTCGGAGCAATTGTGCTTCCTTATAACAAGCAAATTACAGGAAATGTAGCCGGTTTCCCACTTACAGCTTATTACGAAAGATATTATGGCCCTAAAGTAAATGCACTCGGTTTTGGCCCTGAGCGTGGATTAGGCTGGGCTATAGATGCCTTTCCTGGACACTCTCCGCTCGAAGCATTGATAAATGCCAATCTTAACATTTCTTCAGTAAACTTAGAGCTTTTTGGATGGAGCACGGGATCCTTGTTTTTAGCGGCACTCCTCTTTTTTTCAAGGACAATGGAACGTAGGGATCATCTTATGTTTACTGTGATTTTGGCAATCTTAGGAATTTACAGTCTTTACTGGTTCAGTGGCGGAGCAGATTTTGGAGCGCGATACTGGTATCTAATGCTGGTTCCTGTGGTTTGTTTAACCGCGAGGGGTATTCAATTTTTGGAAGGGAGGTTCCAGCCCGAGTCAGATGGTTTTAACAGGGCAGGTACTCGGGTGATGGTTGCAGTTCTGTCATTGTGTATATTTACTTTTGTGAATTACTTTGCCTGGAGAGCTATAGATAAATATCACCACTATCGAGGGATGCGACCGGATATCCGCTACTTAGCCAGGGAGCATAGTTTTGGAAAGAGCTTAGTACTGATTCGGGGCAAAACGGAAAGCGATTATTTGTCAGCATGGACATATAATCCTTTGGATCCTTTCGCAGATGCGGCGGTGTATGCTTGGGATAGGAACCCTCAGGTCCGGGCTAAGATTTTAGAGGCCTATCCCGATCGACCGGTGTGGATCGTGAACGGGCCCACGGTAACCAAAAGAGGCTACGAGGTAGCGGAGGGTCCGCTTTCTGAACTTGAGTTGGTAGCCAAAGAGAATGAAAACTGATAGGTTATCTTCTGATAAATTTGTAAACTTGGATTACCTATTAAAATTAAACGCCTCATCTCTTTACTTAGATGTGATCTCGGCTTTCTATTCTTCAAACTATAGAAATATAGACCCTAAATATACATGTTTAATATAAGACTCCTTTCCATAACTTTACTCTATTGGAGGAAAACTCAGGGATGCTACCGAGAATTCGGCATGATCGAGACAGCTCGCCGCACACTTCGAGAACTTATTCGGCCGTTGAAAAAGTCGGAAAATAGGCTTGATATATCTTTGGTTACAAATGATTTGGCGATTGGAGCTGCGCCAAGGTCTTCTCATTCCATAAATAAGCTAAGAGACTTAGGATTCAGGCATGTGATCGACTTGCGGGCCGAACGTAACCCATCAGATATTTTAATGAATACAGAGGACTTCTTGGTGAGGTGGGTTCCAATCTACGATGACTGGAGACCAAAGCCACCCGAGGTTTATCGAAAACTTGAGGTAGAGATTAAAGAGATCCTCTTGTCAGGGGATGGCGGGAAACTCTTTATATGCTGTGGAGCAGGAGAGCATCGTGCTCCCTTGGCTGGAGTTCTGGCATTGGTGGTAATGGGTTATTCAACGGAGAGCGCCATAACAAGGGTGAAAGAAGCAAGACCAAAGGCTGAATTGCTCCCTGCATATAAATCAACGCTCATTGAATTCTTAGGTAGCAAAAAATGATTTCTGAAATGAAATATATCCTTGTTTCGATGAGGCCCAAGCAGTGGGTTAAGAATATATTTCTCTTCCCCGCTCTTATATTCTCGCATAATCTTTTCGATTTTTATCTCCTGGCAAAGGTTACAGTTGGCTTCGGTTTGTTCTGCCTTGCAGCAAGCAGTATCTATATTTTTAACGACATCAAGGACTTGGCGAAGGATAAAGAACATCCGGAAAAGCGCAAAAGACCATTAGCTGCAGGCCATCTGAAGATTAAGAATGCCTATGGAGCTTCTGTGGTTCTTGCCATAGCAGCGTTGTTGGGTGCAATGCTGCTTGGTACGACTTTCTTTTTCATCCTTGCGGCCTATGTCTTGACGAATATAGCTTACACCATCAAAATCAAACAGGTGGTCATTCTTGATGTATTTTGTATTGCTTCTGGGTTCGTCTTTAGAGTCCTGGCTGGAACTTCATTGGCTGGTGTGCAACCTTCTGATTGGTTGATCATCTGCACTATAACCATTTCCATATTTTTGGGATTCAGTAAACGGCGGTCGGAACTAATATTGGGCGGGGCCAATTCAAGCAACCAC
>Ga0214473_10004765_pt1 | contig 16289 bp, 20 predicted proteins | sample RVTome_7_FD_203509 | JGI IMG/M metagenome (GOLD analysis project Ga0214473, IMG submission 203509) | Soil microbial communities from uranium-contaminated site in the Upper Colorado River Basin, Wyoming, United States - RVT98D197 | ecosystem: Environmental > Terrestrial > Soil > Contaminated >... | reverse complement strand
CGGCCAGCGCCTCACTGAAGGGGGTGTCGATGGGGTAGCTGGTGACCTCCCCTTCCCAGGCCCAGAGCCGGTACTCCGTCGGTTCACCGTGCATCTGCGGCTGCCAAACGACCAGGCGGCCGGGTAGCCCGGGCAAGGTTACCGCCTGGAGGATCACCTCGGCCGGCACATGGCCCAAGACCAGAAGCGTGCCGCCGCGGACGGGGATGAAGGCGTAGAGTGAGTCGGCGATGGAGCGTGGCAAGTCGAGGTCATCGGCCATGCCCAGCAATCGAGTCCGCTCGGCCGGCACGGTGTAGTCGTGGATCTCGGGTTCCAGCCGAATGCCCCCGGCCTGCAGGGCGGGCATCAATTCCGACTCGACGTAGGGCCAGCAGTCGGCGCAGCCGGCGCTGAAGAAGACATGGATCACTTCCGCCACTTGCGCCTGAGCCGCGCCCGGCGAAGCTCCGGCGCCCAGCAGCGTGACGACCAGGATCGGCAAGAGCCGGCTCACTCGACCTGGATTCATGAAAGTGCCATCACGGATTCTCGGGCGGGCAACTTGTCGATCCAGAGGGGTGCGTTCATGGAAGCAGGGCAGCGTCCCACTGAAACAGTCTGGACGGCGCGTCCACGTCGCGGAGGGTGAGGATCAGCAACGTGGCCTCCTGCAGGAGCGGCTGCCCCTGCGGCGTGGCGGAAGGGAAACGCAGCACCCCCGTCACATGATGGCCTTCGCCTCCGCTCCAGTCGAGGGCCTGAAGCGTGAGCCCGGTATCGGTCTCCAGGGTGGCCAGCCGGGCGAGATCCATGGAGAGATCAACGGAGTGGGTCTCCATGCTGACCTCGAACTCCAGTGTACCTTCCGCATCGCGAGTCCAGGAGCTGGGGCTCACGGTGACCTCCACCGCGCCCTGGGCGTCGGAGCGGGCCAAGTCCTGCAATGGCGAGCCGGCCGAGCCGACCTGGGCAGATGGTCCCGCCGCGTCGGGTGCCGAGGGCCCGGCCCCAGGGGCTTCAGCGGGTTCGCCCTCTGGCAGCCCTGCGGCTGGAGCCGGAGAACCGGAGCAGGCAGCCAAGGCGAGGGCGCCGATCGCGAAGCCGAACGGGACAACGGCCCGCCGAGGGTGGAACAGCATCCGGCGGAACGTGTGGCCGAACCTCCGACCGGTGTCGTCCAGCATTCGCATCACAGCTTCGCTCATACAGCCTCCGCATGCGCAAAGGTCATCCGAAGGGCCTTGCGTCGTTCGCGAACCAGGATCACGGTCATCACCAGAATGCCGCTGATGGTGGTGCCCAGCCCGACCAACATGAAAGGGATCCGGTACTCGGCCAGGAACGTCGCCGCGGCGGTCAGGCCGACCAGGGGCAATACGTCTGCCACATGGTGGGCGCAGCAGGCGACCATCGCAGCAGCGGACATCCCTCCTCCTGCTCCGGTAAGCGCGCCGCTGGGGCCGGTGTGCGCTACAGGCACGAAGAGCCGTTTCTTGAGCACGGTGTACAGCCCGACCTGCACTCCGAAGCCCAGGATGATAGGGAACATGATGGCGCGGTCTTCCCAGAAGAGCTCCAGGGCGTGGGACGGGCTCTCCGCAAAGGAGACGATGCCGAAGTACAGGCCAGTAAGCAGCAGCGCGCCAGCCAGGCCGGCGGCAAACGGCAAAATGAATCGCCTGAGCTCCCTCAATCTGGTCTCCTTCTTCGTGCTCTAGCGTGCGATCCAGAGGCTATCGGAGTTGCCCGATCTGAGATAGCGCCAAATGGCCTATCATGCCCAGGAGATGACATCCGTCCCCCGCCGGCCCGCCAAATCGCCTACGCGGCAGGCGGCGAGAACGCCCTAGGGGAGCGGCAGGCCGCGCCCTACACTTACACCAGGGCCTGGGCGCAGCTATCGCCGCGCCAGCCTTCGACAGTTGAGGCTTGCAGAAGCACGGGCCAACCCGGAGGTGAATCCCATGGACCACTGTCACGTCGAACCTATTCAGAAGCAGGCCACGTCACAGGAGCAGGAGCGCCTCACCGATTCCCGCATGCTTATCTGGGGAATGGGCTGCCCCAACTGCGCTTCCAGGGTGCGCAACAGCTTGCTCAGGGTTGAGGGGGTGGTGGACGCCATTATTGACCACAACACCGGCGTCGGCCGCGTGTTCTACAACCCCACCATGGTCACGAGCCAGGATCTGGAGCAAGCGGTGATCGCCGCCGGCGGCGATGGGCGGCACGAGTACCAGGGCAAGCTCGTATCCGTGGCGAGCTGAATCAGGGTGGGGCTGCCAGAGACACTTCGCCCCCCTAACCAGACCGGGCCTGCTTCGAGGGCGCAATGCGCAATCAGATCCAACGCGGTCTCCGGCGTATCACCCCGCCTGAGCTTCTGCGACGCCAAGGCAGGACCTTTGCCGCTCTAGGCGCGGTGGTCCTGCTCACGCTGGGCCTTTTTGTCGGCCGGGGAATCGTCAGGCCGGACCTGGGCGAGGCCGCCGCCCTCAACGCGGCAGCTGAGGATGGGAATTCACAACCAGCCGCGCGCCCGACCGGCGCAGGGGGCTTGTACGCCGGGATACCCGATCTCCCGCCTTACCGATGGCGGGCGAATCCGGGTGGCGCGGTCTCGAAGCGAGCAGAGATTCGGACGACTATCCCACAGCGCCCTGAAGTCGGCATCGTCAAGTACCTGGTCCAGCAGGGCGATACTCTGTTCGGAATCGCGGAGGAATTCGAGCTGAAGGCCGAGACATTGCTGTGGGGGAACTATGCCATCCTGCAGGACAACCCCCACAGCCTCCGGCCGGGTCAGGAGTTGAACGTCCTCCCTGTGGACGGTACATATTACGAGTGGAACCAGGGGGACCAGCTCGACGCGGTGGCGGCGTTTTTTGGCGTCTCCGCCCAGGACATCATCGACTGGCTCGGCAACAATCTGCCCCCGGACATCGACCCTGCGAACCCTGGCATTGAGCCCGGAACCGGGCTGATCATCCCAGGGGGTCGCCGCGAGTTCGTGACCTGGAGCGCCCCACGTATCACGCGTGCCAATCCGGCCGTCGCCAACGTCGCCGGGCCGGGGGCCTGCGGATCGGTGTCCGACGGGCCGATCGGCGAAGGCTCCTTCATATGGCCGACCACGGCCACCAACCTATCGGGGACGCCGTTCACCAGCTACCACCCGGGCATCGACATCGCCGGCAGCCTGGGCAACGCGATCTACGCTTCGGCCAGCGGGGTCGTAGTCTATGCAGGCTGGAATAACTACGGCTACGGCGAGATGGTGGTCATCGATCACGGCGACGGCTGGCAGACGCTGTACGCGCACATGAATGATGTCGACGTTGCCTGTGGACAGGCTGTGTTCCAGGGCAATGTGATCGGCGGCGTCGGCTCCACCGGGAACTCCACCGGCCCGCACCTGCATTTCGAGATGCAGCACGACGTCTACGGCAAGGTGAACCCATCTGGTTTTGTCTCGCCTTGATACCGGTGAACCAGACAGACCGGAGATGGCGTGGCGCCCGGCACCCCGGGCCAGCCCATCTGGTAAGATACCGGCCATACGCAGCATCGGTATCACGTCACACAACACGGCTGACTCTCCTATCTCTGACGTGATGGTGAAGGATGTCCCAATCAGATGAGTGTCCCCCATCCGCCGGCGCAGCCACGTGCGAGCTCCGTCATGCGTCTGGCCCGGCCCATTGCCCTACGAACGGACAGGCGGGCAGGCGGGTCGATATGCTCACTCTCAAGGCCCTCCTAGCGCTTCCTCTTACAAGGATCTCTTCATCCGATTACCTTTTCTGCCGCGACCCCAAGTGCCCCACCGTCTACTACAGCGCCGACGGAAGCCAGGTCTTCGGCGAAGAAGCTCTGCGCGAGCGCGTCTATCAGAAGCACCCCGATGAGGACAACGTATTTGCCTGCTATTGCTTCAGACACACTGTCGGGGATATTCGCTCGGAGATCCGCTCGACTGGGTCGTCGAACGTCGCCGATTCCATCAACGCTGGAATCCAGGCGGATCGATGTGCCTGCGGCATCCGCAATCCACAGGGCAGCTGCTGCCTCGGGAATGTCAAACTCCTGGTCAAGGAGCTTCAACATGCGACCTGATAGCCTGCACATCAGGCCCGCCTCGAACCCCGGGGCTGCCTGGCAACTCGCGGCAGCCGTCCCGGTCGTCGCCGATGAGCAGCCGATGACGGCTCAGCCCAAGATCTCAGGAGGTTCCCCGTGGTCTTGACGAACCATGATGACTCCCGCGTTCGAGCGGCCGCGGGGGTACTGCTCATCCTGGCAGCTGCGCTGCTCCTGACGGCCTGCAGCGGGGCTCCCGACACCGCCCAATTGCCCACAGCCGCCAGGGGACTAGGGCAGGTGGTGCCCGTTGAGGGCGGCGGCCGGTACCTGGACATCTTGCCGCAAGAGCTCAAGGCCATGCTGGAGGCCAAGGACTTCTTCTTCGTCAACGTGCACGTGCCCTACGAAGGCCAGATTGAGCAGACCGACGCCTTCATCCCGTTCGATCAGGTGGCAACCAGGCTCAGCGAGTTTCCTCAGGACACGGGGGCCAAGATCGTGCTCTACTGCCGCAGCGGCAGCATGAGCGCTATGGCGGCGCGGGACATGGTCTCGGCGGGTTACACCAACATTTACAACCTGGATGGCGGCTTCCGCGCCTGGGCGGCGGCAGGCCACGAACTGATCCAGTCACCCTGAGGCGCCCAGCCCCTCGGCCAGGCCACTAGGCCGTATGACGCGAATCTGCTCGCGCCACTCTGCACTTTCGCAGTCCTCACCAAGCAACTAGACTGGAATCAGGAGCCTGGGTTGACGCACACGGGCGGGCCGGATTCAAACGGGAGGAGCGGAGAGCGGGAGCTGCTGGCCCGTTTGGTGCAAGCCATCCGCGGCGCCGGCCTGCCGGTCGACTCGCCCTGGATCACTCATCTCTACATCGCTCTGAAGTCCAGACCGATGGCGGTACTGGTGGGGCCGCCGGATAGCGGCAAGCGCGGCCTGGTTCGTTGCCTGGCCGAGGTGCTGTCCGACGGCGAGCCCTCCCAGTATCTCCCGGTGTCGGGTCATCCGTGGTGGTCTGGGAAATGCCCTAACCCTGCGCTATTCATCGAGGCACAAACCCGCCTCAATGCCGAACGCCTCCTGGCATTGGTCGAAGAGGCCTGGCTCCCACGAAACACGGGGCGGGTGTTCATCGCCTGTCTCTCGCAGATCAGCCCCGCCGAGCTGAGCGGTTTCTTCGCCGAACTCGGATACCAACTTCAGCATGATGAACTGATCCGGCTGCCGGGAGCACACCTGGCCCGGCCGGTCCCATATCCCCGCAATTTGCTGGTCATCGGCACCCTGGATCGCTGCTGGCTGGATTGGTGCGATGAGCAACTGCATGGCGTGACCAGCCTGATCCCGTGCGACTGGTCAGCCGGTCTCAATGATGCCGCCCAGCCAGGCATTCCGCAGCGCATCGCCCCGCCCGAGTGCGCCCTCCCGCGTTTCTGGGTACGGTCGGACAAGGCCGCCTACAGAAAGCTGATCCGGTGCCCCGGAAAGGGTCAGGAGTTGGCTGTTCTGTTGCGGCGCCTGGACGGCCGTTTGCGCAATCGCGGGTCGGAACTTCCGGACTGGGTAAGCCGAAGCGCAGCCATTTACCTTGCCAATGCCTGGTCTGAGAGCGGCGAGGGGTTGTTTGCCTCGGAGTCCCAGGCAAACCTCTCCATCGCTACGGATATGGCCTTGGCCCAGGTGGTGCTCCCACCCCTGGCGGGGGCACTGCGGGCTTCACTCAGCTTGCGGTGTGCGATTCAGCGTGACCTGGAGGGTTTCCCGCGTGGGAGGGCGCTCGTCGAGCGCCTGGGCGGCGGTATCAGCCGCATGGCCAGGCGACCCATGCACTTCGGATGGGAGGGATGAATGATCGGCGGGGTGCAATGCCTGGCTGAGGCTGAGCGCGGCGTTGGCTGCGTAGGGTCGGCGCGGGCCTCAGCTGGGATGCCTGACACTTTGCCGGGCGCGGAGATGCAATCCAAGTAGCGCGGCCAGCAGCAGCCCCAGGCTGAGGAGCTGGGCCAACCGAACCGCCCCCAGCACGATCACGCTGTCGCCTCGAAAGGCCTCCAGGAAGAACCGGCTGGCGGCGGCCAGGACCATCCAGCCGAGGAAGAGGAAGCCAGGGAACGGCGCGCGCAGGCGCGCTTCCAGAATCACGCCGAGGACAACCCCGGCGAGCAGGATTTCATAGATCTGTGACGGATGGCGCCGCGCGCCCCACAGTTCAATGACCCACGGCAGCTTGGCAGGTGCCCCGAAGGCGTCACCGCTGGCCAGATGGGAGAACCCGACGGCGATCGAGAGGACGGCTAGACCGGGCGCCAGCGCGTCGAGCGAGCCCCACAGCGGCAGGCCCTTACGCTGCGCGTAGATCAGCGCGGCCAGCATCCCGGTGAGCGCGCCTTCGGCCGGGGCAAGTGTGATCGGAATGAGTGCCAACAGGCTCAGGGGGTTCTCCAGGTAGACGTTCAGGTAGCGCAGCGCATACCAGATGCGGGCGGAGACTAGCCCCACCACGAGCCCCAGGAAGATCATGTTGCTCAGGATGGCTGCCGAGAGCTTGAGCCTGGGGGCCTGTTTCTCGATGACCGAGGACGCCAGCCACACCCCGGCCAGGAGCAGCAGCCCCGGGAGCTGGATCGCCAGCGGGCCCACCTGCAGCACCGGAAGCATCAGCCGTCTCCCTCCAGGATCTCTTCCACGGCCGTCTGAATGGTGGCCTCGCTCATGGGGCCGCCGATGGTGACCTTACGGATGATGCCCTCTCGATCGACAAAGAAGGTGGAGGGCAGTGCCCGCAGCTGGTACTGCCGACTGACCGCCCCGCTGCGGTCCAGCGGCACGGGGAACGTCAGGCCCAGCTCTTGGATGAAGTCGGCGGCGGCGGGCTCACTGTCCTGGAAGGTGGTGTTCACCGCCAGTACCTCCAGGCCGCGCTCCCGGGTCTTCTCGTACACGCGTTGGATGGCGGGCATCTCCGCCCGACATGGCGGGCACCAGCTCGCCCACAGGTTGATCACGACGCCCTTACCGCGCAGTTCGGACAGCGTCACGTCTCCCCCGCCCAGCAGTTCCAAGGTGAAGTCGGGGGCGAGGAATCCCTCCCGCGGGCTGGGGATCAGTCCGCCGGTCGTGGCCGCCGCCGGGATGGCCGAGGCCCAGATCCAGGCCAGCCCGAGCGCCAAGGTGGCGCCCATGACCGGGAACCAGCGGCCGGGGCGCGCTACCCAGTCATCGACCTGTGACTTCATGGCGGCTCCTCATCAGAATTTGGACAGACTCGGGCGGAATTCTAACGGAGTCCCCTCGAAGCCCGCATGCGCAATTTAGCCTACTCAGCCCCAGGTGCCGGGAGGGTCTGCCCAGGCAGCTGATAGGGGCCCGCGCTGGCCCCGTGCCGGATCAGGACGGGGTGCGCTCGGTCAGCCGGCGCCCTTGGTCTGCGGGCGCGTGCGCTGTGCACTTGGCTGCGCAGCGTCTCTACCTGGAAGTTGTACGTCGGCCGTTCGCGGACCGTCCCGCAGCCGTAGGCGATGCCGCCCGCCGGGCTCAGGTCCACGTCCCCATTCGCATCGAGCACGGATTCCTCGGCGTGCACCGCCAACACCCTGCCAATGAACAGCGTGTGGGAGTCCAAATTGAGCTCCTGCTCGAGTGCGCACTCGATATTGACAGGGCAGTCGGCCAGGAGCGGCGTCTTGAGCCGTGAGGCCGGCGCCAGCCGCAGGCCGGAAGCGGCGAACTTGTCCTCCTCGCGGCCCGAAACCACCCCCACGTAGTCTGCCAAGAGGGCCTGGTCGGGCCGCGGCAGATTGAGCACGAACTCGCCCGTGCGCCGGATCAGGTCGTGGGAATAGCGCGCCGGGCGAATGGAAATGGACAGCCGCGGCGGCTCGGCCGAACAGGAGGCCATTCGGTTGCAGGTCATCACGTTCGGCCGATCGGCCCCGGTGGTGATCAGGGCCACTGCGGCCGGATAGAAGGTGGTGTTCGGCTGAATCAGTCGTTTGGCCATGTCGTCCCCTGTCCCCGTATCTGCACCGATTCGAAGGACTAGAAAGCGTACCGCAGCCCAAGAACACGGGCAATCTGGCCTATCCTGCCAGGGTCATTTCACGCTTGTCCGCGGTTCCCAAGCCGGCTAGGCTGAACCAAGAACATACCTGCTTTCCCCGGGCGCATCCCGGGTGCAACGCTGGAGATCGAATCGATGACCGAGAACCGTCGGGCCATGCGCAAGAAGGCGCGCCTCAGGCGCGAACGAATCCGCGGCGCGGCTTTCGCAGCCATCACCTTGACAGTTCTGGCGACCGCCGGATCGCTGCTCTGGGGAGCGTTCAATCGGCAGAAGCCGCCTCCTATGGCGGGAAACGTGATCGACGTGGCCGCCGACATGGCGGGCTTCGACAAGCCCGAGATCCGGGTCAAGCTCGGCCAGCCGGTGACCGTGCGCCTCACCAGCCTGGACAATTCCCACCACACCGATGGCGGTGGCCAGCATCAATGGGCGGTGGACGAGCTCGGCGTGAGCATCGTCGCCCCACCCCTGGGCAGCCAGTACACCACCTTCACCCCGGAGCAGGCAGGCAGCTACACTTTCTACTGTGACATCTGCTGCGGCGGCCGCGCCAACCCGAGCATGAACGGAACCCTGGTCGTCGAAGTCTAGTCCATGACGACCTCTCACCTTCGCCGCACCGTCGTGCTCTCGCTGCTTTTCGTGGCGGCGCTGGGGGCAGCCGCGCTGGCCGGGTTGTGGCACCCGAACGCCCCCTCGCAGGCCATGCAGGTCTACCTTCCCAAGATCACTCTGCCCACCGTGATAGTCGCCGGTCTGGTGGACGGGATTAACCCCTGTGCCTTCACGGTGCTGCTGCTCTTCATCACCGCCATGCTGGCGTCGCTTCAGGCCAGGAATCTCAACGTCCGGGCGGCGCGCCTTAGGCTGTTGGGGACAGGTCTGATCTATATTGCAGCCATCTTCTTGACCTACCTGGCGCTGGGCGTAGGTGCCCTGAAGTCGGTAGATCTCTTCACCCGGCAGCACCTGCCGGCCCGGTTGGGAGCGCTGCTGGCCGTGCTGTTCGGCCTGTGGATGCTCAAGGACTACTTCCTGCCCGATCTGGGCTTCAGGCTGCAGGCGCCGGGAAAGGTGGGGGAGATCGCTCGGCGGTCTGCCCAGCGGGCCACGCTGCCGGCGCTGGTCGCCGGAGGGTTCCTGATCGGCTTGTGCACCGTGCCGTGCAGTGGGGCGGTCTACCTGGGGGTCCTAAGCCTGCTCGCCCTGCAGCCGACCGCTCTGCTTGGCTATGGCTACCTGCTTCTTTACAACGTCGTCTTCATCCTGCCGCTGGTAGTTGTCCTGATTGCCGCCTCCGCCCGGCCGACGCTTCAGCGACTGGCGCGGTGGAACCTGCATCACAAGCACTGGCTGCGGCTGGGCATGGGTTCGGGCGTTGCGGCCATGGGCCTGCTGATCCTGGCCACGGTGTAAACCGGCCCCTCCGGCCAGGCTGGGCTCGTCGGCCGCTGCCCCGACTCAGTTTCCACCCGCAGCGGCCTGGCGAGGAGTGAGGTTCTCGCTATCGGGCCGCAGGTCCGCGAATGAACCAAGGAGGATTGGCGATGTGTATGATGTGCATGATGGGGCACAACATGGATCACTCAGGGCACGGCACCCATGCCGAGGCGGCCCTCCAGAGCGAGTCGCTCCTGGACATCCTCAAGCGACGCTATGCCGTGGGTGAGATCACCCGGGTGCAGTTTGAGGAGATGAAGCAGGTTCTGGGAGTCGCACAGGGGGCGGAGTTCGAGGCCGGCACGGCTCACCATCAACACCCCTGAGGGTCCAAGCCGGAATCCTGCGCGAGCCCCCGAGCGTCTCGCCGGCCTTGCCGGGCTGAGGCGTCGCTGCTCGACTGCTTCCCCCCCACGCGATCCTGACCATCACCGAACGGGCAAAATTGCGGTTGGCCCGTCCGTGCTTTTCGGACAGAATAGGTCTGATTTCAGAGCGCCTTTGCGTCTCCCTTGAAGCGCAGCAGAACCTGGAGGAAACGATGGTCAAAGACCCCGTCTGCGGGATGGAGATCGAGCCGGCCCGGGCCGCAGCTGTCCACAACCACCGCGGCCGTGACTACTACTTCTGCTCGGCGGACTGCGGGGCAAAGTTCCTCGAGAACCCCGATCGCTATGCCCAATCCTCTGATCCGGTCGTGGGCTCGCTCACGACCGGTTACAACCCGGAGCTGACGGGGCCTGTGCACGTGGAGCTGCCGGTCGGAGGGCTGAAACGCGGCAGGAGTACCCTGGCTGTGGAGGCCAGCCTGCGCGAAACACGGGGCGTGCAGCAGGCGCACGTCAATCCTGGCGCGGGGACGGCCCATGTCGTTTTCGACCCGGCCCAGGCCGACGTCGGCTCCCTGGCCGCAGCCATCCAGAAGGCCGGCTTCCAGGTGTCCTCCGAGGACATGCGTGTCCGCATCGAGGGCCTCTACTGCGCATCCTGCGTGGCCCTCGTCGAACGGGCCCTCCGTGAGCTGCCCGGCGTGGTCGAAGCCAATGTGAACTTGTCGACGGACAGCGCGCAACTGCAGTACATCCCCGGCCAGGTGAGTTTCGCCGACGTGCAGGCAGCCATCCAGTCGTCGGGGTACGAGGTGGCCCGGCCGGTCGAACAGATTGAGGGGGTGGACGAGGAGACGGCCTCCCACCAACGCGAGTACCGCAGCTTGACGCGCAAGTTCTGGTTCGCCGCGGCAGTCTCCATCCCGGTCTTGCTGGTCGCCTACCCCAACCTGAGCTGGCTCTATGCGCCCGGTTGGGTCCTATCCGAAGTGCCTGAAACCCTGGTGAGGTGGCTCTTCATCCTGTCCGGGCTGGTCACCCTCCCCGTGATGTTGTACTCCGGCAGGCAGTTCTTCACCGGGGGCTGGGCAGCCTTCAGGCATCATTCGGCCGACATGAACACACTCATCGCACTGGGGACCAGCGCGGCCTGGCTGTACTCCAGCTTCGCCTTGGCGGTCCCGGCCGTTTTCCCCGAGGGTACGGCAGAACCTTTCTACGATGTCACCGCGGTGGTCACCGGTCTGGTGGTGTTGGGCCAGGCGCTGGAAGTGCGTGCCAAGGGCCAGACCAGCCAGGCCATCCGCAAGCTCATCGGATTGCAGGCCAAGACCGCCCGGGTGGTCCGGGACGGGCAAGAGCTGGAGATCCCGGTAGAGGAGGTGCTGGTGGGCGACGTCGTGGTGGTGCGCCCCGGCGACAAGATCCCGGTGGACGGCACCATCGTGGAAGGGCGCTCGGCGGTGGACGAATCCATGATCACGGGCGAAAGCCTGCCGGTGGACAAACAGGTCGGCGACCAGGTGATCGGCGTCACGGTGAACACGACAGGAAGCTTCAAGTTCCGCACCACCAAAGTGGGCAAGGACACCGCGCTGGCGCAGATCGTGAAGATGGTTCAGGACGCCATGGGCAGCAAGGCACCCATTGCCCGGCTGGTGGATGTGGTCGCCAGCTACTTCGTGCCGGCGGTGATGATCCTGGCGCTCCTGACCTTTCTGATCTGGTTCAACTTCGGCCCACCGCCGGCGCTGGCTTTCGCCGTGGTTACGGCTGTGACGGTGCTGATTATCGCCTGCCCGTGCGCGGTGGGCATGGCCGTCCCCATGAGCCTGGTGGCGGGGGTGGGCAAGGCGGCTGAACACGGGGTCTTGATCCGCAATGGGGAGGCCTTGCAGGTGGCCTCCCAATTGAAGGTGGTGGTGCTGGATAAGACCGGCACCATTACCAAGGGCAAGCCGGAGCTCACCGACGTGGTGCCGGCTCAGGGATTCGATCAGGCGGGAGCCCTGCGGCTGGCCGCCAGCGCCGACCGCCCCTCGGAGCACCCGCTGGCCCAGGCCATCGTGCGCGGCGCCTTGCAGCGGGGTGTGGAAGTGGCCGATCCGGAGAGTTTCGAGGCCGTGCCCGGGCACGGCGTACTCGCCATGCTGCAGGGTCGCCGGGTGCTGCTCGGCAACCTGAAGCTGATGCGGCGGGAGGGCGTGCCGGTTTCAGGGCTGGAGGAGACAGTCAGCCGGTTGCAAGGGGACGGAAAGACGGCGATGTATATCGCCGTGGATGGCCAGCCGGCGGGCGTCGTGGCGGTGGCCGACACGATCAAGGAGGATTCGGTCGAGGCCGTGCGGGTGATGCGGGAGGCCGGCCTGGAGGTCATCATGCTCACGGGCGACAACGAGCGCACTGCCCAGGCCATCTCCCGTCAGGCCGGCATCGAGAGGGTGCTGGCCGAGGTCCTGCCCGAGGATAAGGCCAGGGAGGTGCACATGCTCAAAGTCGGCGGCAGGAAGGTCGGCATGGTGGGGGACGGCATCAATGACGCGCCGGCATTGGCGGAGGCCGATGTTGGCTTCGCCATCGGCACTGGGACGGATGTGGCCATCGAAGCCGCCGATATCACCCTGGTCGGCGGGAGCCTGAAGGGTGTGTCGTACGCGGTGGAGATCTCCAGGGCCACCATGCGCAATGCCAAGCAGAGCCTGTTCGGAGCATTCCTGTACAACACGCTGGGGATCCCCATCGCCGCCGGCCTGCTCTATCCCTTCTTCGGGCTGCTGCTGTCGCCGCTCCTCGCCGGGGCAGCCATGGCCGCATCCAGCGTCACCGTGGTGAGCAACGCCAACCGGCTGCGTTTCTTCAAGGCCAAGAGCTTCGCCCGCTCCTGAGGCGCGGAGGATCGCTGAAGAGAGGAAGGATTCAGTGAGCGGAATTCAAGTCATCGGGAATCTAATCGGATTGGGGCTGGTCGCCTGGATCGTGTGGTACTTCTGGCTTTACCGGAGGGAGGGAGTGCAGGTCGCCGAGAGCCTGGGGGTGCAGGAGGTGCGCATCCGGGTGAAGGGCGGCTACGACCCGGACCTGATTGCGGTCAAGCGGGGCAAGCCGGTGCGGCTCTATTTCACCCGTGAGGAATCGGCCTTGTGCAGCGAAACCGTGATCTTTGACACGATCGGTCAGTCCGCCAAGCTCCCCGAAGGGGAAACGGTGGCCATCGAGTTCACGCCGGAAGCCCCGGGTGAGGTCCCCTTTCAATGCCAGATGGGAATGCTGCCGGGGAAGGTGATCGTCCAGTAGCCATTTTCCCCGATGGTGGCTTGCCGGCCAGGGAGTCCAGGCGAGCCTTGATCAGTGCCCCACCGGACTAGTGGCAACCACCGCTGGGCCTATCTTCCGCCCCACGCGCTTCGTCTGTCTCGCCGCCGGCCCCCGCTCTGTGGGGATGCGCGCCATGCCTTCCGTGGCCTCCGTGCATGACGGAATGGCCGATGATCATCAGGGCAAAGAACCCGAAGGTGAGGGCCAGGTCGATGGAAACGCCGAAGATCGTGACTGCCCCCACGCCGGCCACGACGATGGCCAAGGCGGCCCAGACGATTCCGGGGATTCGCAAGCTACGGCTCGGGCTGTGCGAAGATTGTTCCATGCATGTCCTCCTACATAGGTAGCCTGGTGCACTTCCTCGTTTGCCGGTTCAAGCCCAGCGGGGCCGCGGCTTTCGCAGCAGGGTCCGCGCAGCCAGGGGAAGCGCGACGGCCAACCCGACCAGCGCGACGATCTGCGACTGGGTGAGGCCCAGGGCGACGACTTGATAGGAGCTGACGAACGACAGCAAGAATCGCTCAACGCTGTACAGACTGAGGTACACCAGGAAGAGGGCCCCGTCCGGCCATTTGCGCTTGCGCAGCTGCCACAACAGGGCAAAGATTCCCAAGTTGACTATGAGTTCGTAGACGGGCATCGGGGTGTAATACACACCCAGGTGGGGGACCATGGCGGCGGGGTTGGTGTAGGCGAAACCAAACGGGCCATCCGTCGGCTTGCCCATCGCGTCCCCGGTGATAACGCACGCCAGACGGCCCACCCCTTGGGCTAGAACCAGACCGGGGGCGGCAACGTCGGCAAGCCGGCCGAAACGCAGGCCCCGCAGGCGGGCGAAGACCGCCAGCGCCAGCAGGCCGCCGACGACGCCTCCCCAGATAGCCAGCCCACCCTGCCAGATGTATAGCGCTCGAAGCGGACTCGCGGCGAACTCGTGATCCCAATGGTCGATCACGTGGAACAGGCGCGCCCCGATCAGCCCGACCGCGATGACCCAGGTTGCGGCGTCTTGGATATCCTTCGAGCGCACCCCCTTCCGACTGGCTTCCCGGGCAGCAATCCACATTGCCAATCCGATGGAGCCGCCCACGATGAGACCGTACCAGCGAATGGCGATATGACCGATATGAAAAAGCACTGGATCGATGTTGATGGTGATCATGCGCTGGGCTCCTTGCGGCGGATCAGCCACACTCCGAGCACGGCGCTTGCCAGGGCGAGGGAAGCCGCGCCAGCGACCTCGCCAGCCGGCATAGAACGATCGAGCAGGTGAGGCTCCCCGCTCGGTTCCTGGGCCATCGCCGGACCCGGATCGGCCTCTGCAGAGGCGGCGGTCACCGTCAGGTCGGCCACCGCGGTCTCCCCTTCCTCGGTCGAGGCGCGCAGCGTATACGAACCCGCCGGCAGGTCGGAAGGGAGCGAGATAGTCACGACGAAGCCGTCCTCCTCGCCTTCCCCTTCGGCGGTGGCCTCCCCTAGCTCCATGGAAGTGGAGGCGCTCTCCAGGAAAAGACGGAAAACTTCGCCCGGCTCCATCTCTGCCCCCGTGACGGTGATCGATGCCCCGGCGGCTGCGACGACGGGGCTCACGACGATGACCGGCTCCCCGTGAGCGTACCCCACCGTCGTCGGTACCAACGCGATGATCGCAGCCAGAAGGGAGATCCAAGCGAAAGCTCGAAAGGTCATCTCGCCAGCCTCCTACTGCAGGTGGGCTTCCACCGGCTTCAGCGCTCCGACCAGGCCACTGGCCACAATGGCGATCAGGATCAGCGCTGCCACCAGGATTAAGCCCTTGCGCCGCCCCGGACTCAGATAAGGGCTTCGGTCGGCGATCGGCACCAGCGCCAGCTGACCGCCCAGGAGGGCTGGCACTGCCGCCAGTGCCCGTGCCCCTAAGGCCTCCTCGGCCGGGAAGAGCCAGATGAACATCCACCACGGTTTCGTCACCTCGGCCCCCGCCACCCCGGGCTGCCCGAGCGGCGCCGGCCAGAGCAGGCCGAGCGCCAGTGCCAGGGCCAGGACGACAAGACCGTAGCCGGCCATGCGCCTCAGGTGGGTGGAGAACCGAGAACCACCTTCGCCGGCGGTCGAACGGGAGGCGGCCTCCGGCGTGACCTTGGGCGAGATGCCGTGTTGCTTGACCAGGTACGCATGGGCGATGATCAGCAGCGCGAAGATCGGCGGCAGGATCGTGACGTGGCCGTCGTACAACCGGGTCAGTAACGGAACGCTGCGACTGAACTCGTCCGAGAACCAGCCGCCAAGCGCCCCAATGAATTCGGCCGCTTCCTTATTGTGCTGCAGGGCTTCGAGGCCCTCCTGGTCGAACTTGAGCACCGATCCGGTGAAGACCAGGCCGAGGGTCACGGCCAGCAATCCGAGGCCGATGTACCAATTCACCTCGCGCGGCCGCTTGTACGCGCCGCTGAAGAGGACCCGGAGCATGTGCAGGAGGACTGTCAGTGTAACGATCTGAGCCGTCCAGAAGTGCACTGAGCGCACCAGATCGCCAAAGGGCGCCCCGGTGATGATGTAGACCACGCTGGCGTGCGCGTCGTCCGGATGAGGAAGAAAGAACTGCGCCAGGAAAATGCCGGTGAGAAACAAGATCACAAACCCGGTCAGGGTTACGCCGCCCAAGGTGTAGGGCAGCGCATTGGCATATGCCGGAACCGGATACTGCAATCCGTCGAGGCCCAGGCGCTCCTGCAGCCATCTGCCAATCGAACTGCGCCTCGAGAGTTGCGATTCAACCGACACTGATCCCTCCAGCGTTTTGTATCGTCTCGGTATTTGAATTCGCCCGGGCGGCGTTCAGCCTGGTGTCAGTCTAGCCCTCAGGCCGGCCTTGTCCTGAGCGTCGATTGGCGGTTGCTGCGACCGACCGTTTGGCCTACCGTCCATGCCGAGGCCTCCCGGGCTGCCCCCGGCGACCGCCAGCTGCTCAGCCCCCCTCACCGGTTCCGAGGGATACCGGGAGGGGTTCTTCCTCTTTTGCCTCGGCGGAGATCCGTCTCCACCACCAGACCCCTGCTCCCAGCAGCGCGGTCCCCAGGGCCGCCAGACCC
>Ga0214473_10004764_pt1 | contig 16291 bp, 15 predicted proteins | sample RVTome_7_FD_203509 | JGI IMG/M metagenome (GOLD analysis project Ga0214473, IMG submission 203509) | Soil microbial communities from uranium-contaminated site in the Upper Colorado River Basin, Wyoming, United States - RVT98D197 | ecosystem: Environmental > Terrestrial > Soil > Contaminated >... | reverse complement strand
GCGATGGCCGCGGGACCGGAACGCGGTCTCGCGATCGTCGACGCCCTCGACCGAGAGGGTGAGCTCGACGGCTACCACCTGCTCCACTCCGCCCGCGCCGAGCTGCTTCGCAGCCTGGGCCGCAATCGCGATGCCGCCGCCGGCTACCGCCGCGCGCTGGAGCTGACCACGAACGCGGTGGAGCGCCGCCACCTGCAGCGCCGGCTGGCGACGGTGGAAGACTCGGCCCCAGCTCGGCCGGCTACTTCTTCTTGACCAGCTTCAGCTTCGTGGTCTCGGTGCTCGACGGTCCGCCGCCCTGGGGCGCGAAGCTTCGTGCAATCAGTCACCCGCCGGCAGCGCGTGAGCATCCTGAGCGGGGCCCGGCGGCTCCGTGCTCCCGCCGCCCCGCGGAATCGGAGGGCCGATCGGTCCGGTCGGCACCCAGCCCCGGTACATCCGCAGCAGCCCGAGCAGACCGATCAGGCCGGCGAGCGCCGACAGCCCGCCCGCATACGCGAGCGTCCCGCGGGCGCCGATCAGCGCCACCAGCACTCCGCCCGCGGCGAACGCGCCCAGCTCGGCCGAGTTTCGGATCCCGTTGTAGGCGGCAAAGGCGCGGCCGTGGAGCCGGTCGGGCACGCGGTCGTGGATCAGGCTGCGGAACATCACGTTCTTGAGCCCGTGCGCAAGGCCGCCGAGGAACGCACACCCGAGGAAGAAGGCGAAGCTGAGCCACAGGGCGGGCAGGGCAAGTCCGGCGCCCTGCACCGCGACGGCCGCGAGCCCGGTCGCGGCGACGCCGCCGGCGACCACCCGCCGCGAGAGCAGCAGAGCGCCGAGCGCCATCCCCACGGTCCAGATCGACAGCATCGCCCCGTACGCGATGTCGCCGCGGCCGAGGACGTCCTCGACGAAGAACAGCTCCCCGACCCACACCGCGGACATGAACAGGAGCGAGAAGAAGGCAACCAGCATCACGAGCGACAGGACGCGGTCCGCGAACAGGAACGCGATTCCGTCGCGGGCGCGGGGGGCGCGCTCGGCGTCGTCGAGCCCCTCGGGTCGGCGGCGAATCCGCAGCGCGAGCGCCGCCACCGCGACCGCGGCGAAGGTCGCCGCGTCGACGAGCATCGCCAGCTCCAGCCCGCCCGCCGCGAACAGGAAGCCGCCCAGCACCGGTCCGAGGCCGAAGCCGATGTAGCGCGCGGTCTCCACGTGGCCGTTCGCCTCCTGCACGCGCCGGCCGGCGAGCGGCGGGACGAGCGAGAACTCGGCCGGCTGGGAAATCGCGAACACCGCACCGAGCAGCGCCGTCAGCGCCAGCACCGCCGCCGTGCCGGTGACGAAGGCCAGCGCCGCCGCCATCACCGCGCCGACGACGGAGACCGCGGCGAGGAGCCGCGTCGCCTCGATCCGGTCGACGAGCAGCCCGGCGTGTCCCGCGAGCAGCACCGACGGCCCGAACAGGCAGATCCACAGTCCCGCGACCGCAAACCCCGAGTCGGTCACCTCCTTCACGTGGAGCCCGAGCGCGACGATCGCGACCCAGTCGCCGAGCGCCGACAGGCCCACCGACCCCGCGACGATGCGGAAGTCCCGCCCGCGAAGCAGCGACTCCTTCTGCCCTGCGGGCGCCATCGGGTCAGTATCGCGATAGACCGACCGCCGCTGTTCGTAGATTGGCCGCGTGCTGCGGGTTCGACTGGCGGCGAGCGACGAAACGGCGACGGACGTGAGACGCGCACTCGGGGAGACGGACGGCGTGCGGCGGATCGTTCAGGCGCCCGCTGCGCAGGGGGCGGGCGCCGTTCTCGAGGCCGACCTGCGGCTCGACGCGGCCGACGAGATCGTCGCCGTGCTGGCGCGGCTCGGTGTCGCTCCCGAGGACTACGTCCTCAGCCAGCTCGACGTGATCGCCCCCGCCCCCGCGTCGGCGGCCCGGCTCGGCGGCGGGGACGACTTCGCGTGGGTCGAGGTGCTCGGCGAGGCGCGCCGTCAGGCCCGCCCGCTCGCCCGCTACCTGGTCCTGATGGTCGTCGCCGGGATCGTCGCCGGGCTCGGGGTGATCAAGGGCAACGCGATCCTGATCGTCGGCGCGATGGCGATCAGCCCCGACCTGCTGCCCCTGTGCTCGCTGTGCGTCGGCCTCGTCGGCGGCCGCCGTCAGCTCGCCAAGCGGGCGCTGGCGACGCTCCTTATCGGGCTTGCGCTGGTCGGCTCGGCAGCGACCGCGATGACGCTTGCCCTCGACGCCGCCGGGCTGCTTCCGGACCCGCTCCAGCTCGGCGCCGGCGGGCTCAGCGGCCTCGCGACCACCGATTACTCGACCGTGCTTGTCGCGCTCGCCGCCGGGATCGCGGCGATGCTCGCGTTCGAGACCCGCGCCAGCGCCGCGGTCGGCGTCGCGATCTCGGTGACGACTATCCCCGCGTCCGCCTACTGGGGCGTCGCGCTCGGCGCCGGCCAGGCGAGCGACGCCGGCGGCGCGCTGCTCGTGCTCGCAGTCAACGTGTGCCTGCTGATCCTGTCGGGCAGCGCGACCCTAGCCGTGCAGCGGCGGCTGGCGGCACGCTAGCCGCGTCGCCTGCTGCCCCCTACGGCTTCACGTCGCACGCGCGCCCGGCGCAGTCCCGCAGCTCCGCCAGCTTGCCCGCCAGCCGCGTCTCGATCGGCGCGTACGCGGGATCGCCAGCGACGCTCTCGAGCTGGTACGGGTCCCGCTTGCGGTCGTACAGCTCGACCTCGCGAGTCTCCGTCCACACGACGTATGTGTAGCGGTCCGTCCGCACGCCCTCGTACGGACGGTCCCAGGCGTTGTTCGGGATGTTGCCGTGGAACAGCGGCTCCGGGGCCTCGATCTGGAGCGCCCGGTTGGGGACCGGCTTGCGGCCGCGGATCGTCGGCAGCAGCGAGACTCCGTCCTGCTTGCGGCCCGGCTTCGCGTTCGCGAGGTCGAGCAGCGTCGGCGCGAAGTCGACGTTCGAGACCTGTCCCTCGATCCGCTCGCCCTTCGGGATCCCGGGGCCGCGAACGACCAGCGGCACCCGCAGCGACTCCTCGTAGGGGAGGAACTTGTCGCCCGGAATCCGGTGCTCGCCGTGCAGCCACCCGTTGTCGGAGGTGAACAGGATCGTCGTGTCGCGGAGCTGGTTCGTGCGCCGCAGCGTCTTCACCATCTTCCCGACGTAGTCGTCCACCGCCATCAGGGAGCCGACGCGGCCCTGGTAGTCGAGCTCGAGCTGGTCAATCTCCGCCTGATCGAGCTTCGGAGCCTTCTTCTGGATGTTCGACCCCTTGTCCGAGACGTCCGCCTCGTTGAAGCTCGGCGGCTTCGGCAGCGACAGCCCGGCCACCTCGTCGGCATAGCGCTCGGGCGGGCGGGGATCGGGCCCGGGCCTTCCCATCAGGGTCGTGGCGACGTCCTCGCGATGGGGCGCGATCGGCGACCACCAGATGAAGAAGGGCTTGTTCGAGCGCCGCTCCCGCTTCACGAGCCCCTTGGCGATCCTCCCGGTCACGTCCGGGGAGTAGTCCTCGGGGTTCTCGGCGCCCCAGTAGTCGTACGGAGGCGGCCCGAAGACCTCGTGCAGCTTCGCGAGCACGGTCTCCAGGGCGTGGTCGATCGGCGTCACCTCGATGTTCGCGAACTCGACCAGCCCCCGGGCGAACTCCGCGTCGCCCCACGTGCGCAGGTCGCCGTCCGAGTTCATGACGTAGTTGTGGTAGTCGTAGGCCGACACGTCGAGCAGGCCCCGCCACGTGTCGAAGCCGGCCGGGACCTCGCCGTGCGCGTCGAGCGCGCCGTACCCGTTCAGCCACTTGCCGATCATCGCCGTCCGGTAGCCGGCATCGTCGATCCACGCGGGAAGGATGTTCTCGCGGTCCGCCATCCCGTACCACCCAAACGGATGGAAGTTGCCGACCACGCCATGGTTGTGCGCGTACTGCCCGGTGATGAAGGTCGCGCGCGAGGGACAGCAGAGCGGGAACGAGTCGACCGCGTCGTCGAAGGTGGTCCCCTTCTTCACCAGCAGCTTCTTCACGTTCGGCATCACCTTCAGATCCGACTGCGCCATGTCGTCGGTCATCACGACGAGCACGTTGGGGCGGGCGTTCTTGCCGCCGCCTGCCGGGCGCGCGTCCGCGGGCGAGACCGGGACCGCCGCAATCAACGCGGCCGCGGCGAGCGTCGCCGCGCCCGCGAGCATCTTCGAGCTGCCCCGCCGTAGCGTGAATCCATTCCTCAGCACGTGGTCTCCTCCTCCGCGAGCTTGGTCGGTGGCGGTACGCTACATCATGTGTCACACTGTGTCAACTTCATCGGTCCATGAGCACCGCCACCCGCCACCCCACCCGCCCCCGCAGCCGCCAGCGTGCGCGAAACAGCCGCGCCGAGAGTCGCGAGCGGATCGTCGCAGCCGCGACCGAGCTCGTCCGCGAGCGCTCCTACGCCGAGCTCAGCGTCGGCGAGGTGATGGAGGAGGCGGGGATCGGGAGGACGCTCTTCTACCGCCACTTCGACGACATCGGCGACCTCTTGGTCCAGGCGAGCCGGGAGGCGATCGAGGAGCTGCTCCGGGTGCAGCTCGACCTCGAGGCGGCGCGCGAGAGCGGCGGCGTCGAGGCGGCGGTCCGGACCGCGATCGAGCCGGCGGTTGCGATCTACGAGCGCCACGGCCCGATGCTGAGGGCGCTGTCCGAGGCGGCGGCCGGGGACGAGCAGATCGCCGCCGGGTGGCGGCAGATGCGAAGCCGGTTCGACGAGCTCGTCGCCCGCACGCTGCGAGAGCTCGCGGAGGCGCCGCCCGCCGACGTCGAGGAGACCGCAAGGGCGCTGAACCTGATGAACGGGAACTACCTGCTCGACGCTTACGGTCGCACCCCGCGGGTCGCCCCCGAGGTCGCCGTCCGCACGCTGGTCGAGATCTGGGCGGCGACGATCACGGGTGCGGGGCGATGAGCTCGAGCGGGAGCGGCGCGGTCGAGCCGACCGAGCAGCAGCTTGCCGAGCTCGCGGCGATTGCGCAGGGAGAGGAAGACGGCCCGCTGGTGATGCTGAACCTGAACCGGTATCTCGACCGCGAGGCGTACAGGCGCTACGGAGAGGTGGCGCTGAAGGTCCTGGAGCGGGTCGGGGGGCGAATCCTGTGGCACGCCGAGGCCCACTCCCCGGTGATCGGCGACGAGCGCGACGCCTGCGACGAGGTGATCGCCGTGTGGTACCCGAGCGCCGCCGCGTTCCTCGCCCTCGCCACCGACTCGGAGATCCTCGAGGCCCGCGGCGACCGCGTCGCGGGGCTGGAGCGCGCGGCGCTGATCCGCTGCGCCGCCGGGCCCGAGCCCACCCTGGGCGTGTAGGGAACCGGTCCGCGGCCGTTCATACGCTGTCGGGCGTGGAGCCGTTCGCGATCCGCGTCACGAGCCCGGAGGAGCTGTTCGACGACTACAGCGCCGCACCCCTGGAGGAGCGGCCGCTCAGCGACGAGGTCCGCAGCCGCATCCTCAGCGCCTGGATCGACACCCGCAACGAGCGACCCAGCCATCTCACCGTCGAGCTGCCCGCCGACCAGCACCGGGACGACCTGGCCTCCAAGATCGAGGAGGCGATCCGGTACGACTTCGAGGAGACGACGCGGGCGGCGAGGCGGCTGCATGTGTTCACCCGCAGTCAGCGCAAGGAGGCGTTCGTCGCGTTCATGTTCCTGGTCGCGTGCGTGCTTGGCGCCACGCTCGTCGACGACCTGACCAAGAACGACGCCTTCTTCACCAGCCTCTCGCAGGGCCTGGTCGTGCTCGGGTGGGTGGCGATGTGGCAGCCCGCGCAGCAGGTGTTCGCCGCGATCTCGCGCCGGCTCAGCTACAAGCGCTACCGGGAGCTGTCGGAGGTCCCGATCGAGGTCAGCTTCGTGTAGGTCGCGAGGCGGCACGCGGCGGGCTCGACGTGAGCGTGAGAATGCCGCGCATGGAGGGCTTCGCACCACCGCCGGTGGCCGCGATCGAGGCGACCGAGCTGCTGATCGCGTCGATCGTGGTCGCCGTCGCGGGGCTGAACCTGCTCGCGCGGCGGATCTCGGTCCCGTACCCGATCGTGCTGGTGATCGCGGGGCTGGGGCTGGGGTTGATCCCCGAGGCGCCGACGATCCGCCTCCAACCCGAACTCGTCCTGCTCGTGTTCCTGCCCCCGTTGCTGTACGCGGCGGCCGCTTTCGCCGACGTGCGGGCGCTGCGGGCCGAGCTCGGCGCGATCTCGGCGCTGGCGATCGGGCTCGTGGTCGTGACCACACTCGTGGTGGCTGTCGTCGGGCACGAGGTGCTGGGACTGTCGTGGGCACTCGCGTTCGCGCTCGGGGCGATCGTCTCCCCCACCGACCCCGTCGCGGCGGCGGCGATCATGCAGCGGCTCGGAGTGGACCGCTCGATCGTCACCGTTGTCGAGGGCGAGAGCCTGATCAACGACGCCACCGCGCTGGTCCTGTACAAGACCGCGATCGCGGCGGCCGTCGGAGCGGGGTTCTCGGTCGTCGACGCCGGACTGGAGTTCGTCGTGGACGGGCTCGGTGGGATCGCGGTCGGGCTGGTGGTCGGGCTCGTAGTGAACTTCGCCCGGCGCCGGATCGAGGACCCGGCGACGATGATCACGATTTCGCTGGTGAGCGGATACGCCGCCTACCTGCCCGCCGACGAGCTCGGAGCATCGGGCGTGCTCGCGGCGGTGACGGCCGGGCTCGTGGTCGCGACCCGGCTCAGCGAGTACAGCTCCCCCGAGCAGCGGCTGCAGGGGTTCGCGGTGTGGGAGATGGTCGTGTTCATCCTCAACGCGACGCTGTTCGTGCTGATCGGATCCCAGCTTCCGGTGATCGTGGACGCGGCGGTCGGCGAGAGCGCGATCGAAGAGCTCGGGTACGCCGCGCTCGTATGCGCGGTCGTGATCGCCGTTCGGTTCATATGGGTGCTGTCGGTGCCCGCGGTGAGGACGCTGGTCCGCTCCGATGGCCGCGCCGGCCGCGAGGGAGAGCTCGCATCACGGGTGGTGATCGCGTGGAGCGGGCTGCGCGGGGCCGTCTCCCTCGCCGCCGCCCTCGCGATCCCGGTCAGCACCGAGGCGGGCGAGCAGCTCGAGGGTCGCTCGCTGGTCCTGTTCGTCACCTTCGCGGTGATCCTGGTCACGATCCTCGGTCAGGGCCTGACGCTGCCGCCGCTGATCCGGCGGCTCGGCGTGCGCGCCGACCCGGAGGCCGAGCGGTCGGAGGAGGCGCGGGCGAGGCTGGAGGCGACGACGGCCGCGATCGAGGTCCTGGACGAGCTCGAGGGAGAGGAGTGGGCGCGCGAGGAGACCCTGGAAAGGCTCCGCTCCGTGCTCGCCGCGCGCCGGCGACGGTTCGCCTCGCGAGCGGGGGAGCTGGAAGAGGAGGGGATCGAGCAGCGGGCGGCCGACTACCGGCGCGTGATGGAGGAGCTCTACCGCGTCCAGCGCCAAACCGTCATCAGGCTGCGCGACGCGGGGCAGATCAGCAACGAGATCATGCGCCGGATCGAGCGCGACCTCGACCTGGAGCAGGCTCGAGAGGAGCTCTAGCGGCGCGCGGCGGAGCCCGCGCTTGCCGCCAGCCCCTCGCCGTCGATGGACCCCCATCCCGACGCGAGGTCGTAACCGGGGCCGGCGCGGCAGCAGCCCCGGCCGAGATCGTTTGAGCCCTCGACCACGTCCCGCAGCACTCCCTCGCCACCGCGCTCGCCGAGCGAGTACAGGAGCGGGTTGGGGAAGCCAAGCGGCGGCGCCCCCGCGTCGATCCGGCGCTGGTCGGCGAGCGCCACCAACCCGGTGGCGAGCGGCGTCGCGGCGCTGGTCCCGAAGCCGGCCTCGAACGGGTTCGCCGCCGACGCCGGGTCGCACTCCCCCTGGGCGTTCGAGCCGCAGTAGATCGCCATCCCCGGGTACACATCCGCCATCGCCGCGACGTCGGGGTAGCCGCGTTGGTCGCCCCAGCTCGCGAGCCCGCGCTGGTAGAAGGGGGCGCGCAGGAAGCGGCTGACGCCCCCGCCCCCGCTCGCCGGGTCGCCCGCCGACAGCAACCCCGCGGAGACGTCGTTCCACACCACTTCGTCGGCGATCGCGTTCGAGTCCTCGAGCGTCAGCGAGGTGCCTCCGACGGAGGCCACCCAGCGCGACGAGCCCGGGTAGAAGCCCTCCCGCCCGCTGAGGCAGAACGCTCCGTTGTCGCCGCTGCCGGCCGCAACGGTGATCCCCGCCGCGGCGGTGGCGGCGAGGACGCGCTCGGTCAGCCTCAGCTGCGCGCGTCCGAGGTCGCCCTCGCACTCGCCCTGGCTGACAGAGATCACGTGCGGCAGCTCGCCGCCGGGCGCGTTCCCCTTCTCGAGCATGGACGAGAACGCGACCGGGAAGAAGCCCGACCCGACGTCGTAGACGACCAGCCGCTCGAGGCCCGGCGCCATCAGGGTGAGCATCTGCAGGTCGAGCGCCGCCTCTTCGGAGGTCGCCCCGATGCTCCGCGTCCCGACCTTGACCAGCCGCGTCGGGGGCACCTCGATCCCGAAGCAGCCGGCGAAGGCCTTCAGCTCCGAGCGCGCGAACCCGCCGGCGCCCAGGACAGCCGCCCGGACCCCCTCCCCCGTCACACCCTGGGCGTGAAGCGGTGAGGCGCCGTACGCGGTCTGGATCTGGTTCGGCGTGAAGGCGGGGCCCGCGAGCCGCGCGCCGGGCGGCTGGAAGGTGGCGTCGCGGCCCTGCGCGCATCCGGCCGGGGTGCCGGTCCGCACGTGCGGGGGCTCGAGCTCCGGCGCGGCGCCGCTCGTGCCCGCACTTGCGCTCGACAGGGATTGCCCCTGGGCCGCCTGCTCCCTCAGCACGGCGCGCACCCTGCCCCGAAGTCCGCGCGGGATGCGTCCCCGGATCCCCTTGCTCGAGCCGAACAGCCTCCGAGCCTGGCGTGCCGGAACCAGCGCCTCGACGAACGAGCGGGTGACGTCCACCCGGGAGTTGATGCCGCGGCGGCGCAGATACGAGCGCACGTGCCTGCGCGAGGACCGTCGCGCCCCGAACCGCCGCGCTATGCGCTTCGGGCTCACGTACTGCCCGTAGCGCGGGGACGCTGGATCGGACACCGCGCGAGCGAGCTTCTGGATCCCTGACCTTCGCGGCGCGAGCCGCAGCACGACGTCGACGCGCTTGCCGGAGGCCCGCGCCTGGCTGTCGTTTCCCGACGAGCCCTCCGCGGCGCTCCCGGCTGCGGAGACAAGCAGCGCGCCTGCCAGCACCAGTGCAGCGGCCCTCCGGATGACGCGACCGTGCATCGAGATGACGCTATCCCATTCGCACGGACGTCGGTCGCGTACAACTCCGGGTGTGGCAGCGTCCAAGGCAACGGTCGTCGACGCCGGTGGGCGCGAGCTGCGGGTGTCCAATCCCGATCGCGTGATCTTCCCGAAGACCAAGCGTTCGGGGGCAGTCACGAAGCTCGACGTCGTCAACTACTACCTCGCCGTCGGCGAGGGCATCATGCGCGCGCTCGAGCGACGGCCGACGACGCTGGAGCGGTGGCCGAAGGGCGTCCACCCCGGGATCGTCGTCTCGACGCGCGAGAAGGGCGGCGGCGACGCCTTCTTCCAGAAGCGGATACCAAGGGGAGCGCCTGAATACGCCCACACCGCGCGGATCGAGTTCCCGTCGGGTCGGCACGCGGATGAGGTCTGTCCGACGGAGGTAGCTGTCGTCGGCTGGGCGGCCCAGATGGGCACGATCACGTTTCATCCGTGGCCGGTTCGGTCAGACGACGTCGACCATCCGGACGAGCTGCGCCTCGACCTCGATCCGCAGCCGGGCACCGACTTCGCCGACGCCGTGCGCGTCGCCGCGGAGGCACGCGTGCTGCTGGACGAGCTCGGCTACACGGGCTTCCCGAAGACCTCGGGAGGGCGAGGCGTCCACATATACGTCCGGATCGAGCGCCAGTGGACGTTCACCGACGTCCGCCACGCCGCGATCGCGTTCGGGCGCGAGCTCGAGCGGCGGCTGCCCGGCGAGGTGACGACGAAGTGGTGGAAGGAGGAGCGCGGCGAGCGGATCTTCGTCGACTACAACCAGAACGCCCGCGATCGCACGATCGCGTCGGCGTACAGCGTCCGACCGAAGGAGGGCGCCCCGGTCTCCGCACCGGTCACCTGGGACGAGCTCGCCGACGTCGCGCCCGAGGACTTCACGGTCGCGACGATGCCGGCTCGCTTCGCCGAGGTTGGCGATCGCCACGCCGCGATAGACGACTCCGCCCACTCGCTGCAGCCACTGCTGGACATATACGAGCGCGACCCCGACGGCGACATGCCCTACCCGCCCGACTACCCGAAGATGCCGGGAGAGCCGAAGCGCGTGCAGCCCTCGCGCGACCGCGACCGCGACCGCGACCGGAAGCGGAAGCGGGACTGACTACGGCGACTGCGGCAGCTTCTTCGCGCCGCGTTTCGTGACCGGATTCGATGGCGGCGGCACGACCGGCCCGATGTCGCCGTCCGGCGCCTCGTCGAGGTCGACGATCACCGGAGCGTGGTCGCTCGGCCCGCTCCCCTTCCGCGCCTGCCGGTCCACCCACGCCGCGCGGACGCGGTCGGCGACCGGTTCACCGGCCAGCACGAGGTCGATCCGCATCCCGAGGTCCTGATGGAACATCCCCGCCCGGTAGTCCCAGTAGGTGAACACGCGCTCGTTCGGCCACCGATCGCGAACGACGTCGTGCAGGCCGAGCCCCCGCAGCTCCGCGAGCGCCTCCCGCTCGGGCGCTGTGACGTGGGTCTGCCCGGCGTAGGCGTCGGGGTCGAACACGTCCTCGTCCGTCGGCGCGATGTTCATGTCGCCGCACACGACCGTCCCCTCCGGGCCGGCGGCGACCATCTCCCGCAGCGATGCCAGCCACGCGAGCTTGTACCGGTAGTGGTCCGAGTCCGGCTCGCGCCCGTTCGGCACGTACACCGACACCACCCGGATCCCGCCGCAGGTGGCGGCGATCGCGCGCGACTCCGGGTCCGGGAAGCCCGGCGCGCCGGGGAGGCCGGCCACGACGTCGTCGAGGCCCGCGCGCGACAGGATCGCGACCCCGTTCCACGCCGCCTCGCCGTGCGCCGCGACGGCGTACTCGCGGTCGCGGAGCTCGTCGCCGAGCAGCTCCCCGAACGCGTCGTCGGCGAGCTTCGTCTCCTGCAGGCAGACGACGTCCGGCCGCCGCTCGTCCAGCCACGGCAGTAGCCGCGGCACGCGCTGCTTCACCGAGTTCACGTTCCAGGTCGCGATCCGCACCGATCGCACCGTAGCGGCAGGCGGCCGCTCCGATCCGTCGCCCCTCAGCGGCTCGCCAGCGTTCGAGGCAGCCCGAAGTGCTGGAAGACGCCGGTGTCGCTGAACCAGGCGATCGCGGCGATCGCATCACCCTCGAGCGTGAGCACGATCAATCCGTAGGGGCGGGCGATCGCCGCGTGTGCGTCTGGGAGGTAGCAGCCGAGCGCGGGCTGGGTGTTGGCGCGGGCTGGCACGACACGCAGGGGAGCGCCGCGCCGCACTGCGCGGTCGCGGAGGAAGGCTGCGATCGGCGCGTGGCCCTGGTACACGAGCGGCTGCGGCGGCATCGTCAGCAGGGCGTCGTCTGTGAGCAGGGCGACGACATCGTCGACGTCGCCGCTTTCGACGGCGTCGGCGAAGCGCCCGACCAGCTCGCGCTCGCGGGCGGAGCTCGGCAGCGGCGCGCGATCGCGGTCGGCGGCCGGAGCGTGCGCCCCGAGCGTCGCCCGGGCCCGCTGCAGGGCGCCCTTCACCGAGGTATCGCTGGCGTCGAGCATGTCCGCGACCTCGGCGGTGCGGAAGCCGAGCACGTCACGCAGCACGAGTACCGCGCGCTGGCGGGGCGGCAGGCCCTGAAGGGCGGAGATGAACGCAAGCTCGATCGACTCCCTGGCCTCGTAGCGGGCATCCGGCCCCGGGGTGTGGTCCGGCACCTCCTCGAGCAGCGTGTCGGGGTAGGGCTCGAGCCAGATCGGCTCGATCCGGCGCGTGGGCTCGGGCGCCTCAGCCATGGCCGGTACCTCCCGCGGGCGGCGCGCCCTGTCGCGCAGCGCGTTCAGGCAGCGGTTCGTCGCGATCCGGTAGAGCCACGCGCGCACCGAGGATCGGCCCTCGAAGGCCTCGAGCCCCCGCCATGCCGCCAGCAGGGTCTCCTGAACGAGGTCCTCGGCATCCTGAACCGAGCCGAGGATCCGGTAGCAGTGGACCTGCAGCTCCCTCCGGTAGGGATCGGTGAGCTCTCGAAACGCGTCCTCGTCGCCGGCGCGCGCTCGCGCCAGCGGGCTCTCGCCTGGCGCGGCGCCCGGCACGAGCTCACGCATTGCCTTGTCCTGTCCCGGTCATCCACCTGAGGAAAGCACCTCCCGGAATGGACCGACCGTTCCGTTCTCACCACTGGCGGTGTCTCAACAGGCAAGACCGAAGAAGTCCGCAATCACCTCAACGAGAAGGAGCCGAAATGAACATGCCACCGATCGTTTCGCCGCAGGAGTGGGAGGCCGCGCGCGGGGAGCTGCTGGTGAAGGAGAAGCAGCTCACCCACGCCCGCGATGCGCTCGCCGCCGAACGCCGCCAGATGCCGAGGATGACGGTCGAGAAGGAGTACGCGTTCGAGGGCCCGGACGGGCCGGCGAGCCTGCTCGACCTGTTCGAGGGGCGCCGCCAATTGATCGTCTACCGCTTCTTCTTCGATCCGGACGTGGACGGGTGGCCTGAGAAGGGCTGCTTCGGCTGCTCCATGGTCGCGGACCAGGTAGCCCACCCGGCGCACCTGAACGCGCGCGGCACCACGCTTGCGTTCGTGTCGCGCGCCCCACAGGCGAACATCGAGCGCCTGAAGGCGCGGATGGGCTGGGAGCCCATCCCGTGGTACACGCTGACGGACGACTTCGACGCCGAATTCGGCGTCGACGAGTGGCACGGCACCAACGCCTTCCTCCGCGACGACGACCAGGTCTTCCGCACCTACTTCGTCGACGGCCGCGGTGACGAGGCAATGGGCGGCACCTGGGCCTACCTCGACATCACCGCGCTCGGGCGCCAGGAGGAGTGGGAGGACTCGCCGGAGGGCTACCCGCAGACCCCGCCCTATGAGTGGTGGAGGCGCCACGACGAGTACGACGTGTCCGCCGAGGCGGAGGCGGCCATCTCCAGCGCCACGGCCGAGCAGATCGAGCGCTCGCAGGGCGGCTCGCCGGGCTCGCGCTCGTGATCGCTCACGTCGGAGGGGTTCCCCTGGAAGAGGTTCTGCCGTCGCTCACCGGCGCCGGCGCCAGCTTGTTGCTGGCGCGCGCGTGGCTGGTCATGCACCTGCGACGCCGACGAAAGACCAACGAGTGACCAAGGAAGAGACGCTGCGCATGGAGCGCACATTCCAAGTGCCCGCCGACGGGAAGAAGCACCGCTACCGGGATTCGAACCCGGGTTTCCGGACTGAGAATCCGGCGTCGCCCTCGGCGCGCTGCGTCGAGCGCGTGACGTACGATCCTCCGGATGCCCGACGCCGCCGCAGCCAAGCAGATCCCAGACCCCGTGCGCCGCCGCCGACTGCGCGAGGACGCGCAACGGTCGATGAGCGCCAACCTCATGGAGGGCATCGCTCTCAGCCACATTCTGATGCGGTTCGTCGGGGCGGCCCGCCGCGGTTGAGCGCGCCGGCGTTCGACGAGCTTCTGCGCCAGCTCGCCGCCGCGGACGTGCGGTTCGTCTTGGTCGGAGGACTCGCCGTGAACGCATGGGGCGTGGTCCGAGGTACGAAGGACGTCGACGTCGTGGTCGCATCGGATCGGGCCAACCTTGCCCGCTTGGCGGAAGCGGCCGTCGCGATGGGAGGCCACGTCCAGGCCGAGAACGCGCTCCTTGGCACGCCGCTCTCGATCGCCGAACGACTTGCGTCCGGCGTGCGTGTCCAGATCGACACCAACCTGGGGAGCTTGGACGTGATCCAGGGCCTGCCGGGCGTCCCAGGATACGAGGAGCTTCGGGGAAGCGCTACGGATACCGAGATTCTCGGAGCGAGCATCCCGGTGTGCTCCCTGGAAGACCTCCAAGCGATGAAAAGGGCCGCGGGACGAGCCCGCGACCTTGCAGACCTCGAGGACCTGGAGTCCGCGCACGAGGACGACTGACAGGCACCGCTGACGTTGTGTTGACCCAGCGTTGGCCCGGGCGCTGCCAGCGCGGCTTCTTGCTCGACTTCGTCCGCTCGACGTTGTCGAGGACATCGCGGGCGCGGACGGCGCCCTTCACCTTGTGGCCCTTGCGCACGGCACGGGACAGCGAGCCGCGGCGGACATTCAGCTTCACCCTGGTCATCTCGCCCGCGGCATCCGTGGTGCCGGCGTGGGGCCGCCACGCCTGGCGACGCACTGGCGATGCGGGCGCGATGAGCCTTTGATGAGCGGTCGGACGTAGGGTTGGCCTCCGAACAATGGGAAGGAGGGTCGACGAACGTGATGGGCAGAACTCGGATCGCAGCGGCGACTGTGATGGTCGCCGCCGGACTCATCGGTGCCATGGCCGCTCCGGCCACAGCAGGCAAGACCCGCCACCTCGTGGGCGCGTTCGACGAAGAGCCGGGCAGCAGTGTGTCGATGACGGTCAAGCTCAACAACAAGAACAGGCCGAAGTTCGTGAAGGACATCGTGTTCTCGGGGTTGAACATGCTCTGCGACGACGACGAGAGCAACATCCCAACCCCCCGCACGTTGGGCCCTCTGGAGCTTCCGGGGAAGCTCCGGGTCACCTTCGACGGGTTCGGCAAGTTGTACAAGGACCTTGATGAGGACCTCTCCCACTTCGAATTCAGCGGGACGCTGCTGAAGAAGGGCAAGCAGGCGGTCGGGAGGGTGGGAACGTATGCCGGGACTCGCTGCTCCGTCCTCGCCTACTACCTGGCGAAGAAGGAGTAGCTCCGGGCGCGAGAATCGGGCGTACGGTGCCACCGCGTTCAGGACCGGTTCCGAGGCACCGCTACCGGGATTCGAACCCGGGTTTCCGGACTGAGAATCCGGCGTCCTAGTCCCCTAGACGATAGCGGCGCGCGGCGGCGATTCTAGCGGGGGAAATCGCCGGATCCCGGCAATGAGGAGTGCGGCTGGTGGGATTCGAACCCACACGTCCTCTCGGACACGGCGACCTGAACACCGCGAGTCTGCCAGTTCCTCCACAGCCGCGAGGGCACAAATCTAGCGGCTCATTCCTTCAGACCGACGTGCTCGAGCATCAGCTCAACGCTGTCGCGCCGGTTGATCCGAACGGACCAACGATTCCTTCGGTCCCGATTCGCACGGGTGAAGACGCCCACCCGACGGCATGCTCCGCGGAACAGGTCAGCGATGTCCGTTGAGACGTTCGCGAACTCATACGTTCTGTACTCGTACGGCTGAGGCCGGTGCACGTCGGTCCGGTTGATGAAGCAGCAGCCATCGGTGCGGATGCAGCCCCGGATGAACGGCCACGGCGCGGCCTCGACGATCTCCTCCTGCCAGGGTTCGGCGCTCGTGCTTGCGACCCGGCCCGTGCTGGGGAAACAAGCAGACGAGGTGAGAGCAGCAAACCGCCACGTGGACACAGCCGGGAGCCGGGACCGCGTCCACCGCGTTGCGCGGGAAGCACCGCTTCAGGAGCGCCTCCGTGCTTCTGATGATCCCGGGATACTTCCTATCGAGAACGATGCGAAGCCTTTGGGTTCGCGCAGTGATCGTGCGTCGGACGTACGTCGGGCGGCGCCAGTCGCGGATCGTTCCGCGGGGGATCCCGAGCCGGCGGGAGACCTCGCAGTCGTTCAGGCCCTGCTCGATCAAGGTCAAGGCGGCGGCGCGGACTTGCGGCGGGTGCATGTCCGCAATTTGCGGGGAAAAGTGTGCCTTGTGGGTGAAGGGAGTGCCGACTTCGTCACGAGTGTGTCGCTATTGGCACACGGCGGGTTCGCCACAGCCGGGCCGATCTGAACTAGGCTCCGGGATCGGGAATGCGGCGGGCAGGCCGGTCCCGGGCAGCACACAACCGACGAGAGAGGAGACGGACGCCGATGATGGAACCGTCCGAGCTTGCCGTACGCGCAACCCCGAAGACGCCCGAGCAGGAGGTGGCGGACGTGCTTCCGATCGAGGCCGAAGCGGGGCGCGCGCAGGAGGTCCTCGACGAGGTCCCGTTCTGGTTTCACACCTTCGCGCTCAACCGCGAGCAGGGCACCTACACGCCCGGCGCGGCGCTCGACCACCGCTACCGGCTTCCGGCGCTGCC
>Ga0214473_10004763_pt1 | contig 16295 bp, 20 predicted proteins | sample RVTome_7_FD_203509 | JGI IMG/M metagenome (GOLD analysis project Ga0214473, IMG submission 203509) | Soil microbial communities from uranium-contaminated site in the Upper Colorado River Basin, Wyoming, United States - RVT98D197 | ecosystem: Environmental > Terrestrial > Soil > Contaminated >... | reverse complement strand
GCCTCTGGCTCCTGGCCGTTCCAGGTCAACACGCTGGCATTGAACCAGCAGCCGATCGCGAGCACGGTTCCAGCCGAAGGCGCCACGGGCTGGGCGGACACGACGATGATGAGCGCCACCGCCGCGAATCCAAACTGCGCCTACGAATGGATGGAGTGGTCGGTCAATCCGAAGGTCCAGGGCGACGTCGCTGCGTGGTTCGGCTCGGTGCCTGCCGTGCCGGCGGCCTGCCAGGACAACGCGCTGCTGGGCGCGGAAGGCTGCGCGACCAACGGATTCGAGAACTTCACGAAGATCTGGTTCTGGCGTACACCGGAAGCGTCCTGCGCGACGGGTGAGTGCGTGCCCTACAGCCGCTGGAGCACCGACTACGTCGCGATCATGGGCGGCCGCTGAGCGGCGCCCTTCGTCCGCAATGACGCCGGCCATCCAGCTGGCTGGCGTCAGCCGCCTGTTCGGCGCCGTGCGCGCGCTGGACGATGTTTCGCTCTCGATCGCACCGGGCGAGTTCTTCGCGCTGCTCGGGCCATCCGGCTCCGGCAAGACTACCTGCCTGCGGCTGATCGCCGGCTTCGACCGCCCGACGCAGGGCAAAGTGCTGCTGGACGGCGAGGATGTCACCGATATCCCGCCTTTCGACCGCAGCGTCAACACGGTCTTCCAGGATTACGCGCTGTTTCCCCACATGAGCGTCGCGGAGAACGTCGCCTACGGACCGCGGGTGCGCGGCGTCGCGGCTCCCGAACGCCATCGCCGTGCCCTCGAAGTGCTGGAACTGGTGCGCCTGCGCGCGCTGGCCGACCGCGCGCCGTCGCAGTTGTCCGGCGGGCAAAAGCAGCGCGTTGCGCTCGCCCGCGCGCTCATCAACGAACCCAAGGTGCTGCTGCTCGATGAGCCGCTCGGCGCGCTGGACCTGCGCCTGCGCGAGGAGATGCAGCTCGAGCTGAAGGCCATCCAGCAAAAAATCGGCATCACCTTTGTCTATGTGACGCACGACCAGAGCGAGGCCCTCAGCATGGCCGACCGGGTCGCCGTGTTCTGCGACGGACGCGTCGAGCAGCTGGATTCGCCGCGCGATCTCTACATGCGCCCGCGCACCGCATTCGTTGCGCGCTTCGTCGGCAGCGCCAATGTCATCGAGGGCGAGCTGGCGCAACGCATCACCGGCGAGCCACGCCCCTTCGCGATTCGCCCGGAGGCGATCGAGGTGCTCGCGATGACCGAGCCGCCGCCTGCCGGCGCCCTCAGTTGCGAAGGCGTGCTGGAAGACATCCATTACCACGGCGCCACCAGCCGCTGGCATGTGCGCACCAATACGGGCGCGGTGTTGTCTGCCGTGCGACCGGAATCGGCGCCGGTGGACGGTGCGCCCGTTCATGGCAGCCGCGTGCGCCTCGCCTGGTCGCGCGACAGCCTGGTGCCGCTCGCGGAGCGTTGATGCCGCAGCCTGCCTCGCGAACCTTTGCCTCATTCCTGTACGGCCGGCGCGGTTTCTACCTGTCGCTGCTGCTGTTGCCGCCGCTCCTGTGGCTCGGCACGGTCTATCTCGGCTCGCTGTTTGCGCTGCTGGTGCAGAGCTTCTACGCGATCGACGAGTTCACGGCCCGCATCGTGCCGAAACTGACGCTCGCGACCTATCGGCAACTGGTCAGCCATCCCGCGAACGTCGACATCATCCTGCGCACGCTCGCAATGGCGGTTGCAGTCACGCTGACGGCGGCGGTCATCGCTTTTCCGATCGCCAACTACATGGCGCGCTACGCCACGCCGCGCATGAAGGCCTTTTTCTACGTCGGCGTGATGCTGCCGATGTGGACCAGTTACCTGGTCAAGGTCTATGCCTGGCGCCTGGTGCTCGCCAAGCAGGGCATCCTGTTCTGGTTCGTGGACCAGCTGGGCCTTGCGCCGGTGCTGGATACCGCACTCGCCACGCCGGTCATCGGCGGCCCGTCGCTGGCCTCGTCGTACCTCGGCATGTTCATCGTCTTTGTCTACATGTGGCTGCCGTTCATGATCCTGCCGCTCACCGCGGCGTTCGAGCGCGTGCCAGTGTCGCTCCTGCAGGCGTCGGCGGATCTTGGCGCGCGCCCGCGGCAGACATTCCGCAACGTCGTGCTGCCGCTCGCCCTTCCGGGCCTGGCCGCCGGCTCGGTGTTCACGTTCTCGCTGACGCTCGGCGATTACATCATCCCGAGCGTGGTCGGCGCGCCGGGCTACTTCATCGGCATGATGGTCTATCAGCAGCAGGGCACTGCCGGAAATCTGCCGCTCGCGGCCGCGTTTTCGGTCGTACCGATCATCCTGATCGCGATCTATCTTTCTCTCGCCAAGCGCCTCGGAGCCTTCGATGCGCTCTAGCCGCGACTGGAACCAGGCTTCGCTCGGGCAAAAGCTTGCGGCCGCCGCAGGTCTCGCCTTCCTGCACCTGCCGGTCTGGGTCATCGTGCTCTATGCATTCACGACCGAGGACCGCACCTACCAGTTTCCGCCGCCGGGCCTGACGCTGCACTGGTTCGCGGTCGCTTTCGCGCGCGAAGACATCTGGGCGGCGCTGCGCATGTCGCTCGCCGTCGCCGCGGTCGCGACCTCCATGGCGCTCGTGCTCGGCACGCTCGCCGCTTTTGCGCTCGCGAAAGGCCGGTTCCGCGGCCGCGAGGTGATCACGCTGCTGTTCGTGCTGCCGATTGCGCTGCCCGGTATCATCACCGGCATCGCGCTTCTGTCGGCCTTCAAGCTCGGCGGCATACAGCCGGGTTTCTGGACCATCGTCACCGGCCACGCGACCTTTTGCATCGTGATCGTGCACAACAACGTTATCGCCCGCCTGCGCCGCCTGCCGCAGAGCTGGATCGAGGCCTCGATGGACCTGGGTGCCGACGGCCTGCAGACTTTCCGCTATGTGATCCTGCCGCAGATTGCGACCGCGCTGCTGGCCGGCGGCATGCTGGCTTTCGCGCTATCGTTCGACGAAATCATCGTCACGCTGTTCACGGCCGGACATGAACAAACGCTGCCCATCTGGTTCTTCAACGAGCTGTTCCGCCCGCGCGAACGGCCGATCACGAATGTCGTCGCGGTCAGCGTGATGCTGATCACGCTGGTGCCGATCCTGCTGGCTTACTGGCTGATGCGGCCGAACGAACCCGATTCAAAGTGAGGCGATCATGCAGAAGAAGCTCCTGATCAACGGCCGCCTCGTCGCCGGCCAGGGCAAAGTCGAGGAGATCCTGGATCCCGCGACCGGCAGGGCGATCGCGCGCATCGCTGAGGCTTCCACGGAACAGGTGAACGCCGCCGTGAAGGCCGCGACGGCAGCCTTCGAAGGCTGGTCGTGCACCCCACCGAAAGATCGCGCAGCGCTGTTGCTGAAGCTCGCCGACCGCGTCGAGGCCGAAGGCGCCGAGTTCGCGCGGCTCGAGTCGCTGAATTGCGGCAAGCCTTTGGCGGCCGCCCTCAACGACGAAATCCCCGCGATCGCGGATGTGTTCCGGTTCTTCGCTGGCGCGGCGCGCACCATGACCGGGGCCGTTGCCGGCGAATACGCGGCCGGCTTCACCAGCATGATCCGTCGCGATCCGGTCGGCGTCGTCGCCTCCATCGCACCCTGGAATTACCCGCTGATGATGGCCGCGTGGAAGCTCTCGCCCGCGCTCGCCGCCGGCAACACGGCCATCCTCAAGCCTTCAGAACAGACGCCGCTTTCGACGCTGAAGCTCGCGGAAATCCTCGCCGAGCTGTTCCCCGCCGGTGTCGTCAACATCATCACGGGGCGCGGCGAGTCGGTCGGTTCCACGCTCGTCAGTCACCCCGGCGTGCGCATGGTCTCGCTGACCGGCGATATCGCCACCGGCGAAAAGGTTCTGAAAGCAGCCTCCAGTGGCATCAAGCGCACCCACCTCGAACTCGGCGGCAAGGCCCCGGTCATCGTCTTCGACGATGCGGATATCGCCGAAGTCGTGGCCGGCGTCAGGACCTTCGGCTATTACAATGCCGGGCAGGACTGCACGGCGGCCTGCCGCCTGTATGCCGGGTCGAAGATCTACGACCGGCTGGTCGCGGACTTAAGCCTCGCAGTTTCCTCGATCAAGGTCGGCAAGCAGAAAGACGCTGGCGTCGAGATGGGGCCGCTGATCAGCCGGCAACAGCGCGAGCGCGTCGCCGGCTTCGTCGAACGCGCCAGGGCAATCAGGCACATCGAGGTGACCGCCGGCGGGAAGAGCGGCAGCGGCGGCGGATTCTTCTACGAGCCCACAGTCGTCGCGGGCGCGCGCCAAGGCGATGAGATCGTGCGCAAGGAAGTCTTCGGGCCGGTCGTCTCGGTCACCCGCTTCAAGGACGCCGAGCAGGCCATCGACTGGGCGAACGACTCCGAGTACGGCCTTGCCTCATCGGTCTGGACCCAGGACATCGGCCGCGCGATGCGGGTCGCTTCGCGGCTGCAGTACGGCTGCACCTGGGTCAACACGCATTTCATGCTGGTCAGCGAAATGCCGCACGGCGGTTTCAAGCGCTCGGGCTATGGCAAAGATCTCTCGATGTACGCGCTCGAGGACTACACCACGGTGCGGCACGTGATGGTGAAGCTCTAGCGTCGCGGCGACCAGGCCTCGTAGGCGAGCAGCAGCAAGAGTCCGATCAGGAACGGCAGCAACTCGTAGACCAGCCGGTAGGCAAGCACCGCGCCCAGCAGCGACTCAGCCGGAACACCGGTCAAAGTGACGAGCAGGATGGATTCGAACACGCCGAGGCCCGCCGGCACGCCCGATAGTGCGCCCGCCGCGACTGCCGTGACGTAAACCGCGACGAATGCGGGAAAGCCGATGGCCGCCGACGGTGGTAGCAGCACATAGAGCACCGCGACCGCGCACAGCACTTCGACGACGCCGAGCAGGTACTGGATCGCGGTCAGTCGCGGGCTCGGCAACACGAAAGCCGGGAACCAGTTGCCGAGCGGCTTCACGCGACCGAGAACGAGCCCCACATACAGGACGTGCATCGCGATCAGCCCGGCGCCGATCATCGTCACGACTAGTTCCGTCAGGTGCAAGGCTTGCGCGGTGCCCACCGTAGCCGCCAGCATCGCCAACCCCGCGAGCAGGCCAAGCGCCGCCCCGTAGGGCATCACCGAGAGCAGGATCAGCTTGCCGATGTCGGCGGCACCGTATCCCGCCGCGCTGTAGATCCGGTAGCGGATCGCGCCCCCGGAGAACGCGCCGAGGCCGACCGCATGGCCGATTGGAAAAGCTATCAGGGCCGTCACGAATGGGCGCTGCCAACCCGCCTGCGGCCGCAGGAATCGCAGCATCTGCACTTCATAGACGGCGATCGCGAACAATCCGGCCGCCGTGAACAGTCCCGCGAGCAACAGCGCGCTGCCGTGCACCGCCGTAAAGCCGGCCGCGACCTCGGAGAGGTCGATCCCGGAGAGCTTGCGCCAGAGCACAACCGCTGCGATGGCGATGATCGCGACGGAGGCGAAAGCAGGGAGCAGCTTGCCGAGTCGCGTCTTCACCGCGTCTCCCCGGTAATGAAGTCCGCGACCGAGCCCACGACGGCTGCATCCGCAAGGATGTCGCGATGCCCCAGACCTTCGGTTGCCATCACTTTCAGCGCCGGCCAGGCAGCCGCCAGAATTTCGGCATCGTGGTAGGGAATCACGGCATCGTCACGATCGTGCACCAGCAGCGCCGGAATGCCGCAGCGCGGGCCGACTGAGATCAGGTCCAGTTCCGCGACCGGTCGCCCGGCATGTTCATCGAGCAGCCGCGCGAAGTGCGGCAGCGCGCGCGGCGGCAGGCCGAATCCCCTGGCGTAGTCCAACGGCATGCGGCTGACGCGCGTCGGGCTCGAGACGATCACGACGCGCTTTGGTGCAAACCCGAACGCCAGCGCCGCACCGACCGCGGCGCCGCCAAAGGAGTGGCCGATAACGGCATGCGCCGGTCCCGCGATGCGCGCCGCTTCAATCAGGAGGTCACCGAGGATCCGCGGCGTCGCGTGCTCCCCCAACGACCGGCCGTGTCCCGGCGCATCGAGCGCAATCGTGCGCATGCCGCGCGCGAGCAACATTTCCGCCAGCGGGCGAAACTGAGTCGGCCGGCCGCGCCAGCCGTGCAGCGCAAGCAGCAGCGGACCCTGCTCGCCCCAGGCCTTGGCGAACAGCCCCGGGCGCAACTCGATCTCGCGCGCCGCGGGGCCGGGCGCGAGTTCCCAGGGCTGGGTCGGATTGCGGCCGCGCGGACGCGAGACCAGTTCCGCCGCCGCGCGCGCGGCGAGACGCGGCGCGATACGGCCGCCGAGGCCGAACAGGAGCTTGAGGTACTGCGGTGCGCGGTCGGCCAAGGCTCAAAAAAGCCGGCACGGTCACCCGTGCCGGCCCTGTGTCATGCCAGATGGTGCGCGTCAGCCGCCAGCGGGCGCTGCGGTATCCGCGGACTCGGCCGGTGCTTCGCCCTCGGCCGGCATTTCGCCTTCGGCAGGCATCTCGCCCTCCGCAGGCGCGCCATTCGCGCCGCCGCAGCCGTCGACGCCATCGATCAATACGATCGACAGGTCGCCGTCGGCCTGGATGTTGCGCACGCAACTCGTCGTGCCCGAGGCCAGCGGTGCGCTGAACTCCCAGATCCCGGATGCCATCGGCAGGGTCTCGCCCGTGCCGTTGCACATCGGTGCGCCGTTCTCGTCGGTCGGGCCGGTCATGTTGACTTCCGCGACCATCATCTTGTTGTTGGCGTACTTGTTGGACTGGCCAATCAACTCCTTCGGAGTCATGCGCACGCGCTCCGCTTCGCAGACCCCGCCTTGCGACACGGTCTTGAGCGTCAGCGTCGCGCGGATCAGCGGCAACTCGTCATTGGCGCTGCCTCCACTACAAGCGCCGAGCGCGATGGCTGCGATCGCGGCGATACCGAAGGCACGCGGGCCCGAATGCTTCAGAAACAACATCGTCGATTACCCCCCAGAAGTTCAGGCGCCGATTCTAGATCAATTCGCGTTGCGGCGGGGCTGGCGGGCGACTTTGGGCTCCGGCCAGGCCCGTTCCAGCTCCCACAGGAGCGGTGTATACCCACGCCGCGCCAGCAGACCGCCACCCAGGGGGCGGAAACTCCGGCTGAGGCGCCTGCGGTACCACTCGGCCGGCCGCAGCCACACGCCGGAATCGGTGCGCGCGCGGTCCGCATTGCGCCGCCAGTCCTCGGCCGTCAGCACGCTGAAATACATGGCACCGCGGCAGAGCCGGGCCAGGTTCGCCAGTGCCCGCGCGGCTTCCCGGTCGGGGAGGTACTGCAGCACGTCATGGCAGATGACCAGGTCGAACGGGGAGCGCGGCGCGTAATCCGCGATGCTGTCCTGGACCCACCCGTGTTGCCTGCACAGGTATTCGCTCGCATCGAGGCCGACATAGCGGGCGCGGGGGAAGTATTCGCGCACGGCCTTGCGCATGTGGCCGAGTCCGCAGCCCGCGTCCAGCGCACGGTTGACCCTGAACCCCAGATAGGACGCGTAGGCGCAGATGAACCGGCCGAGGCGCAATGCGTCTTCGCGCGAGGCGACGCGTGTCTCGGGGTCACGGTAGTAGCGCTGGAAGAATCCCGCGTCGAACTTCACCGGTGGCTATTCGACGGTGACGCTCTTGGCCAGGTTGCGCGGCTGGTCCACATCCGTGCCCCTGAGCACTGCCGTGTGATACGCGAGCAGCTGCATCGGTATCGCATAGACCGCCGGCGCCTGGAAGTAGCTGACGTGGCGCGGCATCGTGAACACCTGCACGCCGTCCGACGGTTCGATGCCGGATTCCGGGTCCGCGAACACATAGAGCATGCCGCCGCGCGCGCGCACTTCCTGGAGGTTCGACTTCACTTTCTCCAGCAGGTCGTTGTTCGGCGCCACCGCAATGACCGGCATGTCGCCATCGACCAGCGCAAGCGGCCCGTGCTTCAGCTCCCCGGCCGCGTAGGCCTCCGCGTGGATGTAGGAGATTTCCTTGAGCTTGAGCGCGCCCTCCATCGCGATCGGGAACATGGCGCCACGGCCCAGGAACAGCGCGTGCTGCTTGCCCGCGATCTGCTTCGCCAGCTCCTTGATCACGGGCTCGAGCGCGAGTGTCTGCTCGAGCACCGCGGGCAGCTCGAGCAGGCGCTGCACCAGCTGCTTCTCGCGCTCCGGTGGAACGCCGTGGTGCTTGCCGATCGCCACGACCAGCATGCCAAGCGCCGCAAGCTGCGTCGTAAAGGCCTTGGTCGAGGCCACGCCGATCTCCGGCCCGGCGCGGGTCAGCAGCACCAGTTCCGATTCCCGCACGAGCGAACTCTCGGGGACGTTGCAGATCGCGAGCGACGACAGGAAACCGGCCTTGCGCGCGAGCCGCAGCGCCGCCAGCGTATCGGCCGTTTCGCCGGATTGCGATATCGAGACGAACAGCGAGTTGGGCAGGACGACCGGCTCGCGATAGCGAAACTCGCTCGCAATCTCCACGCGGCAGGGAATCCGGCAGATCTGCTCGATGAAATAACCCGCGACGACCCCGGCGTGATAACTCGTGCCGCAGGCGACGATGTGGACCGACGCGGTGCGCCCCAGAACCTCCATCGCCGCCGGGCCGAATGCCTGCGCCAGCAGCCGGCCCCCGGCCACACGCTCGGCAAGCGTCTGCGCGACGGCGCGCGGCTGCTCGTGGATTTCCTTCAGCATGTAATGGGCATAGGCGCCGCGCTCGGCGGCATCGGCCGAGAGTTTCGATTCGTACACGGGCCGCTCAACGTCGCGGCCGGATGCGTCCACGATGCGGATGCTGCGCCGGCGGATGCAGGCGACGTCGCCCTCCTCCAGGATCACGAAACGCTTCGTCACCGGCAACAGTGCGGCGACGTCGGAAGCGACGAAGTTCTCGTCCTTGCCGATGCCGATGATCGCGGGGCAGCCGGCGCGCGCCAGCACGATGCAATCCGGGTCCTTGCCCCACATCACCGCGAGCGAGTAGGCCCCGCGCAATTCGGCAACCGTCTTGCGCACCGCGTCAAACAGCTCGGTGCTTCCCGACAGGTGATGGTGGATGCGGTGCGCGATGACCTCGGTGTCGGTCTCCGACGAGAATTCGTAGCCGAGCTTTACGAGTTCCGCGCGCAGTTCCTCGTGGTTCTCGATGATCCCGTTGTGGACGATTGCGACGCCATCGCGCGACACGTGCGGGTGCGCATTGCGCTCGTTCGGCACGCCGTGAGTGGCCCAGCGCGTGTGGGCGATGCCCAGGTGGCCAGAGGTGGGGGTGGCCTTGAGAGCCTCGGTGAGCTTTGCCACCTTGCCGACGGCGCGCAACCGCGCGACCTCGGCACCGCCATTCAGCACGGCGACGCCCGCCGAGTCGTAGCCACGATACTCGAGTCGCCTCAGGCCCTCGATCAGGATGGGGACGACGTCACGTCCGGCGACTGCTCCGACGATTCCGCACATGCTTGACCGGCATTCTAATCGAAAGGCGCCCGGCGGTAGCGGGAAGCCATTTCACAGAATCCCGGGTTGGGGCGAAATCAGGCGCTGGTTGACTCGACGCCCAGCCATTTCAGCGCATCGGCGCGACTCTTGAAGAAATCCACGCGCACGCCCAGGTTTGCGCCAGCCGTCTTGAAGAACTCGGTCTGTGTGTCGGCAACGTGGCCGCTCACGACACAGGCCATCTCGAGGCCCGGCGCCATGCGGGCTGCGGTGGCGGCATTGTCGAACGAGTCCATCGTCGTCATCCGGCGTGCGGCGACTTCGCCTTCGGTCAGGACCCGCCGAATGCCGAAGCGCCGGCAGGCAGCGCCGATTTCCGTCCAGAGCCGGTTCATGCGCTCCGGCGTGATCTCGAAACCCGGCACGAGTTGCGCGTGCAGATAGCCCTCACGCGCTTCCAGCGCGGCTTCTGTTTGCATCAGTGACGAGTCCTCTCTGGGTTCCATCCCGCAGTGCCTAGCCGGGCTTCTTGGCCGGGCGTTTCCAGCCGTCCAGAGTCTGCTGCCGGCCCCTTTCCAAAGTCAACTTTCCGGGCGGCGCGGGCTTGGTTATCGTCGAACCAGCGCCAATCGTCGCGTCCGCGCCGACCGTGACCGGGGCCACCAGCATCGTGCCCGAACCGATGAAGGCGCCGTCGCCGATCGTAGTGCGGTGCTTGTTCGCGCCGTCGTAGTTACACGTGACCGTCCCAGCACCCACGTTGGCCTGTGCGCCAATGTCTGTATCGCCGACGTAGCTCAGATGGTTCGCCTTGCTGCCGGCGCCGATCGCGCTGTTCTTTAGTTCCACGAAGTTGCCGATGTGCACTCCGTCAGCTAGGCGGTTACCAGGGCGCATCCGCGCGAAGGGTCCGATCACACAGTTCGTGCCCATCGTGCTCGCTTCCAGCACGCAATTCGCGTTGATCACCGTGTCTGCGCCGACCTCGCAGTCCCGCAGCAGGCAGTTCGGTCCGACGCGCACACGATCGCCAAGCTGGATCTTGCCCTCGAGGATCACATTGACGTCGAGCACGACATCGCGGCCGCAGCTCACCTCGCCGCGGATGTCGATGCGCGCGGGATCCACGATCGTGACGCCTGCGCGCATCAATCCAGCGGCGCGCTCGCGACGATGCGCGGCCTCGACCTCCGCAAGCTGCAGCTTGTCGTTCACGCCCAGCACCTCCGTGGCCGATGCCGCAACGACGGCCTCGACCGCAATCCCGTCCCGCACCGCGGCAACGATGCAGTCCGGAAGATAGTACTCGCCCTGGGCATTGTCGCGCTTCAACGCCGAGAGCCAGCGGCGCAAGCGCGCGGCTGGCGCGGCCAGGATGCCGGTATTGACCTCGGCCACTGCCAGCTCTTTGTGATTCGCGTCCTTGTGCTCGACGATGCGCGCCACCCGGCCCGTCGTGTCGCGGATCACGCGACCGTAGCCGGCGGGATCCGGCAGCACCGCCGTCAGGAGCGCGATCGAGTTCGGACCAGCGCGGCCAGCAAGATCTGAAAGCGTGACTGCGCGCACCAGCGGCACATCGCCGTAGAGCACGAGCACCGTGTGCTCGTCCGGTATTGCCGGCAGGGCCTGCAGCACGGCATGGCCGGTGCCCAGCTGCTCCGCCTGCAGCGTCCAGTGAATGCCGCTGTCGGGGATGGCCTCGCGCACGCGCTCGCCGCCATGGCCATAGACGACGTGGATCGCGGCGGCATTGAGCGTGCGCGCCGTGTCGATCACGTGCGCGAGCAGCGGACGACCTGCGAGCGGCTGCAGCACCTTCGGCAGGTCGCTCACCATGCGTTTGCCCTGGCCTGCGGCCAGGATGACGACGGACACGGGCATCGAGAGTATTGTACCGGAGGATGGTCAGGCGACCGAGCGCGGCAGTAACTGTGCATTTCACGGGAGGGGTGGCATGAAGAAGAGAATTGTCAGTATCGCGCCCTGGCAAACGGGAAAGACGTTCGCCATGGTCTATTTCTTTCTTGGCTTGTTACTTGCGGTGCCATTGGGGGTGCTGCTTCAGTTCATCCCCGCTGCGCCAGGACAGCAGAAGCCTGGCATCGCGTTGTTTATCGCCATGCCCTTCATCTACGCTGCGTTGGGGCTGATTTTTGTGCCCCTCGGCTGCTGGATATACAACAAGGCCGCGCGTCTCGTTGGCGGTGTCGAAGTCACGGTCGAAAATAGGGCCGATGCCTGACGACCGGTTCGAGCGGTCGCGTCGTGCATAAGGTGCCAAGTCCAGTCCTTCAGCGGCGCGCCGCTTAACCGGGGCGTTGGGCATCCAAGAGGCACGTAGACACGGCATGAACTTCGAGAGAACCCGAGGGTTGTCTTGGCCGGCTCACCGGTTCACGGAAGTCATCCTCGTGCTCGCCTTGCTCCTCGGTGGTTGTGCGACGTCGATGAACAAAATCGCCGACGCGAACCAGCCGTTGACGGCGTCCGAGGGGATAGTCGTCGGCTCTGTGTTGGTGCGCGTCGGAAAAATCAACATCCCATTGCCATTCCCCGTCTCGGCTTCGTTACTGCGGCCGGCACGCAGCATCGGTTATTCGCTGGAAGTGGGAGTCCCCAGGGACATCAGATCTATCATGGAAAAACCGATCGCTATAGACAAACAATTCTTGCTAAACATCGAGCCAGACGAAGAGAAGATATTTGTCACGAGAATGCCTGCTGGTCCGCATGTTTTCGACCGTTTGGTTCCGCGGGGTTACGAGGAAGCAGCAACCCTCCTTGGCATTCGTTTCTCGGTTGCGCCGGGCACGACAACCTATATCGGGCGCGTCATCTTTGACCTGCCTGAGAAATTACCGCTCCTACTGCCCCAAGGGTTTTATTCGCTGAAGTTCACGACACAGGTCGAAGATGCGCAGGAAGCGACTATCGACTCGATTCGGAGCACTCATAGCCGTATCGTTGAGAATGTCGTCAAAGATCTGATGCGAGCGGAATGACAGGCGCACCCGAAATTGGCCATGGTCTTTGGAGGCTAGAGATGACAAGCATGAGCGGCAAGGTTGCTCTGGTGACTGGAGCCAGCAGCGGAATCGGGCGGGCAACGGCCGAGGCATTCGCGGCGAAGGGAGCGAAGGTTGTGCTCGCCGCACGACGGGCGGACGAGTTGGCCGCGCTCGTCAGCAAGATCGAGACTCGCGGAAGCGCCGCAACCTTCGTAAAGACAGATGTATCCGTTGCGAAGGACGTCGATCGGATGGTCAAACACACGATTGAAACTTTTGGGCGCCTCGACTACGCAGTGAACAACGCTGGCATCGAGGGGCAGTTCTCCGGAATCACGGATCTGCCCGAGGAGGAATGGGACCGGGTTCTCGACATCAACTTGAAAGGCACCTTTCTCTGCATGAAGTATGAGGCCAGAGCCATGCTTGCGGGCGGACATGGCGGTGCGATCGTCAACATCGGCTCCGTGAACTCTTTTCTCGGCTTCCCCACCGGCTCGGCCTATGTCGCCTCGAAACATGGGCAGATCGGGCTGACGACGAGTGTTTCCGCGGAGCTGGCGCCGCAGGGAATCAGGGTCAATCTCGTGTGCCCGGGAATCATCGATACGCCGATGCATCGCCGGCTGCGAGGCCTCATCGGCAACGAGATATACGACGAAGTCCTGAAACAACGCGTTCATGCGAGACGTTTTGGTCGCCCGGAGGAGATCGCCCAATCAATCGTCTTCCTGTGCTCGGACGAGGCCAGCTACATCACCGGCACGACATTGACCCCCGATGGCGGGTTTACGTTGACGATCTGAATTCAGCTGGTGTCGCTGCCCAACAATTCATTCAAGCATTGGGCTGGGGAGACGAGTGATGGCCACGGCAACGCGCGACGGAATCACGCTGCATTACGAAGTCAGCGGATCTGGGCCGGCGATTGTCCTGACCCACAGCTTCCTCTGCGACGGCTCACTCTTCACGCACCAGGTGGCTGCCCTGGAGCGGACCCACCGCGTCATCAACGTCGATCTGCGCGGGCATGGTCGATCGGGCCCTTCAGAATCGCCGTACACGATTTACGACTTGATGGATGACACCGCAGCGGTGCTTGACGCCGAGGGGGTGGCGTCGGCAGTCTGGATGGGCCTCTCGATCGGTGGGTTCCTCTCGCTCCGTGCCGCGTTGACCCGACCCGAGCGGGTCCGCGCCCTGGTGCTTATCGACACGGACGCCGGTGCGGAAACGGCGTGGAAGAAGCTGAAGTACACGGTCCTGAAATGGGGTTTGCGGACCGTGGGTCCCCGCTTCGTCGAGCCGGCAGTCACGCCGATCATGCTCGGGAGGACGACGCTTCGTTCGCGCAGCGAGCTGCGAGCCGCTTACTGCCGGCAATTCCTGAACCTGCGCGTCAAGTCCATCTGTCCCGGAATTGACGCTATCCTCGGGCGCGACGACCTCGTGAGCCGCTTGAGCGAGATCAGGGTACCAACTCTCGTCATCGTCGGGGAGGAGGACAAGGCGTTGCCGCCCTGGAAGTCGCGTCGCATCGCAAACAGCATCCCTGGCGCGGAACTTGTCGTGATACCCAAAGCGGGGCATCTCTCGGCAATCGAGAATCCCGCGCCGGTGACCGATGCCGTGACCCGCTTTCTCTCGAAGGTGAGTGCCTGAGTGCATGTAAGGCGTGGGAGGCCGGATCATGACTGATCAACATCGCGCGAATTCGAATCGGCCGGTGCTCTGGGGGGCGATCGCCGGGCTCGGCACTTGCGTGGTCTATCCGCTCATCGTTTTCTTGGCCCGTTGCCAGACCATGCCAAAATCGTCCTCGCTGCCCTGATGCTGATCGACATGACCATGAGCACCGCCCAGTGATCCGCAAGCTCGGCCCCGGCAAGTACCGGCTATATTCCCGCAGCAAGGACCCACGGACCGGCAAGCGACGCAACCTGGGGACGTTCCCAACGCGCGCCGCTGCCGAGAAACACGAGCGCGAGGTGCAATTTTTCAAGCGGCGCGGAGCGAGAGGTACTGCCTGAGATGACCAACATTGCAACCCGACCCGCCACATTCGAGGACCTCGACGCGGTCGCGGCGCTCTTCGACGCCTACCGGCAGTTTTACAAACAGGCTCCTGACCTCGCGCTCGCCCGCAGGTACATCCAGGAGCGCTTCGAGCGCCATGAGTCCGTTCTCTTCATTGCCAAAACCGAGGCCGGAAAAGTCGTCGGGTTCTGTCAGCTCTATCCGACGTTTTGCTCCGTCAGGGCAGCGCCAACTTTTGTCCTGTACGACCTGTTTGTAAGCCCGGAAGCCCGTGGCACGGGTGCAGGTAAGGCACTCATGCGCGCCGCCGAAGCGCATGCCATTAAGGCGGGGGCGGCGAGGATGGAGTTATCTACGGCGCGAACGAACGCCGTGGCGCAATCACTCTATGAGCGTCTCGGCTGGGTGCGCGATGAAGCTTTCTTCGTGTACAGCAAGACCTTCCGAAGCTGATCGCTTGCTACGCGAGCACCACCATATGGACGCCGATCATCTGAGAGATTTTGCGGCTCGATACACGGCAGCCTGGTGCAGCCAGGATCCCGCCCGTGTCGCGTCATTCTTTGCCGTCAACGGCTCGCTCAGGATCAATGACGGCGTCCCATCGGTCGGTCGCCCAGCCATCACCGTGTCGGCACAGTCATTCATGACGGATTTCCCCGACATGATCGTTGAGATGGATGGACTCGACGGTGAGGGAGACCGATTCATCTATCGCTGGACATTGACCGGCACGAACACCGGCCCTGGCGGCACCGGCAACAAAGTCCGCATCAGCGGTCATGAAGAATGGACGATCGGGCCTGACGGCCTGATCGCCGGGTCACTGGGTCATTTCGATGCAGCCGACTACCAGCGCCAGCTTTCGGATCAGTAGACAGGAGCAACCACGTGCCAATTAACCCACGCATCACCCCCTGTCTGTGGTTCGGCAGTCAGGCCGAGGACGCGGCGAAGTACTACATCGGGATCTTCAGGAATTCGCGGGGCAGCGGTTCACGGCGCTGAATGGCGGCCCGATATTCCAGTTCAATCCGGCCGTCTCGATGCAGGTGGGCTGCAAGACGCAGGCGGAAGTGGATTACCACTGGGACAAGCTCTCGGCCGGGGGTGATCCAAAGGCGCAGCAATATGGCTGGCTCAAGGACAAGTACGGGTTATCGTGGCAGATCGTGCCGGACATCGTGCCCAAGCTGCGTGGCGATCCGGAATCAGAGAAATCCCAGCGCGCGATGACTGCGATGATGCAAATGAAGAAGCCCGACATCGCGGCGATGCAACGCGCGTACGACGGCTAGCCGCCCTTCCTGAACTTGCGCAGCTTTTCGATCGCGCGCAACTGGGCAGCGGCGCGCGCCAGCTCGGCCTGCGCCTCGGCAATCTCCATCGCACCGATGCGATCGCGCAGCGCCTCTTCCGCGCTCTGCTTGGCGGCTAGCGCCGCTGCTTCATCCAGGTCTTTCGCTCGCGCGGCGCTGTCCGCGAGTACGGTGACCTTGTGCGGCTGAACCTGCACTCGCCTCGGTCATTCCAGGGCGCATCCGGGCCGCCGCTCAACATCCCCTGCTCCTGGCGACCATGCTTTGGGCGGCGACGCATCTGCTGACCAATGGGAGCGTTGCCGATCTGCTGCTATTCGGCATATTCCTCGTATGGGCCGTCGCCGTCCGGATCTCGCTCGAACATCGTCCGGCACGCCCGATCCGCGTTTTGCCGAGTTCACCAGCGAACGATGTGATTGTCATCGTCGGTGGACTGGCGCTCTACGCGATTTTCATTCTGTGGTTGCACGCCAGGTGGTTCGGCGTGGCACTG
>Ga0214473_10004762_pt1 | contig 16296 bp, 16 predicted proteins | sample RVTome_7_FD_203509 | JGI IMG/M metagenome (GOLD analysis project Ga0214473, IMG submission 203509) | Soil microbial communities from uranium-contaminated site in the Upper Colorado River Basin, Wyoming, United States - RVT98D197 | ecosystem: Environmental > Terrestrial > Soil > Contaminated >... | reverse complement strand
ATCGTAGAATATCAGTAAAAAGGGAATCATAATGGATTTCTTTCTGCATAGTTTCAGGAACGCCGCGGATGTGCATCAATATGATGGGAACATCCTCCTTCGCTGCGACCCGGGCAAGCTCCCGATCAATACCCAATCCACTGATGTCATTAATGATCTGGGCCCCGGCGTCAATCCCTTTCTTGGCCACGATCGATTTCCGGGTGTCTATTGAGATCGGAATGTCCACCTGTTTGGAAAGGGACTCAATGACCGGGATCACCCTTCTGATCTCCTCTTCCACCTCAACGGGTTTTGATCCGGGTCTTGTCGATTCCCCGCCAATGTCCAAGAAGTCCGCTCCCTCTTCCACCATTCTCAACCCCTGGGCCACGGCTTTCTCTTTTTCGAAAAAAAGTCCCCCGTCTGAAAAGGAGTCAGGGGTGACGTTCAAAACACCCATGACCAGGGTGCGCTGCCCCAATTCATAGATCTTTTTCCGGCACCGGATGGAGTAATGAGATTTGAGAATATTTTTAAGCGCATGGTCCAATTCCATTCTGAGGGGGAGAAGGGCAGGATATGGATCCAGTTTAAGCAGGAGTCTTTCAATCTGTGTCCGGGAGCCCATGAGGATAGTATTTAACCGGGTTGTACTGCAATCGAGTCCCCGTTTGTCCACGGCAGCGTCTCCACCGAGGGAGAGCATTTCTTGCTTAAGAATATTGGCAGTCCTGGGTTCGATCCCTTCCACCCTGAGGTTCAGATGGAGCATTTTACCCTCCATCAGCTTTACCCCGGTCTCATCAGCCCCCACCGCTCTCATCTGGGAGGCGGCCCCTTTGGAATCGGCAATATGAAGGCACCGGATCAGGTTCATGGACATGAGGTTAGATAAAGATAAGAGGAGTTAGGCCTGCTCGCCCATTATAATCTGGTCGATCTGGAACCCATCGAGCACCTCCTTCTCAAGAAGGGTCTTGGCAAGTCGATGAAGGATATCCAAATTCTTCTGAATGATATCCTTTGCCCTTTCGTAGCTGGAAGTCACAATGGCCCGGATTTCATTGTCGATCAGGTGCGCGGTCTCCTCGCTGTAATCCCGATGCTGGGTAAATTCTCTTCCCAGAAAGATCTGCTCCTCTTTTTGGCCGAAAGTCAAAGGCCCGAGTTTTTCACTCATCCCCCATTCACAGACCATTCGCCTGGCGATTTCGGTCGCTCGCTCGATATCATTTCCCGCGCCTGTGGTCTGATGGTTAAGCACCAATTCTTCCGCCACCCGTCCTCCCATCAGGGTCGTAACATTGTTTAGAAGGTAGTCTTTCGGGTAGGTATGCTTTTCATCTATGGGGAGTTGTTGGGTAATTCCCATGGCATGTCCTCTGGGAATGATCGTCACCTTGTGGATCGGGTCGGTTCCCGGTATCATCCTGGCCACCAGTGTATGGCCAGCCTCATGATAGGCGGTATTCTTTCTCTCTTCGAGAGAGATGATCATGGATTTCCGTTCCACTCCCATGAGAACTTTGTCTTTTGCCTGTTCCAGATCGACCATCTCGATTTGTTCTTTTCCCAATCGCGCTGCAAGCAGGGCCGCTTCGTTGACCAAATTCTCGAGGTCTGCTCCAGTGAATCCGGGTGTTCCTCTGGCCAGAACTCCAAGCTTTACATCTTCAGCAAGGGGGGTATGTTTGGCATGAACTCCCAGGATTTGCTCCCGGCCTTTTATGTCGGGAATAGGAACAACCACCTGCCGGTCAAAACGGCCCGGTCTGAGTAACGCAGGGTCCAGGACATCGGGGCGGTTCGTAGCAGCAATGAGAATAACTCCTTCATTCGATTCAAATCCATCCATTTCGACTAACAGCTGGTTGAGGGTCTGTTCCCGTTCATCATGCCCACCTCCCAGGCCTGCTCCGCGGTGCCTTCCCACGGCATCGATTTCATCGATAAAAATAATGCAGGGCGCATTGCGTTTTCCCTGAAGAAAAAGATCGCGGACACGGGAAGCCCCTACCCCGACAAACATCTCCACGAAATCAGACCCGCTGATACTATAGAACGGGACATCCGCTTCGCCTGCGATGGCACGGGCAAGGAGAGTCTTCCCCGTTCCAGGGGCGCCGATCAGAAGGACCCCTTTCGGAATCCTACCCCCGAGTTTCGTGAACTTCTTTGGATCTCTCAAAAAATCAATAATCTCTTCCAGCTCGGCTTTTGCCTCTTCAATCCCGGCCACATTTTCAAACGTGACCCGGTGTTGCTCTTTAGTCAGGATTTTTGCCTTACTTTTTCCAAAGGAGAGGGCCTTGCCGCCGCCAATTTGGACCTGCCTCATAAAAAAGATCCAGATGCCGATCAGGAGGATCATGGGGAACCACGAGATGAGGATATTCTGCCACAGAGGAGACTCGTCTTCCTTCTTTGCGTCAATGACAACACGTTTCTCCCTGAGCAGTTTGATCATTTCCGGGTCTTCGGGTGCATAGGTCTTGAACTGTTTGCCCTGAGAATCTTTCCAGAGGATGTTCCTTCCCCGGGCCTCGACCTCAAGAACCTGATTATTCTCAACCGCAGAGATGAAGTCGGAATAGTTCTTGTCCATGGCCTTTGGGCGGGGCCTGTTGAAAAGATTGAAAAGAAGAATCATTATGGCGATAATAATTCCCCAGAAAAGCAAATTTTTATACAGTGAATTCACTTCTCCTCCTAAGACATCAAGTCCCGCTTCAAATTAACATAAAGTCGCCGTTTTTTCAATGGGAAACCTTATGGAGCCTCCGGGTAACTTCTTAAAATCCTTAGCGAAAAATTATCGGTAAACCAGAGCTGGGATTGATGCTCCCTAAATCATTGGGAATAATATTATTTTCTCCTTGAAAAAGCGAGATAATGTGTATATACAATTAAATAATGGATTGCCAAGGATAGCCTATGTCCCATGATTTGATGAAACGGTGTCCCTTGTTTGCGGGGTTGAGAGAAGATGAGCTGAAGAAGATCAGGGCCATCGCCTCCCTGAAGCAAGTCCGAAAAAGGGAGATCCTGTTTTCGGATGGAGAGGCAGCCAGAGGCTTTTATGTCATCCTTTCGGGAAAGGTGAAGCTTTTCAAAGTCTCGCGCGATGGCAAGGAACAGATCCTTCATGTGGTGAGCGCACCGGATTCCTTCGCCGAGGCAGCACTCTTTCTTGAGGGCAGTTATCCAGCCTATTGCGAGACATTGAGCGACAGCCAACTCCTTTTCTTTCCCAGAAGGGATTTCATCCAGTTGATTGAAAGGAATCCCCAGCTCAGCATCAACATAATCATTTCACTCTCCCATTATTTGAAGAAGTTAGCCTCTCTTATCGAGGAGCTTTCACTGAAGGAAGTTCCTTGCCGCGTTGCTAAGTATCTGGTTGATCTTTCCCTGAAGTTATCGAAAGAAGGGAAGAATGCAAAAGAGGTTGAGCTCGATATAAGCAAGACCCAATTGGCCTTGAAACTGGGGACGATCTGTGAAACCTTTTCAAGAACACTGGCCAAGATGAAAACTAAAGGAATCATTGACGTCCAGAGAAACAGAATCCGAATCCTCAACCGGCAGGCCCTGGAAGAACTGGCCTCGGGCTTGAAGATTTAGAGCCTATCCGCAAATAACTTTCCCCCTTCTATAAAAAACCATTCCCTCTTGACTTAGATCAAGGAACTTTTCCGGACCTCTTTGCATAATTAAGATAAACTATTGGTCAGGCAACTGGGTTTAAAATCAACTCTTTTCCCTGGGAGGGAAAAAAGGAGCGAAGAGATGGCAAAAAGAACAGAAATTTCAGAAAAAGAGAATGCAGACATTCGGATGCTGATGAAGTTTGTAACGATTTTTTGCAGGGAGAATCATGCGGCAGAGAGGACCCCGTTCTCTTTCAGGCCGTACGATGTCAAAGAAATCGAGCAAAAAGAAATCCAAATTTGCTCCGACTGTACACGCCTTCTCACTTATGGCCTGACCATGAGATTGAAATGCCCTCATGACCCCAAGCCCATGTGTAAGAAGTGCGAAACCCAGTGTTACCACGGCGAATACAAAAACAAAATCCGGGAAGTCATGAAGTTTTCCGGTATGCATTTGGTGAAACACGGCCGGGTGGATTTGCTCTACCATTACTTTGTATGAAGACGGTAAGCAGTATGCAGAAGGCAGTAAGCAGTAGGCAGAAAGCAGCATGCGGAATACAGAAAGCAGACGGCGGAAGGCTGAGTAAAGAACGCAGAGAACAAAGGCAAAGAGGCGTTAATAGTTTCTTTGATTCTTTTTACTGCCTCCTGCATCCTGCTTTCTATTTTATTAAGGAGTTGACCTAAGTCAAGGCAACCTTTTCAAGAAAGGCTTATATTTGAATCAAAAGGAGAGAAAAAGCTAAAAAGAAGAGGGCAAGGTAAAAAGAGACTTCAACGAAAGGAGTAAACCGATGAGAGAAAAAATTGAAAAGGCATTGCAGGCCATCAGGCCAGCCCTTCAGGCGGATGGGGGAGATGTGGAGCTGGTGGATGTAACCGACGGAATCGTAAAGGTCAGGTTAAGAGGCGCCTGCGGGGGATGTCCGATGTCGCAGATGACGTTAACCCGTGGAGTTGAAGCGACCATCAGAAAGGCGATCCCTGAAGTAAAGAGAGTTGAAGCAGTGTAAAAGGCTTTTAGGAAGAGAGGAGAAGAATGTGGAGACTTATCTAAACACGCCGATAAAAGAAGTGATTACAAAATTCCCGAAAATAGGGAAAATCCTCGGAGAATATGAGATCGGCTGTGTCCCGTGCAGCCTTGGGTCCTGTCTCTTAAAGGATATTATCGAAATACACAACTTATCGGAAGAGGACGAGGCGGTCGTGATGGCAAGGATCGCCAGAGAGATTTACCCGGATCGGGAAATCAAGGTGCTGAAAATTCAGCGGAAAGCCAGGGTCAGGACAAAGGAGTTGAATTATTCCCCGCCCATCAAAAGACTGGTCGATGAGCATGTGCTTATCAAGAGGTGGATTGCCTTAATTCCCCAGGTTCTTGAAAGCCTGGAAGTTAAATCCGTCGAAGGAAGGCAATTCATCCTTGACGGAGTAGACTTTATCCGTTCTTACGCCGACAAATTCCACCATGCAAAAGAAGAGGAGATTCTCTTCAAGTACTTCGATGAGAATCTGGATATCATTAAGACAATGTTAATGGATCATACCGCCGCCCGCGGCCACGCAAAGGCCGTTGCGGAGGCAGTGGAGCAAAAAGACAAGGAGAAGATTGCCGAGCATCTCAATGCCTACCGTGAACTCCTCAGCGAGCATATTAAAAAAGAGGATGAAATTCTGTACCCGTGGATGGATAGAGGTCTCTCGGTAAAACAGGTCGGTGAATTATTCTCCAAATTCAATGAGGTTGACGGGACCAGCGGCAACGGAGTGACTGAAAGGTGCAGGAAATTCGTCGCTGAAACCGAAGAGAAAATCGGGAAGAGTGAAAGGAGGTTTCAAAATGAGTCCATTTGAAGGTTGCCCAGGGTCAAGGATGGTCGATTTGAGAAGTCAGGATGCTGCCGAAGCAGCACCAACCGCAAAGATAGCATCCCAGCTAAGGCAATGGCCCATTCAATTGCACCTGATTTCACCTCTTGCGCCCTATTATCAAGGAGCGGACGTGCTTCTCACGGCGGACTGTGTGGCCTACGCTCTGGGAGGGTTTCACAACGATTACCTGAAGGGAAAATCAATTGCCATTGCTTGCCCGAAGTTGGACCAGGGCCAGGATGTTTATGTGGAAAAGATCAAGGCCTGGTTTGATCAAGCTAAAATTAACACCCTCACCGTCTTGATCATGCAGGTCCCCTGCTGTATGGGGTTGGTCCAATTGGCCAAACAAGCTCTGGCCAGCTCGACGAGGAAGGTTCCTCTGAAAGCAGTAGTGGTGGGCCTCCAGGGCGAGATTTTGTCTGAAGAATGGATTTAATAAATGCAGTATTGTGGAATGCAGCATGCGGTCGGTACGAGCCGGTACGGCTGCCGTGCCCACACCGCCCGTGCCGTGGCGGATTGAAAAAGACTTTTAAAAGTCAGAAATTTTCTTATAGAGAAGGCCATGTCGTATCCCATGGCAACTAACCAGGGCAGAAAAGGAACCGGTTTCTTCCATGGCGAGGTAAAGAATCGTACCTCCCGCCAGAATGACGTCTGCCCGGGCAGGGGGAAGGCCGGGGATTTCTTTTCGCTCTATGATGGTTTTGGACCGGTAGAGGGTCAACTGGTTCCTGAGCGATTCCCGAGTCAAGAGGGAGTGGTGGATTTTCTCCGGGATGAATTCCTCCAACCCTTGGTCAACGGAAGCTAAGGTTGTTGCTGTCCCTCCCACTGCGATCATAGATAACTGTACCTGTGAATGAGGGATGCGAGTCAACAACTCCCGAATTTTTCTCACCATTCTTTGCCATTCCTCTTCTTGAACAGGATCTGAGCTGAGGAATTGCTCTGTAAATCGGACAGACCCAAGTGGAAGGCTCACCCATTCCGCAATATGGTCATTCCTGCCAAGGATGAACTCCGTGCTTCCTCCCCCCACGTCTACCACGAGGATCGATGTTTTCATTTCCTTCAGATCTTTTGCCACAGCTAAAAAGGAGAGCTGGGCCTCTTCCTCACCCGAGATAATCTCAATCGGGAGATGGAGTCTCTCCTCGATCAGGCTCAGGAAATCACGGGAATTTTTTGCTTCCCTAAGGGCGCTTGTCCCGACAGCAAAGACCTTTCGGACATTCATCTTCCTGCAGTGGTCGAGATAATGAGAAAGTGTCCGGAATCCTCTCTCCATTGCTTCCCGAGAAAGGACCCCGCTCTTTTGAAGATCTTCCCCAAGACGGACAACGGTCTCCATTTCGAACAGAGGCTTGAGCTGTCCTTCCTCGACATAGGCGATGAGAAGAAGGATCGTGTTTGTACCAATGTCAATAGAAGCCACCCTATCCATCACGTTATCATCATAACACCCTGCAGGGACATCTAACAATCAAGAATAAACAGTGAGGAGGGCGGTTGACCTATTCTGTCATGAAGTGTTATCTTTAATTTAAATAATAATCTGATTGAAAGATGAATCGAAATGGAAAATAAAATACTTTGCCCATTTAACCACAAGGCATGCGTGGAATGTGGTCTTTATAGGGGAAGACATTATTACCGAACCTGTCAAAAAGAACTTAGGGCGAATGCGGATAGAAGGAGGGATCGTCCTCTTTGTGCTATGCCCAATCTTGTTGACTTCCGACCTTTTGAGGAATTGTTAAAACCCCAGCTGGCTTCCAAATCGAAAAATGGCTTAAAAATGAGTCTAAAAGTGATCGATATGGAGGAGGGAACAACCAGAATTTGCGAGGCGAAGGAAGTAAAAAAATGGAATTGGAGCAATCCGGAAATCATGAGACTCGTTGATGGCTGGCAGGTGGACAGCCTGGATAGGCTGTGGGAAATCTTGAATTACAAGGCCGAAAAAGGCTGCAAAGAAGTGGAGATTTATGAGGTCCCGCATTTCTCGCTTCTTGCCGGCGGGTAGCAAATAAAACAAAAAGCTAACCTTCCGGTTAGCTTTTCCTTATTTTTCATTTAGAAGCCCGCTTTTCCAAAAGGAGATTCTAAATCTTCCTTTTGTTTGAGTTTCTTCTCAGAAACCCCAGCGGGTTTCTAAAAATCGCTGGGGGATCGGCCCGAGACCTACCCCCTCTGTATAGGAAATTTCCATCTCTCCGTTTGTCTGTATATCAGTTTATTAGTCACCATTATTCACCTTCTTTTATTTCATTATAACCTAATTGACGCTTCTTCAACACACAAATTTATATTCACACGAATCATTTTGAGAACTCCGAAGAACCGCTTTCCGTTCTCATGATTACATCGATTTCAGAAAATGATTGCGGAGATTTTCCTTTATTTTCAGTGCATTTCAAATCTGTGTAATCGGACATAATCTGTGTAATCAGAGATTTCGATACTTTTTCAGAAATCTCATTTTAAATTCTTGACACACAAACCCGCTTTTTTGTATAGTGGTGCTATTCCAAAGCGAGGCCTTCTCAAATGAATCTGGAGGAGTTAGAAAAACAGGTAACACTCTTAGAAGATATCCAGGCAATAGAAAACCTGCAAAGGATGTACGCCTATTACTTTGATTCCTATCAGTGGCAAAATGTGGTAGACCTGTTTTCGGATCGTGCTGAATCAGCGGAGATTGAGAGCCATGGTGTATTCCAGGGCAAGGAGGGAATCCGTAGATTCTACTGGGAAGATATAGGCAGACAGGGACAACTCTATCCCGCCTGGATGAGGCTTCTTATTATACAAATTGGAGGAGTCGTGGATGTGGACCCGAACGGCAGAACGGCTAAGGGCAGATGGCAGACCTGGTTGCCGGAGGTCATGCCAAGCGCAGCCGGGCCGAGGCAAGTCTGGTTACACGGGTACTACGAAAATGAATATGTCAAAGAGGACGGGAAGTGGCTGTTTAAGAAGATCTATTGGAACGTCACTTTCTATACGACCTATGAGACTGGCTGGATGAAGTTTCCCATGTTAGGTATCTTTTTGTTTAAGGATGCAGATGCACCTCCTACTGCTTTTCATCCGTATCCATCCGGATACCACGTTCCCTATCACTATAAACATCCAGTTACGGGAGAATGAGCCTCCCAAGCTGTGAACATACTTTGAACGCGGTAATATAGAGACGAAGGATATTAAGAATAAATAAAGGAGGAAATGAGGTGGCTACAATCGAAGAATTACAGGCCAGGATTACTCGGTTGGAGGATATCAAGCAGGTCGAAAAGCTTCAGAGGATGTACGGTTATTACCTGGATTATTATGAATATCAAAAGGTGGTAGACCTGTTCTCGGATCATGCGGAGTCCGTAGAAATAGCGGACTATGGTGTTTACAAAGACAAGCAGGGTGTGAAAAGGTTCTATTTAGAGCTGCTGGGAGGCATGCCACCCCGAGTAGGCGAGCTATCCATCGGCATGGTCATGCAGGGAGTAGTGGATGTAGACCCGAATGGTAAAACCGCCAAGGGGAGGTGGTACTGCATGATGATTGAAGCGAAGCCCACCCTTTCACTCCATGAAGGGGAACTGCGGCAACTCTGGGGCAATGGTATCTATGAGAACGAATATGTCAAAGAAAATGGGAAATGGATGTTTAAGAAAGTCTTCTTCTTCCTGAATTTCCGGACACCTTATGAGGATGGCTGGTTAAAGGTCCCCGTGGTTGGCCAGAATGGGCCCAGCGCAGAAGTACCACCGGATGTGCCATCCACTTTCTATCATCCCTGTCCTTCTGGGATTCATCTACAGCCTCATTACAAGCATCCGATTACCGGTAAATAACTTATTTTGTTTCGACACTCACATCACGGGGAAATAGATAATACCGAGTAACACGTTCATTCGTAGAAAATGAAATTCTCGTCTAACGGCCACGGTATGGTTCGATCCCGCGCTTCGCGGGGCTCACCATGATCGGGAAAAACCGTTCGTCCTGAGCTTGTCGAAGGATGCCCGTATCGTCCTTCGGTAACGTCCTTCGGTTTAAGAAGTTTACCTAACCGTCCGCCCCTAAACGAAACGGGCTTCTTAACCGTAACCTTTACCTAAAACCGAATTCATGGCGAAGAAGGGGGCATGGTTGGAGGTAAATATAGGAGGGTCTCTTCTCAGAATCGGGGCAATGGCGGGATGTCTTTTAAATTCTTTGTCCAGGAATTGTCTGATCGATCTTCTGCTCCACCCCCGGGGATGATCGAAACTCGTATAAAGGGAAAGATCTCCTTCATAAAAGGTTTTTGTTTCCCTCTGCCGGGCTTCCGGCCCGTAGATCGGCATATTGAATAGGGCGAGATTTAAGAAGCCAATGCAATCATGATGGTTCACAACAAACTCAAGGGTCCTTTGCGCCTCGATCAGGCTTTCCGAAGGCGTTCCAAAAAGAAGATAGACATAGGTGGCAATCTCCGCCTTTTTCAGGTTCTTTAAGGCGGACGAAGCTTCCGCAAGATCGATCCCCTTTTGTAACGAATCCAGGACAATCTGGTCTCCAGATTCCAGACCCAGTTTCAACATCACACATCCCGATTGCCTTAGAGCCAGGCAGAAATCCAGGTCTGCAAGATGCCGGGTGATTCTGGCAAAGCCGTACCATGGCGCCATAGGAGGATGCTTGGATAGTGCCTTCATCAGGGAGGGACTGATCGCATTGTCCAGCAAATGAATGAGAACCGGTTTCTGTTTATCGACTAAGTGAAGAAGATCATGGATCACTTCCTCAACCGGCTTGGCAATGTAGAGGTTTCCTTCTGCTCTTTCCGGGCAGAAGGAACACTTATTCCAATAACATCCACTTGAAGAACTATAGGGAAGAATTGGCCCGGGGGCAAAATAGTCTCTTATGGGCAAAGAGTCATAATTCGGTCTCTCATAAGTACTACCAGATCGCTTCTCGCTGCACTCCTTAAAATCGTTTCCAGCGATGAGAGAAAGCAAGGGGGCCTCTCCAGGGCCTGCCACAAGATGATCCACCAGGCCTTCAAAGGGATCCTGCCAATGAGGCCTTCTCATCCATGAGGTGACGAGCCCTCCGCCCAAAACCAATTTTACATCAGGGAACTCCCGTCTGAGAAAACCGACCATTGCGAACGTGCATAGGGCTTGGCTTAAATAATTGAGCGAGAATCCAATAATAGAAGGATGTGTTTTCTCTAAAAGTTCCGTGAGCCTTTTTCTGAAATAGGCATAGAATGGGTTATCTTCCGGGTTCTCTGCGGTTCGGCGAAGATCCGTGCTCCTTACCGGAGTGAGTTCTTCATGTTCATAATTCGCCAGCCCCAGGCGTACACGATTTAAACAGGTTCTCATCTCAAGAAGCCGGTTCAGATCTTTTATGGCCCGGCGATAACGGCCATCCTGCTGGTAAGTGTCCCAGGCCTTTAACGAGGCGAGATGTCGGGGTAGATGATGGAATGCACGGGAGGTCCAGGTGTCCAGCGACACAGGTGGAACTTCCAGAAGGCTGAGAAGGCCCTCTAAGTTTGTGTCCAGAACCCTGTACCCTATCCCAAAGTGGTCCAGGGCTCCGCAGAGTTTCGCTATCCCTGCCGGAGGTTCGCACGGTTTGGCAACAGGAGGATAGATGAGAATCATGATTGAGCAAGACCGTTTCATCGAGTCAATGCCTACCCCGTAACGCCTCATTAAAGCGCGAAAATCAGGAGATCCGGCAGGGATGACTCCAAAAATCTTATCAAGTCGCTAAGACCCGACCACGGGCGGATTGTTTGATATTTCTGTGGTAAGGGTTACTTACCCAATCAGAGTACAGTCCCCAGAGAGACTTAGCAATTTTGTGGCAATCAAACAAGGTAAGGTTCCCGCTATAAGATTTTCTCCGCCATCCCTGCCGGATCTCCATAAATGCACAGGGGAGTAAGGCATTATCCCCCCCGAGGTTATACCCCCCGAGGTCATAGTTGCTAATTGGGGTAAGGCAATGGTAATATGCTAACCAAATCTATTAGAAATTTCCAACTCCGAAGGAGGAGCTTTGAATCAGGAAAGACAGGACCGAAAGATCTTTGAAGAACTGATCCAATTTGTGGAGAAAAAGAAAATCTCATCGAATGTTCCCGGCCAGCTCATGCTCGACCTTGGCAAATGCCTTTTAGGGGCGCCTTATAAAACTGGAACACTCGAACCGGCGGGGGCCGAACACCTGGTTGTCAATCTCAGAGAATATGATTGTGCAACATTAATCGAAAATCTTGTTGCCCTGGCGTGGACGGTGAAGTCGGAGAGAAAATCATTTGAAGGTTTTAAGAAGCTTCTCCAGGCGATACGTTACAGGGGAGGGCGGTTGCATGGATATTCTTCGCGACTTCACTATTTTTCAGACTGGATTCATGATAACCGGAAGATGGGCCTGGTCAGGGATGTCACAGAAGAAATAGGGGGAAAACCATTCCGGAAGACGATCTTTTTCATGACCAAGAATCCGGAACGTTATCCTGCGCTGAAAAAGGGGGGGAACCTCCGGAGGATGAAGTCCATCGAGAGGGCGATCAACCGAAGACCGCTGTTTTTCATTCCTAAAAAGGCGTTGGGGCGATTGGAACATCGGATTCGTAATGGCGACCTGATCGCTGTCACGACCGAAACAGACGGCCTGGATGTTCAGCATACAGGACTCGCAGCGAGAATGAAACATCGAATTCATTTGCTTCATGCCTCGAGCAGGGAGGGCGGGGTTGTTCTTTCTCGAAAGACTCTCTACCGGTATCTCAAGGAAAGCCAAATCCGATCCGGAATTATGGTAGCGAGAGTGGTGATTGGGGAGTAGCACCCCCCACCCTCACCTCGGTTACGAGTCGTATCGACCTCCCCCTCTGAGGGGGGAGGGAAGGGGTGAGGCTGAATATGAGCTTGACGTCGTCACATCCCGTTGTTATTCTGGTGATATGGGAACATGAAAAGGGAAATGAAGAATAATTCAAGGCGAAAGGGAGGGAATATTCTATGTATTTTATCACTCTTTCCGAATTGCTGGGAACGAATGGGGAGCAGATTGCCAGGGGGGTAGCAAAACTTTTGGATTATTCATTCTATGGTGAGGAGGAACTCTTGAAAGCTGCTGACGGGATGGGCTTTCTAAGAGATGTCCGGGAAATAGACGAGAAGGGTCCTCCTCTGCTCGAAAGGTTTTTCAGCGAAAAACCCAAAGTGTATCTCGACCGGTTACAGTCTGTTATCTTTGAAGTGGCTAAGAAAGGAGATGCCGTATTCTTCGGGAAAGGGAGCCAACTCCTTCTCAACTCCTTTGGATGTGCCCTTCATGTTTTAGTGACAGGTTCGATGGAGAAAAGAATCGAGCAAATCATGAGGGAAAAAGGAGTAGGGAAAGAGATTGCCGAGAAGATAATCGAGCGATCCGATCACGATAAAAAAGGTTTTTTCAGGTTTGCTTACCATGAGGACTGGCTGAATCCTCACCTTTACGATCTCATTTTAAATACCGACAAGCTAAGCATCGAATCGGCGGCTACGATGGTTGTAGACGCTGCGAAATCGGATGAAATCAGAGCTTGTGGAATGGACTCCGTCAGTTTGCTTGGAAGACTTTCTCTTCAAAGGAAAATCGAATCTGCCTTTTTAGAAGCCGGAGTGGCAAGCCAACATATCTTCTTTAGTGTTGAAGACTCGGATTCTATCCGGGTTTATGGCCTCACCCAATCCCTGGAAGAAAAGGAGCAAATCGAGAAGATTTTAAAGGGTATGAAAGACATCAGGAAAATAACGAATGAGATCGTCCTATTTAAGGGACCCTTGGGTGGGATATAGAGACCTCTGAAAGACCACTTTTCGCTCTCTTGTCGGTACGACTCGTATCCGAGATTACAGAGATTCTAAAAAAAGATTACATAGATTGGTTTCATTACACTTTAATCGGTGTAATCATTTCATAATCGCTGTAATCAGAGATTTCCTTGATTTTTTTTGGAAATCTCATATTGACATCAGCCATGCTCTCTGATATAAAGGCGCATAAAAATTCTAAGATTTAGGGCTGGAAATAGCATGGTCCAATATGAAGGAGGTAAAAGAAGATGGCAAAAGATCTGGTGAGCGCATTAGCTGATTTGAAAGAGAAAGAGGCGTTGGAGATTGTTCAGGAGAGATTGAAAGCAGGCGAAGACCCCCTCCGCATCCTCGACGACGCCCGAAAGGGCGTGGAGATTGTTGGAAAACGCTTCTCCGACTGTCAGTATTTTATCCCGGACCTGGTTTACTCCGGGGAAATTCTAAAGGCCGTTACCGATCTGGTTAAGCCAAAGGTCACCAAGGCAGCGGAGGTGAAGCGTCTGGGTAAGGTGGTGGTCGGGACGGTGGCCGGCGATATCCATGACATCGGCAAGGACATCGTCGTTTTTATGCTCGACGTGAATGGGTTTGAGGTCTTCGACCTGGGGATCGACGTGCCGGCGCAGAAATTTATCGACAAGATCAAGGAGACCGGGAGCGGCGTGGTGGCCATGAGCGGCTTTTTGACATTGGCCTTTCAATCGATGAAAGACACGGTGGAGGCGATCAAGAAATCCGGGCTCCGGGACAAGGTCAAGATCATGATCGGGGGGGGACAAATTGACGAACAGGTGAAGGGCTTTGCCGGGGCGGATGCTTATGGGAAAGACGCCATGGAGGCCGTGAAGTTGGCAAAAAGCTGGATATAGGAGGGTAGAACAATGGAAAAGAAATGGGAAGAGATGTCAGCGAAAGAAAAGAGGGACGCCAGATTTGCAGACTGGGCTTTACCGAAACTCCCTGACGGAAAGGACCTTCCATTCCAAAGCCCTGAAGCAAAAGCTGAGTATAAGACGCGGGTTCAACGTTATAAGGATGTGATTGAGTTAAAAAAACCGGACAGGGTGCCCATCATGCTTATGGCTACCTTCATGCCGTCATATCTGGGCGGGGCGCTGCCCTATGACGTCATGTATGACACGGAGAAACTAAAATCCTCTTTCATGAAATTTATGACGGATTACAAGCCCGATTATTATATCACCCCAGCCTTCGCAGGCAACGGCAAAATATTCGATATCCTCGACTATAAGCTGTTGCATTGGCCCGGTCATGGGATCTCTAAACAGGCGACGGGATATCAATACCTTGAAGGCGAATATATGAAGCCGGAAGATTATCCGGCCCTGATCGAAGACCCATCGGATTTTTGGCTCAGGACCTACATGCCCCGAGTCTTCGGAGTCCTGGAACCCTTAAAGATGCTCTCTCCTTTTACGAATCAATGGGAACCCGTGTTAGTCGGACCGAGTGTCATTCCTTTCGGCATCCCGCCGGTCCAGGAGGCGCTGAAGGCGCTCATGAAGGCTGGAGACGAAGCAATGGCATGGATACAACAAATCGGCGCAATTGAGGGGGCGCTCATGGCCATGGGTTTTGTTAATGGCGCAGGCGGCGCAACCAAAGCGCCCTTTGACTATCTTGCCGATACCCTGAGAGGCTCAAAGGGAATAATGCTGGATATGTACAGAAGGCCTGATATGGTTTTAAAGGCCATGGAAAGGATCATTCCCATTGCTATTAAAAGTGGAGCAGGCGGCGCCACTATGCAGAGGAACCCCGTTGTTTTTCTACCCCTTCACAGGGGAGCGGACGGGTTTATGTCGGACGAGCAGTTCAGGACATTCTATTGGCCTCAACTGAAAGCGGTCCTCGTCGGACTGATCAATGAGGGTTGTGTGCCGGCTCTATTTTGCGAGGGAAGTTATAATACCCGGCTTGAATATTTGAAGGAGCTTCCCAAAGCAAGCTCCCTCTGGATATTTGACCGTTCGGACATGCCTAAGGTAAAGAAGGTACTCGGGGATACCATCACCGTTGGCGGGAATGTGCCAGCCGGTTTGATCCTCACCGGCACAGCTGATGAGGTTAAGGCATACTGCAAGAACCTGATCGATGTAGTTGGAAAGGACGGCGGCTATATGATGTCCAATGGAACCGGTATGGATGAAGGAAAAGCGGACACCGTGCACGCCATGATCGATTTCACTAAAAAATATGGCGTCTACAAGTAAGTTCCACTCAGCAATCTAACCCTACCCTTACCTCCTCTGTTCCTACCCCTTCAAGGGGGAGGTCAGGAGGGGGATGGGGTATCTCGGAGTAGTATAAGATTGAACCTTATTTTTTGATTCTCTTGGCAACCTGATATAAAATTAAATAATAACTAACACAAGTCTCATATATTACAAAGGAGGCGATCGCTATGAACCAGGAAAAAGGCAAGCAAGATGGTGTTACACGTAGGAAATTTATCAAAATGGTAGGCGCAGCGGGTGTTGCTGCAGCCGGATCTTCTTTCTTACCTCGAAAATTGCGTGCTGCCGAAAGGGATTACATCCTGGTTGGACACCCCATGGCAAGCACAGGTCCTCTATCCGCCTTTGGCGAAACAGCTGCATTCGCCGGTGAACTCGGTTCTGCGGAGATCAACAAGAATGGGGGCATTTTCCTTAAGGATTTGGGGAAAAAACTGCCGGTTAGAATGAAACCCGTGGACAGTGAAAGCGATCCTACCAAGGCCGGTGAAGTCGCATCGAAACTGATTTTGCAGGATAAAGTAGACATGATGTTTGTGATGTCAACCCCTGCCACGGCAAATCCGGTGTCGGCCATGTGCGAGAGGTACGAGATCCCATGTATCACGGGGTTGCCTTACGAAGGATGGATGACCGGAGGGCCTT
>Ga0214473_10004761_pt1 | contig 16297 bp, 6 predicted proteins | sample RVTome_7_FD_203509 | JGI IMG/M metagenome (GOLD analysis project Ga0214473, IMG submission 203509) | Soil microbial communities from uranium-contaminated site in the Upper Colorado River Basin, Wyoming, United States - RVT98D197 | ecosystem: Environmental > Terrestrial > Soil > Contaminated >... | reverse complement strand
GGTAATCTCGATCTTGCGGTCACCAGCTTTCCCACGAAGATAACTATCATTCTGGGAGACGGTAAGGGCGGTTTCGGTCCACCGAAGCTATTTGAAGCTGGGGATGGTCCGAGAGCTGTAAGCGCTGGAGACTTTAACCACGACACCAACCTGGATCTCGCTATTGCGAATGACAATTCTGGAGATGTCTCAATATTGCTTGGCGATGGTAAGGGTGGCTTTGGTTCGGCAACAAGTTACAAGACTGGTGGTGGACCCAGCTTTCTGACGTTGCAAGACTTCAATAAGGACAATGAATTAGACGTTGCAGTTGTCAATCGCGACTCCGACACGTTGTCTGTCCTATTGGGCGGGGGACAAGGGAAACTGTCACAAGCGGTCAACTACAAGACAGCTCGGGGTCCGAGCGGCATAGTGGCCGGGGACTTCAATCGGGATGGCAATATAGACCTGGCAACCGCCAATGTTTTTTCCTCCGATAGTTCTGTCTTCTTAGGCAACGGTCGAGGAGGTTTTTCGGAGGCACGCAACTTTGCCACAGGGCAGGCGCCATTTTCAGTCACAGCAGGAGACTTCAATCGTGATGGCATTCTGGATCTGGCAACAGGGAATACCGGAGGAGCCAGCGTCTCAATACTTTTGGGCGACGGGCAGGGAATCTTTGCGGCGCCTCAGAATTTTGCTGCAGGAGAAACATCTTCGGTAATAACGACTGCGGATTTCAACAAGGATGGAAATCCTGATATTGCTGTGGTGAATTTCGGTTCGGCCACCGTGTCGGTATTATCCGGGGATGGTAAGGGTAGGTTCGCTCCTGCAGTTCATTTCGGGGCGGCGGGTGCTCCACGCGCCGTGGTCTCCGCCGATTTCAATAGCGACGGCAAACAGGATCTGGCCGTAGTCAACAGGGATTCCGATACCGTCTCAATAATGCTAAATGATCAGTAATCTCAGGGTTGGGAAGGGCTGCTTGTACCCGACGCCTTGCTGAGTGCTGAGTAGTGAGTACTGAGTGCTGAGTGCTGAGTGCTGAGTGCTGAGTAGTGAGTGCTGAGTGCTGAGTGCTGGCGATCAACTGCCACGCGCAGACCACCGATGATCTGTTCGACCTCCGAGGCTTGAGCCATCAATAAGTCGAAGCGACTTGATGAAGGTGGCCCGCGTCCATTGCTACATACGGCTCTCTGATTTTCCGGTAATTTGAGTTGATTTTTCTTGTCGAGCATACTATCCTTACTCCGAAGTAAGTACTTACTTAGTTAGAGCCTTTGGCTTAATCTATCTACAAATATGCAGAAACTTGCTGAAATCTGTGTTCGCCGGCCGGTCTTCGCGACGATGCTGATTATGTCGCTGGTTGTCGTCGGGATCTTCTCCTTCTCAACCCTGGGAGTAGATCTATTTCCGAAAGTCGAATTTCCCACAATCACCATAACCGTCGTAAATGAGGGATCGTCTCCCCAGGAGATTGAAACAGAGATCACGGACAAGATTGAAGGCGCTGTCAACACCATCAGCGGCATAGACGAGCTGCGCTCAACTTCCGTGGAGGGCGTTTCCCAGGTCTTTGTCACCTTTTTACTGGACAAGAATGCAGATGTGGCTGCGCAGGAAGTGCGCGATAAAGTCAATCTCGTCATTCCCGATCTACCGGAAACGGCGAAAGCACCAGTAGTTCAAAAATTGGATACTGACGCAGCTCCTATCTTGCGCATTGCCGTCTCAGCACCGCGTTCTCTTCGTGAAGTGACGGAAATCGCGGACAAACAGATAAAGGAGAGGATTGAATCCATCTCTGGTGTCGGACAAGTGCAGATTGTCGGCGGTCGCGAGCGGGAGATTCAGGTATGGGTCGATCCCGATAAGCTGCGCGCCTACAACGTAACGCCAGCCGAAGTGGCCGCGGCGGTGCGCGCGCAAAACATGGAAGTTCCGGGTGGTCGTCTTGACGAGGGCGCACGCGAACTGACCGTGCGCACACTCGGCCGCATAAGGAATTCTGCTGACTTTAATAACCTGGTGGTTGCTAATCGTGATGGTTACTCAGTCAAAGTCAGCGACATTGGGTATGTCGAGGACGGGGCGGAAGAGCAGCGCACGGAAGCCCGGCTAAACGGCCAGCCAGCTGTCACCCTTGTGGTATCGAAGCAGTCTGGACAGAATACAGTAGCCGTTGCCGATGCCGTCCAGGAGCGTCTGAAGGAGATCGCGCCGACGCTCCCACCAGGCATCAAGACCGAAATTGTTGGCGATCAATCCATCTTCATCAAAACGTCGCTCGAGGCGATTGAATCGCATTTAATCGAGGGCAGCATACTAGCGGCAATAGTCGTATTCATCTTCCTTTGGAGCTTTCGTTCGACATTCATTGCGGCAATTGCGATTCCCACCTCCATTGTTGCGACATTCGCTTTGATGGCCGCTATGGGTTTCACCTTGAATCGGATCACGATGCTGGCTCTAACGTTGATGGTAGGAATCGTGATTGATGATGCGATTGTGGTACTGGAAAACATCTTTCGTTTTGTTGAAGAGAAGGGAATGCCACCGTTTCAGGCGGCAATTGAAGGCACGCGCGAGATTGGTCTGGCTGTGATGGCGACAACGCTATCGTTGCTGGCAGTTTTTGTTCCCGTAGGATTCATGGGCGGCATCGTGGGCCGGTTCATGTCCTCCTTTGGCTTGACGTCAGCGTTTGCTATTGCAGTCTCTCTTCTCGTTTCCTTTACGTTAACCCCAATGTTGGCGGCCCGATTGATCAAACGTAAAGAAGATCTACCCGCCGACGCGGGTAGCCACAATGAAAAGAAGGGAACTAAGGAATCGCGGTTCTACCAGCCGATCGATCGCATCTACACACGAATGTTGCAGTGGTCAATGGCCCACCGTTGGGCGGTTGTGCTGATGTGCGCCGTAGTGATTATTAGCATCGTGCCGCTGTTCATGTTCGTGGGAAAGAACTTCCTGCCCGTCGACGATCAGGCACAATACGAGATAAACGTGCGCACACCTGAAGGGTATACGCTGCCGGCCACCTCAGCCGTCGTGGAGCGTATCGCCGCCGAGGTCCGTCAGTTACCGGGTGTAACTGATACGCTGACGACAATAGGCGGAGGTCAGCAGCAATTGGTGAACAATGCTTCAATTTATGTGAAGCTAGCGGAAATCAACTCGCGAAACCTCAGTCAAAACCAACTAATGGTGAGAACGCGCGAGCTCTTGTCACACTATCCGCGGGAATTGCGGACCAGCGTGCAATTGGTGGCTGCCGTAGCCGGCGGTGGGTTGCGCAATGCCGACATTCAGTATGTGATTGGGGGGCCCGATCTCCAAAAGCTCACCACGTATTCTAACTTGTTATTGGCCAAACTAAAAACGATTCCAGATGTGGTCGACGCAGAATCGAGTTTGATTACTGGTAAGCCCGAGGTACGAGTCAACATTGATCGTCAACGCGCAGCCGACCTCGGTGTGAGGGCTGGTGATATCGCAGAAGCTCTCAATATTCTCGTTAGTGGTCAGAAGGTATCGACCTTCAATGCTGATGAAGATCAGTATGACGTTCGAGTACGCGCCATTGGTGAGTTTCGGGCGAGCGTCGAAGGTCTAAGACGCATGATCGTCGCCTCGTCGAAGATAGGTTGGGTCACGTTGGATAACGTGGTGCAGATTACGGAAGGGACCGGCCCATCAGCTATCGATCGCCTTAACCGCCAACGGCAAGTCACTTTGCTGGCGAATGTCCGTCCAGGTGGTTCGCAATCTGCGGTCCTCGAACAAATGAATAAATATGTTAAAGAAGCGAATTTGGAAAGTACTTACAGGACGGGCCTGGCGGGCACTTCCAAAGAGCTGGGACGCGCTGGCTACTACTTTTTGCTGGCCTTTGCTCTGTCGTTCGCTTTCATGTACATCGTGCTGGCCGCTCTATTTGAATCTTTTATTCATCCGATAACCATATTGTTGACGCTGCCACTCGCCATACCCTTTGGCATCGTCTCGTTGCTGATTACTGGACAAACGGTCAACATCTTCTCCGGCCTTGGCTTGCTATTGCTATTTGGCGTGGTGAAGAAGAACGCGATTCTACAGATCGACCATACAAATCAATTACGCTCGCGGGGCATGGAGAGATTGGAGGCAATAATTCGCTCCAATCGTGATCGGCTGCGTCCAATTCTCATGACGACGATTGCATTGGTCGCCGGTATGACGCCGCTCGTTATCTCCTCAGGACCAGGATCTGGAACAAACAGGGCCGTTGGCGTCCTGGTGGTAGGAGGCCAATCACTCTGCTTGCTACTGACGCTGCTGGCAGTGCCGGTTTTTTATTCGCTCTTCGATGATTTGGGCAAAAGCCATATCTGGGCGCGGATGGGCGCCGGGATGGTTGATGGTCTGGGCTGGCTTCGACGCAAGGCGGCGACGGCAACCGCTTCGTTTTTCAGTCTGAAGTAACGCAAGGTGTCAGCTTGCGTTGCCTCAAGACACTATCTACTTTAGTTGATGGAGTGCACTACCGTGACCCGCAAGTGCAGCCCCAGTCGCAAGCTAACAGCATGCGTTACGCTTTAAAAAATAAACTTCAATCCAAACTGAATCTGACGCGAGGATGTTGCCGTCTTGGTCAGTTGGCCAAAGGTAGCCGGGACAGTTCCGTTACCATTCGCGTCTACACGCACAAAGATGGCCCGGTTATTGGCATCCGGGCCGGCAAAGTTCGTGTGGTTGAAAAGGTTAAAGACCTCAGTACGAAACTCCATATCAACTCTTTCTGTGATGGCGGTTTTCTTGATCACCGTCAAATCAAACACCTTCAGGTCTGGACCACTTAACACGTTTCTGCCTTCGTTCCCATAGAAACCAGCAGGCTGAAGTACAAATGCCGTTGGATCTACGTAGTGGCTTGGGTCGCCTGTAATGGCGCTCTCGTAGGTTCGGCCTGGCGCCATATTTGGACGCTGAGATCGGGTGTTGTCAATGCCATTGCGAGCCCTGTCGAAGTTTTGACCGATATGTACATTGAATGGGAAGCCGCTCCTAAGATTAAGAATGCCGCCCACGGACCAGCCCCCCAACAATTTGCCTGAGGCGCCACTTAGATCGTTGCCAAAAGGCAGGTCATAAAGGAAGTTGGCCACAAAGTTGTGCCGAACATCGAAATCCGAAAGGCCCTTTTCGGCTCTTGTATCGTATGGATCCTGAGCATCGGATCCAACAGTGCCATTAGTGAAAACGCTGTCCGTGGCGGAATTCGTATCAATAGATTTCGCCCAGGTGTAGGCTAGCTGAAACTGTAGTCCTCTTGAAAACCGTCTTGTGGCAGTTAACTGCATGGCATGGTAATAGGCGTCTCCGTTGAAGTTGAGTAGTTGAATCCCGTTGAAGGCTGGGTTGATCCTGGGGCCGGTGCCGGGAAAAAACTTTTGTCCGTTTACAATTTGAAAATCGCGGCGAACATTAGACGTGAAACCGGTTTCCAGGTGAATCCCACGCGACCCAACATAGCCTGCCTGAACCACAAAATTTCTGCTAATTTCGCGCTGAACATTCCCATTCCATTGATAAATGGTTGGTTGTTCAGCGTGCCACTCAGTATTCCATCTCATACCTAGCGGGAAAGTAAGACCGCCGATGCAATTGAAAGTATTCGGAAAGGCGCATTCCGGCCGCAGAGGCGGGACGGCAATAAGGTTTGCGAACGGTGGCACAGCAGATATTTGAAAGCGATACCTCATCGGCAGGATTGCCGAATAGAAAACGCCAAAGGCCGCGCGCAGAGCCCAGCGCCCATCACCTGTCGGATCGTAAGCGAATCCTATGCGTGGCCCGAAATTTTTGTAGGATGGGTTATCGATGTACGGCGCCGGCGAGGAAGTGGCGTCGGTAAAGTTGCGGAAGTTCACGTCTTTACCGTTCGCTTCTGTTGGTGTGCTAATCGGTTCGTAGCGTAAGCCGAGATTGAGCGTTAGATTCGGTCGGACCTTCCAATCATCCTGCACATAAAAGCCATACAACTTTTGCCGAATGTTTCGATAGAAATCGGTTCCGGGCTGTGGGGCTAGCAGCAGAGTTCCCCCTCCAAGTAGACCCTGAACTCCCGGCCCGAAAAAATAGGCGCCATCGGTGAGCAAAGGCGAATTGGCGTTTAACTGATACCAGCGGACCATGCCGCCGAATTTGAGTGAGTGGTCACCCATTGTGTAGACAAAATTGTCATTTACCTCAAAAGTGTTCAGAACAAAGCTCCGAGCAGCAGTCAGGGCAGGACGAAGATCAGATAATTCAGATAGCACCGTCGCACCCATTGGGTGTCCCGGCAGGAAAGCGAGACTATCAGGCACTGAAATCGAAAAAGGAAAATCGCTTCCAAAATTTGACCTGTTGAAGCCAAATCGGAGGCTGTTAATCGCCCTTGCTGTGAACAGGGACAGGGCTTCAAGCGCAACGTACTGGTTTCTGTTGGTCAGTTCTTGTTGCTGGATGACGCCTGCATTTGAATTGACTCCAATAAGATCAGAATCGTCGATAGTGTAGCGTCCGAAGAAGGAGTGCTTATCGGTAAGTTTGTGGTCCCCCCTGACGACGAAGAAATCCTCATTTGTCGATTCCTTAAAATCACGCCGATAAAACCCGGTATCGAAACAGGTAGGTGACGAAGGAAGTGGAAACAGGGCAAGATAAGGGACCATTGCTGGGTTTACCTGAACCTGTGTCTTTCCAACGCACGGGTTATTGGGATTTGACACAAGTAATCCCACTTTGGCATCGGCACTCGGCACACTGAAGAGAGTTGAAGTCCCTTCTCGCCTGCGAAGTCCTTCATAGCTGCCGAATATGAAAGTACGGTTTTGTATTATCGGGCCGCCCAGGCTCCCGCCGAACTGATTGCGTTGAAACGGCAACTTCTGTGCATTGAAAAAGTTCCGGGCATCAAGCGCGCTGTTACGAATGAATTCAAAGGCGGTTCCGTGAAGGTTGTTAGTACCTGACTTGGTTATGGCATTGAAGATAGCGCCTCCGCCTTGGCCGTATTCGGCGGAATAGTTCAAAGCGAGCACCTGAAATTCTCTGAGCGCGTCAACCCCGAGAAATCCACCTCCGAGGCCGCCTGGTGAGTTACCAAATGCATCAGAGGTTTCTGTGCCGTCGAGATAGTAGGCGTTAAAGTCAAGTCGCGCACCATTGACAGATAACCGAGTTGTGCCAGCGCCAACCTCGGCTTGCGCATCGGTGTTAGATCCTGTGCTGATGACGCCGCTGTTTAGCGTTGCCAGTTGCAGTACATCTCGGCCATTGAGAGGTAATTCCTCAATTTGCTTACGTGTCACGAGATAAGAGACCTCGGAAGTGGTGGTTTGCACCAACGGCGCGTCTTGGACGGTAACTTGCTCCTTAACCTCGCCCACCTTGAGCGCAAAATCAACGACAGCCTCGCGACCCACAGTCAGGTCAATACCACTCCGTACATCCGGCGCAAAGCCCTGAACCTCAACTCTTATTTCGTAATTGCCGGGTACCAGCTCAGGCAGACGATAGAGCCCGGCGTCATCGGTCGTAGTCTCGCGCGTCAAGTTGGTATCGATGTTTTTGGCTGTGACTCGGGCATTGGGAACGAGTTCGTCCTTTTCATTGGTAACAGTTCCCAATATTGTGGCTCTTGTTGTTTGGCCTTTCACCTGTGATATTAGCCACGATTGGGAGAGGACCAGGGCAATAATTAATGTCAGGTAAGTTGCGAATTGCTGCATTCTGCGGCTGATCATGTTTTTCCTCCTGAACTCTAGAAAGTTGCCCTGTGTTGGAAGAGCGATTAACCGGGCACCTCGAACAATGCGTTATCCTGTTTGAGGCGGTCGAGCTCTGCAATCAGGACCGGAACAAGTTGACTAAAGTCTGCCACTATTCCGTAATCTGCAACCTGGAAGATCTCGGCTTGTGGGTCATTGTTGATGGCGACTATGATCCCGGATCGTTGAATACCAATAGTATGGTTGAATGCCCCGCGCACCCCGATACCGACGTAAAGTTTTGGGGCAACCGCTCTGCCGGTGATCCCAATCTGTTGTTGGCGTGGCAGCCAACCCTGATCGACAACCCGCCTCGTCGCGCCAATGGCTGCATCCAGAACGTTGGCGAGAGGTTCAATCAGCGCCAGGTTCTCAGGAGCACCAATTCCCATTCCGACACAAACGATTATCTCTGCATCGTCTAGTTCCGCTGCCCCTCTTGCGGCGGCGGTTGAACTGGCGAGAACCCGGTAGTGATCCTGTACGAGAGGTACCATGCCCAAAGATTCAACGCTGCAGTTCCGAGAATAATCGGGCTCTGATTTTGCCAGCATGCCGGGCCGGATCGTGGCCATTTGGGGCCAAGTGCGCGACAGTATTGAAGCAACGATCTGACCACCAAAGGCAGGCTTCAATTGAATGAACTCGTTGTTTTCGTTCAAATCCAACCCAATGCAATCTGCAGTAAGACCCAGTCGAAGTCTTGCTGCAATCCGGGGCGCATAGTCTCTTCCGTTAGCTGTTGACGGAATCAGAACAGCGAATGGCTTAAGTTTGTCGATCAGCGAGGTAATGACATTGGTGTAATGATAGGGGTTGTATTTAGAGGATTCCTCTCCCTCAACCACATACACCTTTTCAGCTCCATATGCGGCCAGTTCGCGAACGTGAGCCTTCGGGTTCGCCCCGAATAATACGGTCGCAACCTCCCCTCCGAGTCTCGCAGCAAATCCCTTGGCTTCGCTTAACAGTTCAAGACTGACGCTTCGCAATTCGTTTCCCGTTAATTCGCTGACAGTCAGGATACCTCTGTTCTCGAACCGCTGGTCTCCCTTCGCCGGTAGGGGAGAGTCAAGTGTCTTCGCGGGACTATCAGTTTCCAACCCGTCTCGAAAAAGTCCGCGATCAAACAACCGCTTAGCGAGCGTTTGCGCAATTTCTGCTGCATTCCCTTCGATGAATTGGACTTGTCGTCGAATGCCGAAATTAGTGATGTCAGAGACCCAGGTTGGTGAACCGGCCTGACCAAAAAAGCTCTGATCGGCAGACAGATCATTAGCGTTGATTACTTCGATCGGTCTAGCTCTAACCGCCTCTATATCTGGTTCCTTAATCTTCACCGGCTTTACCAGCCGTTCTGCCGCCGTGATTAACGCTGGCAGTTTCGATTGAATAGTCTCGAAGCCTTCGTCAGTTTCCCTTTCAGCAATGAAACTTCCATTCTCACTGGCGAAATTGAGCGCGCACACGCCCGTGATGTGCGGGATATCCAGCAGCTCAGCGAGTTCTGGGCCCACCTGACCCGTTTCCGCGTCGATACTGCATTTCCCACATACAATTAGATCGTAAGGCAACTGCTTGATAGCTGCCGCCAGGGTCTGAGCGGTGGCGAGTGTATCCGCTCCGGCAAATGCGGGATCGAGAAGGTGTATGGCCTTGTCAGCGCCCACCGCAAGACACTCGTAAAGAGCGTCTCTGGCTTGCGGCGGTCCCATGGTAATCGCGGTGACCGATCCGCCGGCTTCGGCTCTAATCTTCACAGCCTGGGCGATTGCTCTTCTGTCAAATGGATTAAGAATGTTCCGCACGCCCTCTCTAATGAGGACCTTCCGGTCATGATCGAATTTCATCTCAACCATATCCGGGATCTGCTTAACGCAAACTATTATGTTCATTACTAGATCAGCTGAGGTGTTGTGATAATACTAAACGTTCAGTCAATATCCTCCTGCGGGCTGCCTGATTATGATTGGTTTCCGTCTTCTCCCATCCGGCGAGAAGCGCAATAAACGAATTAGAGGTGGACTATTACTTTACGAATTGACAGCCAAGCCGGAGCCTTTGCGAGGGAATTTACTAGCAATTTTGAAAAATGTCGAGACTATTAGCACGCCCTTAGCATATAAAACCGACCGCGCCCCTGAGCCTGTTGCGGACCAACCACCTTGACTATGCCGACCCGCTACATATTCGATGCTATGTATAATAAGGACACGAAAATACTGGCGGGAGATTGGTTATCCTAGCCCCGTGCCTTGCTGTACCACTATTGTCTTTCGGTGGCAACAGTTAACGGGCTGTAGAAAGCAACCCGATAATAAAGGTTCCAAACGGGGCGTCGTTCATCGCTTGACGAATGCCTGCGCCTCTCTTAGCTCAGGTCGTACCGATCGGCTGCCGCCGGAAACCTCCAGCAACTGTCGATAGAAGACACCGGCTTTGTCGCGGGCTCCAGCCAGCTCTGCCGCACGGGCTGCCCCGTATAGCCCGGTAAACCGCCTGGGCGATGTCTCAAGTGATTTTACGAATTCGTCAAACGCCTTTCCGGGTTCGCCAACTGCCATCAGCAATTCCCCAAGCAGCTCTCGGGCAGGGACGATTGGGCCCGGTGTGACTGGGTGCTTTTCTGAGGCATCTTCACGATCAGCCGCCTCGCGCATTAAGGAGACCGCTTCATCAGTCTTGCCTTCCACATACGCCGCCCACGCGGCTACGGAAAGACGTTGAATCTCCACCTGGCCGGCCCAGTTGTACCCAATTCCCCCTGCGGATTGTTTCGCGATTTCGGCCAACCGTTCAATCTCTTGCCGTGCGGCCGCCGCATCACCTGTGCGAGCAGCCCCAATTCCCCGCGCGTAAGCAACAATTGCTAATGCCCACGGGTACCGGTCCCAGGCGAATTTAGCAGGCCGCAGTTCGAGCTTTGCTGCGTCCTCCCATTGTCGTCTCTCGATTGCGTAGCGGGCTGGAATTGCTGCAAATGCATATGCTGCGGCAACCGCTTCCGGACTTGCCTTGTCGATAGCTTGGAGTTCCTCGAGAACAGCCTTGGCCTCATCATCGCGGCCGATCTGTAAGTAGGCATACGCCAGGTAGTCCATGGCGTGAAGTTGTTGGTCCCAAGCTGCTCCCATCTTAATGCGGCGTGCATAAGTTATAGCTGCCGCCTCAGAATCCAGATTTGACTTTATCGATTCTTCCCACAAGCCGAGTCTCGTGAAGATGTGGGATGGCATGTGAAGGGCGTGAGGCACAGCAGGCGCGATTTTCGCGTAACTACGCGCAGCGTTTAGCGCCAGATTCGCTAGCGCCGGTGAATCGTAAGCGTGGATTAAGTAGTGTGCTACGCCCGGGTGCGAGGGCTGTTTCGCCAGGACACGATCAAGAATCGTGGCAGCTTCCTTCTCGCGTGCGTGGTTCCTATCCGGAGGTAACGCTTGGGCCGAGCTGATTAGCGCGAGACCATAAAAAACTGCCGCCTCATCATCGCCAGGGTATGTAGAATAGAGCCCTTTCATAGACGCTTCGTATGCCAGCGCCCGGCGAACGTAATCTGGATGCTCCTCGCTGTAAAAGATATCTAGGGCAGAGATGTAATCGCTCTCACGTTGAGTAGTCTTAAGAACTTTCGCCCGTTGAATCAGAGCCCGACCGTCAGCAAGTGTCTTGGCCGAAGGTTGCTCCCACAGAGGATGGTAGATACTCATTGCCTGGCCCCAGTACGCCATAGCACACCGTGGGTCCTGCTTGGTTATTGCAGCGAAAGCGGTCGCTGACTCCTCATACCAGAAGGAGTGGAGCAGTGCCACCGCATTACCGAACTGTTTTTGGCTAAGAGGCGTGCACGAAACTGGGAACCTAACGCGCCCAACCCTCGCCGAGTGCCCGTGCCCATGCGTGTCCATTTCTTGCGCAATGCAGTTTGAGGAACATGCAATGAAAAAGGAAACCAGGAGTGTAGTTAAAATTAGCTTCATGATACTCGACTCCGACGAATTTATTCGTGATATTCGCGATTGAGTGTCAGGCAGTGTGCCCGCTTAACGTATTGATAATCAGGCAGCCCTTGTTATAGCATCCGCCACATTCGAAGCCCAACATGGCCGTCTCGCTTTAGACAGTGAGTTCTTTGCCAGATGGTTATAGTTGCGCAGTTATTCATTAGTCAAACCCGACAGCCATCGTTCGCGACAGTTCCGTTTGTGTTCTTCCAAAAAACATTCCAGAAAAGAGGAGTCAAATGTACAAAAAACAGCCGAATGCAAGGTTACCACAACTAATATGCGCCACCCTGATATTGGTTTGTGGCGCTCGCTTTTACCATACTGAAGCGCAGGAGCGCGCGGCCGCGGCGGTGCCCGCCGCTGAGTTTCTATCCATCACAGCCGTCAATGTGAAGCCCGAAATGGTAATGGATTTCCAGAACTATATGAAAGCTACTACCAACCCGGCGCTGAAAAAGGGGGGATTGAAGTGGCGAGCTGTTTGGCAGAATACCGCCGCTGCAGGCGACGGATTCGAGTACATCATCGTTGCGCCGGTGGGAAACTTTGCTGAATTCGATGGCCCCAGCGCGCTCGAAAAAGCTCTCGGCGCTCAAGGCTTCGCTGCCTGGCAAGTTAAAGCAAGTAGTTTTGTAACGAATGTTCGTAGATTTATTATTCGTACTCGGCCCGATCTCAGCTTTGAGCCTAAACGCAGCGGTCCGCCCAAATTGGCAGTCGTTACCTCGGTGCACGTGGCCACCAATCGGAACATGGATTTCGAAAACTACTTGAAGAACGATTATTTACCGGTCATGAAGCAGGCGCAGGTCAGCTATCTCGTGTCGCAAACAATCTTTGGCGGGGATGCGAATGAGTACGTTACTCTGACACTGCGCGAAAGCTTCGCCGAATTGGATAAAGGACCTGTGATACTTCAGGTGCTGGGACAGGAAGGAGTGCAGAAACTGCTGCAAAAACTTCCCGCTGGTACTATCATGCATCTTGAGCGTTCCATCTCGAGGTTTGTACCGGAGTTAAGCTTCATGCCAGCCGAGCAATAGAGGCAGGTAGAAATGCTGCGGGTAAATTGCAGTGAGGACTGCAATTTACCCTTCCTGACTTTGATTACCCGACTGTTTGCTCAGACTACTGAGATAGATTACTGCGGGCACTGTTGATTGGAGCTCGTAATCACCGTACTGAATCTGAGTTGATATTCAGCCGATGTGATGAACGAGCAGACCATCGCGTGCTGCACGTCAGGCTGCCGTAGCGGATAACGATTTACCTGGCCCAGCCAGAAGTCGAAACCACCCTGATCGGGATCGCGGCGCAGGTAACCGAAATATTCATTCAGCACGAACGAACGATTGTACTCCGCATCTATGAACAGCGGGTTATCGGCAATCTGACGCAGGATGTGACCTCGCCCGGCGTCGGTATTGTCATAGAGACCAACCAAACTCTGCCGCATGCCTGATAGATCCACACCGGAAGTCTGTAACACTCCCGCCAGAACCTGATCTACAAATTGGTCGGCGGTTTGGGCCGCGGCATGGGCTTGCAGGAAAGCGTCACGGCGGACGAAGCTCACTGCAAAGTCGGTCTTGCTCTGGTCCAGATTAGCGCCGCCGAGCACAAGCGCGCGGTCGGGTTGGAACTGCGCGTAAGAGGGCGTAAGGCCCAGGCCCGCGCGGTAAATGCGGTAGACGTAGGCGCCACTCTCCTGGAATTCCGGTTCGAAGAAGAAGGCGTCAGCAACACGGACGCGACGGTCGTGGACGCACTGAGCGTTACCTGGCGGACAGGAGGTTATCTGCTCAGTCCAGAAGTCCCAGCCACCCTGATCCGGTTCCCGGCTCAGGAAGTCGAGGTACTGTTGGCGCACGAACAGCCGTGTCTGATCGATGGGCTGAACGACCGGCGGAACTACGGAGTCGTTGTCGTTAATGGTCAATGTGGCAGTACTCTGACTACCCAAACTAGCGCCCGTCGCGTTGGTGAGGCTCATATTGAGCGTTTCAGCACCTTCAACATAAGCATCATCAATGATCGGAATAGTGGTCGTTTTGCTGGTTTCGCCCACGGCGAATTTGATTCTCGCAGGTGTAAGCGTGTAGTCGCAATTCTGCGCTACGTGGCCACTTGCGATCTCACAAGGCACGAATCCAATTGGATCTGTAATAGCGAATTCTACCGCAGCAGCTCCTGAGGTATCTCCTGTTCGGGTAATAGTGACAACCGCGCTGCCGCCGTTCTCAGAGATATTGAAGTTAGCGGCGCTAAATTGGAGTTGCGGTGGCTCAGGTTCCGGCGCGTTGATAGCAAACATCGCGCCATCGGAGAGGCCTCCGCCGGGAGCAGGATTGAATACCGTAACTGCTGCCGTACCTACTGAAGTCAGATCAGCAGCCGTGATTTGTGCGGTTAATTGCGTACTGCTAATGAAGACGGTCGAGCGATCCGCACCATTCCATTTCACAACAGCGCCATTTACATAATTAGTGCCGTCAACGGTGAGTATGAATGCCGATCCACCCACGGTGGCGCTCACCGGTGTTAACGCGCTAATTGTGGGTATTCCATTGGGCGCGATGACGGCGAAGTCAATTGTGTTGGACTCACCACCGCCCGGCGCTGGATTAAAGACCGTGACGTGAGCGGTTCCCGCGGTCTGGATATCGGCCGCAGAGATCTGGGCAGTCAACTGTGTCGCGCTCACAAAGCTTGTGACTCGGTTGGCGCCATTCCATCGAACCACCGAACCAGCAAAGAAGCCGCTGCCGTTTATTGTTAAAGTGAAACTGCTGCCTCCGGCAATGCTGCTCGCCGGGGACAGAGTGGTAATCAGAGGCACCGCATTGGATGCAAGGATCGAGAAGGTCGCGCCTGCTGAAGCTCCTCCTCCTGGCGCCGGATTGGTAACAGTGATGGTAGCGGTCCCAGCAGATTGAATATCGGCCGCGGAGATCTGCGCAGTCAATTGAGTGGAGTTCACTAACGTAGTCGCGCGGCTACCGCCATTCCATAGGACGGTTGAGCCCGTTATGAAGTTGGTACCGTTTACACTCAGGGTGAAGCCCGCTTCGCCGGCAATTGCCGTTGCGGGTGACAGGGTGGTGATGCTGGGAACTGGGTTGTTAATGCTGAAGTCCAGCGTATTGGAACTGCCGCCGCCCGGCGCTGGGTTGACCACAGCAACAGTCGCTGTACCCGCAGTCTGGATGTCAGCTGCGGTGATTTGCGCGCTTACCTGGGTAGCATTAACAAACGATGTAGTTCGGCTGTTCCCGTTGAATTTGACCACTGAACCATTAACGAAGTTGCTGCCGTTGATGGTGAGAGTAAAGGCATCCGTACCGGCGATGGCGCTGGCAGGAGCAAGACTGGTGATTGCCGGCGCCGGATTGTTGACGGTGAAGTCCAGCGCATTGGAGCTGCCACCACCGGGAACAGGATTGCTGACCAGCACTGAGAGCGTACCGGCATTGGCCAGGTCCGCGGCAAGCAGTTGGGTAGAGACATGAGTGGCGTCGATGAAGGTAGTGGCCCGGTCACTGCCGTTAACCTTGACTACCGAAGAGTTGACGAAGTTAGTGCCGCTAAGGGTCAGGACAAAGGCCGCATCGCCGCGTGTGGCCGAGGCCTGCGAAAGGCTGCTCAGCGTCGGCACGGGATTGTTGACAACGAAGTTAACCGCACTGGAGGCGCCGCCACCGGGCGCCGGGTTGATAACTACAATGGTGAAGTTGCCGGCGAGGGCGATATCAGCAGCAGAAATGTCAGCAGTCAATTGCGAGCCGTTGAGGAAGCTGGTGTTGCGGTTGCTGCCATTGAATTGGACCACCGAACCATTGACGAAGTTGCTGCCATTGACAGTAAGAGTAAAGGCGCCGTCACCGGCAACGACACTGGCGATCGAGAGGCTGCTGATGGCCGGCAGTGGATTGTTGACAGTGAAGTTGATTGCACTGGAGGCGCCACCACCAGGCGCCGGACTGAAGACGGTTACGGGGAACCCGCCCGCAGCAGCAATGTCTGCAGCGGTGATCTCGGCGGTTAGTTGAGCGCTGCTGATAAAATGGGTAATCCGGTCGCTGGCGTTGAACCGCACTATTGAGCCATTGACAAAACCAGAACCATTGACGGTCATGATGAAGTCAGCACCACCGAGCAGGGCATTATCTGGCGCCAGGCTGCTGATGGTGGGAGCAGGATTGTTGATTGTCAGCTCGAGAGCAGCGGAACTGCCGCCACCAGGAGCAACAGAGAAGACGGTGATACTCAGCGAGCCAGCAGTCTGAATGTCAGCTGCCGGAATCTGCGCGGTCAACTGTGAGCTACTGACAAAAGTAGTAGCACGGTCGCTGCCGTTAGCACGCACCACTGATTCGTTAACGAAGTTGCTGCCGTTGATGGTGAGAGTAAAGGCATCCGTACCGGCGATGGCGCTGGCAGGAGCAAGACTGGTGATTGCCGGCGCCGGATTGTTGACGGTGAAGTCCAGCGCATTGGAGCTGC
>Ga0214473_10004760_pt1 | contig 16297 bp, 14 predicted proteins | sample RVTome_7_FD_203509 | JGI IMG/M metagenome (GOLD analysis project Ga0214473, IMG submission 203509) | Soil microbial communities from uranium-contaminated site in the Upper Colorado River Basin, Wyoming, United States - RVT98D197 | ecosystem: Environmental > Terrestrial > Soil > Contaminated >... | reverse complement strand
CGCCGAACTCGGCGTCGATCGCGGTGCGAATGCTGGCCAGCGCCGCGCCGGAGTTGGCGAGCTGCTTGGTGCGCAGGGTGATGTCGACGCAGATGCCGCAGTAGCTGGCGTGCTCCTCGAAGACGATCGAGCCACCAGCGCTGGGCTCGAAGTAGCAGTCCAGGTTGCTGGCGTGGCCCATCCCGCCGCAGCCGCAGTAGCACGGCATCCAAGCCAGCACGAGCGGGTGCTCCATTGCGTACTGGTAGGCCTCTTCGGTTCGCGCCGTGGTGTGGGTATAGGCCGGGCGAACGGCCCACGCCGCGGCCTGGGCACCGTCCATGACGGCCATCGTCGGCGCGGCGGAATGCGCGGTGTCGGTTGTCTGGCCCTGGCCGCAGCCCGCGGCGGCCGAGCCCGTGACCAGCACCGCGACGATCAGCACGCACGCCCCGAATGGCCCATGCAGGCGCGCACTGGGATTGAGTCTGTTCATGCGGTGATGATCGATTTGAGCGATTCCGGAGACCATCCGCCTGCCGTCACGATTCGGATACAGAGCGCGCGCCGCGCTCGGCAGCGACCCCAATAGGGGTATCGATCGATCTATACCGCGCGGTCGCTCAGTACTGCACGTCGTTGTGGGGCGCGCCGTGGCATTTGAGGGTGCAGCTGCCGGCGGTCGTCTCCGACAATTCCTGCCAATCGAGCGTGCCGCCGGTCGGCGCGGTCACGTTTGGCGCGAAGTTGACCAGCCGCAATCCGGGCGCCTTTCCATCTGCCGGGAAGGCCGAGGAGTGGATGCGGAAGTGACATTCGGCGCAGATCGCAAAGCCCGAGCCGTACCCTGGAGTGTCGATATCAGTGCCCGGAAACCCTCGGTCCTGCATCGTGGAGGCGTTGCTCAGATGGATCCCGTGATAGCGGAAGTCCGTGTCAGCCCTGCCCTCGCCCGAGGTGTCGACGAAGGGCGCCTCGGCATGGCATAGGAAGCACAGCGCGAAGTTCGCCGCCTGGTAGGGCTCGATCGAGCCCTTGAGGACGCGGTCCTGGTAGGCCGCGAGCAGGATGCCTCGCTCGGGGCTGGAGTGGACGGGCAGATCTGCGGACGCGAGCAGCGGCGCGCCCAGGGCGAGCGCGTCGGCGGCGATGCGCGAATCGGCGTGGCAGTTGACGCAGCGGATGGTGCTGGTGGTATCGAACGCCCACAGCTTGTAGGGCGACGTGCCCGTTGCACTGAGGCTGGCGTTGAGCGCGCCGCCCTGGTTGGTGCCGGCGGCCTCGATGGGGTGGAACGACAGGTTTGCCGGGTCGAACTCGATGCCCTTGTCGAGCAGCTGGCGTGACGGCGGCTGGCCGGCATTGGAAGGCAGGTTCGGGTTGGCCCCCGAGTGGCACTTGAAGCACAGCTGGTACTCGAGCGTGACCCGAGCTATGAGCTGGTAGCTCGGACCACCCGCCCCGTTGGTGACCGACGCACCGCTGGCGGAATAGGTCCGACCGGAAGGCGTCCAGCCCGCCGCGCTCTCGAGGCCGGGCACGGAGTTGATGTCGTGTGGGTTATGGCACTGGGTGCACAGGTCGGTCGCTTCGTGACTGTAGTAGGTCCGGGTCGACTCATCGTTGTCCGGCACGGACGAAAACGCGGTCCCGATGTCAGGCAGGCTGGTGCCGTTGTGGCATGAGCCGCACAGGCCCAGCTCGGTCGCGGAAGCGGTGAGCATGCTGCCCACTGCCGCGTGCGCTCGGTGGCACGCGGCGCAGCTGTCGCCGGCCAGGTCGTACACGGGCGAGTGGACCGAGCCGCTGCTGCTTGCCTGGGCGAAGCGCGTCGCGAGGCGCACGGCGGACGCTCCGGCGTCGCCGGGCACTCCCGAGCGCTGGCCCGGGCTGAGCTCCACGGGCGGCCGGCGCTCCATCTCGACGCGGGCGGTGATGGTGCCGAGCGGCGTACCGGCGTCAGTCAGGCGGAAGTCGTACGCGGCCTCGTATGTCGCGTCCGCCGTGGCGCGCGCGCTGAACTCGACTGTCTGGCGCGCGCCGGCGTGGATGGTCAGGACCGGCATTGGGTTGCGGCCCATCGAGCGCGCCACCGCGGGGTCGGCGGCATCGGCGGGCTGGGTGACGTAGGCGGGGCCGATACGCGTCCCGCCGCCGACCGCGACCCACTCCGGGCCGGCGTAGAAGGCCACGCCCGGCACGGCCGTCTCTGGCGGCAGGTCAGCGAACTCGGCGCTCCCGGTCGCGCCGAACTGGATCTGCGGCGTCCAGGTGATGTCGGCGGCGGAGGTGTTGATGACATCGAAGCGCAGCCGGAAGACCTCGAAGCGCGGCTCGCTGGTCAGCGGCGCGGCGCCATCGAGGTACGTAGCCTGCTCGGGCCGAGCGACACGGGCAAAGCCGAAGCTTTCGATCGCCAGCGGTGCGGTTGGCAGCTCGGGCGAGGCCGACGGCGATGGGTCCGGCGTGACATCGGGCTCGATGCTCGGATCCGCCGTTGGCGGGGTGCTGGGCTCACTGCTCGGCTCGGTCGTGGCGGCCGGGTCGATAGTGGGCTGCGGGTCGGGCGTCGGGTCGGCCGGCGACGGCTCGAGGGTCGGCGTCGGAAGGTTGCCATCCTCCGCGCTCACCGGCCCCGGCTGGCCGGGCAGATAGGCGACGGCGAGGCTGACGACGAGGCAGGTCAGGACGGCGAGCGAACGCAGGGCGCGCAGCGCGGCCGCCGAATCAGCTCCCCTTCGCGCGCTCAATGACGTTGCCTTCGCGTGTGTGCGCCCGGTGGCGGCAGGACTCTTGCGAGCCCCGCCGCCACGCGAGCTGGAGGTCATGGCTACGGCACGACCGGGGTCGGGACCGGTGATTCCGTGGGGGACCAGGTCCCCGCCGGGATCGAGTCCGTCGGGTCGTGACAGGCCTGACAGGTGCCGCGGTTGTCGAACTTGAGCAACCGGCCTGAGGCTGAAGTTGTTTCGTCCGGATACGGGAAGACGGACGAGTACTCCCCGCCCATCTGCGCGTTCGAACCGTGCGCGACGTGGCATGTCGTGCACGGCTTGTTGGACGAGTTGGAGTGGCGGTACGTGAAGATCGCGTCGCCGCTGGGCACGCCCCACGATCCAGTCGTGTCCTGCCCAGCGCCGCTGGAGCCGTCCAGATACCGGGTATGGCACTGGCTGCACCAGGCATTGATCTGCGCGTCGAACGAGTTGTCCACGGTCGTGCTCGCGTCGGTGTCTGCGGGATGGCCGTTGGGCGCGTCGTTCATGCGGTTGGTGAAGTCTGCCGGTGCCGTGTGGCTGGGATCTGCCGCCTGAGCGGTGTAGTCAATGCGCCCGTTCCACGGCACAGTCCTGTGGAAGTAGTCGCCGACCGTAGGCGCGTATACCCCGTCGATCTGATCGGCATAGAGCAGGTATCCGCTTTCGGCGCCAATCGCCGTGACCGACCCGGCGCTGGTGCCGGTGGTGGAGTAGGTCGCGGTCGTGCTCAGCTTCTGGATGACGGTGTAGTTGGCCAGTCGATCGGGTTCAAGAAGATCCGTGACCAGGGCATCAGCGCCGGCCTCAGCGAAGGGGCCATCGCCGTCACCCGGTTTCGGGTCCAGAAGTCGGTACTGGCCGTTGCCGTGCGGGTTATGGCAGCTCGTGCACTCGAGAGTGATCGAGCTCCCGGCGCCCGCCGTGCCAAGCGCGCCGCTACCCCAGACGATGCTGGCCGACGAACCCGTCGGGTCCATATGCCTGGATGTGACTGCCTGGCCGGACGATCTCACAGGCACGACGCCCATCTGGCTGGTTGGGTAGGTGTAGCTACCCGCAGAGCCGGAGCGGCGCGTGTACGTGAGCCGTCCCGCATTGGCCGTGTCGATGCGTGCATTGGCGAAGCCGCCGCCACGTAGTGCCCCAAGGATGGCGCTCTGGTCCGGGCTCGCCGAGTGGCTTTGCCCGGACTTGTACTGGACGCCATTCATGACGTCTGTCGTGGCTCCGGAACCGGTGCCACCGTGGCATACGAGGCACAGATCGGGATCCCCAACCGTGAGGTACTCGCCCGGTGCGGTATGCGCGCGGTGACAACTGGCGCAGGCATCTGCATTTATGCCTGTCGACCCGCTGAGGGAGTCTCCACTGTGCGGCGTGAAGCCCGACTGGTGGGGACCGCCATCAGCCAGTGCCGGAATGGCACTGAGCAACAGGAATAGGGCGCCCCCCGCGAGGAGAGACGCCAACCGTCTCAAATGAACCACCTCCTTGTCTCTGTGACCCTGAGCCGAAGTTGCCCGACGATCGGGCATGTGCTCACGCGTTTGGCCCTTCCGGAAGCGCTCGGCGTGCATCAGAAGCTCCATACCTGGATCCGGTCGTTGCTCCAGTCGGCGACGTATACGCGGCCTCGGGTATCTGTCGTCACAGCGTTGGGGAACCGGAACATGCCTTCGCCGATGCCCGCCTGACCGAAGGAACCCAGGAACTCGGGCAGGCCGACCGGGTCGCTCGACGGCCGGTAGATCTTGACCGTCTGGTCGGAGGTGTCGACCACGTACAGCTGCCCCTCATCGTCGAGTGCCATGCCGCGCGGCAGGCCAAGGTCGCCCGCCGCCGGTCCGCGCCGGATCACGCCGATGGACGTGCCGTCGCGCCCGAACACCACGAGGCGCCCGTTGTTGCTGTCGGCCACGTACAACCGCCCCGCGGCATCGATGAGGGCGCTGTTGGGGAAGCTGAACTGGCCGTCGGTGCCGACGGTCCGCAGCAGCTGCCCGTCAGCGTCGAACTCGTGGACGGAGTTGTCGGCCGCGTCGGTCACCAGCAGACGACCGTCAGCCAGGAAGTTCACGCCCAGCGGCTGCCAGCCGACAAGCGACGCCGGCGGCTCGAAGTCGCGCAACAGCGTCCCGTTCGCATCGTAGACGTGAATTCGGGCCGCAGGCCGGTCGCTCACGTAGAGCTCGCCGGTCAGCGGGCTGAGCGCGACGAACACGAAGACGTGGTCGGTCGCGGCGTCGGGCGTCCCGATGGTGTTGAGCAGCTGGCCCTGGGCGTCGAGCACGAAAACCGCCGGGTCGCCGGAAGTCTGAGTCACGTAGATGCGCGAACCGTCCGCGTTGACGGCGATGCCCGTCGGCCGGAGTGGGCCGTACAGGCTGTAGCTGTAGTTGGGCATCTGTGCGATGTTGATGCCCGGCAATGGGATGAGACTGATCGGCTTGCGGAAGAGCAGGTACCAGCCGCTGAACGTCAGCAGGCCGATCGCCAGCAGCGACAGCACCAGCAGCAGCGCCAGGCGGCGCCGACGCCGACGCCGGTCCTCTGGCTGGATGACGTCATCCGACGGCTCCGGATCGATATCCGCGCCGAGCTCGGGCGTGAGCGCAATGTCGGTCATGGGTTGCTCCCGGTTGGCGCCGCCGTGGCTGGCAGGCCTACCCGGCCGAGGCCGGTCTGTGCAGCAAAGTCATCAGGCACCACGGCCAGGACGCGCAGGTAGAAGTCGGCCGCGGCCGCGGTGTCGCCACGTTGCTCGGCGACCAGGCCGAGGCCGATCAGGGCGTCGCGTGAGTGGGCGCCGCCGACCAGCGGCTGGAGCGCCTCCTGGGCGTCGCCCAGCCGGCCCTCGCACATCGCGACCATGCCGTTGGCGTAGGCCACGCCGCCCGCGTCGGCCAGGCCGTCGTAAGCCTGTGCGAGGTGCGCGTAGGGATCTGTCCAGCCGGTGGGCACGAACGCCACGGCGTCGCGCAGCGCCTCTACCGCGGACGGGTAGTCGCCGATCGCGATCAGCGACTGGCCGATCAGGTCGAGCGCGTCGGCGTCGGTGCCATCGATTCTGAGCGCGTTGGCGAGCTGCGTCGCCGCGTCGCGGGAATTGCCCTGGGCGAAGAGGATCGCGCCCATTCCGAAGTAGGCCGATTCGAGCGAGCGGTCGACGCTGGCCATCTCGCCGTCCTTGGCGACAGCGATCAGTGCCTGGTAGTCGGCCGCGGCGACATCGAGATTGCCGGCCGCGCGATACAGGTCACCACGGCCGAGTAGCGCGGTCGCGTTGGTCGGCTCCGCACCAAGGACGATCGTGTACTGGGCGATCGCGTCTGCCGGCCGGTTGTCGGCGGTGTAGGCCTGGGCGAGGCCGACGCGAATGCTGAGCTGGTTGGGGTTCTGGCGGACCGCTTCTTCGGCGGCAATGACCGCGCGGCCGGCGATGGACGGCCCGGCATCGACGTGCCGGTCGAGGTAGTAGATGACGCCTATCGTCGGCAGCCCGACGGCGATGACGGCGATCAGGATGCGGGTCAGCCGTGTGAGGGTCCTGTCGTTCAGCGCACCCGGCGCCGCCAGGCGCGCCATCTTGGTCGTGTTGCTCATCGTTCCGTCCCCTGGACGTGGCTAAATCGGGCCCGATCCCCGCTCCGCTGGAAGGGATAAGCACGGAGCGGAGATCGAAAGCCCTGCGTGCAGAGTGGTCGCGCGAGTGCGCAAATCCCATCCGCCGCTGGGTAGAAATAGGGCACACCGACGACCAAGCTCAGCCTCCTGCGCGGGCGTCGGTCAGGCCACGGGCGAGGGCGACGATGGCGTCCGGATCGTCGAGCGGTTGGCCCAGCGGGCAGTCGCCTGTGGCATCGACGCGGACGAAGACGACCGGCGCCGAGCCGCTCGGCTCGAAGGTGCGGGTCTGCTCGGTCTCCTCGACGATGACCAGGTCGGGATGGCTGAGGAGGGCAGCTGCCCGGGCGACCACATCGTGGCTGTCGACGGCCACCGCGCCGACACCGGCCTGGGCGGATAGCAGGCTGGCCAGCCCTTCTCCCAGCAACGGATGGGCGTACAGGACAAGGACCCGGGTCTTGGGCGGTTGTGCGGACATCGAGCCCCGCGGAGCCGGCCGATTGCGACGACCGGGAACGCCTCTTCCGCTGACTAATCTCGGCTCAGGCGCTCGGCCAGTCCATCCCCGAAGGGGCACATTTGAGACTTGGCGGGCTATACCCCTCGGTACGGGGCAGTCGCGCAGGCCTTGTCGGCCCGCGTGGCGCGAGATCAGCCGCGCAGAGCCGAGTTGTGATCGAGCGGGTGGGCGATACCCTGGCGGACGACGTATGCCGCAGCCTGGATGCGGTTCTGGAGCTGCAGCTTCTCGAGCGCGTTGTGGACGTGATTCTTGACCGTCCCCTCGGTGATGGACAGCGCCGAGCCGATCTCCTTGTTCGACAGCCCATCGGCCACGTACTGGAGCGTCTCGAGCTCGCGCCGTGTCAGGATCTGGGCCGCAGCTGAGGCCAGCGGGAAGCGCGCCAGCTCAGCGTCCGTCGGGTCCGTGGAATGCGTGACAGATTGCGCGGAACCTAGCGGCGGAAGGTGCGATCGGTCGGGTGCGGGTCGGGTCTCGATGACGGCATCGGCTGAGTGACCGGTCGGTGAGCGGCGACGGAACTCGGCCAGCAGCCGGCCGGCCATGACCGGCGATATCGGCGACTCGCCGCGCCGCACCGCGCGCAGCATCTCGTACAGCTGCTCCGGCTGGAGGTCCTTCAACAGGTAGCCGTTGGCGCCGAAGCGAACGGCGTCGAAGAGGTAGTCCTCATCCTCGGACACGGTCAGCACCACGACCTTGATCTGCGGCAGCTCGTCGCGCAGCATGCGCACTGCCTCGACGCCGTTCATGATCGGCATCTCGATGTCCATCACCACGAGATCCGGCAGCAGTGCCCGGGCGCGCTCGAGTGCCTCCTGGCCGTTGACTGCCTCGCCGACGACGGCGAAGTCGGGCTGCTCGGCGATGAGGGTGGCGATGGCGCGCCGGAAGAGCGGCTGATCGTCGACCAGCAGGACGCGCGTCGGCTCCGCCACCCGTCCGTCCTCAGACAGCGCCGACACTGACGGCCTCCTCATGTGTGATGGCAGCTGCCGGAACGGGTGGCACGAGGGCAATGATGCGCGTGCCGCTCTTGGGCGCCGATTCGATGATCAGGCTGCCGCCGATCAGCTCCATCCGCTCACGCATGGCCTGCAGGCCGAAGCCGCTGTCGTGCGCGAGCGCAGCGTCGGCCACGCTGAAGCCGCGGCCGTCGTCCTCGACCAGGAAGGCGACCATGCCGTCGCGGGTCGTGACGCGAACCGTCGCGTGGCGCGCGCGGGCGTGCTTGCGCACGTTCGTCAGTGCCTCCTGGATGACCCGGATGACGTGGATCTCCGCCTGCGGCGTGAGGTTCGGCGGCTGGTCGAAGTCGGTCTCGAAGGCCGTATCGATGCCCGCCTGGTGCTCGTAACGCTCCAGGTACGCGCGCAGGTTCTCGAACAGGCTGCGACCTGCGCGGCTCGACTCGCGCAGGCCGAGTATGGCCTCGCGCACATCGCGGTAGGCGTCCTGGGCGACGTTCGTCAGTTCGTCCAGGCTGGCGTTCATCTGGGGTGACTCGACGCGCGCGACCTTGGCCCGCAGGTCGACCAGGCGCAGGTGGATGAAGCCCAGCACCTGGGCCAGGCTGTCGTGCATCTCTCGCGCGATCCGCTCGCGCTCGGCCAGGATGGCCATCTGGTGCTCCTGCTCGCGCAGGCGCGAGCTGCTGATGGCGATCACGGCGAGCTCGGCGATGCGGTGGATGAAGCCCCACTCGCGCTCGCTGTAGTGAGCGCCGGCAGCGGGGATCACGACCACCTCCCCGAAGGCCATCTCAGGGCTGGTCAGCGACAGCCGCAGCCGCTCCCCGCCGGCGCGCACGACGGAGTCGCCGTTGCGCGGGCGCACCGACGCGATGGTCAGTCCGCCGTCTTCGCCGCGCGGCGCGATCGCGCCCACTCCGGGTCCGGCTGCCCCGGGGAGCGTCTCGATCAGGAGCGCGCCGGGCGCCGCGAGACGCACCTGGACCGCTTCCGCGTCGAGCAGCTCGCGCGCATGGTCGACGAGCGCTGAGAGCGTCTCCGCCAGCGCCTTTTGGCTGGAGATGCGCAGCAGCACGTCATACAGGCCGCGGTCCTCTGTCTCACGCCGCTGGAGCGAGCCGATGAGCTGGCCGATTTCGATCGAGCAGGCCAGCTGGTGGCCGATGTTGTTGAGCGTGGCGCTGGTAAGCACGTCCGGCTCGGAGGCGTCCTGCGGAAGATGGAGGCGCATTCGGCCGACGATCGAGCTGCCGTGAGCGAGCGGGATCTCGACCAGGTGGGGCATCTGCGCGCCCACGGACGCGAGGGCGGCGTGGGGCGCGCGCAGGACCTTGCGCTCGAGTGCCGGCGGCCGACCCGGCTGGCGGCTGAAGACAATGACGGAGGCCTCGGTCGCACCGGTGCGCTCGGTCACGACGTCAAGGGCTGCGTCGATGATCTGCTCGACGGCGAGCTCGCCCTGGACCGCGGTCGACACGGCGTTGATTGCCGTCAGCTCGCGGTTCTGGCGCACGACCTGGCCCTCGGCGCGGTCGATCAGCCGGAACATCACTGCCGCGAAGGCAAGGATGCCGATGGCGGCGATGGCGCCGATGGCCACGTGCTCCGCTTCCTGGAGCGGCATATCCTCGATGAAGGCATAGCGGAACGCCTCGATCGCCACCAGGCCGACGATCGGCAGGGCGAAGCCTATCCAGCGCAAACGACGCAGGTCGGTCACGGCATGGCGGGCCGGTGAGCCCCGATCGTCGGTCATGCAGTCCTTCCTTCACGCCTGGGCGTGCGCAGCGGATCCCTTCCTGGACCCAGGGGTGATGGTCGTTCGTGACGCGACGCGGCCGCAGGGCCGCACGGACCGTTTGGCGGTGCCGTTCTACCCCCGCGCTGCGCGCAGGCATATCGCTTGGTTCGGGACTAACGGACCCCCGAAAGGGGCCAGCCTGCGCTGCGGTCGCTCCATGCTCGCGGCCTAGGCTGCGTGTCGGGAAGGGCCCTGCCTGCCGGGTGAGGTGGGTCGGAGCTACCGATCGATGCGCTGCGCATCCGCTGCGACGAGCGAGCTGTCATATCGAGGCGCGGCGTGACCATGGCCGCGCGCCGTCGCTCACGCCTGGCGGTTCGGCGTCGCGCCGCGGGCCGAGCGCTGCGCCGCTTTGGGCGCCGCGCGGTCGCCCGGACGCGCGCCAACATCGTCCGCCTGCGTCGGCCGGCGCTCGTCGTCGCCGGCGTCATCGTGCTGGCCACGATCCTTGGCGTGGGCGCGTTCGCGGCGAGCGGCTTCTACGGCCAGTACGGCCCGCCGCGCACGCCGGTCAGCGTCCGCTCGTGGCAGCTGCGCCCGGCGTCGTACCTCGCGTCCGATTGCCGCGGCTGCCACTCGGAGGCTGCCGCCGCGACCACCGGCCTGCCCCACGCGCGCCTGCTATGCGAGACGTGCCATGTGCCCAGCGTGGCCCATCCCGGCCCGGTGACAGGCGTGGTCCAGATGCTGCCCGCGGTGGACCAATCCGATTGCGTCACCTGCCACTCTGCGCTCCCCGGCCGGCCGGTGGACTTCGCCCAGGTCGCGCTCGATGACCACTACACCGGTGCAGAGTGCCTGGCCTGCCACGACCCGCACACCTCGACCGCGGTCAAGCCGCGCGAAGTCGTCCATCCGCTGGCCAATCTGCCGCCGTGCGCCACATGCCACACACCGCTTGGGCTGAAGGCCTACCCGGCCAACCACGAGCCGGCGGCGGACGAGGTCTGCCTCGCCTGCCATCGCGTGGGAGCTGGCGGCCCATGACCGACCAGCCGGACCTCCTCGCGCCACTCGCGGAGCCAGCCGCACCGGCTTTCTCGCCGATAAGCCGGCGCACGCTGCTCAAGGCAGCCGCAGTCGGCGTGCCCTGCCTGATCGGCGGCGGGGCCATCTTCGAGGCACTGAGCGCGCTGACCTCGACGCCCGTGCCGACGGTAGATCCGATCGTCGCAAACTACGACGCTTCGGCGCACCGCTGGGGCTTCGTGGTTGACACCGTCGCCTGCATCGGCTGCGGCAAGTGCGTGGTCGCGTGCAAGACGGAGAACGGCGTGCCGCTCGACGAGGAGCACACGCGGACCTGGATCGAACGCCGCACCGTTACCACGGCCGGGGCGGTGATCGTGCAGTCGCCTGAGGCGGGCAGCAACGGCTTCGAGGAGGCTGCCCTGCCGATCGCTGCGGCCGACGTTGCCGCCAGCCAGTTCGTCGCCTGGCTGTGCATGCAGTGCGAGCTGTCGCCGTGCACCACCGTCTGTCCGGTCGGTGCCACCTTCCGCACCGCCGATGGTGTGATCCTGGTCGACGAGGCGCGCTGCATCGGCTGCGGTTACTGCGTCGTGGCCTGCCCCTACGGCGCGCGCTACCTCGTGCCCGCCGGCGCGCGCACACCGACCGGGGTCGCCGGCGTGGCCGACAAGTGCACCTTCTGCTATCACCGCGTGACGCGCGGCCAGCAACCGGCGTGCGTTGAGGTCTGCCCGGTCGAGGCACGCAAGTTCGGCGACCTGAACGACCCGGTGAGCGAGGTCAGCGTCATCCTGCGCGATCGCGCGACGCGGGTGCTGCGGCCCGAGCTCGGGACGAAGCCGCGCGTCCACTACCTGGGCCTGGAGGACCGGCTGGCGTGATCCTCGTCCGCGTCCATGGCCGCCCCGTACCGCTCGATCCGCGGCAGGCCTGGCGTGCCATCCGGACAGATATCGCGGCGATGCCGCGCGCGCTCAAGGCGTGGCTGCTGCTCCTGTTGCTGCTCATGGCCATCGGTGCCATCGGCGCGGTGCGCGCCCTCTTCCCGGGCGACAAGGGCATCGCCACGACGCCCACGGTCGAGTGGGGGCTGCTCATCGTCGGCTACGTCTTCTTCGCCATCACCACGAGCGGCCTGTGCCTCGCGTCATCCCTTGGAACCGTGTTCGGCATAGACCGCTTCAGGCCGCTCGAGAAGCGTCACGCGGTGCTGGCCGTGCTGTGCCTGGTCACGGCCTTCGGCGTGATCGCGCTCGACCTGCACTTCCCGGTGAGGATGGTGTTCGGGGCCGTGTTCAACCCCGCGCCCGCCTCGCCGATGTGGTGGATGGGCGTCTTCTACGCCGCCTACCTGGGCTCTCTCCTGGTCGAGGTGTGGAGCATCTTCTGGCACCACCCGCGCATCCACCAGTGGTCTTGCCTGAGCTCGTCGGTCATCGCCGTGGTCGCGCCGCTGACCCTCGGCGCGGTCTTCGCCGTGCTCGAGGCACGCGCCTTCTGGCACGGCTTGTTCACGCCGCTCCACATGGTCGCGGCCGCGTACGTCAGCGGCGTCGCCGTGCTGGCGATCGTCTTCTACCTCGTCGGGCGTCTGCGCCTTGTGGGCTGGGAACGCGGCGTGGCCGTCGCCCAGCCGGCGATCCGTGGGCTGCTCGGCTTAGGCCTGGCGGTGCTCAGCCTGCTCGTGGCGCGCCAGCTGTTCTCTGGGTTGACCAGCAGCGACGCCGGCCTGAGCAGCGCGACACGGCTGCTGCTGACCGGTCCGCTCGCGCCAGAGTACTTCGGTGTGCGCCTGCTGGGCGGCCTGACCATTCCGCTGCTGCTCATCGCGCTGCCGCGGACGCGCACCCCGCGCGGCCTGCTGGTCGCCGGGCTGCTGGCGATCATCGGAGTCTTCGTCGACCGCCTGACCTTCGTAGAGGCCGGCCAGCTGGCGCCCGTGACCACCGTCTCAGGGGTCGTCTCGGCTCCGTTCGCAGCCTACTCGCCGTCACCGGTCGAGATTGCCATCGTCGTCGGCGGCATCGCCCTGGTGGCCTTCCTGTACACGCTCGCCGAGCGCTATCTCGACCTGTCCGAGTCGGAAACGCACGTGATGATCTGGATGCCGCGCTGGGCAGTCCATGGGTTCGCGACCGCTGCCGGTGCCGCGCGCCGGGCAGTGGGCGCGCTGCCGCGCTTCAGATGGCCGCGCCGCCGGCCCGCGGTGACGGCCGATGAGCCGATCGGAGCCGATGGTCCGGCGGAGGCGGCTGACTGATGCGTCGCCTGCTGCGCCGCTTTGGCTTCCAGCTCAGCCTGATCGTCCTTGTCGGCCTGATCAGCACGTTCGGCCTGTTCGTGGTCGTGGTCGTGCTGCCCGACCTGCAGGCAGGCGCCGTTGGCCCGACTCCTGCGCCGTCACCCAGCGCGACCGCGCCAGCCGTGGTCATGTCATGGGTCGGCCTGCCGGCCAACGCCGACTGCGCCGCGTGTCATGAGACGGAGAGCGGTGTGGGCGTGCGCACCGTGCCCAAGATCGCCCACCCGCTGCGCGGCTGGACAGATTGCACCGCCTGCCACGCCAACGATCGGCTGGTGTCGACGGCGCCCGGCCATGCCGGCATCCACGCGACCGACTGCCTGGTATGCCACGAGCCGGCCGATCTGCCGGTTCCGCTGTCGCGGCCGCACCGCGAGCTGCAGAACCAGGACTGCCTCGACTGCCATGGCAAGACAGAGCCGCTGCCGGCCGACATGGCCCACCGTGCCCAGTCGGTGTGCTGGCTGTGCCACCGCCTGCCCGACGAGCAGCCCCCGGCGCCGCTGCACGCCATCACTGCCGGCCAATCCGATTGCCTGACCTGCCACTACGTGGGCGATGTCGGCGCACTCCCGGCCGACCACCTGTCACGCAGCGCCAACGAGTGCGTCCTGTGCCACGGGCCGTCGCCTGGCTCGTCCTTCACCCCCGCGCCGTCGTTCGCGCCCGGATCGGTCGTGACAGCCACGCCGGGTGCCCAACAGGGATTGCGCTGGCCGCTTGTCTTCGTCCGCCGCACCTGACGCTGGCGTGACGCACTAGCTGTCACGCCCTGCGCAAAGACTGCCTCTTAAGGCCCGGCTGGATTTCGGGCGTTGACAATCGAACACCTGTTCGATAAGTTGTGTCGAACAGATGTTCTATGCCGGGAGGCAAGAGATGGCAATCGTGAGAGTCACCCCTACCCAGGTTGACGTCAGCTGCGGCTTCTTTGATGGCCGGCCGCACCACATCCGCATCGCCAACGAGAACGTGCCGGTGATCGAGATTGCCCAGGTGCGGGACGAGCTCAGGGCCTACCCCGTGGCGCGTGGGCCACGGCGCATATTCGACGTTCGCACCGCGGACGCGCGCCTGCGCCTGTCATACGAAAAGCGCCGCCGGCGCTGGTTCCTTGAGGGGCTCGAAGCCGCGTAGCAAGCCGACCCTCGCATGAGGCTCGCGGTTGTCGGCTGGGTGCGACAATCGCGGGCGTGGACAGCAAGCGAAGGGCGCGCGCCTGCACCGCAGGGGCTCGCCCGGAGCGCGCAGCAGCGGCCCGCAGGCCGGCTGCGGAGACGGAGCGGTGACTACCTCCGATTCGCTCGCCGGACTGACCCTCTCGCAGTTCTCTGACCGCCTCGCCTCTGCCGAACCTGTACCTGGGGGCGGAAGCGCGTCGGCGATCGCGGGCAGCTTCGCCGCGAGCCTGCTGGCGATGGTTGCCCGGCTCAGCGTGGATCGGCCCAAGTACGCCGGCTACCAGCAGACTCACGCTCGGGCCCTCGCGACCGGTGAACGCGGCCGCGCGGTGCTGCTCGAGCTGGCTGACGCCGACGCGCGCGCTTACGGCGGCTTCGCCGCCGCTCGCAAGCTGCCCAGGGAGACGGCTGACGAGCAGTCGGTGCGCGACGGACGGACGCGCATCGCGGCGCGCGCGGCGAGCGAGGTGCCCTTGTCCGTCGTTGACGAGTGCGCGCGGCTGCTGGATGACATCACGGCCATGGCCGGGCGGAGCAACCTCAACGCGGCGAGCGACCTCGAGGTCGCCGCGCGGCTCGCCGCCGCAGCCGCGCGCGGCGCCGCCGCGAACGTGCTGATCAACCTGCCCATGGTCGGCGACGAGGGTTACGCCGCGACCACGACGGAGACGCTCCAGGGCATGCTGGAAGCGATAGAGCGGAACGCGGCGACGGTCGCCGAGATCTGTGGCGGCGGCGCATTGCGCGAGCCCGAACCGGAGTGACCGCCGCACCATTGGGGGCCGTGCTGCGCTACGACGAGCCGGCGCGCATCCTCGATGGCCGGCCGCTCGCCGCGCGGATCCGCGCCAGCGTGCGCCGCCAGGTGGCGGCGTTCGGCCGGAGGTACGGCTTCGAGCCACTGCTCGTGGCGGTGATGGTCGGTCATCAGGCCGCCTCGAGCGTCTACGTCCAGCAGATCCTGCGCTCGTGCGCGGCGGTCGGCATCAGGAGTCGCGTGGTCGAGCTGCCGCGTCAGACCACGGCTGACGAGCTGCGCAGCAAGCTCGAGGCGCTCAACAAGGATCCGGAGGTGTGTGGGGTCATCGTCCAGCAGCCGCTGCCGCGGCACATCCCGCTGTCTGCCCTCACGGACACGATCATGCCGGCCAAGGACATCGACGGCATCCATCCGCTCAACACCGGCCTGATGACGCTCGGCTACGAGGGCTTCCTGCCGGCGTGCGCGGAGGCCGCGGTAGAGATCCCCAAGTTCTACGGCTATTCGCTCGAGGGCAAGCGTGCCGTGGTCATCGGCCGCAGCAACGTCGTCGGCAAGCCCGTCCAGTTGCTGCTGATGCGCGAGCACTGCACGGTCACGGTGTGCCACCGCCGCACGCGCGACCTGGCGGCCGAGATCGCCCGCGCCGAGATCGTCGTCTCCGCCGCCGGCTCCGCCGGCCTGGTCACGGGCAACATGCTCCATCCCGGCGCGCTGGTGGTCGACGTCGGCATCAACGTCGCCAACGGCAGGATCGTGGGTGACGTCGACTTCGACTCAGCGCTCCGCGTCGCAGCGGCGATCACGCCCGTGCCGGGCGGGGTCGGGCCGGTGACCAACGCGATCCTCCTGGAGCACCTGGTCCGCGCAGCGCGCTGGCAGCAGACCGGCCACCCGATCACCGCCGGCCGCGGCCGCAAGCGCCGCGCGGCGTGACCTGGCGCACGGGCGCGATCGCCCAATGAGGTCGAGCCTCGAGATCGCCCGCGCCGCCCACCCGCGGCCAATAGCCGACGTCGCGCGCGACCTTGGCCTGCGCGATACGGAAGTCGAGCTGTACGGCACGTACAAGGCCAAGGTCAGCCCGGACGCACTGGAGCGTCTCAGTGGCCAGCCCGACGGGCTCGAGATCGTCGTCACCGCGATCACCCCGACGCCGCTTGGCGAAGGCAAGACCACGACCACGATCGGGCTCGCGCAGGGCCTCAACCGCATCGGCGTGCACGCCGCGCCGACCATTCGCCAGCCCAGCCTGGGTCCGGTCTTCGGGCTCAAGGGCGGCGCTGCCGGCGGCGGCTATTCCCAGGTACTGCCGATGGAAGAGATCAACATCCACTTTACCGGCGACCTGCACGCCGTGGCCGCGGCGCACAACCTAGGTGCCGCTTTCCTCGACAACCACCTCTTCCGAGGCAATGCCCT
>Ga0214473_10004759_pt1 | contig 16297 bp, 15 predicted proteins | sample RVTome_7_FD_203509 | JGI IMG/M metagenome (GOLD analysis project Ga0214473, IMG submission 203509) | Soil microbial communities from uranium-contaminated site in the Upper Colorado River Basin, Wyoming, United States - RVT98D197 | ecosystem: Environmental > Terrestrial > Soil > Contaminated >... | reverse complement strand
CGCACGATCTATCCCAAGGTGGGCGCCGCGCTGGTCTCCGATCGCGGGCGGCCCATGATGCGCCTCATCGCCGACACGGTCGGCGTGCACGACCTGATCTGCGGATCCTGCAGCGAGGAGTACTACCGGAACCGGCTGGACCACACCGGGCCGCACCGGAGCTGCCGCTCGAACCTGGCGGAAGCGCTGGCGCCCTGGGGGATCGAGCTCGAGGACGTGCCGTTCTCCTTCAACTTCTTCATGCAGTGGCCGGTCCAGCCCGACGGGGCGGTCCGCCCCATGGCGGCGCCCTCGCGGGCGGGTGACTACGTCGACCTCCTGGCCGAGATGGACGTCCTGGCGGCCAACTCCGCCTGCCCGTCGGACATCACGCCGACCAACGCCCACCGCCCGACGCCCATGCGGTTCGTGCTCTACGAGCCGGATCCCGGCGCCGTCGAGGCCTCACGCTGAAGAGGATGTCCCCGCTCCCGTCCGCACCGGATCGCGCCGCCCGCCCGGTCATCCTGGTCGTTGACGACGACCCGGGCATCCGCGAAGCGTTCCGGCTCGTCCTGGAGGAGGAGTACGACCTCGTGGAGGCCGGGGACGGGGCGCAAGCCCTCGAGCGCGTCCAGGGCTCCCCGGTGGACCTCGTCCTCCTGGACGTGCGGCTGCCGGGCATGGATGGCATCGAGGTCCTGGAGCGGATCAAGGCGATCGACGAGCACGTGGAGGTGGTCCTGGTGACCGCCGTCCAGACCGTCCGCGCGGCGGTGGCGGCCATGAAGCTCGGCGCGCTCGACTACCTGACCAAGCCATTCGACGAGGACGAGATCCTGCCCTTGATCCGCCGCGCGCTCGAGCGGCGCGCCCTCGACCGCGAGGTGGTCTACCTCCGGTCCGAGCTGGCGCGGGAGCGCGACTTCGACCAGCTGGTGGGACAGCACCAGCTGATGCAGCAGCTCTACCAGCTGATCAGCGCGGTCGCGAGGAACCCGCTCACCGTGCTGATCGTGGGGGAGAGCGGGACGGGGAAGGAGCTCGTCGCGCGGGCGATTCACCGGCACGGGCCGCGGCGCGACGAGCCGTTCATCCCGGTGAACGTCGCCGCGATCTCCGAGACGCTCATCGAGTCGGAGCTCTTCGGCCACGAGAAGGGCGCCTTCACGGGCGCCGTCGCGCGGAAGCTCGGGAAGTTCGAGCTGGCGCACCGGGGCACCCTGTTCCTGGACGAGATCGCCTCCCTCCGGGTCGACCTCCAGGCCAAGATCCTGCGGGTGCTCCAGGAGCGCGAGATCGAGCGGGTGGGGGGCACCCGGCGCATCCCGGTCGACGTGCGCGTGATCGCCGCCACCAACGCCGACCTGCGCAAGGCCATCCAGGGCGGGACCCTTCGCGAGGACCTCTACTACCGCCTGAACGTCGTGCAGATCGCCGTGCCTCCCCTCCGGGACCGGCGGGAGGACATCCCCCTCCTCGTCGACCACTTCATCCGCCGGTCGAACCATCTCCTGCACAAGCGCGTCACCGGCGTCTCGGCGGCGGCGCTGGACGTCCTCATGGCGTACGGCTGGCCGGGCAACGTGCGTGAGCTCCAGAACGTCATCGAGCGCGCCGTCGCGCTGGCGGACGGGGCCGTGGTCGAGGTCAAGGACGTGCCGCTCGACCTGATGCTGCCGGACGTACGCCATCTGGTCGACGACCCGACGAGTCTGCCCCTTCGAGAAGCCCGGGAGCGATTCGACCGCCAGGTCATCCTGCGCGTCCTGGAGCGGGTGCGCTGGAACCAGTCGGAGGCGGCCCGGCTGCTCGGCCTCCACCGGAATTCGCTCAAGACCAAGCTCTTGGCCTGGGGAATCGACCCCATGGCCCTGGCCTCCGCCGGAGGTCGACCGGACGGAGGAGCTGCACAGTAGACAGTGCAGGGTGCACAGTCTAGTGTGCACTGTGTTGTAAAGATCTGATTCTGTAGACCTGGATCGGGGCGGTCCGCACCCGATCGGTGAGGGAGGTGCACAAGAAACAGTGCACCTCGCCTCGGGCCCGATGTGTCGAGCTTCGGGCGCCCGTGGTCCTGATTTTCTCGTGCTGGCGGACACTTCCACCCGGTAGGGGCCATCCACTTCATCGTGGCCCCGCCATTGCTGTTCGTTACTGCGCGAAACTCACAGAAGCGTCCCGACACGGGACGCATGGGGGAGGCCTGTCCATGACCAAGCTCACAGCCATCCTGGTGCTCATCGCGTCCTTCCTGTTGGTGGCCCCCGTCATCGAGTCGGGGACACCGACCTCGATGCCGGTCTTCCAGGCGGTGGGCAACGCCTGCGACGGCGGCGGCGGCGGCTGGTAGATCCTGCCTGCGGCAACGACGGTTCCGATCACTCACCCCGTAGTCAGGCGCCGACGGGCGCCCTGGAGGCTATGATGACGAAGGTATGGACCGTGCTGGCGATCGTGGCGTCCCTCATCCTGGTGGCTCCGGTGATCGAGTCGGGGACGCGGACCTCGGTGCCGGTCTTCCAGGCCGTGGGCAACGCCTGCGACGGCGGCGGCGGCGGCTGGTAACGACCTCGACGTACTCGATGCGTCTCGCCGGGACGGCACCGTCCCCGCGCCGGGGATGGCGGGTCTGGTGTCTGATCCTGGGGGCGTTCTGGCTCTCCCTGGGCCTCGGGCCGGGACAGGCCGAGGCTCAGGAGCGCCCGACGGCGTTCGATGGCGGAGTCTATCGGCGGCCGCTCGGCCACGACCCGGCGACGCTCGACCCGGCTCGCCTTCGTGACATCTACAGTCTCGCGGTGGGCCAGCAGCTCTTCGATGGCCTCGTCCAGTTCGACCAGACCCTCAGCATCACCCCGGCCCTCGCCCAGTTCTGGGTGGCCTCCCGCGACGGGCTGACCTGGACGTTCACCCTCCGCAAGGGAGTCAAGTTCCACCACGGCCGGGAAGTGACGTCCGACGACGTCGTCTACTCCTTCACCCGTCTGCTGGACCCCCAGCTTCGCTCCGGGGGCGCCGACCTGTTCCTGACCATTCAGGGCGCCGCGGAGTTCCGGGACGGGCGGGCGAAGCAGGTGGCGGGTCTCGCCGCGCTCGACCGGTACACCGTGCGGGTGACCCTCACCGAGGCGCCGGTGCCGTTCGTGTCCATCCTGGCGGTGGGCCAGGCGAAGATCGTGCCGCGGGAGCTGGTAGAGGCGCAGGGCGAGGCGTTCGGGACCCAGCCCGTGGGCACGGGGCCGTTCCGCTTCGTGCGGTGGGAGCGCGGGAAGGAAATCGTGCTCGCGGCCAACCCCGACTACTTCGACGGACCCCCCAAGCTCGTCAGGCTCGTCTTCCGCATCTTCGCCGGGGAACGGCTCGATCGGGTGTTCGCCGAGTTCCAGGCGGGGGCTCTCGAGGACACTCCCATCCCCTCCAAGGACTATCGTCAGATCATCGCCAGCCCGGCCTATCAGCACGTCCGGCGACCGATGTTCAATCTCCGCCACTACGGCCTCAGTACGCGCACGAAGCCGCTCGATGACCGGCGGGTGCGCCAGGCGCTCGTGTACGCCATCGACCGGGAGGCCGTGGTCTCGGAGGTCTGGCTCGGCCGCTACGCGCTCGCCCGGGGAAGTCTCCCGCCCGGACCCCTCGGCTTCAACCCGAAGCTCAGGGGCTACCCGCACGATCCCGCGAAGGCGCGCGAGCTCCTGGCCCAGGCGGGTTACCCGGGGGGACGTGGGCTGCCCCCCATCACGATCTGGTCGAGCGTCCGCTCCGACGAGATCCTGCGCGAGCACGAGCGGATCCGGAAGGATCTCGAGGCCGTGGGCGTCACGACCGAGTTCGAGTACAACTCCGACTGGCCGAGCTTTTCCAAGGCCATGTCCGAGCGGAAGCTGCCCGTCTTTCTCCGGGCCTGGTTCGCCGACGTCCCGGATCCCGAGAACTTCCTGCCGAAGTTGTTCCACTCCAGCAGCCCGTGGAACTACACGGGTTACGCCAATCCGGCGGTTGACACGCTCCTCGAGAAGGCGCGGGCCGAGTCGGACATGGCGCGCCGGGTCGAGATCTATCGCCGGGCGGAGGAGATGGTCCTGGAGGACGCTCCCGTGATCCCCGTCTGGCACCAGACCTACGAGCGCTTGTTCCAGCCGTACGTCAAGGGTATCGAGGTCAGCGGCCTCGGCGACTCGTACATCCCCTTCCGGAAAGTGTGGCTCGAGCGGCCCCGCTGATCGGACGTCGGATGGCTCGCCCGGTGTTCGTCTCGCTTCGCACCAAGCTCCTCATCGGCACCATCCTGATCGTCGCCGTGCTCATGGCCGCCGTGACGGTCGTCGTCGAGCATCGCCAGCGGACGACCATCATCGAGGAAGTCCACCGTCGCGGGACGGCGATGGCAGAGGGTCTGGCCGGCGTTTCGGCCGGCGCGCTCCTTCTCTACAACTTCACGGCTCTCGAGCAGAACGTCGTGCGCTTTGACCGCGAGACCGACGTGACCTCAGCGATGATCCTCGACCGGCTCGGCCAGGTCGTGGCGCACAGCCGGGCTCCCGGGGCCGTGGGGTCGACGCTGTCGGACCCGGTGTCCCTCCGAGCGCTCGCGGCCGCGCTCGTGATCCAGGAAACGGTCGGGCCGGACGGAGAGGCGCTCTACGACATCGCGGTGCCGATCCTGGTCGAGGGCACCCGCTGGGGTACCGTGCGGATCGCCCTCTCGCGCCGGCGGATGGACGCGGAGATCTCTGGCACCCGGCGGGAGCTGGCGGCGCTGGCCGTGGTCGCCCTCGTGCTGGGCGGTCTGGCGACGGCGATCGTCGCACGGCGCATCACCCGTCCGGTGCGCCAGCTCGCCGACGGCGTCGCGGCGATCGCGCGCGGGGAGCTGGACCAGCGCATCGATCCCGGCCGCTCCGACGAGCTCGGCCGGCTGGCGCTTGCCTTCAACGAGATGGCCGCGCAGCTCCGGCAGCAGCGCACGGACCTCGAGGTCGCCGCCGCGGCGCTGCACCAGCGTTTCGCGGAGCTGTCCGACCTGAAGAGCTACACCGACCACATTCTCCGGTCCTTCGTGAACGGGCTCGTGACGCTCGACCTCGACGGCCGCGTGGTCACCGTGAACCTCGCCGCGGAGACCCTCACCGGGTGCGCGGCGAGCGTGCTCACGGGCCGGCCGGCGACGGAGGTGTTCCACCACGTCCCGGAGCTCCGGGACCTGCTTCTCGAGACGCTCCGGACCCGCGTGGGCGTCCCGCAGGTCGTGCTCATGCTGCCCCGCGACGAGGGGCACTCGATCCCGGTGGAGGTCGCCACGACGCCCCTTCGCGGGGCGGAGGGACAGGCCCTCGGCGTGGTCGCCATCCTCCGCGACCTGACGCCCGTCCGCCAGCTGGAGGAGCAGCTCCGCCGCTCCGACCGTCTCGCCGCGCTGGGCACGCTGGCGGCCGGGCTGGCCCACGAGATCAAGAATCCGCTCACGTCCATCATGACGTTCAGCCGGCACGTCGCCCGGCGATTCGACGACGAGCGGTTCCGCCAGCGGTTCCAGAGCGTCGTCCCCCGTGAGCTCGAGCGGATCAACGCCATCGTCGACGGGCTCCTGCGTCTGGCGCGGCCCGCGCGTCTCGTGCTCGCGCCCGTGCACCTGCCGCCGCTCGTCGAGCAGGCGCTTGAGCTCTACGCGCCCCAGATCGAGGCCCGGCGCATCCGCGTGCGGCGCGAATGGTCGGTCAGCGTGCCGCCGGTCCCGGGTGACGCCGAGCACCTGTACCAGGCCTTCCTCAACCTCGTGGCGAACGCCATCGACGCCATGGAAGAGGAGGGTGGCACGCTCACGGTGCGCCTGGGCTGGCCCCAGACCGCCGAGGGCCTCGGCGCCGCGTTCCGCGACCGGCTCGTGCTGGAGGTGATGGACACCGGCAGCGGGATCAAGCCGGAGGAGACGGCGGACGTCTTCAACCCGTTCTTCACCACGAAGTCGGGGGGCACGGGGCTCGGGCTTGCCATCGCGCACAAGATCGTCGAGGACCACGGCGGCACTGTGACGTTCCGCAGCACCCCCGGCCAGGGGACGGTGTTCACGGTTGCGCTCCCGATCCGGGCCGGGCGGCGCGCCGACCATCCGGCCTCCGGCGAGTGGCGGATCGGGAGTCAGGCGCCGTGAGCGCTCCGACGGACCTCGGGCGGATGGGGCCGGTCCCCGAGGCGCCGCCACCGAGGGCCGGCCAGCGCGGGGCGCGAGCCCTCCTTGTCGAGGACGAGCGGGTTGTGGGCGAGCTGCTGGCGGAGTTCCTGGCGCTCGAAGGGTACGAGGTCGACCGGGCGATGGACGGGCGCGAGGCGCTCGCGCTCGTGCGCCGCCGGACCTACACGCTGATCGTGAGCGACGTGCGGATGCCGGACGTGGACGGCCCGGCGCTCTACTACGAGCTCCGGGTCGTGTGTCCCGAGGTGGTGCGGCGCATGGTGTTCGTCACGGGGGACATCATGGGCACCGCGACGCGCCGCTTCCTCGATGAGACCTGTCTCCGCTATCTGGAGAAGCCATTCACGATCGCCGAGTTCCGGGCGGTGATCCAGGGCGTGCTGGCGGAGCCGTCGAACGCTGGGCCGCGGGTGCCCGGCACCGCCCCGCCCTGAGGCGCCGCGGTCCGCTGCGGCCTACTTGAGCCGCTTGAAGCGGAGGCGGTGGGGCCGGTCGGCCTCGGTCCCCAGGCGCTTCTTCCGGTCCGCCTCGTAGTCGGCGTAGCTTCCCTCGGACCAGACCACATGGCCCTCGTCCTCGAAGGCCATGATGTGGGTCGCGATGCGGTCCAGGAACCACCGGTCGTGGCTGATCACGACGACACAGCCCGCGAACGTCAGCAGGGCCTCCTCGAGCGCGCGGAGCGTGTCGACGTCGAGGTCGTTCGTCGGCTCGTCGAGGAGCAGGAGGTTCCCTCCGCGCCTGAGAAGCTTTGCCAAGTGGACGCGGTTTCGCTCGCCCCCCGAGAGGTCGGCGACGCGCTTCTGCTGGTCGGCGCCCTTCAGGTTGAACGAGGCGACGTAGCTCCGGGAGTTGAGCTGGCGCTTCCCCAGGGTCAGCATGTCGGCCCCGTCCGAGATCTCCTCCCACGCCGTCTTCTTCCCGTCGAGCGCGTCGCGGCTCTGGTCCACGTACGCCGGGACGACCGTCTCGCCGACCCGGATCTCGCCGCGATCGGGCTTCTCCTGGCCCACGATCATCCGGACGAAGGTCGTCTTGCCGGCGCCGTTGGGGCCCACCACTCCGACGATCGCCCCCCGCGGGATCGAGAGGGAGAGATCGTCGATCAGCACGCGGTCGCCGTACCCCTTCGTCAGGTGCTCCGCGACCACCACGACGTCGCCCAGCCGGGGGCCGGGTGGGATGACGATCTCGATGTCGTCGGTGCGGCGCTCGACCTCCTGCTGGAGGAGGGTCTCGTAGGCCGTGACGCGGGCCTTGCTCTTGGCCTGCCGGGCGCGCGGCGCCATCCGGATCCACTCCAGCTCGCGCTCGAGGGTCCGCTGGCGGGCGGCCTCCGTCTTCTCCTCCCGCCCGAGGCGTTCCTGCTTCTGCTCGAGCCAGGAGGAGTAGTTCCCCTGCCACGGGATGCCGTAGCCGCGGTCGAGCTCCAGGATCCAGCCGGCCACGTTGTCGAGGAAGTAGCGGTCGTGCGTGACCGCCACCACCGTTCCCGGGTACTCCTGGAGATACCGCTCCAGCCAGGCCACGGACTCGGCGTCGAGGTGGTTGGTCGGCTCGTCGAGAAGCAGCATGTCCGGCCGCTCGAGGAGCAGCCGGCAGAGCGCGACGCGCCGAGCCTCTCCGCCCGAGAGCGAGCCGACGTCCTGGTCGCCCGGCGGGACGCGGAGCGCGTCCATCGCCATCTCGACCGTCCGGTCCAGCTCCCAGCCGCCGACGGCCTCGATCGCGTCCTGGAGGCGCCCCTGCTCCGCCAGGAGCTTCTCCATCTCGGCGTCCGACATGGGCTCGGCGAACCGGGCGCTCACCTCCTCGAAGCGTCGGAGGAGGTCCCGTGTCGTCGCGACGCCCTCCTCGATGTTGCCGAGGACGGTCTTCGCCGGATCGAGGCGGGGCTCCTGCGGAAGATAGCCGATCCGGATGCCGTCGGCCGGGCGCGCCTCGCCCAGGAAGTCCGGATCGACGCCGGCCATGATGCGGAGAAGCGTCGATTTGCCGGCGCCGTTCGCCCCGAGGACCCCGATCTTGGCGCCGGGGAAGAACGCGAGATGGATGCCGCGGAGGATCTCGCGCTTGGGCGGGACGACCTTCCGGAGATCGCGCATGGTGAAGATGTACTGGGGCGGCATGGCGCCACGTATGATACACGACGCCACGGCGCCGGGTGCGGCGGCCGACACAGGAGGGGACAGCAGTGGCGGATCGGCGAGTCCAGTTCGACTTCGAGATCGAGTTCTCCAATGGGGGCGGGCTCCGGGGGCAGGGGTTCCGGCTCGACATCGAAGGTGACGACATCGCGGACGAGGCCCTGGCCGACTACCTCGTCCGGGACATGCGCCTCCTGATGGTGGGCACGGTCCGCATCCACAACAAGACGATCCTCGCGGAGGCGCACAAGCGGCCGACACGGACCGCCGTCCCGCGTCGGCTCGTCGATGTGAGCCACGACGTCGAGGACGGCATGGTCACCTACCGGGGGCTGCCGGCACCGGTCATCCGTGACCACTGGACCCGCGAGGAGTCCCGCCGCCACTTTGCCCCCGGCACGGAGTTCCACATCGGCCGGATCGAGATGGTCGCGAACACGGGCACGTACGTGGACAGTCCGTTTCACCGCTACGCGGGCGGCCGCGATCTGGCGGGCCTGCCGCTCGAGTCCTTGGCCGACCTCCCGGGCGTCGTGGTTCGTGTGGCGGGCCAGGCGGGCCGCGGGATCGACGTGGCGGCCCTCGCCAGGGTGGACGTTCGGGGGAAGGCCGTCCTCCTCCACACCGGCTGGGACGCCCACTGGCGGACCGAGCGCTACTTCGAGGGCCACCCGTTCCTGACCGCGGCCGGCGCCGAGTGGCTGGCCGGCCACGGCGCGGCGCTGGTCGGGATCGACTCCCTGAACATCGATGACACCTCGGACCTCCGCCGCTCCGCGCACAGCACGCTCCTGGGCGCTGACATCCCCATCGTCGAGCACCTGTGCGGGCTCGAGCGCGTGCCGGATGCGGGCTTCCGGTTCTTCGCCGTTCCGGTGAAGGTGCTCGGGCTGGGGACCTTCCCGGTCCGCGCGTTCGCGGTGACCTGAGGACGCGTCAGCCGGAGCGGCTGGACGCCTCGATCATCGCTGAACGGCCGGCACCCAGGCGGCGGTGCGGCTGGCGATCGTCTCCCGGCGGATGGCGTCGCCTCGCACGGTGATGCCCGGGCGGCGGTCCCAGCGCCGGTGGAACAGCCACGATCGCGGGTAGCGGTCGCTGTCGGCCCGCGCTCCGACCGCAACCCGAACGACCGAGCGCAGCCGGGCTCGCAGCCGGTCGAGCTCCCGGTCGGACAGCGATCGGGCCGGCCGCCGGGGCGCGATGCGCGCCTGATAGAGCACCTCGTCGGCGATCCAGTTCCCGACGCCCGCGGCGAACGACTGGTCGAGCAGGAGCGCCTTGACCGGCGCCGCGCGGGCCCGGGCAAGCTCGCGGAACCGCGCGGCGCCCGGCAGCCCGCGGAGGGCGTCGAACCCCAGGGCGGCGATCGGAGGCTCGGTGGCCGGGTCCTGGCGAAGCCGGATCCGGCCGAGACGCCGGCCGTCCGCGATCGCGAGCTCGTGGCCGCCCTCGAACGCCAGGCGGAGCTTGGTGAACCGGGGCGGCCACCCGGGCTCCGTGCGGCGGCCGGTCGACACGAGGCGCACCCCCCGCCGGCGCGACGTGTGGAGACCGCCGGCCATGCCGAAGTGCACGGAGAGCCACGGCCGCCGGTCGAGCTCGAACCAGAAGTGCTTTCCGTGGCGCCGCACGGCGCGGACCTGCCGCCCGAGGAGCGCGCGGCGGATCCGCGCGGGCGAGACCTGCTCGAAGACGATCGTGTCGTCCGCCACGGTGACGCCGACGATCCGGCGCCCGACCGCCACGGCGATGGCCGCGCGGCGGGCGGTCTCGACCTCGGGCAGCTCCGGCATGGGTCAGGCGCGCCGGTGCGTCACGCGGGTCACCCCCGGGTCGTGAGGCAGAGCATCGCCAGGGCGGCGACGCCCACGCCGGCGAGGCTGATCGCGGAGAGGTAGATCACGAGGTAGGAGCCGGTCCAGTCGTGGAGCGCGCCCGCGAGGAGCGGTCCGAGGGCGGACCCGAGGCTGTTGCCGATGCCGAGCAGCCCGAAGACGACCCCGTAGTGAGCCGGCGGCGCGATCCGCCCGACGAGTACCGAGCCGATCGTGGACCGCGAGCCCATCGGGAGGAAGAGGAACAGCACGTAGCCGTAGGCCAGGAACCTGGCGGGGGACACTTCCAGGCCGAGCAGACAGCCGAGTCCGAGGATCGTGAAGGCGAAGGACACGAAGCCCGCCAGCGGGGCGCCCACGCGGTCGGCCATGAGCCCGAACAGCACGCGGCCGCTGGCCGCCAACACGCCCCCGATCCCGAGCAGCGTGGAGGCCGCGTCGGCCGAGAACCCGCGCTCGGTCAGGTACAGGGTGTGCTGGGTGGTGGCCAGGCTGCCGAAAATCGGCGGCATCGTGAAGACGGCGAGGAGAAGCCAGAACGCCCCCGAGGCGACCACCGCGCGCACGGTGGAATCGCGCGGCGTCGGGTGGGCGAGCGCCTGGCCGCCTGCGGCCCGCAGCCTGGACGGAAGCACGGTCCACGCCAGGGGAATCAGGGCGGCCACCGCGACCACGTAGGCGGCCAGAGCCGCGCGCCAGCCGAATCGCGTGATCGCCCACTGGCAGGGTGGCGCAAGCCCGTAGCCGGCCATCGCGCCCGAGAACGCGATCCCCATGGCGACCCCGCGACGGCGGACGTAGGCGTCGGCGAGGAGCGCGGCCTGCGTCACCATCCCGGTCAGCCCCACGCCGATCCCGGCGCCCACCCCGACGGCGAGCGCGAACAGAGGAAGGGAGCGGGCCAAGGTCCCGACACCGAACCCGAGCGTAGCGGCGAGGAGCCCGAGGCTGACGACGGCGCGCGGATTCCACCGGGCGACGGCCCAGCCTGCAACGGGGCCGAGCACGGCGCCGCCGACCCAGATGAGCGTGATGGTAGAAGCCGTGGCGGCCCGGGAGCCGCCGAACTCGACGAGGAGCGGCGGGAAGAAGACGGGAAAGGTGTTGGTGATCCCGGTCACGAGCAGCATGCAGGCGAAGGCGAGCACGAGGCGCCCGCTGGCGAGGCTCTCCCGGGCTGCGGCCACCCGGAGATTATCGCCGATTGTGGCCGAGCCGACCCGCCGGTTGACAGCGTCCGGAGCGGATCCTAGAGTCGCGCCGGGACGCGGGTCCCTGGCAGATCGTTGCCGACAGCCGCTCGGCCTCTCATCGATCTCGCGCCGGGTCTCCGCACGAGACGTCACGACTGACCAGGGGAGACGCGATGCCCGGACGGGTGCCGAGCGAGCAGGAGGTCATCGGCTACGTGAAGACGCTCTCGAACTGGGGGCGCTGGGGCGCCGAGGACGAGCTGGGGACGATCAACCTGATCACCCCGGCCAAGCGGGCGGCGGCCGCGCGGCTGGTGCGGGACGGGGTCGCCGTGACCGGCGCCCGGCCGATCGCCACGGACATCACCCCCGACACGACCTTCCAGTTCATGCGCTTCATGGTGGACAGCGGTGAGGGCCGCGACACGGCGCCGCCCGAGCGCCTGCAGGCGCGCCGCGGCGCCGGCGAGTTCATCGGCATGGTCTTCCACGGGTACACGGTGACCCACATCGACACGCCGGCCCACTTCTTCTGGGAGGGGAAGCTCTACAACGGCCGCTCCTGCAACCTGATCACGTCCCGCGAGGGGGCGATGGTCGAGGCGGTCGAGCTGCTCCACGACGGCGTGGTGAGCCGGGGCGTTCTCCTGGACGTCGCGCGCACGCGAGGCGTGCGGTGGCTCGATCCGGGCGAGGGCGTCATGCCCGGGGATCTCGAGGCCGCCGAGCGGGCGGCCGGCGTCCGCGTCGAGCCCGGTGACATCCTCGTGGTCCGCACCGGCTACTACGCGCGCCGGCTCGCCGAGGGGCCGGCGCACCCGATGCAGGCGGGGTCGCCGGGGCCGCACGCGGCCCTGTTGCCGTGGCTCCGGGAGCGGGGCGTGGCCGTGTGGGGAAGCGACACCCACAACGACGTGACGCCCACGCCCTATCCCGCGATGGGCAGCCCCTTCCACATCGGCGCCCTTGTGAGCCTGGGCCTCTGGCTCATCGACAACATGAACCTCGAGGACATCGCCAAGGCGTGCGCCGACCGCAGTCGCTGGGAGTTCCTCCTGACGCTGGCGCCGCTCCGGCTCCGGAATGTGACGGGGTCGCCGCTGAACCCGATCGCGCTCTTCTGAGCGGGGCGCGCCTCCACTGAGCGCGCGCCCCCGCGGTCTCCGCCGAGGAACGCTCAGCCCGCCGGGCGTGGATTGGTCGAGGCGATCCAGATCCCGGCGAAGACCGCCGTCACGCCGACGACCAGGTTGAGCCCGATCGGCAGCGTTGGCCAACCCCGTTCCAGGCTAGAGGCGCTCGATCTCGACGCGGTTGTCGTGGAAGACGGCGCCGCCGCCCATGTCGGCGTCTCGCTCGTCCACGGTGGCGTTGACGGTCGCGCCGTCCTTCGACAGCCGCGGCCAGCGCCCCTTGGTGCTGGCGAGCACGCCCGGCCGGACCCGCGGGGTCACCTCCACCTGCGCGACGAACGCGCCGCGGTCGTTGAAGACGCGAGCCTCGCAGCCGGTCTCGAGCCGCCTGGGAGTCGCGTCCTCGGGGTGGACGCGGATGGTCGTCGGACCGGAGCGCCGCGTCTGGGCGGGGACGTTCGCGAACACCGAGTTCACGAAGTAATGATCGGCACCCGCGATCAGAGCCAGCGGGTACCGGGCGGCCAGCGGCGTATCGCGCTGGGCCGCCTCGTAGGGCGGCGTGTAGCCCGCGAGCGGGTCGAGCCCCGACTCGGTCATGCGAGCGGTGTAGAACTCGAGCTTCCCGGACGGCGCGGGGAAGCCGTCGGCGAACGGTACGAACGGCTCCGGGACGGCGAGCCGCATCCACCCCCGCTTCCTCAGGCCGTCGAACGTGATGCCGCGGAGCGACGGGTGATCCGAGTCGAGAAGCTGGCGCGCCAGCTCCTCGTCACTGTCGTACAGGCAGGGCACGTCCAGACCCAGGCGCCGCCCGAGACGCCGGAAGATCTCGGTGGTGGGCAGGCACTCCCCCGGCGGCGCCACCGCGGGCTCGTTCCACGAGATGTAGAGGTGCCCGTACGAGATCTGGACGTCCGCGTGTTCGAGCTGCATCGTCGCGGGGAGCACGATATCCGCGTAGTCGACGGTGTCCGTCCGGAAGTGCTCGACGACCACCGTGAAGAGGTCGGGCCGCGCGAGCCCCCGCCGGATCTTCGTCTGGTGCGGCACGCTCGCGGCCGGGTTGCTCGCGTAGACGAACAAGGCCTTGACCGGCGGGTCCGTGACCTCGAGGAGGCCCTCGCCGAGGCGGGTCATGCTCAGCGCGCGCGCGGCGGTCTTCCGCAGATCGTCGCGATAGAGCCCTGCCCAGTTCACGCCGAAGAAGCCGCGGGTGTCGTAGCCAGCGCCGCCGCCGGGATATCGCCAGTCGCCGGTGACGCCCGGGATGCAGGTGATGGTCCGCACAGCCATCCCGCCGCCGCCGTGTCGCTGGAGCCCCATCGTCAGCCGGATACCCGTGGGGCGCGTGCGGGCGATCCGCCTCCCCAACTCCACGATCGCGTCGACCGGGAGGCCGCAGATCTCGGCGACGCGCGCCGGCGGGTAGTCCAGGATGCGCCGGCGGAACGCGTCCCAGCCGAGCGTGTGGCGGTCGATGAAGTCGCGATCCTCCGCGCCCTCGCTCAGCACGACGTGCAGGAGTCCGAGCGCCAGCGCAGCGTCGGTCCCGGGGACGAGCGCCAGGTGGCTGTCCGCGGCATCGGCGGTGCGCGTCCGGGTCGGGTCGATCACCACCAGGTGGGCGCCGTTCCGACGCGCCGTCGTGATGGGGCGCCACAGGTGATGGTTGGTGCTCAGCGTGTTGCTGCCCCAGAGGATGATGAGCTTCGAGAAGCAGAGGGTCTCGGGATCCATGCCGACGCGGTTGTCGCCGAGCGTGTAGCCGGTTCCCACCCCGCCCGCGATCGTGCAGATCGTCATGAGGTGCCGGGAGGCGCCGACGACGTTCCAGAGCCGGCGCCCCGCGCTGTAGACGCCCTGGAGGAGCCCCATGCTGCCCGAGCCCACGTACGGCCATATGGCTTCCGCGCCGAACTCACGGATGACGCTGCTCAGCCGCTCGGCGATCTCGTCGAGCGCCTCGTCCCAAGAGATCCGCTCGAAGTCACCGGCCCCCTTCGGGCCGACGCGCCGCATCGGGTACAGGAGCCGCTCGGGGGACTGCGTGTACGCGACGTAGTCGTTGAGCTTGTTGCACAGGACGCCGCGCGTGAAGGGGTGATCGGCATCGCCCTCGAGCCGCACGGCGCGGCCATCGCGCACGGTGACCACCCAGCTACAGGTGTCCGGGCAGTCCATCGGGCAGGCCCCGAGGATCCGCTGCTCGCCGCTCATCGTCATCGTCTCGTGTCTCCCTTGTCCAGGCCGAAGCGAAGTGCCGCGAGCATGATGGGATCGGGGCCCCCGATCACGAAACGCGTCGCCGCGGCGGCCACGCCCCCGAGGGCGCTCGAGAGGATCGCGGCGAGGACGCCGCTCCGTTCGCTCACCCCGCGAGCACCATCTGCGTTTGGATGGTCAGGGAGAGCAGCCGCCCGCCCGCGTCCGTGACCCGCGTCTGCCAGACCATGGTCCGCCGGCCGCGATGCAGACACGTCGCCTCCGCGCGCACCGTGCCGCCGCGGCCCGCCGCGAGGAAGTTGGTCTTCGACTCGAGGGTGGCGGTCGTGGCGCCCGGCGGCAGGTTCAGCACCGTGGCGGCGGCCCCCACCGTGTCGGCGAGCGCCATCAGGGTGCCGCCGTGGACCGCCCCGCCGACCGTCGTCAGGGCATCCCGGATCGGGAGCTCCGCCACGACGCGGTCGAGGCTCGTCTCGACGAACCGGATGCCGAGGAGATCGGCCAGGGTTCCGCGGAACCGCTCGGCGAGGCCTGCCGGATCGATGCTCATGCGCGTCCTCCACTCGACACGCTCGCATGCTGCGGCGTGCCGGTTCTCGATTCAATTACCTCCGAGGTAATGGCCGCCGGCAGGCAGCTGTTGTAGAGTCCCCGGCATGGCAGGTTCCGAGCAGGCGGCTCGGCCCGGCGGGGAGGGCGCCTTCGGCCATGCGCTTCGCGAGTGGCGGAGGCGCCGCGGGCTGAGCCAGCTCGCCCTCGCCGGTGACGCCGGCGTCTCGTCTCGCCACCTGAGCTTCGTCGAGACGGGACGGGCGCAGCCGAGCCGGGAGATGGTGCTCCTCTTGGCACGTGCCCTGGACGTTCCGCTGCGTGACCGCAATGACCTCCTGTCGGCCGCGGGCTACGCGCCGGTGTACCGCGCGACAGACCTCGAGGCTCCGGCGCTCGGGCAAGCGCGCCGCGCGCTCGACTTCATCCTGCGGCAGCAGGAGCCGTACCCGGCGATCGTGATCGACCGCCACTGGGACATCCTGCAGGCCAACGGCGGCACCGCACGTCTGGTGGAGCTGTTCCTCGAGCCGTCGGCGACGGCCGAGCTCGGGCTGAACGCCATGCGCCTCATGCTCCACCCGCGCGGGTTCCGTCCCCACATCGTCAACTGGGAGGCGATGGCCGCGGCGCTGATCCAGTGGCTTCACCGGGACGTCCTGAGCGGTCTCGGCGACGCCGGGACCCGGCGGCTCCTCGACGAGCTCCTGGCGTATCCCGGCGTGCCGCGTCACTGGGGCCGACTCGACCTCGACGTCTCCACGAACCCGTTCCTGCCGATCGAGTTCCGGCGGGGCGACGTCGAGCTTCGCTACTTCTCGATGCTGACCAGCCTGGGGACGCCCCACGACATCACGCTCCAGGAGCTCCGGATCGAATCGTTCTTCCCGGCCGACCCGGCCACGGAGGACACCGCCCGCCGCCTCGCGTCCCGCTGACGGACGAGGCACCTCGCCGCGCGGCTCCTGCCTGCCCGTCGCTGGCGAGGCTGCGATCTCGACGTCGGGTAGCTCAAGCATCGGGGGCTCCCCTCGGC
>Ga0214473_10004758_pt1 | contig 16298 bp, 13 predicted proteins | sample RVTome_7_FD_203509 | JGI IMG/M metagenome (GOLD analysis project Ga0214473, IMG submission 203509) | Soil microbial communities from uranium-contaminated site in the Upper Colorado River Basin, Wyoming, United States - RVT98D197 | ecosystem: Environmental > Terrestrial > Soil > Contaminated >... | reverse complement strand
CGCGCCGGACCCCGTTGCCACCAGCGCCTGGATTCCCGGCGCTGTGCTGCGACCTGGAATCGCCCCGGCAGGCTTGCGAAGCGCACCGTGATCGCGCCGGACTCGGCGGTATCGAGCACCGTGGTGCCCGCCATGCGCCAGCGCGCGACCACACCGGCGTCGGGCATGCCCCAGCGATTGCCGTAGCCGGCCGAAACGATGCCAAGGCGCGCGCCAATGGCATCGATCAGCGCCGGCGTGGACGAAGTGCGGCTGCCGTGGTGCGGCACGAGCACGACATCCGCTGCGATTGCCCCGGACACCAGCTGCCCTTCGGCACGCTCTTGCGGATCGGCGAGCAGCAGCGCCTGGCCTCCCGGGCCACCGACCAGGATTGCGCAGGAATTCTCATTGTCGCTGTCTCGCGCATCTGCTGCCGGATGCAGCACCCGGAATTCGACACCATCCCAATTCCAGCGGTCGCCGCGCCGGCAGGGCGACGATGGCCCCGGCATCTGTGCGCCCGGTGCCGCGATGACTTCCGCCACCTGCAGGGCTTCGCGCACGGTGCCGAAGCCACCGGCGTGGTCGCTGTCATCGTGGCTGACGACCAGGCGATCGATGCGGCGCACGCCACGCGCGCGCAGGAATGGCAGCAGCGCCGCACGCGCGGCCGTCGAGCCGCCGCGCCAGCGCGGCCCGGTGTCGAAGATGAGCGCGTGCCGGTGCGTTTGCACGACCGCCGCGAGTCCCTGGCCCACGTCGAGTACCGTCAGTGTCCAGGCGCCCCGCTCCGGCTGCCCGCCGCGGCCCAAAACGATGGCGAGCAGCATCACGCCGGCGGCGACGCGCAAGCCGCGCAGGGGCAACAGCAAGGCAATGAGTGCAACGGCGCCGGTGCCCGCAACGAGCCATGCGGGCTGTGCGGCTGGCCACCAACTCGCGCCCGGAAGCCGGCTTGCCGCCACCAGCCATGGCCAGCATGCGTCCAGCGCGCCTGCGAGCAAGCGCCAGACGCCAACGACAGGCTCGACTTGCAGTGCCGTCAGACCGGTCGCCAGCAGGATTGCCGGCAGCAGCACCACGCTGAAGACCGGTATCGCAATCGCGTTGGCCACCGGCGCAATCAACGAGAGCCTGCCGAAACTGATGGCCAGCACCGGCGCCAACAGCACCAGGATTGCTGCCTGAGTGCGCAGGAACGCCACGATTCGTGCGCGCCAACCAGTGCCCGCGACGATCAATGCCAGCAAGGCCGCAGTCGCGACGAAGGACAGCCAGAATCCGGGCGAGGCCAGCGCCAGCGGATCCGCGGCGATCAGCAGCACCGCGGCGAGCGCAAGTGTCGCGTGCATCGGCAGCGTCCGCCGCAACACCCGCTGCAACGCGACGATTGCCACCATGACCAGGGTACGCAGCGTCGGCAACGACGCCCCGGCGACTGAAGCGTAGGTGGCCGTGACGGCGACCACGACGGTCATCTCGATTCCGGTCCTGGCCGCTATCCGGGAACACCAGGGCAGGCGCCAGCAGGCCCGCAGCAGCAGCAGCACGAACAGTGCGCAACCGGTCACGTGCAGACCCGAGATCGCCATCAGGTGGGCGACTCCGGTCGCTGCGAATGCCTCCCAGAGGACATCCGGTATGTCGCCGCGCATGCCGACCGAGAGGCCCTGCAGGACACCCACGGAAGCGCTTCCCGGCAATCCTGCGGCAATTGCCGCGGCGATCCGCGCCCGCAAGCGCTGCACGGGATAACGCCAGGGCTTGTCTGCGACCCGCACGGGAGCGGGGTCGGACACCAGGTACCCGGTCGCTCCGGCCCGCTGGCGCAACAGTTCGAGTTCGCGGTCGGCTGCGCCAGGATTCGACATCCCGCTGCGACAGCGCAACCTGGCGGTCAGCCGCCAGTACTCCCCCGGTACGGGTACCGCCGTCGCTTCGTACCAACTGAGCTTCAAGCGCCTGGCGTTCATTTGCGACCGCGCCGTCCCGATGACGCGCAACTCGAAATCGACGCGTCCGTCGCGCAACGTGGCAGGCAGCGCCACAACACCCGTCAGGTTGACGAGCTCGCGATCCCGTACGCAGGGCCAGTCGCGCGCCATCAGCTGCGCCGCGCCCAGCGCGGTCCACGCGAAGCCGGCTAGCAGGGCAGCAAACGCCGCATGTCGCCGCCGGATCATCAATGCCGCAACGGCGAGCGGCAGCAGACCGGCGGGCGACGGCAACGCGGGCAACAACAGGACTGCGGCGGCGCCCGCACAAAACGTCAACGCGAGCCAGGGCATGGCAGCTCACCCGTCGGGGGCCTGCGTCGATCGTGGATTGGCCGCGCGGGCGATGCGGCGGAATCAATCGTTGCGTTCGATCAGTATTCCGTCTTCCAGCGTCAGCACGCGGTCCATGCGCGCGGCGAGCTGCGGATCATGGGTCACGATGACCAGGCTGGTGCCAAGTTCGCGGTTCAGTTCCATCATCAGCGCGAATATCTGTCGCGCGTGGGTGCTGTCGAGATTGCCGGTGGGTTCATCGGCGAGAACGATGCGCGGTTCCGCCACCAGTGCGCGCGCCACCGCCGCCCGTTGGCGCTCCCCGCCCGAAAGCTCGGCGGGCCGGTGGGTCAGGCGCGCGGCGAGTCCGACCCGCCCGAGCAATGCCCGGGCCCGGCCATAGGCTTCGGCGCGCGGCATCCGGCGGATCAGCAGCGGCATCGCCACGTTCTCGAGCGCGGTGAATTCGGGCAGCAGGTGGTGGAACTGGTAGACGAATCCCATCGCGACATTGCGCAGGCGCCCGCGTTCGGCGTCCGGCAGCGCGGACATTTCGCGGCCATCGATCAGCACGCGTCCGGCCGTCGGCAGGTCGAGCCCGCCGAGCAGCTGCAGCAGGGTTGTCTTGCCGGATCCCGAGGTGCCGACGACAGCGAGCCTTTCGCCGCGGCGGATCGACGCGTTGGCCCCACGCAACACGCGCACGATCGCCGGTCCCTGGCGGAATTCCTTGACCAGACCCTCGCAGGCCAGAACCACTGACTCGCCCATGATTTCGCCTCAGACCTCGTGACGCAACGCCGCTGCCGGCTGGGTCGCAGCGGCGCGCCAGGCGGGATAGATCGTTGCCGCAATGCCCAGCAGCAAGGCAGTACCTGCCACGACCAGCACATCCGCAGACTGTATGTCCGCCGGCAGCTCCGAGATGAAATAGACCTGCGGATCGACGAGCGTGACGCCCAGCAGTCGTTGCAGGGCATCGACAATCGCGGTGATGTTGCCTGCGATCAAGAGACCGAGCGCCACCCCCGCGATGGTTCCCACGATTCCGATCGCCGCACCCTGTACCACGAACACGGTCAACATCTCCCGGGGCGTGCCACCGAGTGTGCGCAGGATGGCAATGTCGGCGCGCTTCTCTTTCACGGCCATGACGAGCGTCGAGATGATGTTGAACGCCGCCACCGCGACCACCAGCAGCAGCACGAAGAACATGATCGACTTGGTCACCTGGATCGAGCGGAAGAAATTGGCGTGGCGGCGGCTCCAGTCGCTGATCAGATAGGCTCCGCCCAGGGCCTCGGCGAGCTCGCGAATGCGACGGCCAGCCGTGTCGGGTTCGCTGAAGGCGTAGCGCAGCCCGGTCATCGAGTCGCCCATGCGGTACAGGCGCCGTGCATCTTCCACGTGCAGCAGGGCGAGCCCGCGATCATATTCGTACATGCCGACGTCGATGAGCCCGGCGACCGTGAAGCGCCGCATGCGTGGCGCCACCCCGGCAGGAGTCACGTTGCCCTGCGCGATGACGACCAGCACGGAATCGCCGATGGCGACGCCGAGCTCCTTCGCCAGCACGTGCCCGAGGAAAATGCGGTATTTTCCCGGCTCGAGGCGCTCGATCCCGGCACCGGAGAGATGCCGGTGCAGGTCCGATACGGCACGCTCTTCCGCCGGCTGCACGGCGCGCAGCTCCACGGCTGCGGACCGCTCTCCGGCGACCAGCATGCCCTGACCCTCGATGAACGGCGCGACGGCGACGACTCCCGGCTGGCCGACGGTGCGCTCACGCAGTTCCCGCCAGTCCGGGAGCCTTCCGTCGGTGCCCTCGAGCGTCGCATGGGACACCACTCCCAGGATGCGGCGCTGCAGGTCGCGCTCGAAACCGTTCATCACCGACAGCACGGCAATCAGCACGGCGACGCCGAGCGCGATGCCCGCCATCGCGATCCCCGAGGTGAAACCCACGAACCGGTTGTCGCGGCGCGCGCGCAGGTAGCGCAAACCGATCCACCAGGCGTAGGCGCCGGGGGCGCGTCCGGGCTCATTCATAGCGCAACGCCTCTGCCGGCTCGGTTGCTGCCGCCCGCCGGGCCGGATAGATCGTTGACACCAGCGTCAGCAGCAGTGCTGCTGCGGCGACCAGCGCGACATCCGAAGCGCGCAGCTCCGAGGGAATCCGCGTGATGTAGTACACGTCGGCATCGAAGACCTGGAAGCCGAACACGCGCTCCAGCACCGGCGTGATGTCACCCGCGTACAGCGCGAGCACGACGCCGAGCAGGACACCCGCAATCGTGCCGATCCACCCGATGACGGTACCCTGCACGATGAAAGCGCCGACGACGCCGGCGCGCGACAGGCCCATTGTGCGCAGGATGGCGATGTCGTTGCGCTTCTCCGTAACCACCATCACCAGGCTCGCCACGATGTTGAAGGCGGCGACCGATACGATCAGCAGCAGGATCACCGTCATCATCGTTTTCTCGAGGCGGATCGCGCGGAAATAGGCCGCGTGGTCGAGGGTCCAGTCGTGGGCCGCATCGGTCCCCAGGGCCCGGCCGATCGCCGGTGCCAGCAGGGGCGCGTCGAATGGATCCGCAAAAAACAGGTGGACGCCAGCCGGTGCCGAGGGTCCCGCGAGTGCCGCGACATCCGGGAGCGCGGCGAAACCCATGACCGCGTCGTGATCGGCCAGTCCCATTTCGAACAGGCCTGCCACGACGAACGAGCCGATGCGCGGCTCCAGTTCCCCGGTGGCTGTGATGCGTGGCAACAGCACGGTGACGCTGTCGCCGATGCCCACGTCCAGCTGCAAGGCCAATGCCCTCCCCAGCGCGATGCGGCCGCTGCCCGCGACGAGCCCCTCGAGCGAGCCTTCCCGCATTGCCCTGCTGAGCGGCGCCTCTGGCCCGTAGTTCGACGCGGTCACGCCCCGCAATGTGATGCCCGCGAGCTGCGGCCCGCCCGAGACCAGCCCCTGCACCTCGACGAATGGCAGCGCCTCGACCACGCCCGGTTGCCGGCGCGCGCGGGCGCTCAGTTCCTCGAGCGCCGCCGGCTGTGCCGGTGCCGGCAGCGACGCGTGCGCGGCCAGCGCGAGCAGGCGTTCGCGTAGCTCGCCCTCGAAGCCGTTCATGACCGACAGGATCGTGATGAGCGCGGCGACACCCAGGCAGACACCCAGCAGTGAGACCCAGCTGATGAAGGAGACAAAATACTGGCGCTGGCGGGCACGGACATAGCGCAGCCCCAGCCCCAGCGGGAGGGGGCTCAGCATGGCGGCGTGTTGCGCAAATTCGGGATGTCGATCAAGGATTTATCGCAGTAATCTCGACAGCTTTCCAGCCGATGCTACACTGCCCCGCGGAGGAATTGCGATGCCTATCGTACGTACATTGCTGCTGTTTGCGCTGCTCACGACCGGGTCGGCAGGGGCCGAGACGCTCGGCCTTTCGACCGACGACCCCACCGCCACAGCGGAGCGCCCGTCACGGGGCAGCACGATGTCGGCCGTGCAGAGTCACTTCGGTGAGCCGGTTGCTCGTCATGCGGCCGTCGGCCAGCCTCCGATCACGCGCTGGGACTATCCCCAGTTCTCCGTGTTCTTCGAGCACGACCGCGTGCTGCACGCCGTGCTGGTGAGGACGCCGCCCGCCGGTTGAGCCTTGCGGCCGGCCCCGGCGCGGGTATCCTGCGCTCCCTGACCTCGCCGGGTCCGCCCGGAAGGGGGTTTTTTGCCTGCGGGGCGCGGCATGACCGGGAACGACTATGGGGACGCACTGCCAGCGACGGCCGGGGCCGTGCGCTGGGGCGAACTCTACGGAAGTAGCCTCGCCTGCATTCTGAGCGAGGCGGCCGCCAGCACGCCGGCACCGTTTCTGGTGGTCGCCGCGACCGGCCGGGAAGCCGACCAATTGCTTGCGGAGCTGGCCTTTTTCGCCGGGCCGGACCAGATGGTGCTGGGGTTTCCGGATCGCGAGACCCTCCCCTACGACCCTTTCTCGCCGCACCCCGACATTGTCTCACTGCGGCTGCGGACGCTGGCGGCGCTGGCCGACCTGCGCCAAGGCCTGATCGTCACGACACGCGCGGCGTTGTTCGAGCGGCTGCCGCCGCGTTCCTTCATTGACGCGCACGCATTTGAGCTCCATGGCGGACAGCGGATCGACCTCGCGCGCATGCGCGAACGCCTGGCCGGCGCCGGCTACGCCCACGTGACACAGGTCACGAGCCCCGGCGAATTCGCAGTGCGTGGCTCCGTCGTTGACCTGTTTCCGGCGGGGTCCGAGCAGCCATTCCGCCTGGACCTGTTCGACGAGGAAATCGAGAGCATTCGCAGTTTCGATCCGGGCGATCAACGCTCGGCCGAACGTCTCGAATCCGTGCGCCTGTTGCCGGCGCGTGAATATCCGACGACGCCCGAAGCGATTGCCAGGTTTCGCAGCCGCTGGCGGGAGCGATTCGAAGGCGACCCGCAACTCTGCCCCGTGTATCGGGCCGTAACCCAGGGACATTCCCCGGCCGGCATCGAAGCCTGGTTGCCATTGTTTTTCGAGCGCACCACGAGCCTGCCCGGCTACCTGCCGCCGGCCACGGTGATCGTGGATACGGCGGAACTCGCGGCTTCCCTGCCGCTCGCCTGGACCGAGGTCGAAGAGCGCCACGAGCAAAGGCGCCATGACCGTGAACGGCCGATCCTGCCGCCGGTCGAGGCATTCATTCCCGCTGTCGAAATCGATGCCGCGCTTGCGGCGCACCGGCAGCTGCTTGCGACAGCCATGAAGGTCGAGCCGCTCGCCGTATCGCTTCCGATGCGCAATTTCGCATCCGAGCCGCCCCCGGAGCTGCGCGCCGATCCGCGTGCAGCCACGCCTGCCGCTGCGTTTGCGGCCTTCCTCGAACGCTTCGCGGGCCGTGTGCTGCTGGGGGCAGACTCCGCCGGTCGCCGCGAGGTGATGCTCGAACTATTGCGACGCCAGGGCCTGCATCCGGCCCCGGTCGGTGGCTGGGTCGAGTTCGTCGCAGGTGGTCAGCCGCTCGGCATCGCCGTTGCCGCTGACGTCCGCGGCCTGGTGTTGCCAGGACGGGGCCTTGCGCTCGTCGCTGAGGACCAGTTGTTCGGTGAACGCGCGCGCCAGGAACGGCGCCGGCGCCGCGCCGATCGCGACCCCGACGCGATCCTGCGGGAACTCGCGGCGCTCGCGCCTTCCGCCCCGGTGGTGCACGAGGAGTACGGCGTCGGTCGCTATCGGGGACTGCGGGTCATGCAGGTCGACGGCAATCCGGCCGAGTTCCTCGTGATCGAATACGCGGGCGGCGACCTGCTGTACGTCCCGGTGCACGCGCTGGACCGGGTGACCCGTTACACTGGCGGCTCGCCCGATTCTGCGCCGTGGCACAAGCTTGGCACCGAGCAATGGGCGCGCGCACGCCGCCGCGCGGCCGACCGGCTGCGCGATGTTGCGGCCGAGCTGCTCGACCTGTACTCGCGGCGTGCGGCCCGGCGGGGACGCGCAATCACCTTTGACGAGGCTGGGTACCGCGCATTCGAGGCCGGATTTCCCTTCGAGGAAACGGTCGACCAGCACGATGCCATCGAAGCGGTGCTCGCCGACATGCGCGCAGGGACGCCGATGGACCGCGTGGTTTGCGGCGACGTGGGATTCGGCAAGACCGAGGTCGCGCTGCGCGCGAGCTTTGCCGCCGTCCAGGGCGGCAGACAGGTTGCCGTGCTGGTGCCGACAACGCTGCTCGCCCAGCAGCATGCACAGACTTTTGGCGACCGCTTCGCGGACTGGCCGGTCAGGGTCGAGAACCTGTCGCGGTTCCGCACGACCGAGGAGCAACGCGAGGTGATCACGGGCCTGGAATCTGGCAGCGTGGATATCGTCATCGGCACGCACCGGCTGCTGCAGCGCGATGTCGTGTTCCGCGACCTCGGCCTCGTCATCGTCGACGAGGAACATCGCTTCGGTGTCACGCACAAGGAGCGGCTGAAGCAGCTGCGCGCCGATGTGGACACACTGACCCTGACCGCGACGCCGATCCCGCGCACCCTCAACATGTCACTGGGTGGCCTGCGTGACCTGTCGCTGATGACGACGCCACCGGCCGACCGCCTCGCGATCGAGACCTTCGTCTGCGAGTGGAGCGACGGACTGGTACGGGAGGCCTGCCTGCGCGAGATCCGGCGCGGCGGGCAGGTGTACGTCGTGCACAACTCGATCGACGACATCGAGGCCTTCGCCATACGCCTGCGCCGGCTCGTGCCCGAAGCGACGGTACGCGTCGGTCATGGTCGCATGCGCGAACGCGACCTCGAGCAGCTGATGCTCGATTTCTATCACCGCCGGTTCGAGATCCTGGTCTGCACGACGATCATCGAATCCGGCATCGACGTGCCGACCGCGAATACGATCCTGATCGACGGCGCCGAGCGCTTCGGCCTTGCGCAACTGCACCAGCTGCGCGGGCGCGTTGGCCGTTCCCATCACCGCGCCTGGGCCTACCTGATCGCTCCGCCAAGAACGGCGCTGCCTGTCGACGCGGTCCGGCGACTGGAGGCCATCGAAGCCCTCGAGGATCTCGGGGCCGGGTTTACGCTCGCGACCCAGGATCTCGAAATCCGGGGCGCGGGAGAGCTGTTGGGCGCGGAGCAGAGCGGCCAGATACAGGAAATCGGCATCGGCCTGTACCTCGACCTGCTCGAGCGTGCGGTCCAGGCGCTGCGCGAGGGGCGCGAGCCGGACCTCGAGCGGCCCCTGCATGCCGGCCCTGAAGTCGATCTCCAGCTACCCGCATTGCTCCCGGAGGACTACATGCCGGACGTGCACCTGCGGCTGCAACTTTACAAGCGCATGGCGAGTGCCGCCGGTCAGGCCGCACTCGATGACCTGCAGGCCGAGATGGTCGATCGCTTCGGGCCCTTGCCGCCGCCCGCGCGGACGATGTTTCGCATGCATCAATTGAAGCTGCGAGCCGCGAGTCTCGGGCTACGCCGCCTCGAAATCGGAGCGACCAATGGCGTCGTCGAGTTCGGCAGCGCGCATCGCGTCGACCCTGCACGCGTCATCAGACTGGTCCAGCGTGGCGACGGACGCTACCGGATGGATGGATCGCACCGGATTCGCCTGAAGCATGCCGCGATGGACGGGCGCACCCGTTTCCTGGTCGCCGACAAATTGCTGATGGAACTCGGCGCCTGAAGCCCGGCCCTGCCGGGTCGCCTGTCCTCAGACATTGCGATCGCCCTCGAGCCGCAGGTCGGGCCGCTCGTGGCAGCGCGCTGCTGCGGCCACACCCTGCTGCCAGCGCGGATCCGATCGCAAGGCCTGCGGGTCGGCGAGATCGCGACCGCGCAGCCGCGCGAGACGCAGGCGACCGACCGGCTCGCCGACGTTGCGCATCGCGCCGAGCAGCCGCAGCACGGCGGCCCGGTCGTTGCAGACTGGCAGCGCATCGCAGCCGGCCGCAAGTGCAAGTTCGGCGCGGGCAACGATGTCGCCGCAGGACGCAGCTCCCGCCATCGACAGATCGTCGGCGAACACGGCTCCCGGGAACCCGAGGTCGCGGCGCAGGATGTCGCGGATCCAGCGCGGCGACAGGCTGGCCGGCATCGAATCGACTGCGGGGAACACGACGTGGGCCACCATGACGGCCGGAAGTCCGTTGGCGATCAGGCGCCGGTACGGCATCAGGTCGGGCTCGACATCGGCCCATTCGCGACGATCCACGGGCAGCGCGACGTGGGAATCAGCGGTCACCGCGCCGTGCCCCGGAAAGTGCTTGGCGGTCGCGGCCATGCCCGCGTCGCGCATGCCCAGCATGTACGCGACGGCCAGTTCACCGACCGCGGCCGGGTCCGGATGCAAGGCCCGATCGCCGATCGCCTGGCTGACCCCGTAATCCAGGTCGACGCAAGGCGCAAAGGAAAGGTCGACGCCGACCGCGCGCAGCTCGGCCGCCATCAGCCAGCCCAGTTGGCGCGCAACGGCGAGTCCCTCGGTGAAATCGGCGGCATAGCGTCGGCCAATGGCGCGCATCGGCGGCAGCCGCGTGAACCCTTCCTGGAATCTCTGCACGCGCCCGCCCTCCTGGTCCACGGCGACGAGCAGCGCCGGGGTCCGGATGGCGTGGATTTCCGCGGTCAGGCGCTGCAGCTGCCCAGGGCTTTCATAGTTGCGGCTGAACAGGATCACGCTGCCGACCTGAGGGTGTGCCAGCAGTTCGCGCTCATCGGGTTCGAGCGCGATCCCCTGGAGGTCCACCATGACCGGGCCGAGCGTCATGATGGCTCGAGCAGGGCGACCGATTCGACGTGTGAGGTGTGCGGGAACATGTCCATGATGCCGGCCGCGACCAGGCGGTAGCCGTATTGCTGCCCGAGGATACCCGCGTCGCGGGCGAGCGTCCCCGCGTGACAGGAAATGTACACGATACGACGCGGCTTGCCCGCCGCGACCGCCGGCAGCACTTCGCGGGCGCCTGCGCGCGGCGGATCCAGCAGGACCAGGTCGTAGCTGGCACGCGCCCAGCTCGCCTGTGATACATCGGCACTGAGATCGGCCGTGTGGAACTCGGCATTGTGGATTGCGTTTCTCGACGCATTGGCACGCGCCCGCGCAACCAGTCCCGCGTCCCCCTCGATGCCGGTCACGCGCGCGACCTGCCGCGCCAGCGGCAGGCTGAAGTTGCCGAGGCCGCAAAACAGGTCGAGCGCAGTATCCGCGGGCATCGGCGCCAACAACTCCAGCGCGCGCTCGACCATCTGGTGATTGAGGCCGGCATTTACCTGGATGAAATCAGTCGGTTCGAACACGATGCCTGCCGGCAAGCCAGGCAATGCGTAGCTCAGGGTGGTCGCGGGCGGCGTCAGCGGTTTCACGGTGTCGAGGCCGCCAGGCTGCAGGTACAACTGCACCGCGTGCGTGGCCTCGAAGTCCCGAAGCCTCGCCAGATCGCGCTCGTCCGGCGGATCCAACACGCGCAGCACGAGCGCGGTCGCGGTGTCGGCGACCGCGACCTCGATCTGCGCGACCCGCTTGCGGATGCTGAGTTCCCCGACCAGCTGCGCGAGTCGCGGAATCAGGCGCCCCACCGGCTCGGCCAGGATTTCGCAACCCTCCAGTTCCGCGAGGAATGCGCTGCCGCGTTCACGAAACCCGACCAGCACCCTGCCCTTCTTTTCGACGAACTTGCAGCCCAGGCGCGCACGGCGCCGGTAGGACCAGGCCGGGCCCGTCAGGGGCTGCAGCCAGGTCTCGGGCTCGACGCGGCCGATCCTTGCGAGTTCCTCCGCCAGCAAACGGCCCTTGGCTTCCAGTTGGGCCTCATGGGAAAGATGCTGCAATGAGCACCCGCCGCAGTTGCCGAAGTGCCGGCAGCGTGGAGTGACCCGCTGCGGCGATGCCGACAGCAACTCGAGCACCACGGCCTCATCGTGCCGCCGGCGCTGGCGCGTCCGCAACAGGCGCACCTGCTCGCCGGGCAAGGCCCCGGCAACGAACACGGTCTTGCCGGCGATCCGGGCGACGCCCCGCCCATCGTGATCGAGCGAGGTGATTGCGGCTGTTTCCGGCTCCGTCAGCGGCCTCAAGGGGCGATCCAGGCTTCCTCGAAGGCCCGCCAGTGCCCTTCGCTGCGCTCCCGCAGCCAGGAGCGCGCCCGCGCGAGTTCGCTGGCGTAGGCCTCCGGGGACAGTCGCCCGCGGATCAACTCGAAGCGCAGGTAGACGAGGTAGGTATTCAGGACATCCGTCTCGCAGTAATCGCGGATCTCGGCCAGCCGGCCCTCGCGCCAGGCATCCCAGACCTTGTCCCCCGCCATTCCCAGCTTGCCCGGCAGCCCCACGAGCGCCGCGACATGGTCGAGGCTGGCGCGACCGCGGAGCTGATATCCGGCCAGCACGTCCATCAGGTCGACATGTCGCGTGTGATAGCGGTTCAGGTAATTGTTCCAGCGGAAGTCGCGGTCGAGATCACCGGTGTCCCAATAGGTGGGGGCGGCGATGCCGTGCTTCAGCATCCGGTAATGCAGCACCGGCAGGTCGAAGCCGGATCCGTTCCATGAAACCAGCGTGGGCCGCAGTTTCTCGAGGCCCCCGAAGAATCGGCGCAGCAAGTCGTCCTCGGGGCTCTCCAGGACCCCGATGCTCCAGACCTGCAGCTGGTCCTCGGTACGCAGCGCCGCCGCGATCGCGACGACGCGATGCTGCTCGTAGGGCAGGAACGACGACCCGGTCTCCTCGGTGCGACGCGCGAACATCGCCTCGGCGACGGCGACATCATCGGCATCCCCCAGGCCCAGAAGACGCCGGCCCAGTTCGACATCGGGAATCGTCTCGATGTCGAATACCAGGCAATTGAGCGGCACGCTCATGGCTTGCGCATCATGACGGCGACTGCGATCACGAGACCCGCTTCGTCGGTCAGGCTCACGTGGCCATCGCCGGCGCCGAGCCGGTCGGCCACCGCGCGACCCCGCGCGGAGAACACCACTTCAGGCTTGCCCCAGGCGTTCGCGATGAACCCGACGTCCCGTATCCACACACCGTGTCCGAAGCCGGTGCCCAGCGCCTTGACGATGGCTTCCTTGGCCGCGAAGCGCATCGCGAGAAACCGTACCGGCCGGCGGTTGCCGCTGAATGCGGCCTGCTCCTGTGGCAGCAGCAGGCGCTCGACGAAACGGCCGCCGAAGCGATCGTAGACCTCCGCGACGCGCTCGATCCGCACCACGTCCGTGCCGATGCCGAAGATCATCCGTCGCGCGCTTCTTGCATCAGTTTCTTCATGTGCGCAACCGCCGGCCCCAGGCCGCCGATGACCGCGCGCGCGATGATCGCGTGGCCGATATTGAGTTCGACCAACTCGGTAATCGCCGCCACGGGCTGCACGTTGTGATAGTCGAGCCCGTGCCCGGCATGCGCGATGAGACCGCCGACCGCGGCGTGCCGCGCCGCCGCCCGCAGGCGTCCCAGTTCGCGTGCGCGAACGGGGCCGCTGGCGTCCGCATAGCTGCCGGTATGCAGCTCGACGACGGCGGCTCCGGCGCGGGCCGCCGCATCCACCTGCGCAAGGTCCGGGTCGATGAAGAACGCGACACGGATGCCGGCGGAGCGCAGCTGTTCGCAGGCGGCGGCGACCGCGGCTTGCTGCCCGGCCACGTCGAGACCGCCCTCCGTCGTCAGTTCGCTGCGCCGCTCAGGGACCAGGCATACGTCGCCCGGCTGGATCCGGATTGCGATGTCGAGCATCTCACGGGTCGCCGCGATCTCCAGGTTCATGCGCGTCTGCAGCGCCGTACGCATTGCCTGCACGTCGCGGTCCTGGATGTGGCGGCGATCTTCGCGCAGGTGCAGGGTAATGCTGTCGGCGCCCCACTGCTCGGCCGTCAATGCCGCCAGCAACGGATCCGGCGAGCGCGCGCCGCGCGCCTGCCGCAAGGTCGCAATGTGGTCGATGTTGACGCCGAGATCGATGGACGTCGGGCTCACGCATCCTGCTCCCGCTGGCGCAGCGCCAGCATCACCGCGCGGCTGTGAAGGCCGCGGCCCTCGAGGCAGTGGCCGATCGCCGCACCCAGGATCCGGCGCGCAGCGGACTGCACCGCTGGCTCGTCGAAATCGCCGCAGGATACGGCCAGCATGACCCGGCCCCGCAACGCGTCCGGATCGCCGCTTTCGGCAGCGACTGCCACCACACCGCGGCCCGGCTGGAAATGATAGTACCGTTCCGGGTCCAGTGGCTCGCCGCTGGCGGCATCGCGGCCAAGCTCGAGCCCGTAGCCCAGTTCCTCCAGCAGCACGAGTTCGAATGTGCGGAGCGGCCGGTAGTCTGGCGCGGCGGCAAGCTGCGCGAGGGCCGTGGCGTAGGCATCGAACAGTTGATCATGCCCCTCTTCGTGCGGCAACAGGCGCAACAGCAGCTCGTTGAGGTAGAACCCGCACATCAACCGGGACGGCGGCAACCGCGCGGGCGTGCCGCCGATCTCGGCCCCGACCAGTGTCCCCCCATCGGCCCTGCCCGACCACGAGATCAGCATGGGCACGAAAGGCTGTAGCACGGCACGCAGCGCCGACCCCGGGCGCCGGACCCCGCGCGCGAACAACGTCACACGGCCGTGCCCGCGGCTCATCAGCTCAAGGATCCGGCTGGTGTCGCTCCACGGCCGGTGGTGCAGCAGGAACGCCGGTTCGAGCGACACGCGACGCGGTGCGCTCATGGCGCGTCGTGGCCCAGCTGGCGCAGCATGGCTTCGTCGTCGGTCCAGTCCTTGCGCAGCTTGACCCAGGTCGTCACATGCACGCGTCGGCCAAGCGCTGCGTTCAGTTCCAGGCGCGCGGCGCGGCCGATGGCCTTCAGTTGCTCTCCCGCCGAGCCGATGACGATCTTGCGTTGCCCTTCGCGCTCGACCCAGATGACTGCGTCAATCTCGGTCCGGCCATCCGCGGTGTCCTCGAAGCGCTCGATCTCCACTGCGATGCCATATGGCAGTTCGTCATGCAGCGCAATCATCAGTTTTTCCCGGATGATTTCCGCCGCCAGGAACCGCTCGCTGCGATCCGTGACCTGGTCAGCAGGGAACCGCGAATCCCCGACCGGCAACAGCCCGACGATGGTGTCAATGAGCCGCTCCAGGTTCTCGCCGCGCAGCGCCGAGATCGGAACGATGGCGGCGAACGGATGCTGATCGCTGATCTGTTGCAGGAACGGCAGCAGGCGTTCCCGGGGCCGCACCCGGTCGATCTTGTTGACTGCCACCACGATCGGGCGGGCGCCAGCGCGCAGTTGCGCGAGTACCGCATCGTCGCCGGCGGTCCAGCGCGGCGGCATGGTCACGAGCACCGCCGCATCCGCGGCGGCGATGGCGGCAACCGCTTCGCGGTGCATGGCCTGGTTGAGTCGCCGGCCGGTCGGCGCACCGAACCCCGGCGTGTCCTGCAGGATCAGCTGGAACCCTGGCCGCGTGATCACGCCGGCGATCCGGTGACGGGTGGTCTGTGGCTTTGGCGTGACGATGCTGACCTTCTGTCCCAGCAGCGCATTCAGCAGCGTGGACTTGCCGACGTTGGGTCTTCCGGCCAGCACGATCGTGCCGCAGCGGTGGGCAAGCGCGTTCACCGCGCGTCCTGCAGCGCCGGATCATCGAGGACTCTCGAGGCGGCCTCCTGCTCGGCCCGGCGCCGGCTGCTGCCTTCCGCCTCCGCGGCGACGGCGAGGCCATCGACGTCGCAGCGCACGCGGAAGCGCTGCTCATGCGGCTCGCCCGAGACTTCGAGCACCGTATACTGCGGCAGACCGAGACCCCGGCCCTGCAGCCATTCCTGCAGGCGTGTCTTGGCATCCCTGAGTTCCGAGGCATGCGGCAGTGCCGCCAGCCGCTCCCGGAACAGGCGCACCGCGGCTGTGCGCGCGGCGCCGAGTCCCTGGTCCCGGTAGATGGCGCCGAACAAGGCTTCCAGTGCATCCGCGAGAATCGATGCGCGCCGTGGGCCGCCCGACTTCAATTCCCCCTCGCCGAGGCGCAGGTGCTCGCCGAGTCCCAGGTCGAGCGCGATCGCACCGAGCACTTCGCCACTGACGAGACTTGCCCGGTAGCGCGACAGCTCGCCTTCACTGGCATCCGGAAAGGCCTCGAACAGCAGCTCGGCGACGATGAAGGACAACACCGCATCGCCGAGGTATTCGAGGCGCTCATTGTTATCGGGGCCCGCGCTGCGATGCGTCAGCGCGCGCAACAGGAGCCCGGCGTCGGCGAGACTGCAGCCCAGGCGTTCTTGCAGCCAGCCTGCGGGTTCCACGCCTCGCCCGCAGCGCGGCTCAGCGCGCGGCGACCTCGACGGACTTGTCGAACTCCACGAGGAACGACACATTGGCCACCAGCGGCACGGTATCCTCGTAGGCAGCGCGCAGGATGAATACGCCGCCCTCGCGCCTGATCTCAAGGTCTCGTGCCTCGATGACCGTGACCATCTCGATGTCGAAATGACGCTCAACCGCCTTGCGAAGCATGAATTCGGTGGTTCCCGGGCTGGAGTCGAATTCGTCG